>Ga0207933_1002399_pt1 | contig 12210 bp, 8 predicted proteins | sample NGESurdeep092012_4_FD_184488 | JGI IMG/M metagenome (GOLD analysis project Ga0207933, IMG submission 184488) | Arctic peat soil microbial communities from Barrow, Alaska - NGEE Surface sample F53-3 deep-092012 (SPAdes) | ecosystem: Environmental > Terrestrial > Soil > Wetlands > Peat ... | reverse complement strand
CACTGAACTGCGCGCAACTTGTCTTCGAACACATCGCTGATATCGACAACGAATGTCGGCTTGATATGGTCCTCACGAAACGCAAGTGCGTGAAGAATCTTGCGCGGCCTGAATGCGGGCACTTCGGGGACTATCTTTGCGAGCCCTGCGACAAAACACGCGTCGCGAATCAGCTGGGCTGCGATGATGTGGTCCGGGTGCCGACCCTGGAGCGGTGGCGCAATTACAACCCTGGGCCGGAGCCTGCGAATCTCGACGGCGAGAAGTGCGCGCGTCTCGGGAGTATTCGTCAGACCGGCATCTGGAAGACCCAGATTGACGCGCTCGCTGACCCCAAGGATCTTGGATGCGGCATCGGACTCTCGACCGCGAAGTTCAGCGGAGCCACGTGTCCCGGTCTCGCCAGCGGTGAGGTCTATGATCGCTGTTACGCGACCCTGCCGCCCGGATTTTATCAGAGTCCCACCGCACGTCAGCTCAACGTCGTCGCGGTGTGCCGCGATGGCCAGAATATCCACGTCAGTCATGCGGTGGAACTTACGGTGCCAGGTACGAATGTGTCATTCGGCTTATGCTCGGGGGGGGCGAAATGCGCAGCACCTGCACCCGGCATAGCCGCGATTGTCACTCGTAGCGGAGAGCTTCCACCGGATCGAGGCGGGAGGCTTTGAGCGCAGGCATCATTCCGAAGACGATTCCGGTCACCACGCTCGCGCCGACCGCCGTTCCGATGGACCAGAGCGGGATACTTGCTGCGAGAGGAGTGAACGCGCGAAGCCCCAGGGTTCCGATCCAGCCGACGAACATCCCGACAAAGGCTCCGATGCCGGTGAGCGTCACCGCTTCTACCAGGAACTGCCAGAGGATGGTTCTGCGTGTGGCGCCGAGAGCCTTGCGCACACCGATTTCACGGGTACGCTCCGTGACGCTGATCATCATGATTGCGATGACGCCAACTCCGCCAACCAGCGTGCCGACCGCGGACAGTGCAATCATGACGATGAAGAACATGCCGAAGATCTTGTTGTACGTTTCGAACAACTTGTCCTGGGTAATGATTGCAAACGTGTTATCAGCACCCGGCTTTAGACCGCGTTCACCGCGAAGCGCCGCGGTAACTTCATCGATCGCGTCGTCGCGCTCCACGCCAGCGGCAGGCTTTACGGTCAGCTGAATTCCGCGCTGTCCGGTGCCGAGGTGACGAAACGCGGCCTCGAGCGGAACGATCGCCTTCGCGCCATTACCGCCGCTCAGGAAGCTGGCGATGTAGTGATAGACGCCGATGACCTGAAACGGGTTGCCCTTGATCGAGATCTGCTTGCCGATCGGATCAACTTCGCCGAACAAGTCCTTCGCCATTTCATCGTTGATCAGCACAACCTGCGCGCCTGACGAGTTTTCCGCGGTGGTGAATGTACGACCAGGGTAAATGTCGCTTCCATCAACCTCGGTCCAGTTAGCGGTGTACGCGGTAATGGTCGGCGACGGGATGTTCTGCTGGCGGTACGTCACCGCGCCCTGATCGTTTGCGCGCGCCGCGACGGCCTGGATTCCGGGCAAGGCGGAAAGCGTCTGGATCTCTTCCTTGCTTATGGGCGGATTGCGTAGCCACTTACAGGTATCATCGGTTCCGTCACACGCCTCGAACGTGATGGGGTAACGCGAGACATAGAAAGTTGAAGGACCCGCCTTCTCGAAGTCTGCCGCGACACTCTGGTTGATTCCATGGATTGCGCCGGAGATGAGCACCACCACGAACACACCGACGGCGACGCCGAGGATCGTGAGTGCCGCGCGAACGCGGTTGGCACGCAATGCGTCGATCGCGATTGTAACTCCTTCAAGTACAGAGAAAATGCGAGTGGAGAGACTCATCTTACTCCGCTCTTAGCGCGGTTATGGGATCGAGCCTGGAAGCCCGGCTCGCCGGATACACGCCGGCAACAATACCTACGCCCGCTCCCAGGATTACCGCAACGATCACCGACCAGGCCGCAACATGCGTTGGCAGAGGCGACAGATATGCGATCAGTGCAGAGAGCCCGACTCCGATCAGGACACCGACGATCGCTCCGACCGTGCTCAGAGTCGCCGACTCAACCAGAAACTGCGCAAGGATATCACGCCTGCGCGCGCCGAGTGCCTTTCGAACGCCAATCTCCGCAGTGCGCTCAGACACGGACACCAGCATGATGTTCATGATGACGATAGCGCCGACGATCACCCCGATCATCGGGAGCGCGATTCCTGCAACCACGAGATAGCCCTTGATCTTGTCCCAGAATGCGAGATCCTGATCTGAAGTCTCGAGTACGAAGTTGTCCTTGACCTCCGGCATCAGCTTCCGCCGCGAGCGCATTACGGAGCGTACCGCGTCTTCCGCGATGATCATCGTTTGCGCGTCTGGCGACTGGACCATGATCTGGTCGATCACACCATGTCGGTTTGTCAACGCCTTGAGCGGCGAATTGAGTGGCGCGACGATGAACTTGTCCAACGACTGCCCGAAAACGCTTCCCTGGGCCTCGGCAATACCGATTACCGTGTAGGGAATGTGCCCAACTTTGAGCTCGCGCCCGATGGGATCCACGCCGGGGAAGAAATAGGTTGCCACATCCTGGCCAATGACCACTACGGGTGAACCCAGTGCGTCTTCCTGCTGCGTGAAGACACGCCCCTCAGTGACACCCAGATTCTTGATTGCGAAGTACTGATAGCTGACGTTGGACGCGTCGACCTGTTTCGGCTTGGCTACATACTTGGACTCGACCGACAGCTGCTCTTCGCTTACGACCGCTGCTCTGGACCCTGGTGGAAGGGCAGCCACGACTGGTGCGATGTCTTCGTCCTTGATTCGCGGGCGCCGGTTCCATGACAGCCATTCCGCGCGTGTGACGTTACCGATGGTGACTGCGGGCCTCTGGCGCAGGTTGAACGTATTGATGGGGATGATCTTCCCCATGATGTCGTCCTGCATGTACTTGCCCATACCTTCTACAATCGAGACGACGGCTATCAGAAACATGACACCGATCATCACGCCGAGCAGAGTGAAGAAGCTCTTCAGCTTCTGCACTCTGATCTGCGACAATGCAAGCTTTACCGCCTCGAAAAACGCCACGGGTTATCCGACCACGGATGAACCGAACGCGCTGAGGCGCTCGTGGAAGTTCTCGCGCCGTTCATCTGTCTCCACAAGTCCGTCGCGCAACACGATCACGCGACGCGCGTGCGCTGCGATATCCGGTTCGTGGGTAACCATGATGACCGTCTGCCCGTGATCGGACAGGCCACTGAAGACGCGCATGATGTCTTCTGATGTGCGAGAGTCGAGGTTTCCTGTTGGTTCGTCAGCGAGCAGAATGGCAGGCCGGTTTACGAGTGCGCGCGCGATGGCAACGCGCTGGCGCTGACCGCCGGAGAGTTCGTTCGGACGGTGATCGAGACGCGAACCAAGTTCGACTGACTCAAGTGCTTCAGTCGCGCGCTGACGACGTTCATCGCCCGAGACTCCGGCATACACGAGCGGAAGCTCGACATTCTGCAAAGCTGTGGAACGGGGAAGCAGGTTGAATGTCTGGAAGACGAACCCGATCTCCTTGTTGCGTACGTGCGCCAACGCGTCGTCGCTCATGCCGGAAACGAGCTGGCCGTTGAGCCAGTACTCGCCAGCATCAGGCGTGTCCAGGCAGCCGATGAGATTCATCAGCGTCGATTTGCCCGATCCAGACGGTCCCATGATCGCGACGTACTCATTGCGTCTCACCGCGAGATCAACGCCGCGCAATGCGCGCACGATTTCACCGCCCATGTCGTATTCGCGCTTGAGCCCGCGCGCGACAATCGCCCACTCCTGGCCAGGCGTAACGCCACTGACTGATGTAACCGCTCTGCGTTCTGCTGTGGTACTGAGCGGTGCTTCTTCCAATTCATTCGTCATGATGATTTCGTTGAATCGCCCTTCTTCGCGACTTTCGTCGCGCGCACGACAGTGCCGTCCTTTAGGTCGCGGATCGCCTGGTACGTGCCAGTCACGATTTTCTCGCCTGGCTTGAGGCCGCTCAGCACCTCGAAGTACTGCTCTCCCGCTATACCTACCTTTACGGGGCGGAAGGTTACCTTGTTGTCCGCCCCGACGACAAATACACCATCCGCGTCCTTCTTGCCCACTTCCTTGAGTTGCGGCTTTCCAACCGCGTTCGCCGAATCGCCGCTGGCGACGGGGGCATTCTCGCGGATCGTCAGGGCGATAATCGGGATCGCGAGGGCCTGTTTCCGTGTGTCCGTGATGATCTTGGCCGTAGCCGAGAAATCGGGTCGCGTCTGGGGCGGTGGGTTCAGGAGGCGGACTGTCACGTAGTAATCCACAGCCTGGTCGGTCTGCGTCGAGGCGCTGGTGGTTGGCGTAACGGAGCTGTTGGAGATCTCGCTTACCCGGCCGCGGAACGTCGTGTCCGGGAAGGCGTCGATCTGGACGAGCGCCGAGTCGCCGACCTTGACGTGCGCCACGTCGGTCTCGTTGACCTTGACCTTCGTCTCGAGATTGGACATGTCGCTGACGGTCAGGAGCGTCGCGGCGTCCTTGTTCAGGGTACCCTGGATCGCGGTTTCGCCAGCTTCGACATTCAGGCGCGTAATCTGACCGTCGATCGGGGAAACTATGGTTGTCTTGTTGAGGGAACTCTGCGCATCCTGAAGGGCGGCCTCGGCCTGTGCGACGCCGTGGTTGGCGTTGTCCAGCATGGCCTGGTTCACCTTCACGGCAGTCGCGAGCTGATCGACCTGGTCCGCGGAAACGAGCGCCGGATTGATCTTCTGAAGGTCCGCGGTGCGCTTGTAGGTGTTCTTAGCCTGCGCGAGGTTCGCTTGTGCCTGCATGACCTGGGCACGGCTGCTCGCCACTGCAGCTTGGTTTCTAACTACGGCAGCCTGGTACTGCGATGGGTCAATCTCAAGAAGGAACTGTCCCTTCTTCACCACGTCGCCTTCCTTGACCGCAAGGCGCGTAATACGACCTGACACGTCGGACGCCACATCCACCTTGGTGTGTGATGCTACCTGACCACTCGCGGTGACAGATGCGACCAGGTCACGGTTCCCAACCGGCTCGATCTTCACCTCGACGGCCTTGTTGCCGCCTTTCTTGTAGGCGACAGCGCCCACCACGATGATCGCGACCAGCACCACAACGCCAACGATTGATTTCGTACGCTTCTGCATGTGTTTATCCGTTAACGTAGAGGCTGGCCAACCGCGCTCTCCAGCGCGGCGACTGCCTTGTGGTAGTTGTAGATGGCATTGATGCGGTCGTTCTCAGCCTGCGCATATGCAGCGCGCGACGTCGTAAGATCCGTGAAAGTGGCGAGACCCACACCATACTGATCCTGAACGAATCCGAGTTCCTGCTTCGCCTTGGCGGAGTTCTCCTGCTGCAGCGCTACGGTTTGCTTTGCAGTCTGCAGAGACAGGTACGCGGCGGTGACATCCGCCTTGAGCGCCAGTTCGCGAGACTTGACGCCGTATCGCGCATCTTCGCGTGCAACCGACGCTTCCTGCACGCGCTGCTCGCGCGCGAAGCCGTCGAACAACGGTAGCGATATCTGTGCCGTGATGCTGCGCGGTGACGGCGTGAATGAAAACGGAAACTGTGAGTTCTGCTCGCGCAGGGTGTTGGCCATCGCCGGTGTGAAGATGATGCTGGCGCACTGTGCCAGCGTGTTTGGAAGTCCGACAGCCTGGCGAACTTCCTGAGTTGCCACGCAGGATTTCTGCGCTCCCTCGGTCTGCACCGTCGCCTGGTTGACGAGGAAGTTGGGGTCGCGATACTGGTATGTGTACCCGCCGATCCCGGTCGATATGGAAAGCGTCGGTGTGTACTCGGTGCGTTCCTTCTTCACGTTGAGATCGGCAAGATTTTCACGCGAACGCAGCGCAACAATCGCGGGGTTCTGGCGCCGCGCCATCGCTAGCATTTCGTCGAGCGTCGGGAGCGGCTGATTGACATCGAAAGTTGATACGAGCGCGACGTCGGCTGGTTGTTCCACGCCCATCTGCTGGAACAGTCTGAGCTTGTCAACCTCGTGCTGGTTGCGCGCCTGCAGCAACGCCACCTGTTGCTGGCTGAGCGCGACCTCTGCACGACTGACATCGAGCAATGTGCCTGTACCGACCTGTGCCTTCGCTTTCGCAAGCTCCAGCTGTGCCTTTGCGTTTGCAACGAGAGAATCGTTCAGTTGCGCCAATGCGAGACTCTGCAGAGCGGTGAGGTAATCCTGCTTGACTGTGAAGGCCAGCGCCTCGCTTGCGCCGGCAATGTCCGCGTCAACTGCGGCCGAATTCGCGCGCTGAACCTTTGGCGCTATGAACGTGGCGGCGTTGATCCTGTAGTTAAGCCCAATGCTGTACTGCGATTGCATGGCGTCACTGTTGGAACTGAGCGATACGCCGCTGAAAAATTGCTGGCCACCCTGTTGATACTGCCCGGAAAGGCTCGCGCTCAGCGTCGGGAGGAGACCGCCGTATGCGCTCCGGAGTTCCAATGAGGCGTTGCGCGAATTGTTGCGCGTGGAAAGAAAGTCAGGATTATTGTGCCTGGCGAGCGCCACGGCTTGCTCGATCGTGAGTGCTGTCGGCGAAGCATCGGGGAGCGGAGTGCGCCCCGCAGCCGTCTGTGAGAATGCAGTTTCACCGTTTGCGACGAGACAGGCGCATGCGGCAACAAACCAAATCAGTCCGCGCTTCATTTATCAGTGCGTGAGGGATGTGTGTTATGACCAAGCGCCAATAAGGTCGACGCTATTTGTCGTGTGTTCTAGTGTATCGGTTTACTAGTACACTATATCTGATGTGTCTTTCTGTCAACCATTTTCTGCCGTCTACTCTGAAGGGACCGGGGCGAGAAAGATTCGTTCGCTGATTCGCTCGCGAATCCGTTCGTAAAGGGCCCGGCCCTGTTCGGCCGATGCACCTTCCGCGGCACCTCCCTCCGGCTTGATGAACGACGGGGCGAGGTACAGCAGTAATGAGGCATAAATACCCCCTCGATCATCATCGCTCCGTCTGACACCGATCAAATCCGAAAGGTTTACAGCGAACAGATCGACTACTCTGACCCGCGCGCGCGCGGTTCCGACTGTCGAGATCGCTTCCAGGTGGGGATCGTAACCATGGGCAGTAAGGAGCACGAACTCGTTCACGCCGTGAAGCTCCCAGGTGCTGAGAAGATCGTTGAGCAGCCTGTGAAGAGTCTTCTTCCTGAGGGTGACGCTGCCGGGGCACTCTTGCTTGGTCACCTCGTTCACGCCATACTCGACGGTTGGGGCACGAAGCACCCCGAACTCGGCGGAGAGCGCGTCCGCCACATGCTCTACGATGATTGTTGACGCGCCCATGGGCAGTTCGTCGTGCGTCCGTCCCACCGTCCCAATCGGAAGAATGAGCCTGGGATCGTGCGATAGTGTCGCAGCTACCTCTGGAGGAGTCATTCCCTTCAGGAGCTTGGGAAGGGGCTGGGGCTCAGAGTGGAACAAAGTGTGAGTCAAACAGGAATGCTCTTCTCGTTGGGGCAGTTCTATATTAACAACAACCTGATGACCGCGCCCGCCCCTCGCTCCAGTGCTCGACAGCGTCGTGTGACGCGCTCATTGCCACCACACATGGCATCGTGGCAGCTTCCGCCCGGATGGAGATGGGGTGCGGAGGGGATCGCCGGCGATTACCGGCACTATCAGGAGGTAATCGACGGGCTTGGTCGAGCGTTGGCACTCGTCACCGCACCGGACCCGGCACATCACCGATGGCTTCACGCCGAGGCGATCGGACTTGCGCATCGAAGCCATCCCTCGATACCGGCAACATATCATTACTGGACGAATCAGCGCGATAGAGGGCCGGGATACCTCCGTCGCTGGGTGTCCGGCGAGAGCGTGGGTGCCAGGTTCGAGGGGCAGGGTATGGCGGACGTCCCGTACGTTCTCCGTCTTTTGCGCGACGCTGGGTCGGCTTTGGCGTATTTGCACACCACGGGCGCGGTGCACGGCTCGCTGAGTGCGGACGCATTGTGGACGACTCCGACGGGCAGGTTCTGGATGCTGGAGTGGCAGTGGGCCACGCCGCGGGAAGACATTCCCGCGGGTTTGCAACCACCGCTGGAGCAGGCCCCGCTTCCTCCTGAGTGGGCGGATGGTGTATGGCGACCCACGCCAGAAAGTGATCAGTGGCAGCTCGCAGCGACATGCTTTGCGCTTCTTACTGGGGAACCAGCTCCAGGCAGCGACACGCCACCGGTCAAGCTGCTTCGTCCAGAGACTCCCGAGTCTGTTGCCGTGGCAATCGACCGCGCGTTGTTGAGCGATCCAGCGCACCGGTTTGAGTCGATGGGGGCAATGATTCGGGCAGCGGAGCGCGGCTACGGCGGCGGCGAGCGTGGCGTCACTCTTACTGATCGGAACAAGGGCGTTCCGAACGATGCCGACGCAAACGAGCGTGCGGTGCGTGATGCCGTCGGCTTCGACTACGAAATCCTTTCCAAGCTCGGCGCAGGCGGCTTCGGGACGGTGTGGCGCGCGCGCGATCTCGCACTCGAGCGGGAGATTGCACTCAAGGTTCTGCACCCGAACATCGCTCGTAATTCAGACGCGGTGAGTGCATTCTGGCAGGAGGCGAGGCTTGCTGCGCAGCTCGCGCATCCGGCAATCGTTCCGATCTATGACTGGGACGGCCGTAACGGCCTGTCGTGGTACACCATGGAGCTCGCTGAGGGCGGATCGGTAGCACAGCTGATCGCTCGTCGAGGCGCCAGGGCGTTGGAAGACATCGCACCTCACGTCGATCTGATACTCGACGGCCTCAGCGCCGCGCACGCGATTGGCGTGGTCCACCGTGATCTCAAGCCCGAAAACGTCCTCATTGATCGGTATCATCGGTGGCGACTGTCAGACTTCGGAATCGCGCAAGTAACGGGTGATGAAACGGTCTTGTCCGGTGGAACCCTGGAGTTCGCGGCGCCAGAGCAATTGCTAGGCGAGCCGCAGGGTGCGAGCGCCGATTGCTTTTCGGTCGCCGCCGTAGTCGCATTCGCACTGACCGGTATGCTGCCGTTTCAGGGAAACGACGCGAAGGCCATCCTCGCGCAGCAGTTGGGAGAGCGCACCGACCTGTCGGGGTTGGCAACGCCTATTCAAGAGTGGTTGCGTCAGGGTCTGGCTCCGCGGCCAGCCGACAGGTTCAAGGACGCTACCGCAATGCGGCTGGCCTGGAGAGCGGCTGCATCCGCTGCTCTCAAGCGTGAGAGAGCACTACGGTGGTGGCGGAAACTCGTGCCATTCGCCGGTTAATAGCGACAGAGTTTTTACTGGAGTGATTGTGGCGCCAGAATTGCACTTGTCCGCGTGCATGACGCAGGATGTTTGACCGGTTTTGAGATTCAGATGTTTATCTTCGTCAGTTATTGGACAAAGGGTAGCATTCGGACAGATGATCAGGCAAATTGAGCGCGTTGTAAGCGGGTTTCGGTCGGACTCGCGCGTGGCGTCCACATGGGACGGCATGCATCCTGCCGGGTAGGTCGCGCGATGAGCAAATCCGGCTCTCCGACACAGTGTCCTTCCTCCATCCCAAGGAGATTCAAGATGTTATCTAAGCGTTGGTCCGTCTGCGCTGCAGCGGCCTTGCTTTACGGAGGTGTCGCGGCTGCTCAGCAGCCTGGCACTCTGTTGCTAGGCGGCTTCGGGCAGTACACGATCTTTGATGGTGGTCTGAAAGCCGGTGGCGCTACCGGCGCAGACATCACAGGCAACAAGGTTGGTTACGGTGGGCGCATCGGTGCGTTCATCGCTCCAAACTGGGCGCTCGAAGCAGAGGGGTCGTATACCGACGCTGCGACGAGTGGTCCGGCGGACATGAAGTACGGGCCGATCGCGGCGCGTCTCGTGTACGGCATTCCGATTTATGGTCGCTCGTCGATTCTCATCGGTGCTGGCGGTGTACTTTCGCCGTACCACAATGATGTGACGACCTTCCCGGGGAACTACTACACGTATCACTACGGTGTCAGTGGCGACCTTGGACTTCGTATCATGCTCGGTGACATGTGGGCCCTTCGCGGCGACGCGATTGCGGACTACATGCCGTCTTCGCCAAGCACGAAGAACTATCGCTTCCAGGCCGGACTCGAAGTCCTGCCGGATTTCTCGTCGTTGATGGGCATGGGCTCAACTGCACCAGCTCATTTCGATTGGTGGGATGACCAGCCGCAGCCACTGCCCGGAACGCTCGAGCTCAAGGCCTTCGGTTCGTACAACCACTACGACAGCAAGTTCGGCTTCGACCACGGCTTCAGCAGTTCCATCGGTTACGGTGGCGGAGCTGGTGTCTTCCTCACCCCTAACTGGGAAGTTGAAGGCGACGGTTCGTATGTAAATCCGAAGACGACTGTTGGCGGTGTCCCTTACGACAACGGCAACTTCTCGCTGCGCCTGAACTACAACATTCCAGTTTGGTCGCGCAGTCAGTTCATCATCGGTGCTGGTGCCGTTCGCTCAAGCTTCCATCGCAGCGACAACGTCACGCCGGCAGCTTTCTCCTCTTACGCCTTCGGTCCAGAAGGACTGGTTGGTTTCCGCCTTGGTCTCGCGAATCGCATAGCGCTTCGTATTGACGGCGTTGCCGACTACGTAATGGGCGACTTCAAGACGACGAACCTTTCGGCTCGTGCTGGCCTGAGCTTCATGCTCGGCGGCGCGTCGCGTGTTCACATCGACACGACGCCTGTACCACCGCCACCACCGCCACCACCGCCACCACCACCACCACCGCCACCACCGCCACCACCGCCGCCGCCACCACCACCGCCACCAGCGGTTACGGTAGACACGACGCAGATCACGGCGAGCATCTACTTCGACTTCGACAAGTCCGATATCCGGAGCGATGCACAGGCGACGATGGATGCCAAGATCCCGTACCTCAACGCGAACCCAGGCATGCGTATCCGCATCGAAGGGAACACGGACGAGCGCGGCTCGGATGAGTACAACCTGGCCCTCGGCCAGCGCCGTGCAGCCTCGGCCAAGAAGTACCTCGTTGATCATGGGGTTGACGCTGGTCGTATCGACATCGTGAGCTACGGTGAAGAGCGCCCGGCCTGCAAGGAGCACAATGAAACGTGCTGGCAGCAGAACCGTCGCGACGATTTCCGAATCCTCGTGATCGGTAGCGATTCAATCAAGGCGCCGCAGTAAGCGGCACTCCTTGGGCTTAAAGGGCGGGGCAGCGAAAGCTGCTCCGCCCTTTGAGCTATCCGGGCCCCTGCAGAGAGAGGTCCCTGCTCATAATCGCTTCGTCTGCGCAGCGGCACGGCAGCTCTGCGGCGAGACGTAGTAGATTTGGCACGATGTGGTCGGGACAGTGTCGATCCAACCAGGGAAGCATATGACCAAAACGCCGGGCGATCATGGCTCCGCATCTCGTGAATTCGCCTGGTTCGGCGCAGTCACCGCGACGATCTACGTGATCTGGATCGCCATGACCCACACATCGCGATTCGATGTTCATCCCGATCTCCTCAGCTGGGGAGCGGCATTTGACATCACGGTGACGGTGCCGTTTGTATACTGGCTGCTCGTCGTGCGGCGTGGCCGGGCGCGGGGACGGAGCGTTCTAGCGGTGATCGCACTCTCGGTCGTTGGTGCGAAGCTGCTGCTGCCGAGTGGGCATACCGCATTCCTGCAGATGGCTCGCTTCGCTACACTCCCCATCGAGCTTGCCATTCTCATCCTCGCCATCCACCGCGTGCGCGTTGCCCGCCGCATGAGCCCCGTACGCGAGGCAGATGTGCTCACACAGCTTCAGAGTACGCTCAAGGCCATTGTGGGGAATGGGGCTGCGGGGCGCGCACTGGGCTATGAAGCATCAACATTCTATTACGCATTCGCTGATCGACCCTCGGCTATGCGGGATGCTGAACCGCTCAGGGAGGTGCAGTTTGCGGCTGCGCCCCCGTTCGCCACGGCAGTGTTCATGGCTCTTCTCGGCATTATCGCGATCGAAACCGCTGTACTTCACCTGCTGGTGGCGATGCGCAGCAGCACCGTTGCGTGGATACTCACAGGATTGAGCGTGTACGCGATTATCTGGCTCGTAGCATTTCAACGGTCGTTCAGCCAGCGCTTCTCTGAGATCGGGCCTGCTGCCCTGATACTTCGGATCGGT
>Ga0207933_1002398_pt1 | contig 12214 bp, 9 predicted proteins | sample NGESurdeep092012_4_FD_184488 | JGI IMG/M metagenome (GOLD analysis project Ga0207933, IMG submission 184488) | Arctic peat soil microbial communities from Barrow, Alaska - NGEE Surface sample F53-3 deep-092012 (SPAdes) | ecosystem: Environmental > Terrestrial > Soil > Wetlands > Peat ... | reverse complement strand
ACCGCCGCCCCCGCAGCCGAGGAGGAGGGCTGAAGCGACGGAAAACAGGGCGACAACCAGGAGCGAACCGGGCGAATTGTGGATGTTTCGCGCTGGATTTCCGTGTGGTGTAAGCGGTTTCATTCGCGGTGAGATGCGTGGTGGAGTCATGGCGGAGTTCTCTAGTTGAGTTTGTACGCGGCGTCGCTCCAGAGGAGCTCGCGACGGAGTTCGTGAAGGCGCGTGTCTGATGTGATGCGGACGAGCTCGACGCCGGCGATCTCGGCGAAGTCCTGAAGGTGATCGAGGGTGAGGGCCTGGCTGAAGCTGGTGTGGTGGGCTCCTCCGGAATATATCCAGGCGGCGGCGGCGATCTTGAGGTTGGGTTTGGGGACCCAGACGGCCCGGGCTACGGGAAGCTTGGGGAGCGGGTGGTCGGGTTTGACGACGTCGATTTCGTTCACGATGAGGCGGAAGCGGTTGCCCATGTCGACGAGTGAGGCAACGACGGCCGCGCCCGGGGCGGCGGTGAAGACGAGGCGGACGGGATCGGCTTTGCCGCCGATGCCGAGAGGGTGAACCTCGAGCGTGGGTTTGTCTTTTGTGATGGAGGGGCAGACTTCGAGCATGTGCGAGCCGAGGACTTTGGGCGTGCCGGCGAAGTCGTAGGTGTAGTCCTCCATGAAGGAGGTGCCGCCGGGAAGATTCTGCGCCATAACCTTCATGAGGCGGACGAGCGCGGCGGTCTTCCAGTCGCCTTCGGCGGCGAAGCCGTAGCCAGAGGCCATGAGACGCTGGGCTGCGATGCCGGGGAGCTGCTCCATGCCGTGCAGATCTTCAAAGGTGTCGGTGAACGCGCCGAAGCCACCCTCTTCAAGGAAGGCGCGGAGACCGAGCTCGATGCGCGCGGCGGCCTTCAGGGAATCCGGTTTCTCGTGCGCGCGGGCGATGGTGTAGGTGTCGCGGTACTCGGCGACCAGCTTATCTACTTCGGCGGTGGTGAACTGCTGCATGCGATCGACGAGATCGCCGATGCCGTAGCCGGAGACGGTGAAGCCGAAGACGCGCTGGGCTTCGACCTTGTCGCCTTCGGTGACGGCGACGTTGCGCATGTTGTCGCCGAAGCGCGCGACCTTGAGGGTTTGCGATTCGTTCCAGCCGAGGGCGGCACGTGTCCATGCGCCGATCTCGCGGATGGTTTCGGGATCCTGCCAGAAGCCAACGACGACCTTGCGGGCGAGGCGCAGGCGAGCGGTGATGAAGCCGAACTCGCGGTCGCCGTGCGCGGATTGGTTGAGGTTCATGAAGTCCATGTCGATGGTGCTGTAGGGCAACTCGCGGTTGAACTGGGTGTGCAGATGCAGGAAGGGCTTGCGCAGCGAAGTGAGGCCGGAGATCCACATCTTGGCGGGAGAGAAGGTGTGCATCCAGAGGATGAGGCCGATGCAGTTCGCGTCATGGTCGGCTTCGCGGCAGAGATGGAGTATCTCGTCGGCGGTGGTGAGGACGGGCTTCCAGACGACGCGTACAGGGAGATCTTTTTCGTCATTCAAAGAGGAAGCGATCTTGCGCGAGTTTTCGGCGACCTGCGTGAGTGTTTCCGGACCGTAGAGGTGCTGGCTGCCGGTGACGAACCAGATCTCCTTCTGCATTTTGTTGCTCAATGCTGCTCTCACTTTCGGGGGAGTAAAGAATCTTGAAGTCTGTTTATTTGCTTGATTGTAAGCGGTTTCTTCAGGTCGACAAACAGAAACGCGGGAAGGATATCACACCTGTTGGAAGAGAGCAGTGGCTTTGCCCATGCGGGGCCACGTTGACCAACCGAGCAGGACGTACTCATCTTAGAATCCGCGTCAATGACCGTCCGCGTCCAGATAGCGCCCCAGTCGGGCATCGTAACCCTCTCTTCGCTGATGTTTTTCATCTTCGCGTCGACGAAGCTCCGAATTTCATCGCACTGGATTTGCCGGGAGCGGACGTTGCGAACGGGTGCTCCTCATGGGGTGCCGCGCAAACCTCGCCAGGGTCGGCAGGCAGCCTGAAGACGGTTGAGTTGGTTCATAATGACTAAGCAATATGTTTGAGCGGTCATGAACGAAATAGAATAATGCGAATCCGCAAACTTTTACGTTGCGTGGACTGCGGATTCGCAGTATCCTGTTCAGGTCGTAGTCAAAGGAGCCAATATGGCAGAAGCTCAGCAAGTACAAGTAGAAGCCCCGGAGCCGCCGAGTGAGGCCAAGCGGGAACAGTCTACTATCGGTTTTCCTTATCAAGACCTTGACGAAGCGATTGAGATTGCCAAGGCTGTCCACCAACTGCATGGCTCTTCCTGCCAGCCCGAACAGATCGCCGCGCACATCGGTCAGTCCCCTACCAGCAGCAGCTTCAAGGGAAAGGTGGCAACAGCAAAAACATTCGGTTTGGTCACGACTTCGCAAGGGACGGTGACACTGACTCAATTAGGCAGTCAAATCGCGGATTCACAGCAGGAGAAGGCCGCCCGCGTTGAAGCATTCCTCACAGTTCCTCTCTACAAAGCCGTTTATGAGCAATTCAAGGGTTCCGTGCTGCCGCCACAGAACGGGCTCGAAGCTGCACTGATGACTCTCGGAGTGGCCGGAAAGCAAAAGGAGCGCGCACGCCAAGTCCTTCAACGTTCAGCCCAACAAGCTGGTTTCTACCAGTTCGGCACTGATCGCCTTGTTCTGCCAGCCATCAAAGCGAATGCCTCGACTGCGGTTGCGCCCGCGGCGGGGGCTGAGGATACGGGGAAAAAGAAGAAGAATAAGGATGAGGATGATGAAGACCTTCACCCCTTCATCAAGGGATTGCTCAAAAAGCTGCCGCAGCCGGATACAGAGTGGACGATTGATGGGCGGGCAAAATGGCTACAAGCCGCCGTGAACATTTTCGACCTGATGTATACGGACTCGGACGACAGCCGGAGATCAATCAATATTGACTTCAAAAAGGATTCTGCTAAATAGAGAACCTCCGGCAGCAGACCGGAGGTTCGGAGGGAGTAACTATGTGCGAACCGTGATGAGAATCTCAGTTCAGACTACAAGGGTCGTAATCATCATTAGGCGTGGCGATGAAACCCTCGTGGTCATTATCCCGATATAGGGTAGCCCAACTATCCACTGGAGTCCATAGCCCGATCAGCTAGGAACCGGAATCTTCATCCTTAACCTTCGCCCGGCGTTGCTTAGCGGCACGCTGGGCAATTTACTTGCGCTCCCCTGACGGTTAGCTTAGCCGCCGCGCTCTGGCCCCCTTGAGGCCTCCGCGCCTGCCCAGCAACACGGTGGCGGTGTTCTTCCGTTTAGGTATCAACAGTTTGCCCGTAGAAATCTCGACACCCTACAAAACGTTTTGCGTGAAGTCCTGCTTGCTTCACCGCTTTTGCATGTATTGCCACCATTGGCAACACTTTCAGACTGTGGATTCAATTGACCCACTACGTGGTGTGAGCGCGCATCGCGGTGAAGCCGGAGCATGAGGCGAAGTCTTTCCCAGAAGCCAGCGATCGGTGCCATGTTCTACAATCTCGCCTGTCAAAAGGATGAGATTTTTTCGCACTGAAAGATGTAATCGATTTCAGCCGGTGCAGCTTGATGGCGAATGGACTCGTTCCGATCCGAAGGAGGCTTTGTTCAATGCAGTCTGCGTCTACGGTAAATGCCCAGCCCGCTGATTTGGCCCAGGTCGACCCTCTAGTGCCCGCGAGATTCGAAGCAGCGCCGACTGCATGCGGAGTAACGGAGCGAGTGCGATGGGGGAGATGCGTTGGAATGATCGCGGTGGTGCTGCTGACCGTGGTGGGGGCTTCGGCACAGACGCACGGTGCGGAGCTGCCGCCGGCGCACCTCACGATTGAGCCGGGGAACATTGTTACGCCGGTGAGCCCGATGCTTTACGGCATGATGACCGAAGAGATCAATCATGCGTTCGATGGCGGGCTGTATGCGGAGCTGCTCGAGAACCGGACGTTTCGCGGAAGCTGGCAGGGGATTGAGCACTGGGGGTTGGTGCGGCATGGCGAGGCGGAGGCCTCTGTGGGTGTGGACCGAAGCAGTGGACCGAGCACGGCGCTGCCGTACAGCGCGAAGATCACGGTGAGCGCGGCTTCGGCGGGCAGCGAGGCGGGCTTGAGCAATTCGGGGTACTGGGGCATTGGGTTGAAGCCGCACACGGAGTATCACGGATCGTTTTATGGCAAGTTCGATAGCGATGCGATTGGGCCGGTGCGAGCCGAGTTGATCAGCGACCGGACGGGAGCGGCGCTGGCCGAGGCTTCGATTCCGGTGCATGCGGGGGATTGGTCGCAGTATCACTTCACATTGAAGACCGGGGCGATTGCGCCTTCCAGCGAGAACCATCTGCAGATAACGGTGGCGCATCCGGGGACGATGTGGCTGCAGCTGGTTTCGTTGATGCCGCCGACGTTTCACGATCGCGCGAATGGCAACCGCGCGGACCTGATGGAGCGCATGGCCGGCTTGCATCCGCATTTTCTGCGACTGCCCGGCGGCAACTACCTGGAGGGCGACACGCTGAAGGATTGGTACAACTGGAAGCAGACGATTGGACCGCTGGTGGACCGGCCCGGGCACCAGGCGCCGTGGACGTACTGGTCGACGGATGGGTTGGGATTGCTGGAGTTTCTGGATTGGTGCGAGGACCTGAAGATGGAGCCGGTGCTGGCGGTGTATGCAGGCTACTCGCTGCACGGGCAGCATGTGACGCCGGGCACGGACCTGGAGCCGTATGTGCAGTCGGCGCTGGATGAGGTGGAGTACGTTACCGGCGATGTGAATACGAAGTGGGGAGCGGAGCGCGCGAAGGACGGCCATGCGGCGCCGTTTCCGTTGCACTACATCGAGATTGGCAATGAGGACTGGTTCGACCGCTCGGGCAGTTACGATGCGCGGTTTGCGCAGTTTGCGAAGGCGCTGCGCAAGCAATATCCGCAGTACAAGCTGATTGCGACGACCAAGGTGAAGGAGACGGATGCCGATGCGCAGCCGGACGTGATCGACGACCACTACTACGAGTCGCCGAATGCGATGCTGGACTTGACACATCACTACGACGACGCGCCGCGCACGGGACCGAAGATCTTTGTGGGCGAGTGGGCGACGCGGTCGGGTTCGCCGACGCCGAATTTCGGCGACGCGCTGGGCGATGCAGCGTGGATGACCTCGATGGAGCGCAACAGCGACCTGATCGTGATGGCGAGTTATGCTCCGCTATTTGTCAATGTGAATCCGGGCGCGATGCAGTGGGCGACTGATCTGATCGGATTTAATGCGTCGACAACCTATGCTTCGCCGAGCTATTACGCGCAGTCGCTTTTTGCGGGACACCTGGGCGACGGCACGGCGAAGACGGCGCTGAGTGGAGGAGGAAAGAGGTTCTACTACTCGGCTACCGTTGACACTAAGGATCACGTCCTGCATTTGAAGCTGGTCAATGCATCCAGCGAAGAACAGCCACTTACAGTGGAGTTACAGGGAGTTACTGGCGCCCATGTAGCCAAAGTTAGTTCCCTGCATGCGGGAAGTTTTGAAGCTACTAACTCGATCAATGACCCTAACCTCATCCATCCGGTTGATTCGACACTAAAACTTTCGGATGATACCTGGCGGCATCCGGTGCCGGCGCTGACGATTGAGGTTATCGATATTCCGCTGCGTTGAAGGATGAAATAGTGAGGGAATAAATATTGTTGCCTTGAATTGTGGTTCAAACATGGCGACCGCAGTGATCTGTTTGCTAGAATTCAGCAACTTAGTTTCAGCATGCTCGATGGTTTCGTATCGCAGACGATGGCCGGAAGGTGCGGAGCTATTGGGAAGCCAGGGCTGAGTTTCGATCATGAGCATGGGCGCAAAATTCCGTTGGCCGCTTCGTGGATTGCTTGTAGTTCTGGTGATGGCGGCGGCGAGTTTTATGTTGCGGGCGGTGCGGGCCGGCAGCGAAACGGATACTGCCAAGGTCGCGCGGCATGCTTATAGCGAGAAGGTGGCGGCAACCTATAACAACCGGTTTGGAACGGGCCACTTTCTTCCTTCGTACGCGACGACGGAGGATGGGGAGTTCATGGACCCGAAGAGTTTTCCGACAGCGCAATACTGCGGGCATTGCCACCAGGAGGCGTATGCGCAGTGGAGACAGTCGGCGCATTCGAACTCGAACCGGCCGCCGTGGTATTTGCGCAATGTAGGTTTGCTGGATACGGGGAAGGGGATCGAGTACTCGCGGCACTGTGAGGGCTGCCATGATCCTGTGGCCTTGTTTGCGGGCGCGCTGACGGAGCATGGGCCGGGGCGCAAATCGTATGACGATGATGGGATTACGTGCAGCACGTGTCACTCGATTCAGAAGGTGACGACACGCGGCACGGGAAGCTATGTGATGGGTATTCCCGCGGTGCTGGTGGATGAGAATGGGCAGCCGATTACGCGGCCGGTGAGCGATGCGGAGATCCTGGCGCATCTGGATCGGCATAGCCAGGCGGTGATGAAGGGGTTCTATCACACGTCCGAGTTTTGCGCGGCCTGCCATGAGGCGGCATTGCCGCGTTCGCTGAACGACTATAAGTGGCAGCGCGCGATCTCGCTTTACGACGAGTGGCAGGCGTCGTCGTATGCGAAGCAGTCGCCGCTCCCGTTCTACGTGAAGGATTCTGTTTCAACTTGCCAGACGTGTCACATGCCGCGTGAGGTGCTGGAGACCAAGGACCAGGGGGCGAAGGAGGGCAAACTGGCTTCGCACCGATGGCTGGGCGCGAATATGGTCATTCCGGAGTACTACGGGTTCGATGAGCAATCGAGACGGACCAGAGAGTTTCTCCAGAACGGTGTTTTCAATGTCGACCTGTTCGCGCTGGAGCATGGCGACGGCGGGGATGGAGGCGCGGAGAAGGTTTCGGCTCCGCTGGGAGTGGTGGATTTTCAGGTTGCGCCGGGCGAGAAGGTTACGGCTGATGTTGTGATCCAGAACAAAGGCATCGCGCATAGCCATGTGCCTGAGCAGCGCGATATGTATGAGTCGTGGGTGGATTTCACGATCAAGGACAGCAACGGCAAGGTGCTGTCGGAGAGCGGATTCCTGAAGCCGAACGGCGACCTGGACCCGGACGCGCACAGTTTCATGAACCGGCTGATTAGCAAGAAGGGCGAGCTCAATGCTCTTCACCAGGTGTGGGACACGCGGGTGGTGGCGTACAACAACACGATCCAGTCGGGGCGGTCGCAGGTGGTGCGGTATAGCTTCCGGATGCCGGCTGGCGCGACGGATGCGGTGACGCTGACGGCGACGGTGAAGTACCGGCGGTTCGATCAGCACTTCATGGACTTCGGCATGGCGAAGCATTACGTCGAGCCGGTGGTGGCGATGGCGTCGGCGAGCCGAGTGATTCATGTGGGGGAGAATGCACCGACGCCGCCGGCTGAGGGCGAGAACAAGGAGTGGATGCGCTGGAACAACTACGGGATCGCGCTATTGGACGCGCAGCAGTATGCGGCCTCGTACGATGCGTTCCGGCATGTGGCGAAGCTGCGTCCTGACTATGCGGACGCTTATACGAATATGGCGATCGTGGATATTCAGTGGGAGCGGTATCAGGACGCGCGGCCCAATCTGGAGAAGGCGTTCGAGCTTTCACCGCAGAATGCACGTGCTCTTTATTACCGTGCGCTGGTGGAGCGGAATGAAGGCAATTTGAAGGGGACGATCGCCGATCTCGAGGAGGTGGAGAAGCAGTTTCCGCTTTCGCGGGATGCGCATCGAGAATTGGGCTTCACGTTCTATCAACTGCATCGGTATCCCGAGGCGTTGAAGGAGTATGAGGCGCTGCAGGAGAATGCGCCGGACGATCTGGCGGCGCACTATAACCTCGCGATCCTGTATCGCCGATTGGGGATGAAGGAGAAGGCGGTGCGTGAGGCCAAGATCTTTGCGGATCAGAAGGACGACCCGACCGCGAATACGTATGCGCTGGAGTTCCTGCGGAAGCATCCGGAGCTGGCCAATGAGAGTGTTCCGTGGCATACGCATGAGATGGCGATGCCGACGACGACTGCGGCAGCGAGCGCAGTGCAGGGAAGCGGGGCCGGCGCTCGATGAGATCAGGGGAGGGCCTGTCCGCGGCTGCTGGTGATGACGCGGGCGGACATGGTGGGGAGATTCGCATTTTGGCAGGGCGCATTTTGCTACTGGTGGCGGCTTTGTTGCTTGCGGCCGGTGGGCTGATGCCGGTAACGCCCGTGCGCGCGTCCGGAAAGGATCGTGCGGAAGGGGCGGTGCTGTTCAAGGAGAAGGGATGTGCGCACTGCCATAGTGTCGATGGGCACCGGATTGGCGATGCGCCTGACCTGGGGACGGTGGGCAAGCGGTTGCACAAGAAGCAGATTGAGCACCAGATTCGCGAGGGCGGCAAGGAGATGCCTCCGTTCGGCAATGCGCTGACGGATGACGAGGTGAAGAAACTTGTCGACTATCTGGCGCACATGAAGAAGCTTCCGAAGGAAGTGCAGAAGCCGAATTAGATGCCGGGCCGAAACAGTATTGAACTGCAGGTTGACGCGCAGGACGGACCGGGTCGAAGCCGGAGAAAGCATTGGCGCCACGAACAGACAGCAGGTCCTCCGCTCAGGATGACAATTTCTGTATTGTTCGATCAATTACTAGCTAGCCTCTCGCGATGAAACTGCGAGAGGCTCCGCTCAGGATGACAATTTCATAATTTATCGATGACCTATAAACCATCCATGGGTCGATACTGCACTGCTTAGTGCAGGGTTTTCGCGGAGATTCCGTGATCGATTTCGGCCCCGGCGAGGAGGAAGCCGCCTACGCCGTAGGTCCAGCTTGAGCCGGGCTGGAGCTCGCCGGGGGATGCGCCGATGGGTTGAATGGCGCCGAGGCGGCCGTCAGTATAGATGTGGTGAACCATGCCGGCCCAGGCCTTCGCGATGACGGGCTGAAAGCGATCGGCCGGGAGCAGATGGTTGTTGACTCCCCAGGCCATGGCGTAGATGAAGAAGGCTGTGCCGGAGATTTCGCCTTGTGCGTAGGCTTCGGGATCGAGCAGGCCCATGCGCCAGAGACCGTCCCGTGGCTGCAGATCGGCGACGCGCTCGGCCATGTCGCGGAAGAGCTTCTCGAACCTGGGGCGCTCGGGATCGTCCTTCGGCATGACGGAGAGGACGCGCGCGGCGCCGGCGAGAACCCATCCGTTGCCGCGGCTCCAGAAGAGCGGCTTGCCGTTGGGCTCGGTTTTGTGGAGGAAGGTGGCGTCGCGGAAGAAGAGACGCTCGGCGGGATCGTAGAGATGGTCCTGGGTGAGGCCCCACTCATGTTCCATGAATGTTCGATAGGAGCTGTCGCCGGTGAGCTGGCTCAGTTTTGCGAACGAAGGCGGCGCCATATAGAGAGCGTCGCACCACCACCACAGATCCTTGGCGGAGTTGTTGCGGGCGGGGTTGTCGTGGCGCGCCATGACCTGGGCGAAGTTGTCGCGCAGGGCGGCGATGCGGACGGGATCGTGCTTCTCCGCATAGAGCTCTTCGTAGGCCTGGCCGATGGCTTCGTCGTCGGCGTGATCGTAGCGGCCGGGCAGGAGCTTCCAGTTGAACTGCTCTGCGGTGGCGAGGACGGCGTCGTGATACTTGCGGTTGTGGAGTGTGTGCGAGGCCGCAAGCAGGCCGCTGTAGAGCGGAGCGTAGGTCCAGTCCTGCGTGAACTTCGACTGCGACTGCGCGAGCTGCCAGTCAGCGACCTTCTGCATCGCGTGGCGAACATCACGATGCGTGAGCGCCGCCGAGAGAGAGGTGTCGAGCGGGCCGGGATCGGCGGCGATATCGCCGGCGGCATCGTGCAGGATCTTTGCGCTCGGGCGTTGCGGAGTCGGTGTCTGCGCGGTGGATACCTGTGCGACGGTCGTCTGCGCGGCGGCGCAGCTGATGCTGAGGAGCACGACCGCGGCGATCGATGTGATGGGTGCGACGGCGCGAGGGAAGAAGTTGCGGCTCAACAATGGCATCTCCGATTCTCCGGGTGGTTGTCTTATCGCAGGTCGGCGATGGCGACGGGGTCCACGTCGTCGTAGGCCTGGTTTTCGCCGCCCATGCCCCAGCAGAAGCCGTAGCGCGTGGTGCCGACGCCGGAGTGAATGCTCCAGCCAGGCGAGACGACGATGCTGCGGTCGGCGAGAAGCAGATGGCGCGTCTCCCGCGGCGGCCCCATGAGATGCACGATGCGATGCGCGGGGTCGACGTCGAAGTACATGTAGATTTCGCTGCGGCGCATGTGGGTGTGCGCGGGCATGGTGTTCCAGTTGGAGCCCTCTTCGAGCAGCGTGAAGCCCATGACCAGCTGACAGCTGCGGATGCCGTCGCGATGGATGGCTTTATAGATCGAGCGGCGATTGCAGGTGTTCACGGAGCCGAGCTCGACCGGCTTTAGATCGCTGAATTTGACGGCCGCGGTGGGGAAGTCGGCGTGGGCGGGATAACTGAGCAGATAGAAGGCGGCGGGATCATTCGCGTTCTTGCTGGTGAAGGAGACGTCGCGGCTGCCGCGGCCGACGTAGAGGCAATCGAGTTTCTCGAGGTCGAAGTTTTTACCATCGACGCTAACGGCGCCGCTGCCGCCGACGTTGAGCACGCCGAGCTCGCGGCGCTCGAGGAAGAACTCGGCGCGCAGCTCGGGCGAGGTTTCGAGTTGCAGAGTGGCGCTGGTGGGCACTGCTCCGCCTGCGATGGCGCGGTCGAGATCAACGTAGGCGAGCGTGACGGCGCCTGGGCGGAACATGTCGTCGAGCAGGAAGGTGGAACGCAGCTCCTCGGTTGTCATGCGGGGGAAGCGCACGGGGTCGGACATCTGCAGCAGTCGCATGCTTGCTCCTTCAGGGTTGTTGCTATCGTCCGCTGCTCAGCGAGAGGCGAGTGGTGGCGGGCACTTCAACTTTGACGACGTAGATGGTGATGGTCTGGCCGGGGGCCTCGATGGCCTGGTGAGGCGTGCCGGCCGGGATGTGGATGACATCTCCTTTATGGAGGAGATGCGGCGTGGCGCCCTCCAGCCGCGTTCCGCGAGTTTCGCCGCCGGCGCCTTCTTTGGGATCAACGACCGTTCCGCCGGTCAGTTCGGTGCCTTCACCGTCGACGACGAAGAGGAAGTCTGCGAAACGCTTGTGCAGCTCAGCGCCTCCGCTGGCGGTGCGCGCGGTGAGCATGGTGTAGTGGCCGGGGTAATGTGCGAGCGTGATGCCTGCGCTTCCGCTGCCCCGACGAGCCTGTTGGAGGAGGGCCTTTCCCTGCTCGGCGAGCGCAGCAAAGTTCAGGACCTCGGGCTCGGTCTGGATGGTGGGCTGGGCTGCGGGGGTTTGAGCCTGGGAGGGCATGCAGACGCCGCCGAGAAGAAGAGCGGCTCCGCCGACAGCCATAAGAAGCCTTGAGATTCGCCTTTGTCCTTGCATTCTCATTACCTTTCGCGGAAAGCGTTCAGGACCACCAGCATACGCAAATGGAGCGCAGTATGTCAGGTTCGGCGGTGTCGTTCACGCCAGCATTTTTGCTGAACTGCTTGCAGCCGCATCTTGACACGGGGGCCGAAGAACCGTAGGCTCAACTTCATGAGGCTGATGCCCACCGCCGCGCTGTGTTGCATGTGTTGTTGCATGCGCTGTTGCGCCGGTGTCTGTCTGCCCTAAACGCGATGCTCCTCCTGGAGCCGCACGCAGCCTGAGCACCCACGCAGCCTACCGGCAAAGCGTGGGTTTTCTATTTCAGCCTCAGGTTGGCCAACCCTTCGCTCTCACTTCAATCGAACGAACTTTTTGCAGGAGGATTGCATGGCCACCACACCTTCGAAAGATCACGGAATGTCGGACTCGGGAATGTCGCAGTCTGGGATGTCGCAGTCGAGGAAGCTTATCTTCAACGCCGACGTTGCGGCGATTGCGATTGCGCTGGCGCTGGCGGCGCTGATCCGGCTGAATGTGATTCCTCACATTGGCTGGTAAATCTTCTTGAGGGCCGTCCCCAAGCCGCGATGGGACTCTTTTGCGGCGACCGTTGAACGGACAGACTTGTCTACGCAAACCATCCCAGTGTCATTGAATGCTGAGCGCCGTCCATTGCGAGGGAAGCAGTTTCTCGCGCTGCTGCCCGGAACGGCGTTGTTGTTTGCGGTGGGGCTCGCGGGCAAAGGGATGGAAGAT
>Ga0207933_1002395_pt1 | contig 12216 bp, 9 predicted proteins | sample NGESurdeep092012_4_FD_184488 | JGI IMG/M metagenome (GOLD analysis project Ga0207933, IMG submission 184488) | Arctic peat soil microbial communities from Barrow, Alaska - NGEE Surface sample F53-3 deep-092012 (SPAdes) | ecosystem: Environmental > Terrestrial > Soil > Wetlands > Peat ... | reverse complement strand
CAGAACGGTTCGTGAGGGCTTACACTGTTCGCGACCTGGATTACGAAGTCTCATCGTGAGGTGCTGATGATATTCCGCCACGCCTATGCAGCTGCACTAGTCTTTTGCGCGTCTCTTCCCATGCTGAACGCGCAGGCCCCGTTGCCGAAGCAACCGAGAAAGCCAGCTCTGCTGCTGGGTGCAGCGTGGTATCCCGAGCAGTGGCCGGAGTCGCGCTGGGATGCCGATCTCGCGCTTATGCAGGCCGCACATATTCACTTCGTCCGCGTGGGCGAATTTGCCTGGAGCACGATGGAGCCAAAGGAGGGAGACTTCGAGCTCGATTGGTTGTATCGCGCAGTCCGCGCAGCGGAGCGTCATGATATTGCGGTAGTCATCGGTACACCTTCGGCGGCGCCTCCGGCATGGCTTACGCAAAAATATCCAGAGACGTTGCGTACCAAGGATGATGGACGCAAGGATGAACATGGGAACCGCCAGCAGTTCGATTGGAGCGACCCCAAGTATCGCGAACTCGCCCGAGCAATGGCTGAGAAACTTGCCGAACGTTTTGGCCATGATCCAGACGTCATTGGATGGCAGATCGACAACGAGTATGCCAGCGAAAGCTACGGCCCAAGCACACAGGAGCAGTTTGACGACTGGCTGCACGCCAAGTACAAGACGCTGGATAACCTGAATAGCCGCTGGACGACCGCGTACTGGAGCGAAACCTATCAGGAGTGGGATCAGATTCCTATAGAGGAAAAGTATGGAAACCCTGGACTGCTGCTGAATTGGAAAGAGTTTGTCTCCGATACCTGGCGCAGTTATCAGAAAAACCAACTCGATGTAATTCGTGCGCATGCCGATCCGCGGCAGTTCATCACAACCAATATGATGGGTTGGTTCGATGCTTACGATCACTACACTGTGAGCAAGGATCTCGATCTGGCGTCCTGGGACGATTATGTGGGGACTGGGCAGCTGGATCCCGTGCGCAACGGAGCGACACACGACCTTACGCGTGGCTTCCTGCGCAAGAATTTCTGGGTGATGGAGACGCAGCCGGGCTTCGTCAACTGGTCGCCGGATAATAACGCACTGAATAAGGGCGAAGTGCGCGCCATGGCTTGGAACGCAGTTGGCCACGGCTCGGAAGCGGTTGAATACTGGCAGTGGCGCAGCGCTCTCAACGGGCAGGAGCAGTACCATGGGACGCTGGTGGGGGCCGACGGCACGCCTGTTCCGCTGTACAACGAGGTGAAGCAGATCGGCGCAGATTTCGATAAGGCTGAGTCCACGTTGGCCGGGACTACGGTTGAATCAAAGGTTGCAATTCTGCAGGACTATCCGAGCCGCTGGGCGATTAATTGGCAGCGTCACAATCGCGCGTTCGATCCTGTTGACGCGCTCATGAGCTACTACCGTCCTTTGCACGAGCTTGTGCGCTCTGTGGACATCGTGTCCGATACGGCGCCACTGGACCGTTACAAACTGGTTGTCGCGCCTGCGCTGAACTTGCTGACACCGGAGGCTGCAAAAAACCTGGAGGCTTATGTGCGCGGCGGAGGACACCTGGTGCTGGGGCCACGCAGCGGCATGAAGGATGAAGACAATAGCCTCTATCCAGAGCGGCAGCCGGGGCCGCTGGTGGGCCTGCTCGGAGCGCGTGTCGAGCAGTTCTATGCGCTGGACAAGACGGTTCCGGTTACAGGAACGTGGGGCAGCGGAGAGGACACGCTGTGGGCGGAGCAGCTGGGCTCGCTCGCTCCTGGAACTGAGGTGCTGATGCGCTATGGCAAGAGCAATGGATGGCTGGACGATCAGCCGGCTGCCGTGACGCGCAAGGTCGGCAAGGGAAGCATCACGTACATTGGAGCGATGCTTGACTCGAAGGCTATGAGCCGCGCAGCGGAATGGATGATCTCGGAAAGCGGACTGGAGCCTGTGCTACAGGACGTTCCGAAGGGCGTCGATGTAGCGGTGCGATCGGGTGAAGGCAAACGCGTGCTTATCTTGACGAACTATGACGCTGAGACCGAGACGGTGAAGCTGTCTTCGTCGATGGAGGATGTGCTCAACGGCGGGACGGTTTCGAGCGTCAGCCTGCCGCAGTATGGCGTTGCGGTGCTGCGTTCTCGATGAGGGATTAGGGAGGGGGGCCCCCGTCCCCCTTCCTAATCTTCTTCTTTAGAATGTTAGGTTTACAGCGAGCGTCGGCCGCAAAATATTGATTCCAGAGATTTTGTGGGGAAAATCTCTGGAATCAGTAAGTTGCGGCGACATTTTGCGAGCCCACCCATCCGCGATGAAACTGCGTATGGATGGGGCACCCAGATTCGTTGTGGGTTTTGATCTCTATTTCTATTATAGACAGTTGAGTGGAATTAATGTGCAGCGATTTTAGCGTTTGTTTCCATGGGTTTAGGTGGTTTCGGGGCTTGACAAGATTTTGGGCTTTGCCAAAGGCCGGAGCGGTTGAGTCAGCCCTGTGAAGAGGGGTGAGGCAGGGGAAGGAAGGCGGAGGGGAGGCCCTGGCTGGCGATGCCGGCGACGCATTGGCCGTGGGTGCGGATGGTGATCCAGGCGCGGCCGTTGGCCAGTTGCACGACGCGCGATCCACCGACCGTGCCGAGGTTGTCGATCATCTGGCCGTCGCCTGCGACTGAGAAGCGGACGACGTTGCGCGCGTCGAGGCAGGGGATGCCTGCTTTGTCCACGAGCAGGGCTTCTATGGTGATCTGCTGTCCGCTGCGTGATTGTTCGGTGAGCTGGAAGCGAGCAGCTGGTCCCCACGCGCGGGTCTCGTAGAGGAAGGCGATCTCGTCGGAGACGGTCTTGCTTCCTGTTGGGCCGTTGCGTTTGCCGATGGCGCGGAGCTTGACGGAGCCGGCGGGGAAGGCGCTGGTCCAGCGCAGACCGGCGGCAGGGAAGTCCTGGGAGTTGCGGCGCTTTGTGCCTAAAGATTTGCCGTTGAGAAAGAGCTCGACCTCTTCGCAGTTGGAGTAGACCTTGATCATTTTCTGTTCGCCGGGCTTGCCCCAGCGGATGGGCCAGGTGTGGCCGTAGATGTGAGTCATGGGCTGCTCGGCCCAGAAGGACTGGAAGACGAAGTAGGACTCCTTGGGAGTGAGGTCGCGTTCGGTGATGCCCTTTTGATTGATTCGCGGGACGGGATTTTCAGCGCGGAGCGGCGTGGTGAAGTCCTTGAAGATCCACTGCGCGGCGCCGGTGAGCCAGGGCTGGGCCTCCTGTACCTTGAGGTGCCAGTCGAAGAGGTTGCAGGCGTAGGTCTCGCTCCAGTCGCCGTCGACGGAGACGCGAGGGATGCCGCCGGTGGGAAGGTAGTCGAGGCCGCGCTCGTCGGCGCCGGTGCCGGTTTTGATCTGCGATTCAACCTTGTCGGGCGTTTCGCTGTGGCGGTGGGCGTGGCTGTCGGCGCCCCACTCGATGTGGATGAAGCGATCGACGCGCGCGGCCTGCTTCTTCAGCTCGGATTCGTACTCGGTGTAGAGACCGCGATACCAGCCGGACCAGATGGAGGGTGAGTAGACATCGGGGATGTCGCGCGCAAAGTCACAGCGGCGGAAGGAGGTGAGGCGGGTGGGATCGAGCGAATGCGCGAGATCGCGCAGGCCGGTCATGTACTGGCGGATGGCGGTTTTGTCGACGGAGGGATACTCGGTCGGCCAGTCGTCTTCATTGCCGAGGCCCCAGAGGATCACGCTGGGATGGTTGCGATGCTGGTCGATCATGGTGGTGAGTTTGGCGCGGCCCATCTGCTGCCAGGCGGCGTCGCCGATGCCGCCGCGGCACCATGGAGCTTCTTCCCAGACACAGAGGCCTAGCTCGTCGCAGAGATCGAGCACGAGGCGCGACTGCTGGTAGTGCGCGAGGCGGATGAAGTTCGCGCCCATCTCCTTGATGAGCTGCATCTCTTTGCGGATGATGTCGTCGGGCACAGCGGCGGCATAGCCTGCGTGGTCTTCGTGGCGATGGGTTCCGCGCAGCAGCAGGCGCTCGCCGTTGAGTTTGAAAGGGCCACGTTCGACGAACTCGGTGTGGCGAATGCCGAAGCGCTCGGCTGTGGAGGATGTTCCGGCGTCGCTTGTGAGCGTGACGGTGCAGGTGTAGAGATGAGGGTGCGCGGGCGACCAGAGGAGCGGGTTGGGGAGATCGACGGTGGTCAGCTCGGCTTCAGTTGCGGAGACGCGGAGCGAGTGCGTGGATTGGTGGAGGAGCTTGCCGTTGGGATCGGAGATTGTGAGCGCGGCGGTACATGCGGTTTGTGTGTGGTTTGGAGCGTAGAGCCGGACAGAGACGGCTGCCTTCGGGTGAGTTGTGCCGGTGTCGAGAACGGTGATGTGCACGGCTTCGAGAGCGATTGCGGGGACATAGACGAGCTCGACGTGGCGATAGAGGCCGCCGTAGAGCGAGAAGTCGCTGAGGTCCGAGGGCATGGTGTCCATGCGGCGCGAGTTGTCGCAGAGGACGGCGAGCGGTGTGCCGCGTTTGTCGGGTTTTGTTGTTTTGATCGTGTCAGTGATGTCGAAGACGAACTCGTCGTAGCCGCCCTTGTGTTCGCCGATTTTTGTGTCGCCGAGGTAGACCGTTGTCTCCTGGCCCGCGCCCCAGAAGTGCAGCAACGTGCGTCCGTTCGGGTAAGGGTTGTTGGGCTGAATCCAGGTGCGATACCAGCCTTGGCCGCGATAGTAGGGGACGTCCGGGTCGCAGCCGTCGTAGGCGTTGAAGCAGTGCGGCATCGCGATGGGAGCGAAGACGGCCAGTTCCGCGCTGTGCCAGACCTCCCACGGGCTGCCTAGCGGGCCGCGAAAGAACTCCCAGCCATCGCTGAGACGCTGCGGGGGAAGAGGCTTCGTATCCGGAGCGGGTATGCTGATCGCCCGAGCCAGCGACGGAGAGAGCGCGTGCGTGGCGAGAGCGCCGGCTGTTGCGAGGAACTGTCTTCGTGTTACTTCAGACAATGGTGTATCTCCTGCGGCTCTTAAGTTCAAACATCATACTAAAGCGGAGCGGTGTCATGACTCCAGGGCTAAAGTCCCTTGGTTGGTGGCTCGATTCAGCGGGCTAAAGCCCGCTGCTAATCCGGTTTGAGGCTGCTGCTACTCCGGCTAAAGCCCGCTGCTAATCCGGCCCGAGGCTGCTGCTAATCCGGCTTGAGGCCTATTTCCACTACAGGGAAGCTGACCTGTGCAACAGGTATATACTCGATATGCGACAGCTATGGTCGTATTTCTTGTGTAGATGAGGTCCCCGTGGCACTGAGCGATCTGCGAGTAGGACAGTCGGGGACCCTGGGGGCGGTGGAGCTGCCCGAGAAGGTGAGCGACCATCTGGCCCATCTGGGGTTTCTGCCCGGCGCCGCGGTTGAGGTTCTCAGGCGGGCTCCCGCCGGCGATCCGACGGTGTATCGGATTGATGGGGTGGAGGTTGCGCTGCGCAGCGAAACGGCTCGACACATTAACGTAAACCTGGCTGCCGTTGGATTGGCCGGGGCACCGGTCGAGAGCGGCCGATGAGCGACTGCTGCGGCCCGTCCTCCTCCACGGCGGTTCTGGAATCGCCGGTCGAGACGCAGCCTTCGCGGCCGCGAACGGGACAGATTCGCACGATTGCGCTGATCGGGCCGCCGAACTGCGGGAAGTCGACGCTATTTAACCGGCTGACGGGGATGCGGCAGAAGGTGGCCAACTATCCGGGGGTGACGGTCGAGCACCACTCGGGCAAGATGAAGAGCGTGGGGCGGCCGGACCTTACGCTGATCGATCTTCCGGGGATTTATAGCCTGGCGACGTACTCCGAGGATGCGCGCGTTGCGGTGGATGTGCTGAAGGGCAATATGCACGGGGTGCCGGCGCCGGATGCGGTGCTGCTGGTGCTGGACTGCATGCACATGAACCGGCAACTGATGCTGGCTGCGCCGATCTTGTCTCTTGGTTTGCCGACGCTGGTGCTGCTGAATATGGCGGACCTGCTGCAGGCGCGGGGCGGACGCATCGATGCGCTGGCGCTGGCGCATGAGCTGGGACATCCTGTGGCGCTGATCAGCGCGGCGAAGGGAACCGGGATGGAGCTGATCTCGAGCTTCCTGGATCAGTTCGGACAGTTTCCGCTCACGCGTCCGGGGTCGGCGAAGCTGCCGATTTTGCAGAGCCCGGCTTCGTGCAGGACGTGGGCGACGCAGGTGAGTTCGCGCAGCCGGTTTCAGGCGCCCGCTTCGCCGGTGTGGACGCGGCGGCTGGATACGGTGCTGCTGCATCGCATCTGGGGACCGATCATTTTTCTGCTGGTGGTGATCGCGGTCTTTCAAGTGGTGTTCAGCGTGGGGCAGCCGCTCAGCGATGGCCTCGGCAACCTGCTGACGCACGCTGGAGGGGAGGTTGCTCTGCTGCTGCCCGACAACTGGCTGCGCGCGTTGCTGCGGGATGGGCTGTGGAATGGCGTGCAGTCGGTGCTGGTGTTTTTGCCGCAGATCCTGCTGCTGTTTCTGTTTATTGGCATCCTGGAGGACTCGGGCTACCTGGCGCGCGCGGCTCTGATTGCGGACCGTGTGATGCGGGTGATCGGGCTGAACGGCAAGGCGTTTATCCCGCTGCTTTCGGCGTATGCGTGTGCGGTGCCGGCGATCATGGCGACGCGCACCATCGAGAACAAGCGCGAGCGCCTGGCGACGATCATGGTTGCGCCGTTCATGACCTGCTCGGCGCGGCTGCCGATCTATACGCTGGTCATCGCTGCGTTCATTCCGGACAAGAACATCCTTGGGCATCTGATTGGGCTGCGCGCGTCGGTGATGCTGGGCCTGTATGTTTTGGGGTTCCTTGCGGCGATGGTGACGGCGAGGCTGATGAACTCGTCGGTGATGAAGGCGTCGTCGGCGCCGTTTGTGCTGGAGCTGCCGCAGTATCGGTGGCCGACGGTGCGCTCGCTCGCGTTGCGACTGTATGACCGCGGCATGATTTTTGTGCGCAAGGCGGGAACCATTATTCTTGCCTGCACGTTTCTCGTCTGGACGCTCAGTGTGCTGCCGCTTCATCACGGCAACTTTTCGGTGCTTACCGGCAGCTTCATCGCGCGGCTGGGACACTTTATCGAGCCGGTGATCCATCCGCTGGGCTTCGACTGGAAGATCGGGATTGGGCTGCTGAGCTCGATTGTGGCGCGCGAGGTGATCGTGGGAACGCTGGGCACGCTGTATGGTGTCGATCCTGCGACGCACTCGACGAGCTTGCAGATGGCGCTGCACCATGACATGACACTGGGCGGGGCGATTGCGCTGGTGGTCTTCTTCGCCTTCGCCATGCAATGCACGTCCACGATTGCGGTTGTGCGACGTGAGACCAATGGATGGAAGTGGCCGGTGATCCAGTTCACCTACATGAGCTGTGTCGCGTATGTGGGTGCATTGATTACGAATCAGCTCTTTCTGCATCTCTTCTAGAAAGACTTCGAGTGCGGGCTCGGAGATTCTGCTTACGGTCCGTTCTGCCGCGAGTCAAACGGAGATTGTGACCGGAGTATTCTGAAGCTGACGAGGTAAGGTCGGCGTTCCCAAGACGATCTGCCGCCGGCCGCATTTCGATGCGGCTGCCCCGGCACCCAGGCTCCCGCGACCGGTGGGAAGAAGTAGAGGACTCATGTTCCAGGCTGAGGAGTTGAAAGAGTTTGCCCTGATGTCTTGTCTTCCCGAGGCGCAGCTTCAACGCATCGCGCAGAGGGCGGCCGACGTGCGTCTGTACAAAGACGAGTGGTTGATCCGGGAAGGGGAGCAGCCTTCGTTTTTTGTGATGATCGAAGGGGCGGTGGATGTCCTGAAGGACATCAGCGGACGTCAGCAGGTGGTGAAGCGCTATGGGCGGGGGGCCTTCTTCGGAGAGGTCCCGCTGATTCTGGGAACGACGGCGTTTGTCTCGTGCCGGGCGAAGGAGCCGTCACGGCTGCTGCGGCTGGACAAGCTCCAGTTCAAGGAGATGATCGACAGCTCGCCGGAGTGCAGCGGCTTGATCTTGAAGACGATGACGGACCGGCTGAACTACATCCAGGACCACATGATGGAGATACCTGCGTCGCGAGTGCTGGTGGTGGGCTCGCAGTACGACACGGACTGCCGGGATATTCGTTCGTTCCTTTCTGTGAACCGGATTCCGTATGAGTGGGTGGACCGGGCGCGGGAGCCGGAGCGGGTGCCGGTGTGCATGTCGCGGGAGCTGACGGGGCCGGCGGTGATCATCGACCGGCAGTTCTGCGTGGGGCAGCCGCCGACGGTGCGCAAGGTAGCGGAGGCGCTGGGCTTCAGGACGGAGCCGAAGAGCGATGGCTACGATGTGGTGGTTGTGGGCGCGGGGCCGGCGGGACTGGCGGCGGCGGTGTATGGGTCGTCCGAGGGGCTGAAGGTGTTGCTGATTGAGCGGGCGACGGTGGGCGGGCAGGCGGGCACGTCGTCGCGGATTGAGAACTACCTTGGGTTCCCGGCCGGCATTACGGGGGACGATCTGAGCGAGCGCGCGCTGAAGCAGGCGAGCCAGTTCGGGACGGAGATCGTGCTGACGCGAGAGGTTGAGAACGTCGAGCCGATTGAGGGTGGATGGTGCGTGGAGCTGGACGAGGGGCGGAGGGTGAGTACGCGCGCGGTGATCCTGGCAACGGGCGTGGATTGGCGCCGGCTGGAGGCCGAGAACATCGACCGCCTGATGGGGCGAGGCGTGCTGTACGGCGCGGGACGGACGGAGACGAGCACGATCAACGGCAAGGACATCTTCATTGTCGGCGGCGGCAACTCGGCGGGGCAGGCGGCGATGTTCTTCTCGGAGTATGCGAAGAGCGTGACGGTGCTGGTGCGCGGCGCGGCGTTGAAGCTCACGATGTCGCAGTACCTGATCGAGCAGATAAGGATGCGGCGGAACATCAGGGTTGAGCCGTTTACGACGGTCGTGTCAGTCGGCGGCGAGAGTTCGCTCGAAACGATCTGCACGAAGACGGGCGATGAGCCGGCGCGGACTCGGCAGGCCGAGGCGCTGTTTGTGATGATCGGCGCGGATGCGAGTACAGGATGGCTGCCGGAGGAGCTGAAGCGCGACGATCTGGGCTATGTCTGCACCGGCCGCGATCTGCCCGCCTGGAAGGAACGGGACCGCAAGCCGTTTCCGCTGGAGACCAATCTTGCTGGGATGTTCTGCGTGGGAGATGTGCGGCATTCGTCGATCAAACGCGTTTCGAGCGCGGTGGGCGAGGGAAGTATGGCGATCGCGTTTATCCACCAGTATCTGGCGCTGGCGGAGAAGGCGGTTGAGGCGGAGGCTGTGGTCGCGTAGCGGAGGGCCCCTGGCACTTGCGTGCAACCGGAGTAGTCTGGTGTTCGTTTCAGAGCGGGGTTGGTTGAAGTGATGAGTGAGCATGCCTTTCCAAGATTGAGCCTTGGTGTCATTCCTCTGTTGGTTGCGGCGGGACTAATGGTGCTGCCGGTATCTTCTCGAGGACAAACGGGCGCGGCGACTGCAGCGGCTTCGGCCTTGCCTGCGGATGCTCCCTATGTGCCGACGATGACGTTTGATGTGGCGTCGGTGCGGCAGAACAAGAGTGATCTTCTGGGCGGCTACACGATGGGTGGTTGGTTTGTTCCGGGTACGGCAATCCTGCGGATGATGAATATATCGGTCGAAAACTTGATCAGCAATGCGTACGGTGTGCATCAAGCTCAGATTGTGGGCATTCCGAAGTGGCCATGGCCGACGGTGTTTATGGTCGAGGCAAAGGGTGACAGCGCGGCCAATGAGAAGATGGCGACGCTGACCAAGGTGCAGCAGCGGGCGGAGCAGAAGCATATGTTGCAGGCGCTGCTGGAGGATCGCTTCAAGCTGAAGACGGACTGGGAGACGAGGGAAGGCGATGTCTACAACCTGGTGGTGGCAAAGGGAGGGCCGAAGATGGGCGCGGAGGGCTCGATGCCGCCGACGGCGGACGAGTTGAAGAACTTCGGAGCCCATCCGGTGCCGCCGCTTCTCCAAAAGAGCGATGGGCAAGGGTACGACTTTATTGCGCATGGGTGTTCGATGAGCTGGTTGGCGGAGATGATGACGGGGCAGTTTGGGCGGCCGGTGATCGATAAGACGGGGCTGACGGGCAAGTACGATTTTGTGCTGAAGTACAAGGGCCGATGGGACCGGGACCGACAGGCGGACGATCTGGACCCACTGCCGCCGCTGGACCGGGCGTTGCAGGAGGAGCTTGGGTTGAAGGTCGAGACGGCGAAGGGACCGGTGAAGTTCCTGGTCATCGATCACGTCGAGATGCCGTCAGCAAATTAGCGTTGTCGGTCTGACCGTTGTGGCGGGGCTCCCTTCGACACCGAACCCCGTCTAGAAGAGGTCTGTATCAAGGCTGGCGATGAAAGGCAATCCAGGCACAACAACCTTATGCAGACGTCGATCATTGGTCAGAAAGAGATCGACCTGCGACGATGCGGCGACGGCCAGATGGAGGGCATCGAGCGATTTCACGCCTTGGTCTGCTCGCAGTTGTGCGAAGATACGAACCGCTTTGGGAGCGAAGGCGAGAAGGGTGACCGCTTCGGAATAGAAGTGTCGCTCAATCAAGCGAGCAGCGCTATCGTCATGCGTTCGTAGAGGGCCAACCATCAACTCGCTAAGAACATATAGGCTGCTGCAAAGCAGGTCGCCTCTGCGCCGCATGCTTTCATGAACCTGCTCGACACGATGACTCAACTTCTTATGATCTTCAAACCAGTAAGCGAAGATCATCGTGTCCCAATAAATACGTCTCATTGCTCCCAGCTTTCCCGCTCCGCTGTATGGAATGCCTCGGCGCCGCCTAACTGCTTGTAGGTTCGCTTGAGAACTCCACGAAGCTGCTTGAAAGAATCCTCGACCACCGATGGAGATCGTGGTTCAACACCGGCTTCGACTTCGGGAGCAGGCTCCGGAGCCAACTTGTAGGTGTACGTGACCGTTGAACTCTGCCCCGAGGGAGGAGCCTGCACCTTCAGAAGGATCAGGTTGTTTTCAGAGAGGAATTTCCGGGATTTGAGCGCGTTGCAGACGATGGGGAAGCGGTTCGGCCGAATAACTCCATGCTGCACAAGAGACTTTTCAAAAGAGCCGGTGTGAATTGTGACGATCGACTGCCGTTGCGCGCGAGCGGGCGCAATGTATCGTTCGACAGCCGACTTCCGGACCCTGTCCGTGGAGCCATAATCGGCCATGATTGTTCCGTCCTGAGCATAGGATGCCATCTCTCTATAGACATGTCAATACTTGATATGTCAAAAAAAGATAATAACAACGTAAAGATATTCTAGCCAACGAGCTCGCGGCTGTGTCCTTTCGCGAGATCCGAGGCTCTGGGAACCCCACGCAGGCGCGATGAGGCTGCGTATGAATGGGGCCCCGCAGATCGGTTCGGAGGGAAAGATTTTTAAAGACTACTGACAATATCTGTCAGGGTGGGGCGTTAACACTGAAGAGATTGAGAATGTGATTGCGCAGACTGTAAAGGACGGGATGCTGGTCGAGCTGGCGACGATGGCTAAACAGGATCAGCTCGCGGCGCAGGACGAGCTCATCGCCAAGGCGTTTGAGCGTGATGAGCCGCGGCTGCGGAGCTTTATCCGGCGGCGCGTGCTGGATACGGCCGACGCTGAGGATGTTCTGCAGGATGTTTTTTATGAGCTGATCCAGGCCTACAGGATGATGCGGCCGGCCGAGCAGGTGACGGCGTGGCTGTATCGCGTGGCGCGGAACCGGATTACGGACTTATTTCGCCGGCGCAAGAGCGTGTCGTTGAATGAGCCCGTGGGTGAAGAGCATGGAGCGACGATTGAAGACCTGTTGCCTTCGCCGGAGGCTGGGCCGGAGGCGATGTATGCGCGCGGCGTGATGCTGGAGACGCTGGATGAGGCGCTGGAAGAGTTACCGGCGGAGCAGCGCGAGGTGTTCGTGGCGCATGAGCTGCTGGGGCGGAGCTTCAAGGAGATGGCCGAGGAGACGGGCGTGAGTGTGAATACGCTGCTGTCGCGGAAGAGGTATGCGGTGCTGCATCTGCGCGAGCGGCTGCGGGAGATGTATGAGGAGTTCGAAGGCTTTGAAGGGAAGTGAGGGAGCGATGCGAAGGATGAGAGCGTTGAAGGTGTTGAAGGTTGTGGTGATGGTGATTGCGATCGCGGCGGTGCTGTCGTTCGTGGTGATGCATTTGTGGAAC
>Ga0207933_1002394_pt1 | contig 12217 bp, 6 predicted proteins | sample NGESurdeep092012_4_FD_184488 | JGI IMG/M metagenome (GOLD analysis project Ga0207933, IMG submission 184488) | Arctic peat soil microbial communities from Barrow, Alaska - NGEE Surface sample F53-3 deep-092012 (SPAdes) | ecosystem: Environmental > Terrestrial > Soil > Wetlands > Peat ... | reverse complement strand
CGCGCTGGTGAAGCGCATGGACGACGTGCGCGCTACGATCCGGGCGCGTCGCAGGCAGCTGGTCTCGCTTCAGAGCGACGTGCAGCAAAACAGGCTCGAAAAGGCACAGGAGGAATCGCGGCTCCAGGCGCTCGAGGGCCAACGGCAGCAGAGTCTGGTGAAAGTTCAGCAGGACTCCCGCAAGACTCAGCAGCGACTGGCGCTCGTCAGGAAAAGCGAATCGAGACTGAACGACATCATCTCCACGATTGAAGCAGAACGCCGACGCGGAAGCACCAGGGCAAGTGCAATCGCCAGAGGAGCGAGCTCTATCCGCACGTCGGACTACGGCAAGCTGGACTGGCCTGTGGACGGCAATATCCTGTACAATTTTGGACGCGTGGTGCGACCGGACAATACAACTCTTCGGTGGAACGGAATCGGAATTGCTGCTGCGCCCGGCACCTCGGTGCACGTCGTAGCAGCAGGCGACGTGGTACTGGCAGGCCAGCTCGGGACCTATGGCCAGACTGTCATAGTAGAACATGGCGGCGGCGACTACTCCGTGTACGGGTCACTCAGCCGGATCACAGTCGCAAAAGGCGCACACGTGTCAAAGGGACAGGTGATTGGCGAGGTGGGGACATCGGACCCGGATCTTCCGCCGCACCTTCACTTCGAGATTCGGCACGGCGGTCCTGCGGTGGATCCGACTTCGTGGCTCCGCGCGCATTGAGAGTGCGCACTCGTCGCACGCTTTGAACAAATCCACCGGTGCAGCATGAACAAGCTGCACCACAACGACCCGCGGAGAAAAGCGTGACGAAAGGTCCGATCCTTCTCGGCGCACACATATCGACCGCTGGCGGCGTGCCGGCGGCTCCCGGCCGCGCCAGGGCGATCGGTGCGACTGCCATGCAGATATTCACCAAGATGGCGAACCAGTGGCGCGAGCGGGAATGCGCCGAGGAAGAGTGCGTGTCGTTTCGGGAAGGGATCGCGGATACAGAGGTCCGCGCGATAAGTGCGCACGACAGCTACCTGATCAACCTCGCCTCGCCCAAAGACGACCTGCGTGCCAGGTCACTCGAGTCGTTCACGGCCGAGCTTCGCCGGTGTAATGCGCTTGGACTCGACTTCCTCGTGTCGCATCCCGGCAATTACATGGATGATCGCGAATCCGGGATTGCGCGGAACGCCGATGCGATCAGCGCCGGACTAGCGGCAGCGCCTGGCGACACATTGCTGCTGATGGAAACGACCGCCGGTAGCGGGACGGCGCTCGGCGCGTCGTTCGCGGAACTGGCAGATCTCATAGAAAGGATTTCTCCCGAGGTACGCAATCGCGTGGGTGTATGCATGGATACGTGTCACGTGTATGCGGCAGGTTATGACATCGTAGCAGACTACGATGGCGTGATAACGCAGCTGGACGACACACTGGGCCTCGACCGGTTGCGAATGATGCACCTCAATGATTCCAAGTTCGGGCTCGGCACTCGAAAGGACAGGCACGCACTTATTGCCGAAGGCACGCTTGGCGAGGAGCCTTTTCGCCAGGTGATGAACGATCCTCGTCTCGCGAAAGTAGCGAAGGTAATCGAGACGCCCAAGGGCAACGATGCGGAGACCACCGATCGCATGATGCTGGACCGTCTGCGGAGTTACATCGAATAGCTGCGAAATACAGTCTGACGGATCTGGCGTCCGACACTTCATTTATCACTGTGCGCTGATCAAGTTTACGCACTGGCACTTTGATCAAGGCAGTGGGTAACCGATTCGTGGACAACGACTGCACACACAATGCTCTTCCCAGTCTCTCGGACCGAGCGGTAATCTGGTCGCCTGAGTCATCCGTGCTGCCAGGTCGTTCCCGGACGTGATGAACACCAGACTTGAGTCCCTGCTTCGTATCGCTGCGGCAATCGCCGCGTCGGTAGTCTCGACTGTGTCTGCTGGTGCACAGACAACTCCTGCACTCAGCGATTCGGTGCCGCCCCCGATCATGCGCGAATTCCGCGGCGTGTGGATCGCGACAGTCGCCAATATGGATTGGCCTTCGCGCCCTGGGCTGAGCACATCGGAGCAGAAGTCGGAGATGATCGCGTTACTGGACCGCGCCGTCGCGATGCACCTCAACGCCGTCATCTTCCAGGTGCGTCCCGAGGCGGACGCAATGTACCAGTCGAGCTCGGAGCCGTGGTCAGCCTTTCTCAGCGGTCGGATGGGTCAGGCTCCCGATCCGTACTACGACCCTCTCGCCTTCGTAGTTAGCGAGGCGCATGCGCGCGGACTCGAAGTGCACGCGTGGTTCAATCCATTCCGTGCACTGTATCCGGGCAGTCCTGGGCCGGTGTCTTCATCGCACGTGTCGCGCTTGGACCCCGACGTGATCCGTCGCTACGGCTCCCAGACATGGATGGACCCGGGCGACCCCAAGGTAGTTGCGACTGCGATTGCTGCGATTGTGGACGTCACAAAGAGATACGATATCGATGCAGTTCACCTCGACGACTACTTCTATCCGTATCGCGAGGAAGATCGACGCGGGCGGACGATACAGTTTCCCGACTCGAAAGAGTATCATCGCTATACCAGCTCCGGAGGCGGTCTCTCACTCGACGACTGGCGGCGGGCCAATGTCGACAATTTTGTGCGACAAGCCGATTCCGCCGTTCACGCAACGAAGTCGTGGGTGAGATTCGGAATCAGTCCGTTCGGTATCTGGCGCCCTGGATATCCGGCGTCGGTGCGTGGACTCGACTCGTATCAGGAGATCTTCGCCGACGCGCGCAAGTGGCTGCGCAGCGGGTGGGTCGATTATCTCGCCCCGCAGCTGTACTGGCCCATCGGGCGCCCGCAGCAGGACTTCTCTTCACTGCTTGGATGGTGGGTATCGCAGAATACGTACTGGCGCAACATCTGGACTGGGTTGAACGTGGCGCTTGCAAAGGAGTCCGGGCCGCAAGGCAAGGGCGCCGCCGAGATGCTGGACCAGATCCGCCTCACGCGTGCGCAGGATGGCGCGAGCGGCGAAGTCTTATTCAGCATGAGCGTGCTGATGCAGGACCCCGACAGCGTCTCTGAACGCATCGCGCGCGATAGTTATGCCATTCCCGCGCTGGTTCCGGCGTCGCCGTGGCTGGATTCGACCGTACCGGCGATACCGATCGCCGCGACCCGACTCGACGCAGCTTCTGGCGGAGAGGTTGTGGATCTCAGCCCAGGCGCCGGAGACAAAGCCCCATGGCTCTGGGTGATTCAGACGCATAGTACAACGGGATGGAATACACAGATCGTTCCTGGAACGCAGATCGTTCAAGTGATCGCCGCACGCGGTGAAGCTTCGCCAAGCGACGTATGGGTTTATGCGGTCGGACGCACAGGGAATCTTTCATTGCCCGTGCGCGTCCGGCCGCAGTAAACTCGGTGTCAAGTCATAGCATTCGGACGTTGCCAGTCGTCCGAACGCGACCACGCGAATTATTGCGCGATGCTTATTCTCAGCTGCACACTTCGTGGACGCCCCACGGACGCTCCGCTGAAGAACGCACCCTTCAGGAGATACTTCTTGTCGAACAGATTGTCGACGTAGAGCTCAGGACGAACCAGAGCGGTTCCCATCGAGAATGAGTAGCCCGCGCTGATGTTGGAGATGTAGCTCGGGTTCACGTGAATGCCACTGTTGAAGTCGAACAGTCCGGTTCCGTAGGCGCAGTTGCAATCCGCTGGGTTCACACCGTTAGTCAATCCCGAACCGTACGTCCCTGTATAGCTCGCATAGAACCTGTCAGGTGCATACGTTGCGCTGAGCGTCCCCGACAGCCGCTGATCGTGATCCAGATCGAAATAGCCCTGCGGGGTGGCGGTTGGAAAGAACCCGCCGGTGATGGGTCCCTCGCCATACGCGTGGTTGAGTGCGAGGTTGATGTATGCGGAGAACGGTCCCGGCGGCCGGAAATCCTGTACCGTTTCGAGGCCCGTGATGCGAACCTGCGCGATGTTCACCGACGTCACGATCGCCGATCCCGGCACAGTATTGTCGTCGATTCCGGGCGTACTTTGCTTGTGGTACGCCGCGAACTTGGAGACGAGTCCAAACGGGAAGCGGTGGATGTAACCGGCCTCATAGAAGTTGTCGCGCTCCGGGAGAGTTGGCGCTGTCAAGACTCCCGCCTGAGCGATGCTCGTGATAGCTCGCAGGTCCTCGACGTTGGTCGGGATGAACAACCGACCGTAATACACGTACAGCGTATTACCGGGGTCTGGGAAGTAGTTGAACCTTATGCGCGGGCTCAGCTGCGTCTGTGTGCCAGCGAAGGGCGCGTTGTGAGCATCGTAGCGCGCACCAGTGCGTATCTCGAACTGCTCGACGGGTGAGTACGCAGTCTCCGCATACCCGCCAACGTCGTAACCCGTGAGACCGGAATTGGATGCCGGACCAGGCGCGCCAGAATTTGTCGTTGTGACGAAGTCTTCGTGTCCTGTCGTGTACTGGCTCAACGTCCCGAACTTGAATTCCAGCTCCCGGGCCGGGTGAATCGTGTAGTCTGCCTTCACGCCGTAGGTGGTGAAGCTACGGTTCTCCCTCAGGTTGTACGCGTTGAGCGTATCGGGATAAAAGACGAACTGCGCCGAGTCTCCGGCGCCCGGGGTGTAGGTGAGACCACCGGTGCGGAGAAACGCACCGACGAACATTTCCGATGCGCTAGTCTGGCGCGTTGCGCCGCCTTCGACGCCCGTTGTAGTATCCGCTCCGAAGATATGACGGTATCCAAAGTTCAGGAAAGCATTGGTATCATGCTGGTGGTCATCCAGTACGATCCCGCCCGTGGAATCGTATGGGACCTGGAAGCTTGTCGTGGACAGACTGGCGTCGAGGTTGAATACGTTCGTCGGATTGGGCGTGTACTGAATCTTGCCAAATCCCGCATAGTCGTCGCCGTGATTATGGAAATTCACTACTTGATCTCGCACAGTGTCAAATACGACGGGTTCGAGCCGCATGTCGGTGGATTTGCGACTTCCCGATATGAAGAAACCCCAGGGCCCACTGTTATCGCTTGCGGTTACGCCCTGGCCGTTGGTGTTGAATGAGCCGGCGTAACCCGAGATCGAGCTATGGAATCCTCCGGCAGGAATCCGTGTCTGGACGTTGATGATTGCCGAGTTCTTGTTGCCGTACTCGGCGTCCCATCCACCGGTCTGGAAATCGATCTGGTCGACAATACTCGGATCGAAGAGCTCATTCATACTCCCCGATATACCGGACGGTACCGGCACTCCGTCCACGTAATAGGTATACTCGGCGTGCTGCCCACGGATGTGCACCTCGCCTGTCGGCGCACGTGCGGCGCCGGCAATCGACTGCTGGATGATCTGTGAGGTCGTGTTAGTCGGCGCGCCGTGATAGGAGTCCTGCTTGAAGCGTTGATCACCGGAACGTGTGTCCACAGTGAGTGGAACTCCGGCCGTGATTGACACTGCAGAAAGACTGAGAGCCACAGCCGATAGCCGGAAATCTGCCCTGATATCGCCGGCCGATGGCCCTACTACTATCTGCCGCGACTGCTGGCGAAATCCGATGAGGCGCGCTGTAACGGTGTAAGTGCCCTCCGGAAGGTTGTGAGCGACGTACCGCCCGAACGCATCGGCATTTGCCGTGAGCACGATGCGCGCTCCCTGAAGAACGTTGACTTCGGCGCTCGGTAGTGGCTGCCCTGAAGCACTATCGGTCACGGTGCCGGTCAGATCGCCCTGAAATGTGGCGTTCAAGGTTGCTCGCGCCGCGCGGTACGGGACGGTGTGAGCTGGAGCCGCGGCAACTGTTACTGCCGCGGTACTGACACCCACAAGCAGTAGGATGGCGCGCGCAAAAGCGCGCGTCGAAACGCGTATGTGTTGCATTGATGTGTATGCAAAGTGTGATCGCCGTCCCGGACGGACGGAGAGGATGGATCGTTGCGGAGGCTCTCTGCCTCCGCTGTCAGATCACACTGTCAACGGCGGTGCACGGGCGTGTCGCGCACCTTTGGCCACTGCGCTCGGCCGAATCGGGAGCGCGGTAGAGGGAAGGCATGCGACACGATCCGCGAGCAACCATACTGGCGTTGCACGCGGGGGAACAACCGAGCCGCTCGCGATAACATGACATACGGCGCAATCATCGCTGTGCAGGCGATGATGATGGTTTCCGGGCGTCTCCGCGTGCACCGGCACAACGTGAGAGCTTGCAACCTCCTCGTAGCCGTCGCTGACAGCGAACATGCCCTGGAGGCCAAGTTGCAGACACGCGAAAACGATCGCGAAGACTCGAAGTCTTCGCGACCGCCCACGCGCGCCCACACCGGTCGCAAACATTCAGAACTTCATGTTAGACGTGCAGTTCGTCCTTCTCACGCGATACCATCAGATACAATACCGGCATGAGGAATACACTCAGCAGGAGTCGCGAAAACAGGCCGCCAACGATGACCATCGCGAACGGGCGCTGCGAGTCGGATCCTACGCCTGTAGAGAACGCTGCCGGTAGAAGGCCGAGCGCTGCGACCAGTGCAGTCATCATGATCGGACGAAGTCGCAACAGCGCAGCATCCAGCGTTGCCGCTGCAATCCCCGACCCCTCGAGTCGCAACTCGTTGGCGTATGATATGTACACAACGGCTGTCTGTACCGACACGCCAAACAGCGCAAGAAATCCAATCCCCGATGACACCGAGAATGGCGTACCAGACACCCAGAGCGCCACAAGGCCGCCCAGGGGCGCGGAAAGCAGCACGCCAACCACAGTGATGAACGGAAACTTGAAGTTTCTGTACAGTGCGAACAGGAGTATGAAGATGACTGCGAGTGTCAACGGCAGCACGATCTGCAACTGTTTGCGCGACGCAGTGTATTCCTCGAATTCACCGCCCCAGACTATCGTGTACCCCGGTGGCAGTTTCACCGTGCGGGCTACCTGTGCGCGAGCGTCTTCGACAGCCCCAGCCAGATCGCGGCCAATCACCGAGTACTGCAATCCGATGTAACGTGAGTTGTCCTGCCGGTAGATGAACGACGCCCCGTTGTCGATCTTGAGCGTGGTCACCTCCCGAAGTGGAATCTGTGCGCCGCTTGGAGTCGCGATGAGAATGTTTCCGATCTCTTCCGCAGTTTCACGGAACTGAGGCTGCAATCGAACCACGAGATCGAACAACTCCTCGCCCTGAACTACCTGCGTCGCCGCGGTACCTCCCACCGCAGCCTCAATCAGACCATTCACGTCCGAAACATTGAGGCCGTACCGCGCCATCTTCGCGCGGTCCGCCGTGACGGTGAGCGAAGGCTGGCCAAGTTCCTTCACCAGCGTGACCTGATTGACTCCCTTCACCTTGTCGAGAACGTTCTTCACCGCCGCTCCCCGGTCCTGCAGCACGTTCAGATCCGGTCCGAAGATCTTCGCATCCAGCGAGCTCTTCAGTCCTGTTTCGGCCTCATCGACAGCATCTTCGGCAGGCTGCGTGTAGTTGAAGGTGATACCCGGAAACTGCTGAAGCTTTTTGTCGATCGCGGCTATCAGTTCCGGCTTGGTGTGATACTTTCCGTTCCAATCGCCGTACGGCTTGAGGCCGACGTAGAATTCAGCATTGAAGAATCCTGTCGGATCGGTACCGTCATCAGGGCGACCATGTTCGGACGCGACGGTCGTGACCTCCGGGAATGTCCGCAGGACCGCACGAATCTGCGGTACGATCTTGGACGACGCCTCGAACGATATGGTGTAAGGCATGGTTGCCCGGACCCACAGGGCGCCCTCGTCCAGCTTTGGCATGAACTCGCCGCCGATCTGTGTGATGATCAGGAGGCAAAGGGCACCAACGCCTACGGATAGCCACACCACTGTTTTAGCATGCCGCAAGCTCCACTCGAGACCTGTGCGGTAGCGCAGCAGAATCCATTCGAATATTGCGTTTCTGCGTTCCTTCACCCCGCCGCGCAGTACGACGGCGCAAACCACGGGAAGCAGCGTGATCGTTACAAGAAGCGACCCGATCAGAGCAAAGATGGTCGTGTCGGCCATCGGCTTGAACAGCCGCCCGGACGGACCTGAGAGAACATAGATTGGCGAGAATCCAGCGATGATGACCGCGATGGCATAAACAATCGGCCGATCGACTTCCGCTGCGGCGCTCGTGATTACCTGTTTCAGATTATACTCGGTGCCGTATCTCCGGCCGAGCTGCCGATGCACGTTCTCGACCATGACCACGGCGCCATCGACGAGTATGCCGAAGTCTATCGCTCCGATGGAGAGCAAATTTGCGGGAATGTGCCTGATATCCAGGCAGATGAACGCGAACATGAGTGCCAGGGGGATCGAAACGGCGACTATCAATCCCGATCGAATGTCGTACAGGAAGAAGATGAGAACCACGATGACCAGCACGATGCCACGAAGCAGATTGTCCTCGACAGTCTTCGTCGTGAGTGCGACGAGATCGCTGCGATCGTAGAACGGAACAATCTTCACATCCTTCGGGAGAATGGAGTTGTTCAGCTCATCGGTCTTCTTCTCGACTCGTTTGAGTACCGTCTGCGCCTGCTCGCCTGTGCGCATGAGAATCACGCCTTCGACGGCGTCGTTCTGTTCGTTGTACCCGAACTGCCCGAGTCGCGGGGCCTGCCCTATGACCACAGTGCCAATGTCCTTGACGAGTACAGGAGTGCCGTTCTGCACGGTGATGACAGTATTGGCGATATCCTCGAGCGTCTTGAGCCGGCCCAGTCCGCGCACGTAGTAGAACTGAGCGCCCTCTGAGTAGAAACCACCGCCCGCATTCCCGTTATTTGCATCCAGCGCGTTCGAAAGATCTGAGACGCTCAGACCCGCGCCAGCAAGCTTGGAGGGATCTATGAGGACCTGGTACTGCATTGTAGGACCGCCCAGGTCGGACATGTCCGCGACCCCCGGCACTGATCGGTACTGCTTGTCCAGGAGCCAGTCCTGAATCGTCTTCAGCTCCATCGGAGATCGGTCGGGGCTCTGCAGTACGTATCGATATACCAACCCTGACGGCGACGATAGCGCTGCAACCGACGGAGTCACGCCGGCGGGGACAGATGCGTTCGAAAGCTCCTGAAATACCTGCTCGCGCGCAAAGTAGTTGTCGGTACCATCGTCGAACGTCATGATGACGTCGGACAGGCCATACAGCGATATAGAACGCATCACCTTGAGATTCGGTGTGCCGTTCATTGCAACTTCCACCGGCACCGTCACGAGTCGCTCCATCTCCTCCGACGCATGTCCGGGCCATTGCGTGATGATCTGCACCTGTGGGGGCGAAACATCGGGATACGCATCAACCGGTAGCCGCGAGAACGACCACGCTCCAACCGCTACGAGAGTTACGGCGAGAACGGCCGTAAGTATTGGCTGCCCGAGCGACGCCGCCACAATTCGATTGACCATGGATTGCGGCGGCGGCCCCAGCGTCGGGAGCTTATCCACTTCACGCTGCGCATCTGCGGAGCCAGACGGGCCGTCTGGCTCATTGGAATCCGGACCGGTCACAGGCTCTCCGCGAACTGAAGGAAGAGCGCTCCCTCGGCCACCACCCCATCACCGGGATTCAGACCTGACTTGATTTCATAATTGTTGCCGACGCGCGAACCCAGCACGACGCTGCGGCGTGCGTAATGTGTCACTGAATCAGTGCGCACTGCGACAAAGACAAAGGGCAGATTCTCGTCGTTGCGCAACACGGCATCCGTGGGAACGAGGAAACCAGTGCGTTTCTGATCACCCGTTATGGTGACAGTCACGTACATGTCGCGCTTGAGGAGATCCTCACGATTCCGCACTACGATCCGGACCGTAGTTGCACGCGTTGAAGAGTCGACCAGAGCGCCAACGTAGTCCACCGTTCCATCAAACGGAGTAGGGCTCGCTGCGTTCGTTACGCTCACCTTCTCTCCCTTATGCACTGCCGCAAGGTCCGACTCGAATACGTTCGCCATGACCCAGACTGTGGACAGATCTGCGATCGTGAACGCTGGCGTAGTGCCGGCCGCGAGAAGCTGCCCTGGCGTGATGAGTCGTTCCACCACCGTACCAGGGATGGGTGCGCGTATAACGCCGGTTATGTTCGGCGGGGCGCTGCCCGGATTGGCATTTGTCAGCACCGAGGGATCGATACCCAGCGATCGTATCTGCTCCAGCGCCGACTCACGATCGGCCACCGCGGATGCGGCGTCCGTCTGCGACTGCTCCAGGTCGCGCTTGGAGAGCGCATCGGCGTTGAACAGCTGCTGGTTCTGATCAGCGATGCGCTGAAGATTCACAGCAGCGACGACTGCTTTCTGGTAATTGCCTATCGCTGCCGCGAAATCTGGCGACGATACGGTCGCAAGTGGCGCTCCAGCGACTACTTTCGCTCCCGGCTCGACAAGCAATCGTGTTACGGGTCCGGATACTGGCGATACTACTTGCGTCGATCGGTCTCCGTCGAAGGCTACAGTTCCGGTTGTGACTATGTTCGGGAAGTACTGCGCAGAAGCAACGGTATCTATGTGAATGCGAGCCTGCTGCTCAGGTGTGAGCGTGAGCTCGGACGGTTTCGCATTGGCGGCGGCGGCCGAGTCGGTAGATCTTCCGCAACCGGCCACGATCGCGAGAATGGCGATTGCACTGCAGGTCTTGAGGCTCATGGATTGGTTCCGGAGACAATGGTAGCGAGCGGAACGCTGACTGCGCGCTCCAGATCGGATCTTGAAGTATTTGCGGCCGCCAGTGCGTCTGAATACTGGCTCTCGGCTGCGAGCAGCGTCTGTCGCGCATTGATGACCTCGAACGCCGAAGACCCGCCGATAGCGTAGCTCGCCGCGGTTGCGTGGTAGGCCTCTCGCGCCGATGGCAGCAGTTGGTCTCGAATAAAAACCACCTGGCGCAGTGCGGTGCTCGCGGCGGTATATGCATTTCGCACGTCCTGTCCAACCTGCGCTTCCAGGTCGCGGTACGACGCGGCGAGTTCCCGCTCGTGATGTTGCGACTGCGCAACTTCGCCTCGGGTGTGCTGCCAGAATAACAACGGAAGCGGGAATGCCAGGCCGGTGGAGAAGACACCAGGTCCACTGTTGCCGGAGAGATCGCGCGATACACCGAGTGTTAGGTCAGGCAACCAGAACTCGCGAGCGAGTGTGGTGGCAGAGTGCGCGCCCTGGCGTTCGGCCATCAATCCGGCGAGTTCCGGTCGCGCCTCCAGAGCCTGACGCTCCAGCTCGTCCACCGATGGAAGCGGTGGAGGCACGCCAAGACTGTCAGTAGCAACTATTGGCGCGCCAAGCGCCCGGCCGATGAGCCTGTTGAGCGCTGACATCGCGTCCGCTATCTGCCGCTCGTTCGATATGAGGTCGTTTGTCGACCCGGCAACGTCAACCTGTGCCTTTATTACGTCCAGCTTTGGCGCGGTTCCAGCGTTGAATCTGGCCTGAGTTCTATTGAGAAAATTATTGGCGAGCGATTGCGCTTCTGTGAGATCTGCTCGGTGGCGCAGAGCGACCAGTAGCGAATCATACTGTTCAGCCGTGAACGCGGCGATCTGCCGCCGGATGGCGTCGTAGTTTGCCTGTGCATTTTTCACGTCCGCGCCGGCGACGCTCCCTTGCAAACGGATCTTGTCCGGGAACGGAATGTCCAGGATCGCGCCGATGTTCTTCTGGCCAGTCGGAGACGAACGAAACAGTCCCGGCTGCTGGTCCAGTGAAGCAGTTGCTATCGGGTCCGGGATCGCTGCCGCTGTTACCTTGGCAGCCTTGAATTCCGCGATTTGCTCCCGTGCTACCTCGAGCTGCGGATTCCGTTCGAGCGCAAGCTGGATGGCAGCCGCGCGGGTTAGCAGTAGTGTATCGGTTGGTTGTTGGGCGGACGCAGCGCTCGAACAGAGCACAAGCGCCATGGTCCAGCGGGCGAAATGCATGCGGTCTCTCTCGAAGTGTTGGAACCGAGGCGCGGATTACGGGAGCCGTGTGCCCCGTACCGCCTGCGGTTTACACTGACGAGGGAGGCGCCCGAGGTTGACTCGTGAAAACGAAACCCGGCTCCGACCTCTGACTCGAGGGCGCTACCACGTTCGGGAGCGCGACGCCGACCAGTGTAGGCACCACCAGCGCATGCGAACTCAGAGCGTGTAGCGACAGAACTGAGCAGGCCGCGCAGGTGGCTTCATCGTGTGTAAAGTGCCCACGATGGTTGCCC
>Ga0207933_1002393_pt1 | contig 12225 bp, 9 predicted proteins | sample NGESurdeep092012_4_FD_184488 | JGI IMG/M metagenome (GOLD analysis project Ga0207933, IMG submission 184488) | Arctic peat soil microbial communities from Barrow, Alaska - NGEE Surface sample F53-3 deep-092012 (SPAdes) | ecosystem: Environmental > Terrestrial > Soil > Wetlands > Peat ... | reverse complement strand
GCGGCCCGGATGGTCGCCGCCGGTGGGGCCGAAGGCTCCCTCTCGGACGCGGCCGCCGGGGCCGTGACCTCGCTGGCCGTGCTGGGCTTGGGAGTGGAGGCACCCGACCTATCCGCCTTGCCGGCCACCGGGCCCCCCGGACTGGCCCACGCCCTCGACTACGCCGAACAGGTGGTCACCTCGATCGAGATCCTCGCCGTCATGGCGCTCGTCGACGGGACCCTCGATGCCACCCGCATCGGACAGGTGGTGGCGTTCGCCGACGGCCTCGGCTTCCACCCCGACTGGCTGGACGATCTCACCCTCAGCCTCGCCGACGACCTCACCCCGGTCATCGAGGACATGGGATCCCGCAACCTCCGCAGCGTGACCGACGGCCGGCTCGATCTGACCGCCGTCGACGACATCAACCACTGGCTCGAGCCCTACTCGGGCGATAGTCGAGACGACCAGCTGGCCCTCCGATACCGGCAACTCTCCGAACTACCCCCCGGATCGCTCGGCCACGAGTTCTGGTCCTTCTACGACCGCCACCACTTCGCCTTCCCCGGCCAACCCGGCGCCGTCAACGAGATCTTCGGCACACCCCACGACTGCACCCACCTCATCTCCGGCTACGACACCACGCCCCAGGGCGAGCTGTTGGTGTCCACCTTCACATCGCGGATGCACCCGATCTTCCCGATGCCCGGCCATGTGCTGCCGGTCATCTACTCGTGGCACCTGGGGATCGAGTTCAACACGCTGGCCGGCAGCTACCGCGGCGCACTCGACCCGGCCAAATTCTGGGTGGCCTGGGATCGTGGCCTGCGGGCCACCGCCGATACCTTCGACTCGAACTTTGACTTCTGGGACCACGTCGAGGTTCCCCTCACCGGTATCCGGGAGTCATTCGGGGTCAGCCAGCTTGATCCGGCCCACGCCGCCAGCAGCCAGGGGGCGGTGGCCGGAGTCGACTACCGGCCGATTGCCTGACGGGAGGGGCCGAATCGGCTCCGGAGACAAATCCCAGGTCCACGACGCTTCTGGTCCGAGCTCAAGGCCGGGGTCCCACCGTCCGATGGAACCAGCACCTGATGCGGAAGATGCAGGCGTCCACCGGTGTTGCACCCAGGTGAGAGGAGGTCATCCCCCAGTCGGTAAGCAAGAGGCTGTGGGATAGGAGACATGGAACCAAGTGACAGGGAGCAGGCAAAGAACATGGTGACCGAGCAGGCAGGCGCATCACATGAGACCGTAGCCACGGAAGGTCGGACACCGACTCCTGGCGACGTGCTCCGCACCCTCCCCACCGAGGCCCAACAGCGGGGCACCCGCTTCATCTCCGCCCAGGCCATGCAGGCCAAGCTGTTCTCGGTGTATGACGCCGCCGCCGCGGCCGAGGACGCCCTGGCTCTGGTCCAGCAGCAGCTGACGCTGACCCTCAACCGGAGCTACTACGACGCTGAGGAGATCGAGAAGATGGCCTCGCAGCTGGACTCCCTGTTGGCCCTCGAGACCATCGACCTCGAGCTCGAACAGCTGGACCAGGGCGACCTGGTCTCGGAGGGCTAGCACCCGTCGGCCCGGTGCCACCGCCACCGAGGGCTGTTCACTCCGATCGGAGCAGGACGGCCGTCGGGGTACGGGCCGCGACCCGCCCGGGAAATGCGGCCACCAGATTGGCCAACACGAGGGCTCCGACCGCGATCAGGATGACGGTGGCCGTCGGAACGGTGGCCGTCGGAACAACGTCGATCTCCTGGGCGAACAGGATCCAGAGCTGGCGGCCGGTGATGATGCCCAGTGGCACTCCGGCCAGCGTCCCCAAGGCCACGGCCACGGTGGACTGCCAGGCCACGGCGGCGGCCAACTGCCGGTGGGTGAAGCCGAGCGTCTTCATGAGGGCCAGCTCCCTCCGCCGTCGGCGGACCGAAGCCACCAGGGTCAGACTGAGCGCGGCCACCGCCCCCGCGGCCAGCCCGACTCCGAGAATGGCCGGGGTGCTCCCCATCGAGCGGTAGTTGACGATCTCGGCAGGACGTTGCACCGACACCACGGTGATGCCGTTGTCGAGGGGGGTGGACGTGGCCCGGGCGATGCGTTGCAGTGCCCGCATGGCCGAGGGCGAGCCGGAACCACCGTGGACCCGCACGAGAATGGCGTTCGGTCCCTCCTGGGCCGGTGGCACCCCGTTGGAGTTGAGCAGCCTCCCGGAAAAGAGGTGATCGGAGAGGAGCGCACCCGTGCCGATCTCGGTGTGCTGGTTGCCTCCGTTGTTGATGGTGGGCATGGTGGCGGTGCCCACGATGCGGAGGGTCCGGGAGGGGTCGACGCCGTTGTCGAACCTCACCGTGTCGCCCACCCGCTTGTGCAGTTGGTCCAGCGTGGCCCGGCCCAGCACGACCTGGCCGTCGGTGTAGACCTGGTGTCCGGTCAGCAGGGGCGGAGCGACCGAGGCACCCGGAGCGGCCGCGATCACCGGCACCTGGGCACCGTCCAGGAGCACCGTGAAGTAGTAGACGCCCGACCACGCGGCCACCGACCCCGTCCGATCGAGCAGGCCAGCCGCCTGGGCTCGGGGGATGCTCGAACCGTCCACCCCGGTCAGGGCGTAGTCCCAGTTCCAGCCGTACAGGGCGGGCCGGGAGACCAGGGTGTTCAGGCTGGCTCCGAAGGTGACGGTGGCCACGACCACGATCACGGCCAGCGCCGCCCCGAGGATGGCCGAGCGCACGGGTACGGCGTTGCGGCCCGACCCGGGCTCCAGGGCGAAGCGGATACCCGTCACGGCCGACTCGGGCAGTCCCGAGCCGGCGGCCATGCCGGCCAGGGCCGACCGGTGGTGGATGGGCATGACGCCCCGAGCGCCACCCGGCACCGACCGGCCCGGGGCCAGGCGGTAGGCGACGATCAGCGCCACGGAGCCCAGGATTCCCACCAGCACCAGGGCACCCAGACCCAGTACCGTCCAGTCGAAGGCCACCCCCGGGGTCGGGTCCACGAAGCGGGCCGGACCCAGCGGGGCCAGCGGGGAGACGGCCACGGCCACGACCACGGCCAGGACGGCACCGGCCAGCGTCGAGCCGACGACGCCAATGAGCCCGTCCGAGACGGTCATCGCGCGGTCGGCGCCGAGGGCCCGCTCGATGGCCAGGTCATCGGTCAGCAGTCGCAGCTGGCGCCCGATCAATTGGGCCCCGATGAGCAGGGCGGCCAGGCCACAGATCAGCCCGAACACGGCCAGAGCAATCGACTCGGGCTTGATGGCCCGTTCGGCCTTGTCCACGATCGCTGCGGTGGGAGCCGCTTGGAAGCGGACCAGCCCGTTATGGAGCGATCGGCCGATCTCGGCGAGCACCATGGGGGTGAAGCGCGAACCGCCGTCGATGCCGATGCCGGTCTGGGTGAAGTAGGCGCAGCAGCCGAGCAGAGGGGCGGTGTCCGCCGGCGAGAACGCCATGATGTTGGTATTGCCGGCCACGTCGGCATCGTCCTCGACCACCTGGGTGTTGCTGACCACGATCCCCACCAGCGTGGCCTCCACGATGGCGTGGGGCGGGACGGCCGAGGTGCCGAATCCCCGCCGGTAGGTCTGGTTGTTCGTGTAGACGGCGAACCGTAGGTGGTCGCCCACCTGGACCCGGTAGAGGGACGCGGTGTGGGGGCTCATGACCATCTCCTGGCGGCCGGTCGGGAGCCGGCCCTGCAGGACGCTGACCTGATCGTGATGGAGTCCGAAGGTGCCCACCAGCCCGATCCCCTCCGCCGCCTGGGCCGGCAGGGACGGGGGGTTGACCGGGGCGACACCCGGGCCCAGCAGCAGCGTATTGAGCCCGACCGCGCTGTTCACACTGTCCACATGGGGGAGTCCGGCCACCGTGTGGATGATCGAGGGGTTGTAGCCGGCGCTGAACGGACCGCCTCCGGGGGTGAAGAGCCCGGTCACCCCCTGAAGCTCGGAAGGACGGGTGCTGGCCATATAGGCGGGGAACGACGCCTGCGTGCGTCGGGCCCCGGCGACGGATCCCATGGCCAGACCCCCGACCAACCCCACCAACAGGATCAGGGCGACGTAGCCGCCCCGCCGGCGGGCGAGCGTGGTCCGGAAGCGGTACCCGGCCACCCGGAGGGTGCGGAGGTTCACCGGTGTTCCCCCACTGCTGTCCCTCCCCACTGTCCTCGCCGCCGACGGCCGCCGCCGGTTCCGCACCGTCGCATCCATCTCTCCTCCAGTCTGATCGGTTCCGGCCCTCCGGCCAAGGTTGACAACCCACCACCCGACTGGGTGCTAGCACCACACTTCGGCTCCGCCGTCGACGCCTCCCAGAGCAGAGGCCACCCGGTCCGATCCAGGCTGGCCCGAGTGGTGGGCGACTACGGTTGGCGCCCATGGCGACGGTACGGGTGGTGCTGGCCGAGGACAACGCGCTCCTGCGCCAGGGGATCGAGAAGCTCATCGCCCAGCAACACGGACTGGAGTTGGTGGGGACGGCCGACGACCTGCCCGGCCTGCTGGACCTGGTGGAGGACACCACGCCCGACGTGGTGGTCACCGACATCCGGATGCCGCCCACCGGAACCGACGAGGGCATCCGGGCCGCCGCCCACCTGCGGGAGCACCGCCCCGACATCGGGGTGGTGGTGCTCAGCCAGTACGCCAACCCCGAGTACGCCCTGGCCCTGCTGGCTGACGGGTCGGCCCGCCGGGCCTACCTCCTGAAGGAGACCATCGCCGGGGTCGATGAACTGACCACGGCCATCCACACCGTGGCCGGCGGCGGCTCGGTGGTCGACCCAGCGGTGGTGGACGCCCTGGTCGGGGCCTCAACGCCGCGGCGACCCTCCGACCTCGACCGCCTGACCTCGCGGGAGATGGAGACCTTGTCGGAAATGGCCCAGGGCAAGAACAACGCCGCCATCGCCGCCTCGTTGTTCCTGTCCGAGCGCGCCGTGGAGAAGCACACCAACGCCATCTTCTCCAAGCTGGGCCTGACCGAAGAAGAGGACGTGAACCGGCGGGTCGAGGCGGTGCTCATCTACCTGGGAGGGCAGGCCCCCAGCTAGCCACACCCACCGGGAGTGCTACCTCCCTGTCACCGGCCCACCACCCGTGCGACAATTGTCCATCATGGACACGCTCTCGGTGTTGGTCGTCGACGATCAGGCTCCCTTCCGCATGGCGGCCAAGGCCGTGGTGAGCCGCATGCCGGGATTCGACGTGGTCGGCGAGGCCACCGACGGCGAGGAGGCAGTGGCCATGGCCGCCGAGCTGCACCCGGCCCTGGTCCTCATGGACATCAACATGCCGGGAATGAACGGTGTCGAGGCCACCCGCCGGATCATGGCCGGTGAGCCCGACACCGTGGTGATCCTGTGCTCCACCTACAACCCCCAGGACCTGCCGCCGGGCGCCTCCTCCAGCGGGGCGCTGGCCTACGTCAACAAAGAGGAGTTCGGCCCATCCGAGCTCCGGCGCATCTGGGCCGAGCGGGAGACCATCGACTTCCTCCCCACCTGACCGGTCGGCGACCGGACATCGGACACCGGACACCGGTCCGGGTTCAACCGGCTCGGTCTCGGACTCCGCAATCCCCCGACTCACGGCCCGCACGGCCCCTCGCTCACGTGATGGGAATGGAGCCCCGCACCGTCGACCCGTCCCCGGGCGTCGAGTCCCACCGGACCGATCCTCCGATGGCACCGAGTCGGTCGCTCATGTTCATGAAGCCGTGGCCGGCCCGCGCCGTGTCGGCGTGGAAACCGGGGCCATCGTCGGCCACCGTGAAGAGCAGGCCCCCCTCCTCCTCCCATACCTGGATCTCCACACGGGACTCGGGCGCATGCTTGGCCGCGTTCTGCAGCGCCTCGAGGCAGCAGAAGTACACCGCGGCCTCGATGTCGGGAGAGAACCGGCCGACGCCGTCGACGGCCGTGGACACATCGAGGGGGCTCCTCGAGGCCACGGCCCGGAGCGCCTCGGGGAGCCCGTTGTCCATCAGGAGCGGCGGATAGATCCCGTGGGCCAGATCCCGAAGCTCCTGGACGGTGGCCTTCACCTCGACGGCGATCTCATCGAGGGCATGGGCGGCGGCGTCGGGATCTTCGGTCACCAGGTCCTTGACCAACCGTACGTTGACGGCCAGCGCCACCAGGTGCTGCTGGGCGCCGTCGTGCAGATCCCGCTCCACCCGACGCCGCTCGGCGTCGGCAGCGGCCACGATCCGGGTCCGAGAGGCCCGGAGCTCGGCGGCCTGGCGGCGGACCTCGTCGAGGGTCGACTGGAGGGCCGAGTCCAGGTTGACGTTGTGGAGGGCCAGACCGACCTGACGGGACAGCTCGGTGAGGACCAGGTCCTCCTCCTCGGAGAAGGGAGGTTCGGTGGTGGGCCGCTCCACCACGACCAGACCCAACAACTCGCCACCGTAGGTGATGGGGCACACCCGGATCTGGGCATGGTCGCGTCCGGCGATCGCCGCCGGAAGCCACACCGATGTCCAGGCGTTGCCGGACACCCCGGCCCGGGCCACCACGGGCTGCTCTTGAGGCCCGATGTGGAGGGTTCCGGACCCGCGGTCGGGGATGGAGGCACTCCGTTCGAGGACCTCGCTGGAGCCGGTGAACACCTCGGCACTGGTCAGGTCCATCGACCGGTGCAGCGACTCGGTCAACTGGAGGAGGAGCTCGTCCATGGCCACGGCCCGGGTCAGCCGGGTGCTGAACGTCTTCACCACGTCGTCGGGCACGTCGTCGGTTCCGTAGACGAGCTGCTGGGCGAAGCGTCGCACGCGTTGGTGGGAGACCGACGCCCCTAGCGCCACGACCGCGGCAGCCAGGATGGAGAGGCCCAGGACCTGCCGGTCCCCGGGGCCGGGCTCATGTCCGAAGCCCAGGATGACCAAGACGTAGACGGCCAGGACCACGGCCGACAGACCGGTGGCCGTCACCAGCCACACCAGGATGCGATCCGACGAACCGAGGAGGCGCCGGAACGTGGCGGCACCCACTCCGGCCGGCAGGAGCACGGTGGCTCCGGCGGCGATGGCCCACGGATGGACCGGCCATCGGACCAACAGGTAGAGACCCACCACCACCAGACCCACCTCGAAGGTGGCCACGGCGCCGCCGGCGATCCACTGCAGACGCTGGCGGTCGACGCCCGGAGCCGAATGGTACCGCCGGCTGGCGCCGACCAGGCCTACGGCGATGGCGACCAACCAGCCCACCACGGCAGCAGGATCGGCCAGACGCCCCGGTCCGAACCAGGCCCACAGTCCGAACGTCAGACCGGCGGCATAGGAGGTCGCGACGACGACCGACCGGGCCCGCGACACGAGCCGGCCGTCGGGGACCGACAGGAGGAAGTGGACGGCCATGGCCATGAGCAGCGTCGGAGCCAGGGTGGCGGCGAGCCGCGCCCCGTGGCCGGTGGTCCCCGTCGAGGTTGCTCCCACCACCGCGGCGGCCAGGGCCACGGCACCGAGCAGCGTGGCCGCCGCCACCAGGCGACCCAGACGCCCCAGGCCGGGCCGGACCAACAGGCACAGTGCGGCGGCCGTCCAACCCACGGTGAGCTCGACGCGGATGGCGTCGGCCGCACTGGGCCCGGACGTCATCGCCCGGGACAGACCGAACCCCGTCACCACCAGGGTCGGCACCACCAGCAGCACCGCGGCAGACAGGTGGGCCCGGTTGGCGTCGTCCCCGTCGGTCCGCCCGCGGTCCGTGGACCCCTCCGTCCGTGGGAGCGAAGGATGCGTACCGTTCATGGGTTCCCGGTGTGAACCCTCCGGTCTCCCGGCGGCACCGCCACTGTCGGCGGCTGCCCTTCCCGTCCCGGCGGTCGCCTCCGTCGGCGTCGTTGTCACCGAACCTCGGGCCCGGCACCGGTCGGATGCCGGTCCGGTGCCGGCACCATCTGTCCATCGCGCATGTAGATGAGGTGTTCAGCGGCCTGGGCCACGTCGTTGTCGTGGGTGACCAGCACGATGGTCTGGCCATTGTGGTGCAACCGCGACAGCAGCTCCACGATCTCGTGGCCGCTGTCGGAGTCGAGGGCACCGGTCGGCTCGTCGGCCAGTAGGAGGGTGGGCTGGTTGGCCAGCGCCCGGGCGATGGCCAGGCGCTGGCGCTGACCCCCGGACAGCGACCCGGGGACGGCCTTGGCCTTGTCCCCCACGCCCAGCAGGTCCAGCAGGTCACGGGCCCGGCTCTCGGCCGGCTTGCGCTTGGTTCCGGCGATGATGGCCGGGAGGGCCACGTTCTCCAGCGCCGTCATGCTCTCCAGCAGGTTGAAGAACTGGAAGACGATACCGATGTGCTTCCGCCGGATGAGGGACAGCTCGTCCTCGGTGCGCCCGGTGACCAGCTCGCCACCCACACTGATGGTGCCCTCGTCGGCCACGTCCAGGCCGGCCACCAGGTTGAGGAGCGTGGACTTCCCGCACCCCGACGGCCCCATCAGGGCCACGAAGTCACCGGCCGGGACCCGGAGGTTGGCCGACCGCAGTGCCCGCACCGGCGCGTTCTCGGCCTCGAAAGTCTTGCGTACGCCCTCCACCACCAGTACGTCGCCGGCGGCCACCTCATCCGAGCCGAGCGATCCGGGTCCGTCCTCCGGTGCCGTTTCGTCCACTCCGCCCTCCGTCCGGTCCTCGTGTTCCACGTCCACGGTACTCATCAGCTCACTCCTCCAGCGGTGCTCTCGGAATCGACGCCAGATCCGAATCGGGACGCCCACCCGCCCGGACCACCGCAGGACCGACCCGCGGACCCGCCACCCGGTCGGGGGCAGGGACCACCGGGATCACCACCGGCACCTGTCGGGCGATCCGCCAGGGTCGCACCGGGGTGTCCCGTCCCTTCACCAGCTGCTCGGGCAAGCGCGTCGCCTCCACCGGGTCCGCCAGAGCATCCATCGTGGCCTGGCTCAGCACAGTCTCCCCCGACTCGGCCAGCTGCTGCAGCCGCTGCGAGAGATTGACCGTGTCACCGACCAGGGTGTACTCGAGGCGCTCTTCGGTGCCCAACAGCGCGGCGGCGGCCTCGCCGGTGGACAGGCCCATGCCCAGCCCGAACGGCGGCAGACCCTCCCGCTCCCAGGCCGCGTTCACCTCGGCCTGCAGGCGGTGGGCGTCGGCGGCGGCGGCCAACGCCCGGTCGGCATGGTCGGGCTGGGAGAACGGAGCCCCGAAGACGGCCATCACCGCGTCACCCACGAACTGCATGATGGTCCCGTCCTGGCCCAGGATGGCCTGGTTCATGGCCGCCCGGTGCGTGTTCAGTTGCCCGGCCAGTTGGCTGGGATCGGCGTGCTCGGCGATGGTGGAGTACGAGCGGATGTCGCTCATCAGGACGGTGACCTCGACCACTTCGGTCTTGCCGATGTCGCGACCGTCCCGACGGAGCTTCTCCGCCAGTCCCCCGGGGAGCAGGCGGGACAGGGACTCCCCCTGCTCCTCGCGGTCCACGATGCACTGGTGCAGTAGGCGCAGCCGGCGGATGGCCCCCTCGGTTCCCGCCGAGACTCCCTGGGCCAGTTTCACGAACAGCACCTCCACCTGGGCGTCGACGGCCTCCGGTGTGGTGCGCAGCGAGGCGGCGATGGCCTTGATGGGTTTGCCCTCGGCTACCCAGTTCAACAGCCCCTCCTCGGATTCGGTCAGGCCCCCGTGGGTGGTCACCGGCCGAACCAGGGCATCGACGATGGAGGGGTCGAGAGCGGTGCCTCCGGTGGCCACCGCCCGCACCGCGTCCACCAGTTGGTTGCCTTCGGCGATGTGGTCCTTGAGCAGGTAGCCGTAGCCCGCTGACCCCTCGGCCACCAGGGAGACGGCGTATTCGGGGTCGTCGTACTGGGAGAGGATGACCACCCCGATACCGGGACAGCGCTGGCGGACCTCGCGGGCTGCCTCGATGCCCTCGCGCTGGAAGGTGGGCGGCATCCGGATGTCGGTGACCAGCACATGGGGTTGGCTGGCCAGCACCCCGGCCACCAACGTGTCGAAGTCCTCGGCCACCCCTACCACCCGCAGGTCACTCTGGCGCTCGAGCAGGGTCCGCACGCCTTCCCGGACGATGACGTTGTCATCGGCCAGGAACACGTCGATGGCGGTGCCCGGCGTGGTGAGCTCGGTTTCCATGATGGATCAGTTATGTCACAACCCCGGATCCGAGGACAGGGCGTGAGCACGTCATCCCTAGGTGGTGCCAGCCACACCTCCTTGGCGGGCGGTCACGGTGGCACCGGACCCCGTCGGGCGTCAGGATGGAGACATGCGAACCGAGAGCTCCGTCACCTCCCTGTCATGGATCCCGTCCGAGGCCGTGCGGGGCGGCACCCGCATGGCTTTCGACAAGGGCTTCACCCACTACGACGAGCCGCCACCCGACGTCATCGAGGACCTCGAGGCCCTGCGGAAGGCCGACCGCTTCCGGTTCGCCAATGTGCTCTCGGCCTACCTCGAGTCCGACGACTCCGGGGCCATCATCGACTACGGCTACACCGGCGGAGGCCTCATGGGCTCGACCACCGTCGCCGTGGCCGGCCTCAACAAGGAGTTCGAGGCGGTGGCCCTCCCCATCATCCAGCAGCCGCCCGAGGTGGGGGACGGCTGGGTGCGCTTCGTCCAGACGGCAGGAGGCCGTACCGGACTTCCCGCCCCCCGGCGGGTGCGGCGCAAGCCGTTCATCCAGTGGCAGGCGCCACTGGTGTGGGCCACCCTCAGCCTCACCCTCCATGTGGACGGACCGCCGACGTTCGAGGTCCTGGGAGCCAGCCGGTTCCCCCGGCACTGGTTCTACGACGGCGAAGGGAAGCTCTCGGCCAAGTCGGGGCTGACCGACTTCAAGGACTGGTACCGCAAGTCCTTCGGTAAGCACACGCCGTGGGGTGACCAGGACTCCCCTGCCCTGGTCACCGCGGTGGAGACGGCGCTCGAACGGGCGCTGTCGGTCCAGATGATGGACAAGGACTCCAAGCCCAGGTTCACGATGCTGTCGGCCGGGGACACCCTGGTGGAGGAGGGCGAGCGGGGCACGGACGTCTTCCTGGTGCTCGACGGGGTGGTCCGGGTCGAGAAGGGTGGCGAGCGGATGGCCGAGTACGGACCCGGGGCGGTGTTGGGCGAGCGGGCCGGCATCGAGGGCGGCACGAGGACCTCCAGTCTGGTGGCCGTGACCGACTCTCGGGTGGCCGTGGTGGCCCACTCCGCCATGGACCGTGAGCAGCTCCACGAGCTGGCCAAGGGCCACCGGAGCGAGAAGCCTCAGGCCTAGGGGGTGCAGGCCCACCTCCTCGGGGTGCGTGGCTCAGTACCGTCCCCCGGGCTGCCCTTCGTCCGCTACGGAGGCAACACGTCCTGCGTGGCCGTGGCCCGTGACGGTGAGGTGCCGTGCCTGCTTCTCGACGCAGGTACCGGCATTCGGGCGCTGACCGCCCTCGTGGGCGACGCACCGTTCGACGGCAGCCTCCTCCTCACCCACCTGCACTGGGACCACGTCGAAGGCCTCCCCTTCTGCACGGCCCTCGACCGCCCGGACGCCCGGTGTGACCTCTCGCTGCCCGTCCAGCCCGACGGCATCGGGGCGGCCGCCGCACTGTCCCGGATGATGTCCCCGCCCAACTTCCCCATCGGGCCCGAGGGTCTCCTCGGCAGCTGGACGTTCTCCAGCATCGAGCCGGGCGCCCACCACATCGAGGGCCTGGTGGTCAAAGCCGAGGAGATCGCCCACAAGGGCGGCACCACCTTCGGCTACCGGGTCGACGACGGCGACTCGACCCTGGCCTACCTCCCCGACCACTGCCCCACCACCTACGGCGCCGGTCCCGACGGGTGGGGCGACTACCCACCGGCCGTGATGGATCTGGTCGGGGGCGTCGACGTCCTGATCCACGATGCCCAGCTCACGGCGGACCAGCTTCCCGAGGGGGCGGCGTTCGGCCATGCCGCCATGGAGTACGCCGTGGCCCTCGGGGCCCACGCCGGCGCCGGCACCGTGGTGCTCTTCCACCACAGCCCGCGGCGCACCGACGATCGCCTCGACGAGGTCGCCGAGCGGTACCGCCACCACACCGCCCCCACGGTGGTGGTGGCGGCCGAGGGCATGGCGATCCAAGTACTGAGCGAGCCCAGTCCCTCGGGGCTCAGCCGGCCAGAACCTTGACCGTGCCGATGAGATCCACCGGCTTCTGGTCGCCCACCGGAACCGGTGTGACCTGGAGGTGGGTGACCCCGGCCTCGGCAT
>Ga0207933_1002391_pt1 | contig 12227 bp, 8 predicted proteins | sample NGESurdeep092012_4_FD_184488 | JGI IMG/M metagenome (GOLD analysis project Ga0207933, IMG submission 184488) | Arctic peat soil microbial communities from Barrow, Alaska - NGEE Surface sample F53-3 deep-092012 (SPAdes) | ecosystem: Environmental > Terrestrial > Soil > Wetlands > Peat ... | reverse complement strand
AAATATCGAGCATGCATCTGCGACTAGACCGACCGCTCAGTCGTACTGCACGAAATAACGGGGTTTTCACCATGTTCATTCGGTCGGCGGGACATTGGCGAACTTTCTCAAAACCCGACTTTTCGAGAGCGAAAGAGCCTGTACGTCAATTCGCTAGTCCGAGTAAAGACACCAATACCATCCATGCGACCTCATAGGGTCTGCTCCTCTACCTTCGTGAGGCTCAACAGCGACCACATCTAGACCGGACTTCCCATCTGGATACCGTATGAAATCGACGGCGTTGCCGCTGCTGTAGGCTTGCCTGCGGCAGTCTGAAAACACCACGGTGAAGATCGTGTATCCCATCCCGGACTCGCCAGCGCGGTAGAGTTCGTCTGCAAAATGAGCGGGGAGCCTCGCAGGGCTATCCTCGACACTGACAATCTCCTGTATCGGTATCGACATCTTACCGGTGCCTGCGAGCAGATCGCCCTCCAATGTCCGGGAATGGCGCGGTCCTCAATCTCCGCAGGTCGCTCGCGGATGGAGATGGCATCGACGATGTGACCTCGGGACTGTCCGGCAGCTTGAGCGTGCCGTGAGCGGCGGATATGCCGCTTGGATCGCAGGTGTTGAATAAGCTCCCTTTTCAGCACTCCTCGAGCCTGGATGAATAAGCTGCGATAGATCGTCTCGTGGGACACGCGCATGCTCTCGTTGCTGGGATACCGTCTCTTCAGCCACCCGGAAATCTGTTCCGGCGACCAGTTCAGGATCAGTTTACTGGCCACGATCAGCCGCAGTTTCCTATGCCTGGCAAGCAGGCAGGCCTTGGGTCGCAGAGCCGACTTCCAGGTCTGCTGATCGGCTTCACTGGCTCGATACACTGGGCGCTCCCCGTGACGTGCGATCTCCCGGCTCACCGTCGATGCAGCTCGCTCGAGTCCTCTGGCGATCTCCCGAATCGACCAACCCGAAGCAATGCCTCGTGAGATGTCTTCCCGCTCGGCCACTGTGAGCGTTCGCTGCGACCGGCGACGAACTGCCGGAGCGATCCCGCCGTGCTGCGACAACAGGAACTGAATCGAGCCATGATCCTTGCCGAAGGCGCGTCCAATCTCATGCAGCGACTCGCCCGCCTCCCAACCGTGCCATATGTCGGCCTTCTGCTCCGCAGAGAGCCCATACCGTCTGCCTTGTCTCATCAACACCACCTCCAAATCAGATAGTGTTGCATCGACCGGTTGAGACCGCCCCGCTTATAGAGGTAACCTCAACACCACTGTTACCTGAGGCAATCTTAACCAGTTCCACTTGCGCGTTCGGTCCTGTAGCATTCAGTCTTCAATTTGCGTCACCACCGAGGTTCCATGCGAGCAGCCTTTGTCTTCTTCGCGCTTCTTTCAGTCTCGTCGATGGCCCAGACCGCTGCCGTCTCCACATCCTTCGTCATCGCCGACGTCCACACGAGCCCATTCACATCCGACCCGTTCATGCATGGCAACTCCATCCAGGGCGACCGCTACTTTCTCACCCAGGCCACCATGGTCGATCTCATCGCCACCGCTTATGGGGTCGATGCAGTCAACGTGCACGGAGGTCCCACCTGGCTCGAGCGCGATCGCTAAGACATCCGCGCCCAAGTCCCTCCGAAGGCCACACAAGACGACGTAAAGCTCATGCTTCGTACCCTCCTCGCCGACCGTTTTCACCTCGTCGTCAAAACCGGCACTGCTCCTATGCCGACCTACATTCTCTCTGCTGGCCCCGGAAAGCCGAAGATGACCGAGTCGGAAGACACCGGCGAAGGCTCCTGCATCCCCCTCCCTCCGCCGCAAAACTCTCCCCCTGGCGCTCCGTCCTATATCCCGTTAACTGCAAGAACCTCAACATGGCCGCTCTCGCCGACACCCTCCATAACTTCGCCGGCGGATACCTCGATCAACCTGTTGTTGACGAAACCAACCTTGCCGGAGCTTGGAACTTCACCATCAAGTGGACCGGTCGCCGCCAGCTTGAAAAGCAGGGTGCCGACGGCATCTCCATCTTCGCCGCCGTAGAAAAGCAACTTGGCCTCAAGCTGGAACTCAAAACCGCGCCCCGTCCCGTCTTCCAGGTTGCAAGCGTTGACGAAACTCCTACGCCCAACGCCGCCAACATCGCCGAAGCCCTTCCCGAGCCGCCTGCGCCCCCTTCGAGGTCACCGTCATCAAACCCGGTGCCCCCGATGAGAAGGGGTACGTTCGCATCACCGGCAACCAGGTCGAGACCCGCGCCATCCCCCTCATGTTTCTCGTCACTTTTGGCTGGGACCTCAATCCGAACAACCAAGAGACCATCGCCAACGCCCCAAATGGCTCGACACCCCTAAGTGGGATATCCTCGCCAAGGCCGGAGTCAACGTTCGCATCGACAAATTCTCCTCCGGCAACCTCATCAACTACGAAGACCTCCGCAGTATGCTTCGGGCCATGATCACCGAACGTTTTCAGATGAAGTGGCACATGGAGGACCGCCCCGTCACCGCCTACACGCTCCTAGCGGGCAAGCCCAAACTCAAGCCCACCCTTGACCCCACCGAGCGCACTAAATGCAAGGAAGGCCCGGGCCCCGACGGCAAAGACCCCCGCATCGCCAGTCCCGTCCTCAACCGACTCATCACCTGCCAGAATATGACGATCGCCCAGATCGGCGACGAGCTCCAACGCGTAGCCGGGGGCTACATCTACAATACTGTCGTCGACGGCACCGGCCTCAAGGGCGCTTACGACTTCACCCTCAGCTTCAGCTCCGCCGATAAGATCCTTCGCGTTGCAGGCGACGCGGCCAAAAGCTCCGACCCCAGCAGCTCCGACTCCAACGGCGCCCTCTCCGTCTTCGACGCAGTCAACCGACAGCTAGGCCTGAAATTAGAAAAGACCAAGCGTCCTTCCCCTGTCCTGGTTATCGACCACATCGAGGAGACTCCTACCGCGAACTAGAGCACTCTCCTTTGCTGTGAGTCCGCACAAGTAGGCCACTGTACTTGGATCTCACGACCGAGTAGGGGAAACGCAGTTTGGATTCCTGAACCGGAGCATCACTAGTCGAAGGAACTATTGGCCCCCAAACTCCGATTGGAAACGAGAGTCGAGCAGAGCAAGGCGCCTGCGGCTGCGGGTTATCGCACAAGCGTTGCAGGTTGCGAAGTTGGGACGAGCGACGGCATGGGAATGCGGACCACTTGCGGGAAGTAGATATGCTGATTGGTGACCAGCGAGGGAACGTCCATCGTATTGCACACGTAGGTGAAGACCACCTGACCTGGAGCTTCGAATTCCGGATGCTCTTTCGCTGCATAGCAAAAGACATTTTTGTCACGCGTGATGGAAGGCTGCATCTCGGGGATGTGGTAGATAACTTCGCCCGTGCTCCATGGCCCGGTGAGGTCCGGGGCAGTGCGCAAAAGCACCTTATCGGAAAAGCCGTCCGTGGGATCAAGGATGATCGCTACCCAGCGCTTTAGGTCAGCATGGTAACGGATGGAGAGCTCACTGCCTCCGTGCTGCATGACTTCAAAGGCGTGCGCGGGATCGAAGCCGGGCTTCCACGCACCGTCCGCAGCGAGATATTCAAGATGTGCGGCGGGGTGTTCCAGGCCATTGAGCGGGATGCGCGTGGCGAGCAGGGGCCGGGTGCCGCTTTCATACAGAGCGAAGAGGTACGCATAGTTGCCGCTCACGACTGTTGTGGCGGATGGATATGCCTTCGCCCCATCGGGCACTAGCGGATGAATTTTAACGTCCCACTGTTGCGGGTCGCGATCCAAGTGGCTTACGTGTGCGAGATCGGATCCGCACGTTTCAAAGTCCATAGCCCAGGGGCTCGGCGTGGCGGCGTGGCGTATGCAGAGCAGCGTCACCCAGAGGTCGCCATGGGCGTAGAAACCGTCCATCGCCCAGTACCAGTGTTTCGGGTCGGTGGGCGAAAAGTAGCTTTCGGCCTGGCCCGCAGCATCATGCTTTACGACATAGTCGATGTGCCAGTTACCCTGGGCGTCGCAGGTAGAGATGCCCAGAGTGTTGTGCACCTGCCGCGGGTCGTGACTGGTGACTTCGCGGCTGGTGCCGTAGAGGGTGTCGCCGAAGATCCAGACGTCGCGTCCGCCGGGCAACGGAATGGAATACGCCGCGTCGGCGCCTTCCCAACCGAGAGCTTTGCCTTTTTCGAAAGAGAACTGCGGCGTGCAGTTGGAGGCGCGCGCACCAAGAGGAATACCGGCCAGCACAAGGACGAGGAGAAGACGATGCAGTCGAGTCATAGGGGGGCTCCCAGGAAATTGAAGAGCCGCCGCCCATGCATGTAAACGCACGGACGGCGAACTCTTGGTTAGCGGATGATCTTCAGCGAGAACTGAATCTGACGCGAGGAGCCGATGCCAATGGTCTGGTTGATCGTCGTCAGGCTATTGCCAAAAGTCGGATCACTGAGAATGCCATCGGGATTCGCAAAGTTCGGATGATTGGCGATGTTGAAGAGATCGGCGCGGAATTCAGTACTCCATTTGCTGCCGATCGGAGTCTTCTTCATAATCGACAGGTCTACCTGTGCGAACTTCGGACCACGTCCGGCATTGCGCGGAATATCCCCGAGCGATGATGTCCCTTCCGCAGTCGCGGTGCTAGCGTCTGCAGTGCCAGGTGCCGCTTTGAAGATGGAGGCGTTCAATTGGTGGTTGGGTCCGCCATTTCCTGTGTTCAGTGATGAAAGCATCTTGCCGGTAAGCAGTTCAGGCCGCTGCGGCGTACCCTCGTCGTTTGCGACGTTGGTGATGATGTTGACTGGCAGACCGCTGCGTGCCGATGCAATGGTGCCGATGTCCCAACCTGCTCCGAGTGCGCGCGGTAGGTGCCGGATGGTGGGAGCGTGGAAGTAAGCATCGGCGGTGAAGTTATTGCGTACGTCGGTGTCACCATGGGAGAAATCGGGCTGCGGACTGGTGGGACTAACGAAGGCTCCGAAGACGCTCACGGTGTCGTCAAACTCTGAGGCCCAGGTGTAGTTGAGGTCGGAGGTGATGAGGTGTGTGTTGGTGCGGAGTGCGACCTGCATGCTGTTGTATTTGGAGTCAAGGTAATCGCCGAGCAGACGTTCGTTAGCGTAGTTCGTGCTGAGCGGATAGGTGCCGGTGTAGGGGTTTTGGTTGTTCTCCTCGAGACCCGCGAACGCTGCGCCGGCGGGCAGTTTCAGGCCCCGGTTGGCGTCGTAGGTTACCTCAAGCACTGTGTTCGGTGCGACTTCCTGCTGCATGCCGAAGCTGTAGTGGTAAGCGTAGCTGTCGCGCGTATGAGGATCGAACTCGTCAACGTTTCGAACCTGTGGCGTGCACGTGGGCAGCGCGGCTACCGGGTATGACAGTGGGAAGCCCGGCGAGCAGGAGACCGTGCCGAACAGGGCCTGGAAGATATTGACGGAGAGGTTCGTCGAGGTATTGTCGGTAAGCGAAAAAACGGCGCCCGTCAGCTGCGGATTATAGAAAACGCCGAAACCTCCTCGGACTACCGTCTTGCCATGGCCGTTGGGGTCCCACGCGAAACCGAATCGGGGAGCAAAATTGTTGTAATCGGGAGAGTAGAGCGCTGCACCCACTGGTTCCACCGTTTGGGTTGCGATGTCGAAGTTGGCGATCTGGTTGTTCTTTTCGTGCAGGACGGTGTTGTATTCGTAGCGCATGCCGAGATTGACGGTCAGGTGACGCGTGAGGCGAACATCATCCTCAAAAAAGAAGTCGTAGTTTGTGTTGCGGATGCGCGTCATGGGATTGCCGAGGGTGCTGAACGCGAAACCGGCGTTGTTTTCGAAATCGGAGATGCTTCCGTAAGAGAGGAACTCCTGCAGCCCGAGCTGTTCGTCGGATGCGTTGTGGCGGATATCGAGTCCGGCTTTCATGGTCTGGCGACCGAGGATCTTGGTGAGGGTGTCCAGGTACTGATAGGAAGTCTGCGGGCGGATGCTGGCGAACGTCGCGGGCCCAGGGCCTGCGCCGAAGTTGCAGAAAAAGCAGCTCACGGCCAGGATGGGGAAATTGCCGCCGCCGCCGTAAGATTCAACATGGTCGGAGTTGATGCCGAAGCCGGCTTCGTTAGACAGCGAGGCCGAGAAGATGTGGGTGTTGCTCAGCTTGAGGAACTGCGTAACGGCCGGGGTAGGCGCGGTTTGTCCTACAGCCGGGCCGTACGTGGTGTCTGTGTAAGAGTCACCGATGTTATAGCGGACATAGAACTTGTTTTTGTCGCTTGGGTTCCAATCGACGCGTGCAGAACCGGTGTCTTCGCGCAGGGTATCGATGAGGTTCGCGCTGTAGAGATCGAAGTCGGTTGGGTCGTTTGGATCGGGACCGAGGTTGCCAATCGGGATGGCGGCGAGCACGGGCTGCATGGAGGCAACAAACTTTGCGCGGTTCGCAGCGTTCAGCACGTCGTAGACGGTGGTGTTGGTGATGGTCTGGCGGACACCTTCATAGTCGGCGAAGAAGAAGAGTTTGTCGTGGACCATAGGGCCGCCGATATTGCCACCGAACTGGTTGAGACGCAGCGGCGTCTTGCTTCCTGGGGTGGCGAAGTAATTGCGCGCGTCGAAAGCATCATTACGCAGGAATTCAAACATCTCACCGTGGAAGTTGTTGCTGCCGGATTTCGTGATGACGTTGACGACATCGCCGATGGAGCGTCCGTACTCTGCTGAGAAATTGCCCTGAAGAACGTGGAACTCAGCGATGGAGTCGACACTTGCACGCGTGATGCGCGCATCGCCGCGGCCAAGTTGCATGGAGGTGGCGTTGGTGTCGATGCGGGTGGCATCGGCGCCGTCGAGCAGGATGTTGACCCCGGCGAAGCTGGTTTCAGAGCCGCCCAGGCTCGTCTGACCAAACTGTCCACTGGTGACCGAGCCCGGCACCAGCGCGAGGAGGTCCGTGAAATCGCGGCCGTTAAGCGGCAGATTGGCGACCCGATCTGCGTCGATCGTCGTGCCGAGATCGGCGCTGAGCGTGTTGACCTGCATCTGGTTGGCTTCGACTGTAACGGTCGCCGATGTACCGCCGGGACGTAGCACCAAATCCACACGATGCGATTCGGAAGCGTTAAGTGGAACGCCGACGACGTTCTCAACATTGAAGCCCGGATAGGACCCGGTGACGCGGTAGATGCCGACCGGCAGGGACGAAACACTGAAACTGCCAAGGCCGCTGGCGGTTACGTGGAGGCTGCGTAGCGTGCCCTGATTGGTGACAACGATGGCCGCGTTCGGGATCACCGCGCCCGTAGTGTCACGGACAGTGCCTTCGATGCTGCCTGTGTCAAGCTGTGCGAATGCGGCGCCGGTCGTAGTTAGCAGGAGTGCTGCCAATAGAACTCGAAATGCCTGGAATAGCTTCGTCATGATTTTGCCTCCAACAGTTTTTTTGGTGCTTTTGTTTTGAGCCCAACGGACTTGCGTGTCGCCTTGGAGGCGGTCTTTTCTTGTGCTGATGAGGTTCGGGTGGGGTGTACTGCAGGCTCGTTCCGAGTCATACCCTTCAGGCTCTTGCGCAGAAGAGATTTTGCGAGCTTTACATCTGCGATAACGGCGCGCCGGGTACCCGTTGCGTCGCCCTGTGAGATGAGCAGGAAGATGCGTTCGTGGCGCGCGCAGTGCTCAGCCAGATCGTGTACCAGGGGAAGAACGCGATGACGGCCTTCACTGAGGGCGCCATACATCATTTGCATGGTGCTTTGGAGGGCGACGTTTTTCGAGGCAGTCGTAATGGCGCTGTGAAAGTCCAGCTCGTAACGGACAAATAACTCGGGGTCGTGCATGGACTGCTTCATGCCTTCCAGCGCGGAATGGATGAGTGCGAGGTCTTCGCGCGAGGCGCGGCGCGCGGCAAAGCCGGCAGCGGCTGGCTCAAGTAGAGCGCGCAGCTCGTAGAGTTCGAGATAGCGGATTTCGTTGAACAGAAGCATCCATTGCAGATGGCGGCTCGCCATGCTGGTGAGCGAAGGCGACAGGTAGGTCCCGTCTCCCGCGCGGGCTTTGAGCAGCCCAAGAAACACAAGACCCTTGAGCGCTTCTCTAAGCGACCCGCGGCTAACCTGCAGCATGGCGGCCAGGCGCGTTTCGGAGGGAAGCCGGCTGCCGTGGGTCAGCTCGCCGGAGCGCACGAGGGCCTCAATGCGATGCGCGACCATTTCGATGACGGTCTCGCGTTCGGTCGTCATGGCTGGGCTGGTGGAGGACTTTCGCATAGGATTAGACGGCAAAGACATCTCAAATGTTGGACAATAGGACGTTGAATACACTGTTGTCAAGCCCATATTTTACAGAAAATAAGACTGCAGCTTGAACGAATCACCGCACAGACAAGGGGCGAAAGTGTGTATTGACGATTGCTGGAGTGAGGGTCTATCCTCGCTAGCTGTTCTACATTTCGTTCAGGATTTTCGGAAATCAAGTGATGAATTTCTTTCCTCAGCCCGTTACTCCAACCATCTCGTGCTCGGAGATGAGCATTTTCGCGGAGGGTCTCGATCATCCGGAGGGATTGGCTTTCGATGCGGATGGAGCGCTGTGGGCGGGTGGCGAAGCTGGGCAGATTTATCGAATTTTTGAAGGCAAGACCGAGCAGATCGGGAGCGTTGGCGGTTTCTGTTTGGGGCTTACCGTCTCGCTGCGGCAGGAACTGTTTGTGTGCAATCCCGGATTGCATACGCTGCAACGGGTGGACCGGAGCGGACGCGTTCTAACAACCATCGATCGCGTGGATGGCCAAAGGCTGGAGACGCCGAACTTCTCCGTATTCGACCGCGACGGGAATTTGTATTTTTCAGATTCAGGCAAGTGGGGCGAGGTAAACGGATGCGTGTACCGGCTGCGCGCCTCGGGGATTGTGGAGATGTTCGCCGGGCGGTTTGCGTTTGCGAACGGGCTTTGCCTGAATGCGGCGGAAGATAGTTTGTTTGTCGTGGAAAGCCAGCGCGATTGTGTGACGCGCGTGCCGATCCGCAGTGGCGGCGCAGCGGGGACTGCGGAGGTGTATGCATCGGGATTGGCGCGGATTCCCGACGGGTTGGCAATGGATTCCGAGCAAAACTTGTACGTGACGTGCTACGCGACGGACTGTATTTATCGTGTCAGTCCAGCCCGCGCCATCGAGCTATTCGCCTATGACCCGGAAGGAACGATCCTTGCACGGCCGACCAACGCGGCCTTCGGCGGACCAGACGGCAAGGACCTGTATGTGGCAAATCTGGGCCGCTGGCACATTACGCGGTTGCGGACGGAAACGGCCGGCCAGCCGCTCGCTGCGAGCGCCGGAGCAAGGACGATGCGGCCGTGACAGCGTTGGGGCACCGGTGGATGGGGAGATGGACGAAGCAGGGAGCAGCCCGGCTGTTTACGCTGCGGCGCTGCCTGCGTTGCGGAATAGCCCTGGCCGCGCTGACGCCGGCGATGGCCTGGTCGCAGCAGCGAACCGTTTGGCAGATTGGCGCGTTCGACGATAGTTCGCGCGAGTTTCACGACAGCTTCGGCGTCGACTATGCGAGCACGACCTCCGATGTGAACTACGTTGTTGGCAAGAGTAACGTGCAGGAGTGGCTTCGCTTTCAGCCAGGGCCGGCGAATGGGTTGGCGGGAGGACGTCTGCACCCTTTCCGCATACGATTTTCGCTGACTGACGCGTCGCGCGGTGTTTACGTTCTGAAGCTGGCGGTGCTTTATGAGACGCCGCGTCTGTCCGCCCTGCGTGTAGAGCTAAACGGACATGAGGGGCAATTCACGTTTGAGCCGAAGCTGGATTATGCCGCCGGCGATTGGGAAGGAACCTTTGTGCCACAGACTTCGCGGGCGGAGCGTTCGATTATGCTACCGGCGAGGTGGATGCATGAGGGGGAGAACAGCATCACGCTGACGGCGGTGGATGAGCCGGCGACTCCGCAGAACTCGATCGGCGATATTGCGCCCGGCGAGAGCGGGATTGTGTACGACGCGCTGGCCCTGGAGCAGGACGAAACGGGACAATATGTCGAAGGCAAAATCGAGCCAACAGCGGAAGCGACGATTTTCTTTCGACACGGCCAGAGCGGCTTGCAGGAAGTGGTCCGGGCTTGCGTAGATGCCCATGCCGGCGGCCACTTGCCGAGCGAGATCACGTGGACAAGCAAGGGCTTTCGCGATGCCAAGCTGCTGCGCTTTGGGCAAGCGGAGTTCGGCGAGAGCTGCGCAGAATTTGATGTGCCGGAGTGGACAGGCACGCTGGATGGAGAGTTGCGCGTGGGGGACACGACCCGCACAGTGGCGCTCGCTGCTCAGAAGAAATGGACGATGCTGATTGTGCCCCACGAGCATCTGGACATCGGGTTCACGGATTATCGCGAGAAGGTCGCGGAGTTGCAGTCCGAGAGCATCGATGGAGTACTGGATTTGCTGCCGCAACATCCGGAGTTCCGCTGGACAATGGATGGAAGCTGGGTAGCGCAGCAGTATCTCGCAGGGCGATCGCCGGCGCGAATAGAACAATTTCTAGGCGCGGTGCGAGCCGGGGAAATAGTGATTCCGCAGCAGTATGCAAACCAGCACACAGGCGTGGCGTCGCTGGAAGGATTGACGCGATCCCTCTATCTGTCAACAGCGCTGGCGCGGAAGTTCAACCTGCCGATCGGTGCAGCCAACATAACGGACGTGCCCTCCTATTCGTGGTCGTATGCGTCGATCCTGCACGATGCGGGCGTGAAGTATTTCGCCGCGGCCAGCAATTCCTGGCGCGCCCCCATCCTGCTGCAAGGGCGATGGAATGAGAAGTCTCCGTTCTACTGGGAGGGACCGGATGGCAGCCGCGTACTCATGTGGTACTCGCGCGCCTATTTGCAACTGGCGTCTCTTCTGGGAACGCCGCCGACAGTAGAAGCGGCGCGGGATGCTTTGCCGGTCTTCCTACAGGCTTATATGCGCAAGGAGTATCACGCGAACTCAGTGATTATCTTTGGCAGCCAGATGGAAAACACCCCACTGGACCGTGAGCAGGTGACACTGCCGGCGGCCTGGGCGAAACACTATGCGTATCCGCGGCTGGAATTCTCGACATTCAAGGCTGCTATGAGCGAGATCGAGGGGGAGTTCGGAGGTAGCATTCCAACGTATCGCGGGGACTTCGGGCCCTATTGGGAAGATGGATTTACGTCGGATGCGAGAGCCACGGCGCTGCATCGTGCCAACCAGCAGCGCACACTGAACTCAGAAACGATGGCAACAATTCCTTCGCTGCTGGACCCGTCGCTTCGTCCGGATGCAGCGCTATTGGCGGATGCCTGGAATAATTCGCTCCTGTTTGATGAGCACACATGGACGTCGGTAGCGGCGACGACGGACCCGGAAGGCGACCAGAACACGCGCCAGGCTGCCAGCAAACGCGGGCAGGCAGTGCGGGCGAGCGAGGACCTGACGTACAGTGTCGAGCGTAGCTTCGCGCAGTTTGAATCGACGGTGATGCCGAAGGAATCTTCCGTGCTGGTGTTTAACGCGTTGAACTGGACCCGGAGCGGGTGGCTGGAAATCGACCTGGCAGAGGGTAAGACCATCCTCGATCCGGAATCGAACAAACCTCTACGGCAGGAGCTGCTGCATACGGAAACGGGTACACCACTGCCGGGATTCGGCGGGAATACCTTGCGGGTACGGTATTTAGCGACCGACGTGCCTGGGGTCGGGTACAAGCTATTTCCGATCGTGGATGCGGACACAAAGGATCGGCCAACGACAGCAAAGAACATAAAAGCGCAGACGTTGGAGAACCGGTTTTATCGCGTGACGCTGGATGTAGTTCACGGAGGCATTCAAAGTATTTGGGACAAGGAGTTGGGCCGCGAGCTGGTAGATTCGCACAGTCCGTTCCTATTTGGCAGCTATGTCTATGTCACTGGCGCCGACGATATGCCCAATAACAGCTTGTACCGCTATGGTGCGAACTTGCCGCTGCCTGTGCTGACGCCGCATGAAGCAACAAGCGGGCGGCTGATTGCAATGACCCATAGCGCGACGGGAGAGTCGGCCACGATAGAGTCGGCGGCACCAAACACGCCGCATATCCAGACTGTGATCACGTTACCCAGCGAGGCTAAGCGGATCGACATCTGCGTATCTCTGGATAAAGACGTGACGCTGAGACGCGAAGCGGCCTATGTGGCCTTTCCGCTCGCGATGGAACAAGCCGAATTCGCTTACGATACGCA
>Ga0207933_1002387_pt1 | contig 12241 bp, 8 predicted proteins | sample NGESurdeep092012_4_FD_184488 | JGI IMG/M metagenome (GOLD analysis project Ga0207933, IMG submission 184488) | Arctic peat soil microbial communities from Barrow, Alaska - NGEE Surface sample F53-3 deep-092012 (SPAdes) | ecosystem: Environmental > Terrestrial > Soil > Wetlands > Peat ... | reverse complement strand
GACCGATCATCGAGGCCTTTGCAACTGCGGTGCAGCAGAAAGGGGCGCTTCCTTATAACGGCTACGTTACGGACACGAAGGTCGCGTTGCAGGCGATCATGCCGGAGGTCTATGAGCCCATCCCGGGCGAGATGGTGGCTTACGGCCTGAGCCTCGAAAACTCGGACTTTGGCAACGGGGCGTTGTCGATCAGGGCCTACCTCCTGCGTATCTGGTGCTCCAACCTGGCGATTACGCAGGAAGAGATGCGGCAGGTGCATTTGGGCAAACGCCTCGACGACTCTGTCTTGTACTCGCAGCGCACCTATCAACTCGATGCAGAAACGACAGTGAGTGCGCTTCGCGATGTGGTCGGTGCGCAGTTGAACGCCGATACCTTGCGCCGTCGCATGGAAGCGATTCGCCATGCGAACGAACAGGCGGTCGACGTGCCGTCCGTCAAGGAGTCCCTCAAGAAGGCGTTGCTGAAATCAGAATCGGACGCCGTGATTGAGGCTTACAACTCGCCCGACACCTACAACCTCCCCGCCGGCAACACCACCTGGAGGCTCTCGAACGCCATCTCGTGGATTGCCGGAAACACCGAAGACGCCGAACGCAAGCTGGAGCTGATGAAGATCGCCGGTGACGTTCTGCCGAAAGCCGCATAAGGCGGCGGCTGTGGGAGCGGACTCCGTTTGGAGCCCGCTTCCGCGCCGCCCGGCGGCATACGCAGACTTGGCTGATGACGAACGAACATCGCGGAATCCTTTTCCGCTTCAGGGGGTTCCGATGAGCGAGATGGTGCGCATCTTCACGGACGGCTCCGCCATCGGCAATCCTGGACCTGGTGGGTGGGGCGCTGTACTGATCCAGGGAAAGAAACGGTGGGAGATGTCGGGTGCAGAACCCTGGACGACCATCGAGGAGATGGAGTTGCTCGCAGCAGTTGAGGCGCTTCGGTCGCTATCGGCGGGATCGCTCGTCGAACTGCGGTCCGACTCTGAATACCTGATCAAGGGGATGCGTACGTTCGTCTTTCGATGGCAGCGTCAGGGATGGCGGAATCGGCGAGGGACGGAGCTGCAGCATCATGAGCTATGGATGGAACTGGTCGAGCTAAACGCGCGGCTGCGCATCCGGTGGAGGTGGGTCAAAGGCCACAACGGGCATCCCGTCCAAAGCCGTGCCGACGCTCTTGCGTATCGGGCAGCGAGAACCCTCTGGCTGACACAACGTATCGCGGCGTAGCAATTTTCCGTCCTGAGAGAGCTGCCCGTTCAGGCCCCCATTGATAATAGCGATGGGCTGAGCGATCGGATCATTACTTGCTGATGCCGCCAGCCTACTCCGTATATTGACGAATAGTAGCGGTCAAAACCTTAGCAAATCGCACATTGCAACAGGGTCCAAAAAGACGAGGCTAGCCTTAGAAAGCAGGAGACGGCTGTATTGCTTCCGTACATCTGCTGTGAGAGCAAAAGACGGGCGAGAAACGACATTACTCTATGAACTACGGGTTTGTCGGGTTGAGTCCGCAGGCAGGACACCGTTGCCTAAATCCGTCACTCGCCTTCTTCCGAAGGACGCGGGGTCTGCCATTGAAAAACTGCGCTGGTGAGGCATAGATACCATAAGGCCGGGTAATCCAGCCGCTCCTGCTCGATCAAATCTGCAATAAACTATGAGAGACATGACACCTGTGACCGCCCTCCACCGCAACAACGTGAAAATCCTCGGTAATGGCGCGCAGACCATCATGTTCGCGCATGGATACGGCTGTGATCAGAGCATGTGGCGCCACGTTTATCCGGCTTTCCTCGAAAATTACAAGGTGGTGCTGTTCGATTACGTCGGTTCCGGGGGGTCGGATATCACGGCTTTCAGCACGAGCCGCTACAGCTCGCTTCGCGGCTATGCCTTGGACGTACTCGACATCATCGAAGAGTTGGACCTTAAGGAACTTCATTTCGTCGGGCATTCGGTAAGCTCGATGATTGGTGCGCTGGCCTCGATCGATTCCCCCGACCGCTTCAAGACGCTGACCATGATCGGCCCCTCCCCTTGCTATATCAACGCTGGCGATTACGAAGGGGGAATGGAGCGAGCCGATGTCGAGAGTTTGCTCGAGACGCTGGAGAGTAATCATGTAGCGTGGTCCGCAACGATGGCGCCGGTTATCATGGGAAACCCTGAAGCTCCCGAATTGGCCGGAGAATTGGAAGCGAGCTTCTGCCGGATGGACCCCTTTCTGGCAAATCATTTCGCGCGAGTAACGTTTCTTTCGGACAATCGCGCCGATCTCCCCAAAGTAAAGACGAGAACCCTGGTGTTGCAATGCCAGAGGGATGTCATCGCAGGCACGAGCGTGGGAAAATATGTTCACGAATGGCTCCCAAACAGTCAACTCGTGATGATGAACGCGACGGGCCACTGTCCGCATATGAGTGCGCCCCAGGAAGTCATCAAGGAACTCCGCAAGTTTCTCAGCTAGCAGATCATCTTCCCTTGGCATCAGGCATTGATCGCGATACGCTTAATGCGCTTCCGTGCGGCTGCCTCATCCTCGCGCGGGACGGACACGTCCTTTTCGCCAATCGGGCACTCAGTGCGATTCTTGCTGTCAATCCAAGCATTACCACCGTCGAGGGTAAACACTTCAGCGAGATTCTGACGCGGGGTAGCGCGATCTTCTACGAGACCCACTTTCTGCCTAGCCTTCTCCTGCGCGGATCGCTTGAAGAGATTGCGTTTGATCTGTTGTGTGGAGACCATGTGCGGCAACCGGTGTTGATCAATGCTGTCGTTCGAGATACAGACATACTCTTGGCCGTCTTCGGTGCAAAGCAACGACGCTTGTACGAGGCGGAGTTGCTCCGCGCACGTAGAGAATCAGAACAAGTCGCCGAGATTGTTCGCAAGTCATCGGACGCAATTATCCGGTTCTCTGCGGAAGGTTTGATAGAAAGCTGGAATAACGGTGCGCAACAAATCTTCGGATATCAAATCCACGAGCGTAGGGGACTCCGATTTGACTGTTTGTTCGCTCCTGAAGCGCTGGATGATGTCCGCGCTGGTATTTCAAATCTGCCATGTGGCGTTGACTTCGTGCTGGATACCAAAGGTCTTCGCGCTTCAGGCGAGCGGGTGGATTTATCGATAAGCCTGACGCCTCACATGGAAGCACCAGGAATTCTCGTTGCATTTTCCGCGATCATTCGCGACATCACGGCTCGCAAGCTTACCGAGCTAGCCCTGATACAGAACGAGAAATTGGCGTCCGTTGGCAGACTGGCCAGTTCCATAGCGCACGAGATCAACAACCCGCTTGAAGCCGTGACCAACCTTCTGTACATCCTGGCTTCAAACATCACGGACCCGAAACAGAAGGAACTTGTCGATACGGCCCAGGAGGAACTGGCGCGGGTGTCGCACATCGCCACTCACACTCTGCGCTTTCATAAACAAAGCACCGGACGGGCGGCGGTTGACCTGCGACCAGTACTTGAGACCGTCCTGGGCCTGTACCGTGCACGTCTGGCGAATGCTGGAGTGGAGACAATCGTCGAATGCAAGGCCGGACTCACGCTGACTTGCTACGAGGGCGAACTGCGTCAGATATTGGTGAATTTGGTAGGCAACGCCTTCGATGCCATGCGCTCCGGCGGCAGGCTTAGAGTTCGTGCTCATGAGGTATATCCAACATCGCCTACGGGCAGGCGAGTTCACATAATCATCGGGGACACCGGGACTGGAATGTCGCCCGACGTTCTTTCGCGCCTGTTTGAACCCTTCTTTTCCACCAAAGGAATTGGAGGGACCGGTCTCGGGCTTTGGATCACGAAGGACCTCGTCAACAAGAATCATGGACAGATCAGAGTGAGGTCAAGCGTGAGTCCGGAGCGAAGCGGAACTGCTGTCATGCTCAGTTTCAACGACGGCCAAACGGCCGAATAGTTCCGCAAGCATCGAGGCGTTGAGCCCGAAGCTCGAAGGAGATTGAAATTGCATCTAATCCGATTTCTGCTCGGGCACGTGTTGGTTTCAGGCGACTGAGCGTTAGCTTGGCTGCAAATGCAGCGCCCTCGGAACGCAGTAAACACCCGTATTGGGCGGTGTCTCCAAAAGGATCGCCACGCTTCCTTTGCCGAATTGTAAGGACCCAGCACCGAACCTAAACTGGTTCCACGTTGCTTCCACTCAGTCTCGGTGACAACGGTTTATGCCATCTCTATAATTGCTCTCTCTTCAAACACGAAACAGGTGAAGCTTTTAGGAGTTGTCTATGACGCGCTCGATGTGCCTGCTTGTGCTATGCCTCTCGTCCCTTAATATGAACATTCAGGCACAGAAAGCACAGGTGAGCAGGTATCGTTCCGCGGCTCCAGAGCCTCGCGTCGAGATGTCACTTCGTGATGGTTGGCGCTTCGTACTCGGCCCTGATTTTGCGACGGAACTTCCTGCTGAACCGGATGCGACATGGACCACCGTCAGCGTGCCGCACACATGGAACCGGGTGGGCTACTACAAGGACGCACCCACGTCTCACATCAACACCGCGCAGAACGTCGTAACCACGCAGGGCGTCGGCTGGTACAAGCTCGTCTTTACCCCACCGGCAAACGTGGCCGGCATGGAAAGCTACTTGCAGTTTGACGCCGCGAGCCGTATCGCTACGGTATGGCTAAATGGGACCATGTTAGGCACACACCGAGGCAGCTTCTCGCGCTTTCGCCTGGACAGCACCGCAGCCCTCAAGCCGGGTAAGGCGAACACGCTTACCGTGAAGGTGGACAACACAAAACCCGCGCTGGGAAGTTCGACTGCGGACGTATTGCCGCTTACGGGAGACTTCTTCGTCTATGGCGGATTGTATCGTCCGGTAAGCGTGGTCTTCACCCGGAAGATGCACCTCGACCTGATGGACTATGGCTCGTCCGGGGTTTATGCGAGGACAACGTCCATCGCATCTGCCGGGGCGCAGGTGCAGGTACGGGCACGGGTGCGCAACGACAGTCAGCAGAGCGGCACCCTTGTGCTCCGAACCACGCTCGTCGACGCACAAGGCAATGTCGCGGGACAACAAGAGCAGTCGGTCCCAGTGGCACCGGCCAGCGTAGTAGAGCGCACTGCGAACGTGGTCGTGGCCCATCCGCATCTCTGGCAAGGTGTGGACGATCCTTATCTGTACCGCTTGGTAGTGGAACTCTCAGACAAGCCATCCGGACTGTTGGATCGTGTCTCGCTGCCGTTCGGCATTCGGCAGGCCCGGTTCGATCCGGACAATGGATTGTTTCTCAACGGAAAGCACGTGACCGTGCACGGCGTCGGCTACCATCAGGATCGCGAAGGCAAGGGCTGGGCATCAGAACCGGCGGACGTAGCCGCGGACGAAGCGACCATGCGGGAGATGGGGGTGACCGGCATACGCCTGACGCACTACCAGCATGGCCAGCCGATCCATGACCTGGCGGATCGGGACGGCCTCGTCGTCTGGGACGAGATCCCGCTGGTAAGCCAGTGGACGTTGGGCGATGACCTGCAACCCACGGCAGCACTTCGTGAGAATGCCCGGCAGCAACTGCGGGAGTTGATCGCACAGGACTTCAATCATCCCTCGGTGGTTACGTGGTCCATCGGCAATGAGATCGATTTTGGAAACTCCATACCCGGATTCGTAGGGAACAATCGCGGGGGTGTTCCAGATCCGCTTCCCCTGCTCAAAGAGCTGAATCAGCTTGCGCACGAGTTGGACCCGGACAGGCCCACTACTCTAGCCACCTGCTGTGAATCCCACCCCTTGGCACCTGGCGCAACCGTGCCTATCACAGGCTCCGTTACCGACCTGTCCGGCGCCAATCGCTACTTCGGCTGGTACTACGACAAGCCGTCCGACCTGGGTCCTCACCTCGACACGCTGCACCACAACCGTCCGGCCCAGCCCATGGCCGTGACGGAATACGGTGCCGGAGGCTCTGTCTCGCTGCATTCCGACAACGCGCTGGGTGGCCCGGAGTCTCGCAACCGTCCGCAGGCCGAAGAATACGAGTCCTACGTCCACGAACAGAACTGGTCTACTCTGCGCAGCAAACCGTACCTTTGGGGTACGTTCCTCTGGAACTCCTTCGACTTCGGAAGCACGACTCGCAACGAAGGCAATGCCCAGGACATCAACACCAAGGGCATCGTGACCTTTGACCATAAGCATAAGAAGGACCCGTACTTCTTTTACAAAGCCAACTGGACGGCCACTCCAACGGTGCACATCAACTCCAGCCTTTATACCGAACGCGCTTACCGGACAGTAGAGGTGCGGGTGTACAGCAACGCAGCGAAGACTTCGCTAAAGGTGAATGGAAAGCTTGCCGGAGCGCTTGCGGATTGTCAGGAGCGCATCTGTGTTTGGAATGGCATCGTCCTGAGCCCCGGTGTGAACGACCTCGTTGCAACCGGTTCTTTCCCCAAGGGAGATGTAGAGGATAAGGTTCAGTGGCATCTTTCCGACGCTGCCGCAAAGAATACCTATATCGATTGCGGCGCACTGGTCGCCGGGGTAAGCGATGGAAAGCACTTCGGATCGGATACGTACTTCGAGGGTGGGACGGCGGAGACTATTTCCGGGCCGGGGACTCGGGGAAGAGCTCCGGCTCCGCCTTCAATTGCCGGAACCACCAGCCCGGAAGTAGCGGCCACCTATCGGACCGGATCTTTCAGCTATCGTGTCCCCGCGGCTGACGGTGCGCACAAAGTGGTCCTTACGTTCGTGGAGCCTACACTCCATGCCGGCGACCGCGTTTTCAGCGTCATTGCGAATGGTAAGACCGTTGTGAGCAACCTGGATGTGGCAGCGGCCGCGGGAGGAGCCTTGATCGCGTATCAGCATCGCTTCGAAGTGACTGCCAGGGATGGCATGGTGATTCTTGAGTTCAAACCGACCAGGGGAGACGCGATTGTTTCAGCGATCGAAGTGCAATAGTGTCGTGCGCGGGCTGACCGAAAATTCGTTGGCAGTAACTCTTCGATCGCGCATGTGACCCTCCTAACGGTGATGTACGTCTCGTTGATCTAGCCCGGCCTGCTTGGGAGTGGCTAATTGTGTCGTTCAATCTCGCGTCTCCATAAGAATTCAGGCCTGATTAACGTTAGTACCCTATCAGGGCTGCCCCGCGCACGAAGCTGGACCTGCTGAGCAGATTGTCGGGGCAGTTTTGATAGGGTCGTTTGAAGGAAGCCGGTGGCGTGGCGGATGCGGTAAGTGGCTATGGGATTTGAATCAGCGATCCCGGCCGTGACGGCGTCTTTTGCTGAGGTCTGCGAACTTCCGAAAGCATGGGATGTTGCGACGTGCCACGGCAAGGATCTGTTCGGTAGCTGAAGCGGGCCGGTTCTGAGGCTGTTTCGATAGGCGTGAGCGCGAGGCTGCGTTGCGTGCGTGAGCACAGCTTGAGCAGACCGGGTTGAGAGCGGGCTTGGTCATGATGGTTCAGGAACTATCGAGCCGGGGCTTGATGGGTGCGGTACTCGGCGGCGCCGCCGGCAGTTGGAAGCTGGTGAAGCGTTCGACGACGAGCATGAGCTCAGAGCAGAGCGGGCACTTGATCTGAGCGGCGGGCGCGGGCTGTGGTGGTGCAACGGCGGCGTTGAGCAGCAAGCGGCAACGCAGCAGCGAAGCGGAACGCTTGCGGTTGGCGAAGAGGCCGAAGTGGCGGATGCGGACCAGCCCCTTCGGCAGGACGTGGATCAGGAAGCGTCTGAGGAACTCATCCGCCGAGACGGTCATCACCTTCTGCTTGCTGGCCTGAGCGTAGTCCTTCCATCGGAAGGAGACTTGATCGTCCTTGAAGCTGACGAGGCGATGGTTGGAGATGGCGACGCGGTGGGTGTAGCGGGCAAGATAGTTGAGAACGTGCTCGGCTCCACCGAAGGGCGGCTTGACGTAGACGACCCAGTCCTTGGTGAAGAGTTGTCTGAGGAAACGCTGGAAGCGTTCCGGCGATGCGAGCTCCTGTAGGAAGCCGTGGAACTGGAGCTTGCCATGGAGCAGAAGCTGCTTGAGCTCGGCGGTGAACTTGCCGCGGAAGACGCGGCTGAGAACCCGGACAGGCAGGAAGAAGCGTGATGAGGCCGCGACCCATCTGGAGCCATCAAGGGCGAGGCCACCGCCAGGCACGACGCAGTGGACGTGCGGATGGTGCTGGAGGTTCTGTCCCCAGGTATGGAGCACGCTGAGCAGACCGATATCGGCTCCAAGGTGCTTCGGGTCGCGAGCCACTTCGAGCAGCGTGGCGGCACTGGTTCGGAAGAGCAGATCGTATAGGAGCTTCTTGTTCTGCAACACGAGTGCGGACAGCTCATGCGGCAGCGTGAAGACGAGGTGGAAGTAGGGCACGGGCAACAGCTCACCTGAGCGCGCGGCCAGCCATCGGTCGCGAGCGTTCGACTGGCACTTGGGACAGTGCCGGTTGCGACACGAGTTATAGGAAATGGCCTGATGTCCGCATCCGGAGCATCGATCGCGATGACCGCCGAGCGCCGCTGTGCGGCAACGGACGATGGCGTCCATCACCTTGCGGTGCTGCGGGGCGAGATGCGGTCCATGCTGCTTGACGAAGCTGCTGCCGGCTACACGGAGGATGTCGGCCACCTCAAGGGTGGACCGGCTCATCGCTTCGCACGCCTCCTTGAAAGCCTGGCCTCGGCTGAAGTCGAGACCGTGAGCGACTCAATCGGGCTGGGCACAGCCTGCAGATGCCGACGCGACAGATGCAGATAGACCGTCGTGTCGGCCAGCTTGGCGTGTCCGAGCAACACCTGGATGGTGCGGAGATCGGCGCCCGCTTCAAGCAGGTGCGTCGCATAGCTGTGGCGGAGCGTGTGCGGCGAGACTCGCCTGGTGATGCCGGCGGCCTTCGCCGCTTCGGTTACGGCAATCCACGCGACCTTCGTGGTGACGGGCACGTCGGCCCGCCAGTTGTTTTCCATGCCCGGAAAGAGATAGGTCTTCGGCTTCATCCAGCGCCAGTACTCGCGCAGTGTCGCGAGCAGCTTCGGGCTCAACGGAATATCGCGGTCGCGTCCACCCTTGCCGTCGTGAATGTGCAGCACCATGCGCTCGCTGTCGATGTCGGTGACCTTGAGCCGGCACAGCTCGGCCCGGCGCACGCCGGTCGCATAGAGCGTCATCAACATCGCACGATGCATCAGGTTGCCGCTTGCGTCGATCAGCCGGGAAACCTCTTCCTGGCTGAGCACCGTCGGCAGACGCCTGGAATGCTTCGGGAACGGCAGCGCATCGGGAAGGTAAGGCCGCCGCAGTGTCTTGACGAACAGGAACCGCAGCGCCGCCGTCTGCCCCGCGATGGTCCGCGCCGAAAGCTTGCGATCGCGAAACAGATGGACCTGGTACTCGCGGACGTGATCGGGTCCAAGCTGCTCGGGTGAACGACGGAAGTGCCGGGCAAACTCCTCGACCGCATGAAGGTAAGACCGCACGGTGTTCGGAGAGTAGTTACGACGCTCGAGCTCATCGAGCATCAACTGGCGAAGATAGGTCACAGGGGAATCCTCCTTGTGACCCACACCCTACGCCCAACAGTCGCTCCCACAACCACGGCCGCAGCATCCGCCGCGCCACTTTTGTCACCTTGCCTTCAACGTTCGCCATGCCGAAAGCAGCACAAGCTCGGAAAATGCAATATTAGGCATGTCCACTTCATTTCCAGAGGTATGTCTGCTCCGGCATACTCCTCCACGAAGCCAGAATGAGAACTTCTTCGAAGTTCTGCTGTTCTGAAGCGATTAGAGGACCCGAATGAAGTTTGTCTTTGCCGCACTTGCAGGTTGCCTTCTGCTCTTACAAGGGGTTTCTTCCGGGCAGGCCCTTGCATCGAAATCCATGAAGAAGGCGCGGGCGGTATCCGCGACAGAGTCCGTAGCCACCGGCGCGGACCTCTCGAAGGACATCGTCGACACAACGATTGATCGTTTGCCCACAGCCGCTGCGCTTGGGGAGTGGGAGTACTCGCGCGCGCTTTTTCTGCTGGGCGATCTTAGCGTCTATCGCCGGACACATGACCCCAAATATCTTGCCTACGCAAAAAGCTGGGCAGACTCTCACCTCTCCAAACAGGGAGAGATCGACCGCCCTGTTGACGCGCTTGACTTCATCATGCCGGGAAATGTCGCCGTCGCTCTTTCTCAGGAAACGGGCGAGGAACGATACAAACTTGCCGCCGATCACCTTGCCGAAATCTTCAAGACCTACCCGCACACCAGCGACGGGGCGTTCTGGCATGCAACGAATAACGGACGGGAACACCAGCTATGGCTCGACGGCGTCTATATGGCGCTGCCCTTTCTCGTCCGGCAGGGCGTCCTCTCCGGTCATCGAGACGAGTCGACTAACGAAGCAGCCCAGCAGCTTCTTCTTTACGGTTCGCACCTTCGCGACGCTAACGGTCCGCTCTACTTCCATGCCTACGATGAGTCCGGCAAGGCGGCCTGGGCCGATCCCAAAACGCATCAGTCAGCGGTGAAGTGGGGCCGCGCGATTGGCTGGTATTGCATGGCACTTGTGGACGTACTCGACGCCATGCCGAAGTCGCCGGCGAATGCAAAAGAACGCGCGCAACGCCAGCATCTCATCGATATCGCGAAACAATTGGCGACCGACCTGACCACCTTTCAGGACCCTGCTACCGGACTCTGGTTTCAAATCGTCGACCAGCCGAAACTGGAAGGCAACTTCCTCGAAACCTCCGCTTCCAGCATGTTCACCTACTTTCTCGACGTCGCGGTTAAGCGCGGATACATCGACGGAAGCTATCGCAACGCAGCGCGGCGAGGATATCAAGGCGTTCTTTCCAGGGTTGTCACGGATGCGGATGGGCACTTCCACATTACCGGCATCTGCGAAGGAACCAACGTCGGCGATCAGGCTTCCTACCTCACGCGCAAGGTCTTCACCGACGATTTCCACGGCCTTGGAGCGTTTCTGCTGATGAACGAAGAAGTGCAATTCAACCAGCCCGCCATGCAGGATGGGGTCCGCGAACGCTGAGTCGAGTGCTACACGAATCGCTCCGCGCTCGTACACTGGAACGAACTTCGCATGAGCACTGGTCCACTTTCGTCTCTCGGTCTGTTCTTCGCCACGGCTGCGTCGATCACCAACGTCGGCTTCGATGTGGCCGCGAAGCGCGCTCTGACCGGCCGCAACTTCCTGCAAACAACCGCGTGGATTCGCATCAGCGTCGCTGTTCTGTTGTCTGTCCTCTTGGCTGGCTTATGGCTTCACACTCCCAATCGATCTTCGCTCGCCCTCTTCCGCCTTGGACTATTCGGGACCCTGCGCGGCGGCGTACTCCCGGTATTGCTTCTTTCTACCGGGCTCGTGACGGCTTCCATCCTGCTGTATTACCGCTCTCTCCAGGTCGGTTCGGTCTCGGTGATTGCACCGCTCTTTGGATTCACGCCGGTGTTCATGCTCGGTACCGGTTATCTCTTTTTCCACCACTTGCCTTCCGCACGCGTGATCGCTGGCGTGCTGCTGATTCTGCTTGGATCGTTGCAAGCCCACTGGAAACGCACGATGCGCACGCCGGCGGCTGCAGTCGTTGCGTTTCTGCGCGAGAAGGGAGTGGGCACGATGCTGACGGCGTGCCTTCTGCTCTCCGTCACCAACCTTCTGGATAAATGGCTTGTCACTCACACGGACGCTCTGAGCTATGCGTGGCTCTATGCCGTAATGTGCGCCCTATTCACCTCGTGTCTCCTGTTGATACCCGGAACCGCAGGATTTTTCCCGGCGGCAAATCGTCGAAGAATTTTGGTTGCGTCTCTGCTGGATACCACCGTCCTCTTGCTATACTTTGCTTCGCTACAGTACATCGACGCCGTGGTGACCGTCGCGATTAAACGGTCGGGGATGGTGCTCTCCGTGATCGCGGGTTCCTTCTTCTTTGGCGAACGGAATGCCCGGCAGCGATTGGCCGCTGCCAGCGTTGTGCTGATGGGAGTCCTGCTGATGTACTTCGATCTGCGCGGCTGGCCGTTGATCTCGCTCATTGTTGTCGCATTCGGCGCCTCTATCGCGGCCGTCCTCACGGCCAGACGAGCCAGCCAGGAACTCTCGGACGTGGAAGCGTTGCTGCCCTGACGCGTTCTCCGGCAGAGGATGGACTATTCGCTCTTCTTTCCGGCACGCGGCTTGGACAACTATCGCTTCAATCCTGTATTTTTCGGAATCATGCCGGAACCACCG
>Ga0207933_1002384_pt1 | contig 12263 bp, 8 predicted proteins | sample NGESurdeep092012_4_FD_184488 | JGI IMG/M metagenome (GOLD analysis project Ga0207933, IMG submission 184488) | Arctic peat soil microbial communities from Barrow, Alaska - NGEE Surface sample F53-3 deep-092012 (SPAdes) | ecosystem: Environmental > Terrestrial > Soil > Wetlands > Peat ... | reverse complement strand
CATCCGCCTCCCCGGCTATCCGCTCTTCCTCGCGCTCTGCTTCAAGCTGCTGGGCGACGCCAACTATCTTGCCGTCCTCTGGGTTCAGGCCGCGATCGACCTCGCGACCTGCGGCCTCATCGCCGCGCTGGTTGACCGCCTCGCCGGTCGCCGCGCGGGCCTGTGGGCGCTATGGTTGAGCGCCCTCTGCCCCTTTACGGCGAATTACGCGGCCGTGGCGCTCGCCGAGACCTGCAGCCTGTTCTGCGTGGCCCTCGCCTTCTTCGCCCTCCAACGCTGGATCGCAGCTCGGCGTACCCAGGGCCGGACATGGCTATGGGTCGTGCTGATCGGCTTTGCGCTGGCGTGGGCCGTGCTTTTGCGTCCGGATGAAGGTCTGCTGGCGGCCGCAGTCGTTCCGGTGATGCTCTGGGCAGGCTGGCGCTCCGGAGCGAGCCCAGAAATCAAGAGAACAGTCGTCAAGAGCACGGTCGTCAAGAGACTCGCGCCCGCCCTCGTGGCCTCGCTCTTCGTCCTGCTTCCGCTATCGCTATGGGCCACCCGAAACTGGCGCGTCTTTCACGTCTTTCAGCCACTCGCTCCGCACTATGCGAACGACCCGGACGAGGAAGTCCCCTACGGATTCATGCGCTGGTACCGCACCTGGGCCATCGGCTTTCCCTCCACCGTGAAAGTCTATTGGACGTACGACGGATCGCCTGTCGATATGCACGATCTGCCCGCACGCGCCTTCGACTCCCCCGCGCAGCGCGCCCAGACGGCTGCGCTCTATGCGCAGTACAACCAGGATCAGTCGTCAACGCCCGCGGTAGACGCGGGATTCGCGCGTCTCGCCGCGGAGCGTGTGGCTGCGCATCCCCTGCGCTACTACGTTCTGCTGCCGGTCGCCCGCGAGCTCGATATGTGGTTTCGTCCGCGCACCGAGCTCCTGAAGATTCCGCTCGACTGGTGGCGCATCCGCGAGCACCCGCGCGCTTCGGCTGTCGCCATCGCATTCGCACTCCTGAACGCAGCCTACCTCGCCCTCGCCCTCGCAGGCCTGTTGCGCTGGCGGCGCGCGCAATGGAGCGGCTATGCCGCGCTCGCCTGCGCGATGGGGATCTTCTTCGTCCTACGCTGCGCCCTGCTCCTCACCATCGACAACTCGGAGATGCGCTACACCCTCGAATGCTTCCCTGTCCTGCTCGTAGCAGGCGGCCTTGCATTCATGTCCGGGCGTATCGACGTAGAGACAATCTCTAAACGTTGAGATAAGAAATTGTCATCCTGACCCTGATCGAAGCCGAAGGGGAAGGATATGCTGTTCGTTCGTAGCGCCGACATCTTCTCCCATAACTCGACACACCCACCGCGAACAATAACCCTCAATGCTGGATCGGCGTCGCACCCTTGGGAATGTTGTAGGGTTTTTTGTCGATGCGCCCATTGAGTCGCAGGTTGGAGTAGGTCGCGGTCCGGTTGTCGCCGTTCGGCGCGAAAAAAATCTGCTTCAGCGAAAGCCCGCGCACCGGATCGATCCAGATCGTTACATGCGAGAACGTGCTCTTCACGCTCGGGTCTTTGCTCACCAGATCCAGCTTCTCGGTCTTCACGCCGTCGATCGTCTCCGGCCCTTGGTCGTTGATCTGCCATGCGCTGTCGAGGTCCTTGCCGCTGCCGCCGAAACCCAGCGTAAGAAAGCTGTTGTAGCGTGCCTGGTTGGCGCCGGCCTTGAACAGGTCCACCTGGTTCACGCCCGGCGTATAGATGCGCAGCATCGCTCCATCGAAGCCGATGACCTTCGATGGAGTCGCGGCCGGCTTGCCATCCGGTCCCAGGTCATAGAACAACGCGCCCATGTGCTCCGTGCTGCCCGCGCGCTCCACATACAGCGAGCCCGTCTCAATCGTGTGGTCGTTCACCACGCGTGTGTAGTTGTCGTAGCGAACATCCGCCTGTGCGCTCTTGAAGTGAGCGCTGGCCGCGTCCATCTGCGCGAGCACCGCTTTCAGCTGCGGACTCTGCGCCCGCGCCGCTGCAAACGTTGCTAACCCGATAACCCAGGCAACACACACGCTGCGAACTTTCATAAGTCTCCTCTGGCCGGTTCGTCGACGATCCCTGGCGATCTTGCAGTTCAGATGGTTAGATGGGGGTTCGTGGAATTTAGAGTGGGATTTAGAAATTGTCATCCTGAGCGCAGCGAAGGATCTGCTTTGCTTTTGCTTTTGCTGGTGGCGTTGCTTTCTGTCACTCCCGAAGAGAATCTGCTGTCCATCTATCGCAGCACGGTAACGTCGTAGGCAACGATCTGCCCTCGCGTGTCCTTGACCGGAGCGATACGCTCTACCGTGACCTGCCCGACCAGCGGCTGGATCACCTTCAGCGCAGCATCCTCGAGCGCGGGCCCGCTGGCGTTGTGTACGTCGGCGGCGCGGACCGTATAAACGAAGCGCTGTGCCGTAGCCGTGTGCCCTGCATAGCGAACCAGCACCTGGCTGGATTGCAGCGCGACCGGCGGCGCGGGCCGGTCCTTGAAGTCGATAAAGCGCGGCGCAATAAACAGGAAGAGCAGGATGAGCGTCACCATCACGTCATAGTGGAAGCTGCCGCGCTCGTAGGTCCAGAAGATATAGCTGCGAATCGTGCGAATCATGCTAGCCCTCGCAGGTTCTGTTTTCGGATAATCGTTTCGCCGCCCATATACGGTTGGAGTGCCTCCGGAATGCGAACGCTGCCATCGGCCTGTTGATAATTTTCAAGCAGCGCCAGATACGTTCGCCCAACCGCCAGGCCGCTGCCATTCAGCGTGTGAACGAACTCCGTCCTCGCCTGCTTCCCATCGCCACCGCTCGCAGGCTTGTATTTAATATTCGCGCGACGCGCCTGGAAGCTCTCGAAGTTGGAGCAGGAGCTGATCTCGCGATAGGTCTGCTGCCCGGGCAGCCATACTTCAAGATCATAAGTCTTCGCCGACGAGAAGCCCATGTCGGCCGTACACAGCAGCATGCGACGGTAAGGCAGGCCCAGCCGCTCCAGCACAGTCTCCGCATGGCCCGTCAGCGCTTCGTGCTCCGCATAGGAGTCTTCCGGGCGCGTGAACTTCACCAGCTCCACCTTCTGAAACTGATGCTGCCGGATCATGCCGCGCGTGTCCTTGCCGTGCGAGCCCGCCTCGGAGCGAAAGCACGGCGTGTAGGCGCAGAACGAAACACTGCCCGCGCTAAGGTCGATGATCTCATCGCGAAAGATGTTGGTCACCGGCACTTCAGCCGTCGGAATCATCCAGTGATCACTCTCCTGCAACTCGCCGGGAACGAAGGCCCCTTTATCGTCGCAGTGAAAAAGATCGGCGGCAAACTTCGGCAGCTGCCCCGTGCCGAACAACGAACGCGAGTTCACCATGTAAGGCGGAAGCACTTCCGTATAGCCGTGCTCGCGAATGTGCAGGTCGACCATGAAGTTGGCCAGCGCGCGTTCCAGCCGCGCCCCCGCGCCGAAGTGCAGCACGAAGCGCGCGCCGGAGATCTTGGCCGCGCGCTCAAAGTCCAGGATGCCAAGCGCCTCCCCCAGCTCCCAATGCGCCTTCGCGGTGAAGTCGAATTGCGTCGGCTCACCCCAGGTCTTTTCCACCCGGTTGTCCTGCTCACCCGCGCCCACCGGCACAGAATCGTGCGGCAGGTTGGGGATCTGCTGCAGCACGGTCTGCATCTGCTGGTCGGTGCTGTCCGCTTTCCCTTCAAGCTCGGCGATGCGCTCTTTCAACGAGGTCGTTTCCAGACTGATCGCGGCAACGTCCTTGCCTTCGCGCTTCAACCGGCCGAACTCCTGCGAAAGCGCATTGCGCTGCGCCTTCAGGGTCTCAACCTCGGTAATGGCGGCGCGGCGCCCGCTGTCGAGCGCGGCAAAGTTGCCCAGCAGCGAGCTGTCCCCGCCACGCTGGCGCAGTTTTTCTTCGACCAGCGGAAGGTTGGCCCGCACAAAGGCTAAATCGAGCATACTCAGACATTTTAGCGTGGGAACGCCGCCCCGGTCCCGCCCCAGCAACCCGACCCTCCCCTCCGAAGACTTTCCCCTCAAAGCAGGCACCGCACGGAAAAACATCCGCCCCGCGCATCCGATACTCTAATCATCGGACAAACCCATGGACACCTTCCGCAACGAGCCCTTCACCGACTTCTCTCTGCCTGAAAATCATCGCGCCATGCGCCACGCGCTCGACCAGGCCCGCACCGAGCTAGGCCACACCTACGATCTCGTCCTCGGCGGCCATCCTACCCAGACCTCGCAGCGCTTCACCTCCACAAACCCGGCGCGCCCCTCCGAAATCATCGGCGAACACTACGCCGCAGGCCAGCCCGAGGTCGAAGCCGCCGTCGCCGCCGCCTCGGCCGCCTTCGCAACCTGGTCCCGCCGCCCTGCCGCCGACCGCGTCGCCCTCCTCCGCCGCGCCGCCGCTCTCCTCCGCGAGCGTCACTTCGACTTCTGCGCCTGGCTCGTCCTCGAGGTCGGCAAGAACTGGGCCGAGGCCGACGCCGACGTAGGCGAGTGCATCGACTTCCTCGAGTTCTACGCCCTCGAAGCCGAACGCCTCGACGCCGTCACGCCGCCCATCCAATATCCCGGCGAGCGCAACCTCCTCCGCTACGTCCCCCTCGGCGTCGGCGCCGTCATCCCGCCCTGGAACTTCCCACTCGCCATCATGGCCGGCATGACCGCCGCCGCCATCGTCACCGGCAACACCGTCGTCCTCAAGCCCTCGCCTGACGCCCCCACCATCGCCTCCCGCTTTCTCGCGCTGCTCCAGGAAGCCGGCCTGCCCGACGGCGTCGTCAACCTCCTGCAAGGAGGCCCCGAACCCGGCCGGCTGCTCGTCGAGCACCCGCAAATTCGCTTCATCGCCTTCACCGGCTCCAAGAAGGTTGGCCTCGAGATCCACGAGCGCGCCGCCCGCACCCAGCCCGGCCAGCACTTCATCAAGCGCACCATCCTCGAGCTGGGCGGCAAGGACGCCATCCTCGTCGACGCCGACGCCGACATCGATGCCGCCGTCGATGGCGTCGTCGCCTCAGCCTTCGGCTTCAACGGCCAGAAGTGCTCCGCCTGCTCCCGCGTCATCGTCGAAAAGTCCATCCACGACGCCTTCACCGAGCGCCTCCGCGACCGCGTCGCCCAGCTCAAGACCGGCGACCCCGCCGACAACGTCTATACCGGCCCCGTCATCAACAAGGCTGCCTATGATCGCGTCCTGAACTACATCAAAATCGGCGAACAGGAAGGCCGCGTCCTCGCCGGCGGCTCCGCCCTCACCAACCCCGACGCCGGCTTCTACATCGCCCCCACCGTCATCTCCGAAGTCGCCCCCACCGCCCGCCTCGCCCAGGAAGAGGTCTTCGGCCCCGTCCTCGCCGTCATCCGCGCCGACAGCTTCGACCACGCCCTCGAGATCGCCAACGACACCGAGTACGGCCTCACCGGAGCCATCTACTCCAGCTCGCGCGACAAGCTCGATCGCGCCACCCGCGACTTCCAGGTAGGCAATCTCTACCTCAACCGCAAGTGCACAGGAGCCATGGTGGGAGCCCATCCCTTCGGCGGCTTCAACATGAGCGGAACCGACTCCAAAGCCGGTGGCCCCGACTACCTTCTGCTTTTCACGCAAGCTAAGTCCATCGCTGAAAAGAAGGGCGTCGCCTCCTAAGCCGCCGAGAAGCAGGAAAAGCGCATGGCATTTAAGCCATGCGCTCTTCGTCTGAAACCTCTAACTCCCTGGCTGGCTCAAGCGTCGATCCTCTCCTCCAGGCTCTAGGCCCGCAGAAGAGAGGGAGCCTTAGCCTCGGAAGAATGCTTTTCCATCCGCGCCCTGTGCGCAGGATGCCGGACTCCTTGCCTGCGTACAAACAGTTCTCCACAAAGTTGCCAACTGAAAAATGACAGTTGAATACTCAGTGCTGTCCTACGTTGACGCCGTTTGACTCGATCCATCACGCGCTCCTTACCAGCTTTTCGCGCACCCGCTCTGCGGCCTCGGCCAGCGCCCGATGATGAATCGTAAATAGCGCCAGTTCAAGGCGATCGCTCACGCCGGTCTTGTCATAGATGCTGCGCAGATAGTTCTTCACCACCTGCTCCTTGGTTCCCAGCTGCAGCGCAATCTCTTTGTTCTTCGACCCCTCGGCGATCAGCGCCACAATCTGCAGCTCCTTCGGCGTCAGCCGTTCCAGCACATTCGTGCCCACGCGGTCCGGCGACGGCATCGTCTTCAGATTCGACCGCTGCACACACCGCTGCCCCGCGGCCACACGCAACAGGCAATCCACCAGCTGCGCCCCGGCCACGGACCGCAGCACCGTCCCCTCCACACGCGCCGCATAGGTCTCATCCAGCGTCGCCCCGTGCTCCAGAATCAGGATCGACCGGCTCCCCGCCTGTTCCACCCAGTCCAGCAGCTCATTCACATCCGGCGCAATGCTCGACGGATAGATCACAATCGACTTCCGCAGGCTGCCGACCGCCTCCTTAAGCTGTTCATAGTCCGCGCATTGCGCCACTACCTGTAGAGTTCTTTCCTGGCTGAGCACACGCGCCACGCCTGCGCGAAAGATTGCCTGATTGTCGGCAAGAATCACTTGATGAGCCAAAAGGGTCTCCTGGCAATCCTTCCTCCCCACACTGCCAGGGAGAACGGACCGGTGCCACTTCTCGACTGATCAGAAACCACGCGTACCTCACGGGGTATCCCACAAACTCGCCACAGGACTCCCCATAAACCTCATATTGCGACCTTTACGTCGTATTTTTCCTGAAATCCCTTACACGCCCGCCCTGCGATACCCTGTATCGCATGGCCTCCCTTCGCCCCTTTCACATCGCCTTCCCCGTCGACGACCTCGCCGCCGCCCGCCACTTCTACGGCACAATTCTCGGCTGTCCCGAAGGTCGCAGCGCCGACCACTGGATCGACTTCGATCTCTTCGGCCACCAGATCGTCGCGCACCTCAAGCCCCGCGCCTCAGCGGCCGAGGACCCGCACAGCAACCCCGTCGACGGCCACGACGTCCCCATCCCCCACTTCGGCGTCGTCCTCGCTCAGCAGGATTGGGAGGCCCTCGCCGAGCGCGTCCGCTCCGCCGGCGTCCGCTTTATCATCGAGCCCTACACCCGCTTCAAGGGCGAGGTCGGCGAGCAATCCACCATGTTCTTCCTCGACCCCGCCGGCAACGCTCTCGAGTTCAAAGCCTTCGCCGACCTCTCGCAGCTCTTCGCAAAGTAGCCAAGCTGCTCAGAACTCATAGTCCAGAGAGAACTGGACCTTGCGCGCAGGGAATGCAGCCATCGCCGTCCCAAAGCCCGCATCCGGCGCGGCGCCCAGTCCGTACACCGGATTGACCAGCGACACATTGCGGTGGTTCGGCAGATTGAACGACTCCGCCACGATGTCAAGGTGCCCTCGCCCGAGCGCCACCATCTTCAGCGCTCGCAGGTCGAAGACCACGTTCGCTGGCGTATGTAATGAGTTCCGCGCATACCCCGTCGGCCGCGCGGCGAACGGGAAGATATGCTCCCGGTTGCTGTCCAGCCCCGTCACCGGATTCGCGCGGAAACCGCTCGTCACCGTCAAAATCGGCGCAAACTCCAGCCCATACACCGCCTTGAGCCATGGCCCGGGATGGGCGTTCTTCCCTGCATCCGCCGGGTCGCCCAGGTCCGGCCCAATCACCCACAGCCCGCTCAGCGTCAGTCTGTGCCGCTGGTCCAGCAGCGACAGCGAACGCTCATTCTCAAACGCATACGGATTCTGCGGTTGCTCATCATCGTACGACGCATCGTCGATCGCCTTCGAGAACGTGTATCCCGCCATGATCTGTACGTCGTCCTGGAACTGGCGATTCACCGTAATCGTCGCGCCGTTGTAGTTCGAACCAGCCGACGTGGAGAACTCATTGATCGCGTCATACGTCGCGTTCTGACGCGCCGGCGAAAACACCAGCCTGCCCAGCTGCTGTGCCGACGGCGACGACACCCCGAGACTCGCCGCGTTCTGCGCGGTCAGCGCCATCGGCGGCGGCAGATTCACATTGCTCGTCCGCCCCAGCCGCACGCCGTGAACAAACTCGTACTCCGCCTTCAGCGTCGCCTGCCACGGCAGCGCCTGCTCCACGCTCAGCGAGCCCACCTCGCTATAGGGATTCCGCAAGTCCGGCTGCGCACGCCATACACTCGGAGCCACACCGCTTAGCGGCGCCTGCATAACCGCTCCGCTTCGGTACACCGCCGCAGCTGCCTTGTCCTCCACGATCTGCATGAATCCATGTGCCCCATCCATCTCCAGCAGCCTGTTGATCGTCGAAAGCTGGAATCGGTCGAAGAAGATGCCGAAGCCGCTGCGCACCGTCATCGACCTCCACGGCTCCCACGCCACGCCTGCGCGTGGACTGAAGTTCACCGTATCCTGGGGCAGCGCTGCGGGTAGCCGATTGACCTCATACCTCAAGCCGTAATCCACCGTCAGCGCGGGCGTCACCGTCCAGTGGTCCTGCGCGAACGCCGCATACCGCACCTCCGTCAGATTGGTGTCAAAGTTACCAAAGCTCTGCGCGAAGAAGTCCGCATCGCCGTCCTGCAGTGCGGCAAGTGTCGGAAACGCGAACCAGCCCTGCGACGCATCCGCCACCCGCGCCCGCAGCGCCACGCGATCCGCTCGCGCGCCCCCCGTGAACAGGTGCCGCTTCATCTGCGCCGAGAACGTGTCCGCAAACTCCGTATGCGTCTCAAAGCGCCGGTCATTGCCCGCGAACGGCGTGCCGAACATCGCCATGCCGGGGATCATCACTCCCGGCCCCGAGCTCACGCCCGTCCGGTCCACCGCCCGCCGCTGCGCCACCTCGAAGCCGAACCGGTTCACTCGCGTGCTGCTCGGCAACGACGTCCACGCCCCATTCAGGCTGTTGTCCGCCACAAACGTCGAGCCGCGCGCCGTGCGGTCCGCGAACTCGTCCGTGTTGAACGCATCGTTCACATTGCGGCTGTTCGTAAACGCGTAGCGCAACATCACCGACTCGCTTGCTGTGATAGCACGGTCCACACGCGCCGACAGCTCCGTCTCCTGGTCCGTCGTCGCAAAGAACCCGCTCGCCAGCGTCAACCCGGAGAGCGGTCCCGTCTGCCGCAGCGCGCCGTTGACCGCGCCCACCGTGCCCGGCCCAAGATCGTTCGCATCCTGCCCATCCGCAATCTCCTGCTCCGCCGCCAGGTAATAAAACATCCGGTCGCGCTGGATCGGGCCGCCCAGCGCTACCCCCACGCGCACTCGCGTCTCCTCCGGCCGGCTCGGCACAAGCTCCAGCGGTGGCTTCGCATCCAGCGCCCCGTTCTGCACAAACGTGAACGCGTCCCCATGCAGCCGGTTCACCCCGGTCCGCGTCTGCACGTCGATCGATCCGCCTGCTCCTCCGCCCGACTCCGCCGCGAACCCATGGTTCACAATCTGGAAGTCGCTGATCGCCTCCGGCGATAACTGCGTTCGACTGCCGCCGCTGTACTCGTCGTCATCGTTCACGCCATCCAGGTAGATCGCATTGCTCCCCGGCCGCAGCCCTCCAAAACTGAAGCTGCCCGCGCTCGCCGCCGGCCTCCCCGCCTGCAGCGCAGGGTTGGCCGGAGCCACCGTCGGCGACAGCAGCACAAACGTCAGATAGTTCCGGCTCGGGATTGGCAGCTCCTCCACACGATCGCGATCGATGTTAGTCACCGATGACGTCTGCGTCGTATCCATCAGGCCGTTGTCCGCCGACACGGTCACCTGCTGCTGCGCCGTCGCCACCCTCAGCCGCACCGCAAGCTCTGTCGTCCTGCCCACCGCGACGGCTACCGAAGCATCCTGATACGCCGCGAAGCCTGGCGCGCGCACCTCCACCCTGTATTCACCGCTCGGCAGCTCCTTCACAGCGAAGGTCCCATCCGCTCCACTCGCGCTCATGTGCGACCGAGCATCAGGATTTGCCACCACCACCGCCGCACCCGCCACCACAGCTCCGCCCGGCGCCGTCACCGTGCCGACGATACTCCCGCTGCCACCCGACTGCGCTCTTCCCGCCACCACCGCGCCCGCCAGCGCGCAGCAAAACACACCGCTCCGAAACCAACCCGCAAATGCTCGCAAACTCTCTCCCAGGTACTCCGAGTTCGTCCTCGACAAGCCACCGGCGTCGTCATCCACCAGTGCGGTTAGGAGATCAAGGCGATAAGACGGCGCATCGTCTACACCGCCACCGTGAGGCTGTGTTTATCGGTGCCGCTCCGCGATATATATCGTGTCGGCTCTTCGCATTTCTCATCAGGATCGGACGCCATCGCCAGCGGTGAACGCCGCCGTGCGCCTCGCCCCCATCACAATCAACGCCACCGCAATCGCCAGAAAGATCACATTCCCCACGCGCGCCAGCACAATGCCGCCGCCAAACGCCGTCTGCAGAAACGCGTGCAGTCCGTAAGCCACCGCCCCGCCCGCTCCCAGGCTCAACGTGTGCAGCAGCGTCCATCCTGTACGCCGCGAGAGCACATACACCATCAGCAGAAACACCGCATCCAGCGCAGCCATCACCGCCACCGCGCCCCATCCCCATGGCGGTGGAACCAGCTCAAACAGTAACCCCAGCACCAACGCGGCAACCCCGGTCAGCCATGGCGAAGGCGCCCTGCCCTCGCGCTTCCCCATGCCTCGCGGCGTAGCCAACGCGATCACGATCAGCAGCACACACAGCAGCGCCGTAACCCCCAACTGCACACGCGAAGCCCAGAAGTGATTCTGCTTGAATCCGAGCATCGTATTCGCAATCAGTCCAAGCAGAAACACAAGATCAAGCACAGTGTGTCCAACCTTGCCAAGCCACGGCTCACGCGCGCGGGCCGGAAACAGCCCCTCCACCAGCGCGATCGAAACCCCGATGCTCCAGAAGGTATGGACATTCAGCATCAGCATCGTCCACCATCCGCCGATGCCCAACGCCGCAATGGGCGCGTACAGCAGGAAATGCGCATGCAGCTTCAGGTAGTCCGGATTGAACAGCGACTGCCCCACCAGCCCTTCCTCGAGCACCGCATACGCCATGCCCAGGCACAGAATCGTCGGCCAGCCGCGGCCTTTGTGCCGCACGTACTCACGAATGAGCAGCGCCCCGCCGCCATACATCGGCGCCAGCAGAATGAGTGCCGGCAGCAGCTTCAGCGACAGGTCGCCGAGCAGATACTCCGCCACAAACGGCGCAACGAAAAACAGCGTAACCGCAGCCGACAGGCTACGATGCGGACGAACCGTCTCTGCGGTCGATAATGCCATCGCCGAGAAGTGTATAACGCCCCGCGCATTCGCAGACCCGATTTACACCGCCACCGTAAAGCTGTCCTCGCTCCGCGTCACCGCGTGATACAGCGTGTCGCGCTCGAACGGCACGCGCCCGGCCTCGGTAATCAGCCGTTCCAGATCGCGCCGCCGCAACCCCTGCGGCGTCGTCGCCCCAGCATCGTGATAGATCTTCTCCTCCACCACCGTGCCGTCGATATCGTCCGCCCCAAACCGCAGCGAGATCTGCGCCATCTTCGGCGTCACCATCTGCCAGTAGCTCTTGATGTGCGGAAAATTATCCAGCATCAACCGGCTCACCGCAATCTGCTTGATGTCCTGCATCCCGGTCGACTTCGGCAGATGACTCAGCGCCGTATGGTCCGGATGAAAGCTCAGCGGAATAAACGTCTGGAAGCCGCCCGTCTCATCCTGCAGCTCGCGCAGCTTCACCAGGTGATCCACGCGATCCTCATCGTTCTCGATATGCCCATACAGCATCGTCGCATTCGACTTCAGCCCGGCCTTATGCGCCAGCCGCGCCGTCTCCAGCCACTCGCTTCCATCGATCTTGTGATCGCAGATAATATGTCGCACGCGGTCCGCAAAGATCTCCGCCCCGCCGCCCGGGCACGAATCCACGCCCGCCGCCTTCATCCGCTGCAGCGCCTCGGCGATCGGCATCTTTCCACGCTTGGCCAGGAACGCCACCTCCACCATCGTGAAGGCCTTGATGTGAACCTTCGGATAGCGTTCTTTCAACCCGCGCACCAGATCCATGAAATATTCAAACGGCAGATCCGGATGCAGCCCGCCCACGATGTGAAACTCCGTGACGGCCTCCGTCAGCCCCTGGCCCGCCGTCTCCCACGCCTCTTCAAGCGCCATCGTGTACGTGTCCGCCGCGCCCTTCTTGCGTCCAAACGCGCACAGCCGGCAGCTC
>Ga0207933_1002383_pt1 | contig 12264 bp, 8 predicted proteins | sample NGESurdeep092012_4_FD_184488 | JGI IMG/M metagenome (GOLD analysis project Ga0207933, IMG submission 184488) | Arctic peat soil microbial communities from Barrow, Alaska - NGEE Surface sample F53-3 deep-092012 (SPAdes) | ecosystem: Environmental > Terrestrial > Soil > Wetlands > Peat ... | reverse complement strand
GACCGCAGTCGTGCTCGTAACGAACGAGGCGAGCGGCCTCCAGCGCGTGGTACCGGGCTACACGAGCACGCTCCAACACGACGTCGAGGGGAGCTCCTTTGCGACCAAGCAGCTCGCCTCGATCACTGCGACCAAAGCAAAGAAGGCAGCGAGTCACGGCAGCGTATGCATCGCGAACTCAGGGGTTCTCGGCGACTGCGGCGAAGCGGCGGCATTCACCGGCATCGTCGGGTGGCTGAACACCCCTGGCGATCGGCCAGTCACGCTGGCGTCGCTGCGGCACAAGGTGGTGCTCGTCGACTTCTGGACGTACTCATGCGTCAACTGCCAACGCGCACTCCCCCACGTCGAGGCCTGGTACGCGCGCTACCGCGCCGATGGGCTCGTCGTGGTCGGCGTCCACACGCCCGAGTTCGCCTTCGAACACGTGACCTCGAACGTCAAGGCTGCGGCCTCCTCACTCGGCGTCCGGTACCCGATTGCGATCGACAACAACTACGCGACCTGGTTGGCCTATGGCAACTCGGGTTGGCCGGCGGACTACCTGGTCGACGGTACCGGCGAGCTTCGCTACTCGGCACTTGGCGAAGGGGACTATGTCAGGACCGAGTTGCTCATTCGCAAACTCCTCGTCGAGAATCGGACAGGAGTGAAGCTCCCACCGCCGACCGAGGTGGCAAACCTCACGCCGACCGAGGCGATGACGGCGGAGACCTATCTCGGCTACGACCGTATCGACAACCTCTACGACTCCCTCACGAAGGGGAAGGCGACCGCGTACACGCTCCCCGGCTCGGCCCCTCCGGGATACTTCGAGATCGGCGGCACGTGGACCGTGAATGCCGAGGAGATGACCGCCGGGCCTGGGGCCGTGTTGGATTACGACGTCACAGCGAAGGATGTCTACCTGGTCATGGCGGGAAGCGGCGAGGTGTCCGTCTCGATCAACGGGAAGCTCACCCGCTCCTTCGCCGTCGGCGGGGTTCCGAAGCTGTACACACTCGCGCACAGTTCCAACACCTTCACCGGCGACTTGAAGGTCACTTTCACCTCAGGGATCGAGGCCTACGACCTGACCTTCGGTTAGCGGCGCGACGCACCGAGCGCAGAGCTCGGTGGGAGACTGGCGCTAAGGACCTGCTGGAGATACGAAGACGACGGAGCATCGGTTGTCATGAACATGAGTGAGGACGACATCGCGTCGAGGCCTGGGATCGATGATGAGCAGGAGCCCTGGAGCGACGAAGAGCTCACCGCGCTCGCACTCGCCGCCGACCCTGATGCCCCACTCGATGCTGGCGCGATCCCCCTTGACAGCTCGTCAGCAAGCAGCTTGGGGCTCCTTCCCTCCTGGTACATGCCAGCGATCGCGCTCGGCGCGGCACATCGGTATTGGAAGATCGTGGTTGTCGTGCTCGTCGCGACGCTTCTCGCGATCGAAGCCGCAGGTCTCTGTTCGACCTATGGCCAGCTCGTCGCTCCCTAACTACGTCGCAGACTGAGTCCCGTATTAGCGAGGGCGTCGACCGCCGTAGACCACGTTCTCGAGGTGCTTCCAGTACACATCAACTCCCTCGAAGCCAGCCGCGCGGAAATAGTCGAGCTGGCGATCGAGCGGAATCATGTAGCGGACGTGGTTCTGCCATCTGGCCTGCTCGAGCGGCGATCGGTGCTCGCGGTGTTCTGCCGCGTTCGGGTGACCGCGGTCGTTCGTGTGCTGCCACACCGCTTCCACGATTGCGTCTTCGGAGGTGACCGGGTCGTAGTTCAGATACCAGCCGCCCGGCGCGAGCCGCTCGAATATCTCGCGGAAGAGCCCCTGCTTGCGGTCGTCTGGCATGTGGTGGATGCATAGCGAGGTGACCACGGCGTCGAGTCCGGAGGGGATGGCCGCTGGCCACTCGCCGACGAGCATGTCGAACTCCACGTAGCGAAATCGACCCTTGTAGGACTCGAGTGCCCGCTCACCCTCGGCGATCATCTGGGGTGAGTACTCAGCGAGAATCGACTCGCTCTGCGGGTAGAGCTCGAGAATGGTCCGCGTGGCGGCGCCCGTGCCGGCGCCGAGATCTAAGAACGTGAACGAGTCGGAGTCGTCGTAGGGAAGTAGCTCGCTCAGTATCTGCCAGTGGGACATCCGTTGGCGGTCTCGGTCGCTCGCTTGTGCCACCCACTCCTTGACCACCTCCTCTGATTTCCAGATCAAGGCGTTGGTGTCTGCTGGATCGCTCATGTTCGACACGCTACATAGGTCGTGTCCGCCGAGCTAGTGCCTAGGCGCTCCGACTAGGACGCGCGCAGCACGAACGTGCCGTCGTCCACGTCGACCTGCACCGTCGTGTCCTCGGTGAAGCTGCCGTCGAGGAGGCCGATGGCCAACCGATCGCCGATCTCCCGCTGGATGGTTCGCCTAAGCGGCCTGGCTCCGAACATCGGGTCAAAGCCGCGCTCTGCGAGGACTGCCTTTGCCCGATCGGAGACCTCGAGATCAATGCGGCGGCTCTCGAGACGCTTCGCCAGCGCGTCGAGCTGGATGTCGACGATCCGGACGAGATCTTCTGGCCCGAGGGCGCGAAATCGGATGATCTCATCGATCCGATTGACGAACTCGGGCTTGAAGAAGTCCATCGGGTCGCCGGGAAGATTCGACGTCATGACGAGGACGGCGTTCGTAAAATCCACGGTCCTGCCGTGACCATCGGTTAGGCGTCCGTCATCGAGCACCTGCAAAAGGACGTTGAAGACATCAGGGTGCGCCTTTTCCACCTCGTCTAACAAGACGACCGCATAGGCCCTGCGTCGCACCGCCTCAGTGAGCTGGCCTCCCTCGTCGTAGCCGACGTATCCGGGAGGCGCACCGATCAGGCGTGCGACGGAGTGCTTTTCTTGGAACTCACCCATGTCGATTCGGACCATTGCCCGCTCATCGTCGAAGAGGAACTCAGCGAGCGCGCGGGCGAGCTCGGTCTTGCCTACGCCGGTAGGGCCGAGGAAGAGGAACGAGCCGATCGGACGATTCGGGTCGGAGATACCTGCCCGGCTGCGACGGATGGCGTTGGCAACCACGGTGACCGCTTCGTCCTGGCCGATCACGCGCGAGTGCAGCACGTCTTCCATCGCGATCAGCTTCTGGACCTCGCTCTCCATAAGACGCGAGACGGGCACACCGGTCCAGCGACCGACCACTTCAGCGACGTCCTCGGCGTCGACTTCCTCTTTCAGCATTCGCTCCTTGGACTGCAACGAGGCGAGGTGCTCTGTCGCCTCTTCGATCTGACGTTCGAGTTCTGGTAGCTCGCCGTATCGAATCTGCGCTGAAGCAGCGAGGTCCGCCTCTCGTTCGAAGCGGTCCGCGTCGCCCCTTCTCGCCTCGAGGCGCTCCTTTAGCGATCGGATCGAGGCGATCGCCTCCTTCTCGCCCTGCCACTGCGCGGTCATGGCCCGCTCCTGCTCGCCAAGGTTGGCGAGCTCCTCGGTGATTCGCGCCTGTCGCTCTTTTGACGCCGCGTCCTCCTCGTTCTCGAGAGCGACGCGCTCGATCTCAAGCTGTTGGCGCCGCCGCGAGACGACGTCGATCTCGGTCGGCATCGAGTCGATCTCGATCCGTAGCTTGCTCGCGGCCTCATCGATGAGATCGATCGCCTTGTCCGGCAAGAACCTGCCAGCTACGTAGCGATCGGAAAGCACCGCCGCGGCCACGAGCGCCTGGTCTTGAATGCGAACCCCGTGATGGACTTCGTAGCGCTCCTTTAGGCCACGAAGTATTGCGATGGTGTCCTCCACCGAGGGCGGTCCGACGAACACCGGCTGGAAGCGTCGCTCGAGCGCGGCATCCTTTTCGATGTGCGTCCGGTACTCGTCGAGTGTCGTCGCACCGATCAGGCGAAGCTCGCCTCGCGCAAGCATCGGCTTGATGATGTTGCCCGCGTCCATCGCGCCCTCGGCGGCCCCTGCGCCAACGATGGTGTGAACCTCATCGATGAAGGTGACGACTTCGCCACCGGAGTCGGTGATCTCCTTTAGTACCGCCCGGAGCCGCTCTTCGAACTCGCCCCGGTACTTCGCGCCGGCCACCATCGCAGAGAGGTCGAGTGAAATGAGCCGCCGGTCTCGGAGCGACTCGGGAATGTCCCCTTCGACGATCCGGGCAGCCAGACCCTCGACGATCGCCGTCTTGCCGACGCCGGGCTCCCCGATAAGCACCGGATTGTTCTTTGTCCGCCTGCTCAGCACCTGGATGACGCGACGAATCTCCTCATCGCGTCCGATTACCGGATCGAGCTTTCCTCTCCGTGCAAGCTCGGTCAGGTCTCGGCCGTACTTCTCGAGCGACTGGTACGCCTCCTCAGGGTTCTGCGACGTGACCCGGTGGCTGCCGCGAACTTCGCGAAGAGCTTCGAGCAGCTGGTCACGATCGACGCCGAGCTCCGCAGTGAGGGCGAGAAGGAGATGCTCCACCGACAGGTACTCGTCACCCATCTCACGCTGAGCGTCCTCGGCACGGGTGAACGCGGAGTACAACTCGCGCGAGATCTCCGGACGGGCGCCGCCGTAGTTCTTCGGCAACTTCGCAAGCGCCGCCTCGAGGTGACCCCGAAGCGTCGCGGGAGTGACCTGGAGTCGCTCAAGTATCGGGGTCGTCACCCCACCGTCTTGCGCGAGCGCGGCAAGTAACAGGTGCGCAGGAGTCACCTCAGCATGATGATTCTGCTCTGCAAGACGCTGGGCTTCGGTAAGGGCCTCCTGCGTCTTTTGTGTCCATCGATTTGGGTCCAGTGGCACCGTCGCCGCCTCCTTCGTCGATGTGGTCGCCCGATCAGTCGGTCGCCCACAGCCGAGGTATACCCATTCCGCACCCGCGCCACATGGAGCGGTTCGTCCAGCACCTTGAGACTACGGCGTCCTCGATCTCCGCTGACACGGTCGCGCGTGCTTGGCAGACGGCGAGAGCCTCGAGTCAGGTGCTGCCGATCAAGCAGTCGGCAAGTCGGTTCCTTGGTCGTTGGCTCTGGCCTCGCGCTCGTTGTCGGTCAGGTCAGACGATTGCGCGGTCGACGGCGAGGACGGAGCAGCCGGAGCACGATCAATTCCACCCCGAGAGCCTCCGGGGGTTCCGCCTGGAGCCTGGTTGCCACGCCGGCGACGCGTCATAAGAGCGAACCCGACGAACCCGACGATCAGCACGTAGTACAGGACATGAATCGCCTGATAAGTACCGCCGGAACGATGAAAGACCACGCCGGCGAGGATGACCATCACGAGCAGACCCAGTCGTACCGCTCGAAGCGAGGAGTTTCCGCGGCCCATTCCCATTCCCAGCACGGGAACGAACCTTACTGCGACAGGCGCCAGCGGCCACGACGACCCCGCTAGCCGCTCAACAACCCCGGGGTGTCGATGCCTTGTCATGCGCGACGACCGGAAACCCTCATCGGGCGACAGATAGATTCACGTCATGGCCCTTTCCGATGCGGACGTCAGTTTCTTGGCTGATCACCGATCAGCAGCAATGATCACGGTCTCAAACGAAGGCGTCGCGAAGCCCTCTCGGGTGAGCGTCGCCCTCCTCGACGGGAAGCTCTGGAGCAGCGGCACCCAGGGTCGCGTCAGAACCAAGCGACTTCGGCGAGACCCAAGGTGCACGCTGTTCGTGTTCGATTCCGAGAGCGCTTGGCGGGGACTCGAAACGACAGTGACGATCCTCGACGGGCCAGACGCGCCTCAGCAAAATTTGCGGCTCTTTCGCGAGATGCTCGGCACGCCGACGGGCCCGCTCAGCTGGTTCGGTCGCGACTTCAGCGACGAGGAGTTCATCCAGGCGATGATCGATCAGGAGCGGCTCGTCTACGAGTTCGAGGTGCACCGCTCCTACGGGCTCGGCTAAGGAGCACCCTCGCGGGCCGGCTACCGAGCCCGAAACGCTGACGTGCTATGCCCCAGAACAGGCGAGCTGCGCTGCCGCCCCAAGCGTCGGGGCAGCCCTTAAGTTGGATGGCATGGCCGCAGCCCGTTCTCAACGACGAGGGCCCGCGGCCGCCTCTCGACTTTGGACCGCGATTGAGCTCCTACTCGGCGTGACGCTGCTCGCCGGGGCAGCATTAGCTGGCCTGCTATTCGCCAAGCGGCCCGGCCCGAATCGGGTTGACGCCGCGGGCTACTTCTACGTCCCGTCGGACCCGAACTCGCATCTCGCCAACGATCTCGTTCGCCTGGGCTCAAAGCCCGTGCTCATAGTCGGCGTGATCGTCGTCTTTCTCGTCGCGATCTTTCGCGACTGGGTGCGCGCCTTCGCCTGCGCGGCGGCCCCGATCATTGCGGTCGAGGTCGTGGAACACATCGCGAAACCGATGGTCGGTCGCGAGATCGGTGGCGGTACCTTCACCTATCCCTCCGGCACAGTCGCCGCGATAGCGGCACTGTCGACAGCCGTGTTCCTCGTCGCACCGCGCCTTACGCGCCCATTAGTCGCGCTTGCCGGCGTCGCCGCGGTCACCGGCACGGGCGTCGCGGTCCTGGTACTTCGGTGGCACTATCCGACTGACGTCGTCGGTGGGGTGTGGGTGGGAAGCGGAGCGGTGTTCGCGATCGATGCCCTCGCGCACCTCCCCTGGCTATTCGCATCACCGCCGCGCTCGGTCGATCCTGCCCCAGCCTCGAACGGCACCGGGCCGCGGGTGCGCGTCTGATTCACCTACGTCCGCATGCACGACGATTAAGGTTAAGAGGCCGCGCGAATAGGCGATTGAAGAGGACCATCCACCGATCGCCGTGATGGCCCAACTGGACTGTCGGGTGCTTATCGATCCTGACGACCAGCGGAGGTCCTCACCATCATGCGCGTACTCGAGCCCGAAGTGTTCGATGCTGTCTTCTCAGCCGAAGATCTCGACGCGTTCGCGCCAGCCTCGCCTACCTGTCCCGCTCGGGCTTCTGTGGCCGGTCGAACGGACCAACTCCTTGCCGTCGCACTATGGCCAGTTACGACAAAACACCGATCGCGCTCGTCGATCAGCGGGCCACTCAAGCAGGTTGACTCGGCCTATCCGCTAGGCCTCCAAGTCGTCCTCGCATGCAAGATGACAAATTGTGCGGAAAGCGGAGCTACATTACAGTTCAGAACCAGGCCGAGGGGCGGAGGTCTGCGCGTGAACCCACCACCCTCTCGTCTACATGACAATCCGTCGGGTACACCGGCGCGAACAAGGGGGCTATATGAGATCAGCCGCACTCCGTTCACTAGCGGCGACGGCGGTAGCTACAGCACTTGCTCTTGGAGCAAGCGCCGCGAGCATCGCATCAGCCAGCACCAGCCAGCCTGCGAAAGCGGGCGGCACGCTACAGGTCGAGGTCGTCGCCTCGCAGTGGCCAGGTCTGGACTCTGCGACCGATACCCAGGACACCGCTGACGCGGGTTACCTGAACGCCATTTATGGTCAGCTGTTCGAGATGAACGCGAACAACGTGGTCATCCCCGACCAGGCGACAACCTGGAAGTTGACGAACCACAACTCGACACTCGTCTTTAAGCTCCGCAAGGGCCTCGTCTTCTCAAACGGCGACGCACTTACCGCCGCTGTCGTGGCATGGAGCATTAACCGCGATACCACGCCGTCGTACGGCAACATCGGCCTCTCGAACCTGCCGCTGACCGCGGCGGGGTGCTCGGGCTCCGGTTTGACGGTTACCTGCCCACTCAAAGAGCCCGATGTCGCCATCGTGCCTGCCTTCATCAACGAGGCCTGGAACTGGACCGTCGACCAGACGGCATTGACCTCGATGGGTGAAGCCGCCTACGCGCAAAACCCGATCGGTGCCGGTCCCTTCAAGATCGCTTCCAATGAGGCCAGCGCCCAGCTCGACCTTGTGAAGAACACGAAGTACTGGGAGAAGGGTCACCCCCTCCTTGCCGGAATCGACTTCACCTCGGTTGGAACCGACCAGAGCGCTCTCGCCGCCCTGCAGTCCGGTGAGGGCCAGTTGGCGCTTCTCGTGACGACGATCCCGTTGCTGAACCAGGTTGCCAAGCAGGGGCTCGTCGTCTCGAAGCTTCCGGCCATGGTGACCGAGTTCATCAACTTGAACACGATCCACGGGCCGTTCTCGAACATCTTGGCCCGTGAGGCAGTCGCGTACGCGACGAACTCGAAGGCTCTGGTCGCTGGTCTCTACAACGGTGCCTACAAGACAGTCGAGTCGCAGACCGCACCTGGGCAACTCTTTTACACCCCGACGAACAAGTACTTCCGCGGTTACAACTTGGCCAAGGCTAAGGCGCTCGTTGCCCAGATCCCTGGTGGTCTAAGCGTCGATCTCTCTACGACGACGAACACCGCCTTCTTCATCAATGAGGTCCAGGCCATCGCGACGATGTGGCAGGCGGCCGGGATCAAGGTGAATATCCAGGACTACTCACTCCAGCAGATGCTCGGCATCACCTTCTCCGGTGCCTGGCAGGCGATCGACGAGAACTGGGGAGTGGGTACCGACCCGGGTATCAACGACTCAGAGTTCTTCGCGAACCTCTCTGCAGGCACGGTCTTCTCCGGCAACAACAACGCCGCCCTGCAGGGCGAGCTGAACAAGGGCCTCGCGAATGCCAACCCGATCGCCCGCCAGAAGGCCTACACCCAGGTCGCCAACATCGAGAACCAGCAGCAGTTGGGCGTCTTCATGTACGCGAAGAACTTCTACATCGTGGCTACGAAGAAGCTGAACGACACGGGTGACTTCACGCCGAACACGTTCAACATCTTCTTTGAGAACATGTCACTCAGCTAAGCAACGCTGAGGTTTACCTCGACGCACGACGAATGTGGGGCCGCGACAGCGGCCCCACATTCGCGTTCGGATTCCCGATTACGCGACAGCACCAAGGACGCGTACCAACGATGAGCTCGTCGTCGGCTCAGGCGGTCGGCTCCTGTCGGCTTCCGCTCGTTGAGGCCTGCTCGATCGTGTCGAGGAGGCGATGCAAGCCGACCGCCACGTCGAAGTCGGGGTCGACGGGAACGCCGTGCTCGATCGCGTTCGCGACCGCCTGGTAGAGCCCGGCGATGTTACGCGCGCTGCCCGCAGGGACGTCATCGGACACGGGCTTGTAAGTGTCGGGTACATCGAGCTCGACGAGGGAGGCATCACCTGTCGCGCCTCGGAGTGTGAGCGCGTTGTCACTCAGGTGCAACGACCCTGGACCAGTTACCTGCAAGATGCCATCGGTGCCTTGAATCTCGAAGACCACGCCCCCACCCTTTGGAAGGCCGGCTTGGACGTCGATCGTCACGTACCCGCCGCGGTCGAGCACTCCGTGCACCAACACGACGTCGGGTGAGGTGACTGATACCGCTGCGCCGGTCTCGATCACCGTCGCCTCGGGGTAGCGAACCGCCACCAGCGCGTCGAGCTCCTTCGGTCCCCCGAGGCAGTAGCGAAGGACGTCGATGTTGTGCCCCGCGATAATCGAGAGTGTCGTGGCTCCGTTGCGCTTGTCCGTGGCCCAGACTCGCTCCTCCGGTACGGTCGGGCCGCCACGTCCCGGCATCGCAACCGAGAGCGTTGCGGAGAGCACCTGCCCGACGTAGCCGTCGGCGACGAGGTCGCGTACGTAGTTGACCACCGTGCTCTTACGCCCCTGCAATCCGACCACGTGCTTTATGCCGGCCGCATTCGCGAGCGAGGCGAGCTCTGTCGCCTGCTCGGTGTTCGCGCCAAGCGGCCACTCGCAGTAGACGTGCTTTCCCGCGGCGATAGCTGCCTTTACGTAGTCATAGTGATTCGGCACCTTCACCGAGATCGATACGAGGTCGACATCATCGCTTGCGATGAGCTCGTTCGCGTCCGAGAACGCGAGGCGAACCCCGAACAGCGCTGCGGTCGCCTGCGCGCTCTCGGCCCGAGTCGTCGCCACTGCGGTGACTTCGAACTCGGGAAGGACGACGAGTCCGGGAAGGTGCGACTGCAGTGCCCACCCTCGTTCAGGATTTGCGCCGATAATCCCCACGCGTATCGGATCTGCCATTTGCGTCCCTCCACTTCGTCGCAGTTCTGCTGTGAAACCCTTTGATGCCGTCTCGGCCGGGCAGTGCCAGGGTCGTGCCTCGCGCTCTGACGTCGATCAGCTGGGGCAGAGACACAACATCCTGCCCCAGGTACCAGCTACGGCGCCCCAACTGCTCCCCGGACGAGACCAGCAGACTTCGCCGGCCCGAGTCGAATTGAGTGATGATGCCCCATGCCAAACCGAAGCGACGGTACCTCACGAGGGATGGGGAAACCAGGAGTTGCGCGGCGTGTCGCCGGCACAAGTGCCCGGAGCACCTCTCCGTGCCGTTACCGCGCTACATCCCTACGAAACGAGCGCAGCTGTCGCGGCCCGCTCACCGATCCTTGGCTCGCCGGAGTTAGCGCCATCTGCTTCGAGAGGGGCTCAGTCCACGAGAGCGAGTGGGCCGCGGAGTAGTCTCCCGGGCAGAGCTCCGGTGTGTTCGCCAGAAGCGAACACCTCGATGCCTCCGACGATTGTCGAGCGGAAGCCACTCGCGCGCTGACGAATGCGACGAGCACCACCTGGAAGGTCAGCAACGATCGTTGGAATACCCGGTGCTACGGCGTTCGGATCGAGGATGTTCACATCGGCGACCATGCCTTCCCGGAGAAGACCTCGTCCTGGAATCTGCCAGGCGAGGGCAGGTGCGAGGGTGATCATTCGCACTGCCTCCTCGAGCGTGAAGGCCTGACGATCACGCACCCAGTGGGAGAGCAGGGTCGTCTGATGGTCGGCGCCGGAGATCTGCTTGACGTGTGCTCCCGAGTCGCCAAATGTCATCACCGTTCTCGGATGACGCATCGCGGTGAGGAGTGCCTCGTCTTGTTCGGGAGTGGCCGCGATACGAAAGAGCATCGTCAGATCGGTCTCTAACGCGCAGTCGATCAGCGCCTCGGTCGGGGCTACCCGGCGACGTTCCGCGATCTCTCCGACAGACTCACTCGAGCCCTCGCGAAGCGGCACGAAGGTCTCGAACGACAGCCTGTTGCGACGCGTGCCGGCGAAGCCGCCGGCCGCGACTGCGGCGTCGAGCGCGGCGAGCAGCTCGACTCGACGCGTGGCATCTCGCAGCACTGCGACCTGCTCGGAGAGTGGCAGCGACCGGACCTCTCGCCACTCGGGCAGCTGATCGAACGGCATGCTCGTCTCGAACGAGAGCAACGACGTCGAGGCGATCGCCTCGCACTGGCCGAACATCGACCCACCCTCTGTCGCCGCGGCGTCGAAGGTCGCCAGCTGCTCGTCTAGGTGTTGGTGACGTAGTCCATAGGTAGTAGGGACCCGCGTCGCGACCGCGAGCTTCCGAAGCTCGTCGTAGAACGACATCGCGAGCTGCAAATCCTCGGACTCGGCTCGGGACGTGTCGACGGCGAGCTGGAACACCCCGAATCCGGTGTGCCCGACTACCTCGACGAGGGCACTCAGCTCCTCCCACGAGGTAGAGCGCGATGCGATAGGCCGTCCAGCCGGCGTTACGTGATGGTCACTGATCGACGTCGAGAAGCCGAATGCACCCGCAAGGAGTGCCTCCGCGAGGGTCGAGGACATCGCACCGAGATCCGCTTCGCTCGCGACACCGCCGAAGGCACGCTCACCCATGACGGCGGTACGCAGTGCGGAGTGGCCGATCTGCGAGGCGTAGTTGATCGCCTTCGGGGTCCGCTCGACCGCGTCCAGATACTGAGGAAAGCTCTCCCAGCTCCAGTCGATTCCCGCCGCCATGGCCTCTGCTGGGATGTCCTCTGCCCGCTCAAGATTGTCCATTACGAGCTGGTGGGCACCTGGCTTCGACGGTGCGAGCGTGAATCCGCAGTTCCCCATTAGCACCGACGTCACGCCATGCCAACAGGAGTTGGTTCCGAGCGAATCCCAGAAGACCTGCGCATCCATGTGGGTATGGGCGTCAATGAATCCAGGCGTCACGACGAGACCATCGGCGTCAATCTCTTGACGCCCGCGCTCGTCGAGGCGACCGATCCGCGCTATTCGTCCACCTCGAATCCCCACGTCGCCGCGATAGGCCGCGAGGCCAGAACCGTCGACGACCGTGCCGTTACGTATGACAAGGTCAAAAGGCATAGACACTCCTGTTTCCCATGATCCGTGGAGCCGGACGTGCGCGTTCAACCATAAGCAAACCACGTCGTGCCCGCGCACGCGCGAATAAATCACGGCTCGCGACCACGCCTACGAAGCCGTGGCGGCAAGGACCGATGAACGGC
>Ga0207933_1002381_pt1 | contig 12266 bp, 11 predicted proteins | sample NGESurdeep092012_4_FD_184488 | JGI IMG/M metagenome (GOLD analysis project Ga0207933, IMG submission 184488) | Arctic peat soil microbial communities from Barrow, Alaska - NGEE Surface sample F53-3 deep-092012 (SPAdes) | ecosystem: Environmental > Terrestrial > Soil > Wetlands > Peat ... | reverse complement strand
TAGTTTGTTCGTTTTGCATTTTACATTTTTTGTTGTGATTAAATATTTTATGCAAAGCAAAAGAGGCTGAAGTTATCAGAGGCTTCTCAAACTACCGTAGGTTTAGTACAACATCGCATCCATAGCTGGGACTGCCGTGCATTCCATCAACTTTTTGTTCGCTTCTATGTAACAGCCGTTGTTTTTAACAAACACAACGGGTTGTTAGTGAATATTGGGCTGTAGTTCCGAGATGAGTGTGTCACGAGAAACAGGATAGATAAATCCTGATTCGTAATTGTATAAATGATGGCAGCTGGCCTGCCGTACAAGCCTTTCAGCAGGAGTGTACAAACCGCCTGAAGGTGCTTTGTTCAAAAGACAAGGTGTTGAACGTTCAGGTTAAAAGGTGTCGTAAGGCATCAGGTACGTGTAAGGGAGTTGAATGCGAATAAACCACTGACGACGTGTCGAAAGGGACTTAGTCGAAGACAAAACTGCAGGTCCTTCAGCCACAGGCAGGATAATTAATCAGATCGGAGACCAGGCGGGTGCGCTTCAGACCGGGAAATAATTTTAATTTTGAAAGAGGAACATCCACGGAGGTTTAATAACTTAATAAGCAACTATGAAATTAATTACCTTACTTTTTACAATCTTGACAATTACTTCATATGGGCAAGTAACGAAGCGTACTCAATCCAATTCAAAAAACCTTCCAGAATATTTTCTTGATTCAGTAAGAATTGACAAAAACCAATTATTTTTTGACCCCAATAAAATTGCTGAAATTAATGTAGTGAGAGAAAATGACACGATAACCCATAGCTATGGAAAGATTTATATAAAATCAAAAAATCCTAAAGATTTCAACTTTATTTCTTTACGAGACATCGAAAAAACTTATGCAAACTCCGTTTCTACCCCAGTGCTTTTTATGGTAGACAATGAATTTTTAAAGGACGATATGGCAACTTACAAAATTGACTCGGCTTATATTTTAAACGTTGAAGTTTTAAAATCAACCGAAATAGAATATTTAAAAAATAGTTTGCCGATAATAACGATTTTGAAAATAAAGCTAAAGACAAAAGATAACATTGCAAAAGCAAATGAAATTCATATTCGGGGGACAGAAATATTGCCGGGATTCTAAAAACTGAAGTCAACAAAATAGGATTTTGTTGGGTAAGAAAGTGCCTTCCCGCCTAACCGGATGTGCCTAAACATTTATAAACTGCCTTCTTTATTTATGAACATAAAATAATAAAAATATCTTTTACAATTCTGAAAATTGGAACTGATATACCACCCATCTCAAAAGTTTTTCAGGAATTAATAAAAAATATCACAGGTTATTATCAAATAAAGCATCCAATAAAAGTTGATATTCTTAAATATCAGCGTTCCCGCTTTTTTTACGTTATATAAAAGAGTTTATGAAAATATTTACGTTCTCTCTTTTTGCTTTATTTATTTCTTTGGCGTCATTTGCTCAGCAAATGAAAAAGGTTCACGGAAGTGTAACGGATACCACCGGATCCCCGCTTTATGGAGTTACCGTCAATTTAAAATCTGCTACTGAAAACCTTACAACCGTCACTACATCCTCAGGCTCTTTTGAGTTTTCCAAAGTAAGTTCCTCTGAATTTACCATTAACATTACGTCAGTAGGGTTTGTAGGTTATTCAAGAGATTATGTGGTTGCCAGTAAAGAGGGTAAAAGTTTTACTATTAAACCTATACAAATAAAAATAACAGTTGGCGAGCTGAGTGAAGTGATTATTGAAAGGACGCCCATTACTATTAAAGAGGATACTATTGAATATAGGGCCGATGCTTATAAAGTAAGAGAGGGCGCACCTGTGGAAGATATTCTAAAAAAACTGCCTGGCGTTACAGTGGATAAAGATGGAAATGTAACTGCGCAGGGAAAACTTGTGCAACGGGTGAGGGTAAATGGCAAAGATTATTTTGGCGGCGATGTGCAAACGGCCACTCAAAATCTTCCTGCAGATATTATAGAAAATATTCAGATTATCGATGATTATGGGGATAAGGCGAACCTCACTGGAATTAAGGAAGGCGACCCGGAAAAATTATTAAACATCAATATTCAAAAAGGCAAAAGCAAGGGTAATTTTGGGAATGGGACCGTTGGAGATGGCACCGATAAAAGATATATGGCGCGCGTATCGGCCAATAGCTTTAAAGACGACAGGCAGGTATCTTTTTTAGGGTCCATCAATAATACTAATGCAAATACTTTTAATTTTAACGGAGGTGGGCTCGGTGGTGGAGCACGAGGAGCCAACTTCGGAAGTGTTCAACGGGGCGGAGCCGGGGGCGATGGAAATACAGTTGCAAAGTCACTTGGCTTTAACTACCGCGACACCTGGAGTAAAAAGTTAACTACTTACGGAAGTTATAGTTTTTCCAGTCGAAATAATACTACGGTGGGCACTTCTTATCAGCAGGACCTTAATCCATCGAATATACGAACAACGGGTAGTGAAAGCAATAATAGAAGCAAAACCGACAACCATCGTGTTACATGGAACCTGGAATATAAAATGGATAGTGCCGACTATCTGAAAGTTACCCCTTACTTTTCTTATGCATCTTCTGATGGCAGTGGCAATGGTATTTCAAATATAACCGCTGTAAGAAATGATACTTCCTATTATACTTTGAATAAAAATGCATCTTCCAGCAGCGCATCTTCGCCTGCGGCAGGGTCTAACCTGTTGTATAACCATCGGTTTAAAAAGCCCGGAAGAAACCTTACCCTTACTTCCACTGTCAATTATTCGCTGCGGAATCTGGGAACAGATGCCCGAAATGAATATCATGATTCCGCGAGTGTGTATCTTTTCTCAACAGATTCACTGCGTCACCAATTTATAGAAACCAATGCAGAAAACACAACTACCAATATTGGTTTGTCTTACTCTGAACCGATATGGAAATCTACTTACTTGGTGGGAAGTTATTCTTTAAATAATTCAAGTACAAAAAGTATTCGGGATGCAGATGATATTAATCCCATTACAGGGCAAAAAGTGAAAAACATTCCCCAGAGCAATGATTATAAATATCGCTTTGTTACCAATCGTTTTGGCCTTAGCCTGAATATGCGAAAAGTAAAATATAATTTTTTAGCAGGTGTCGTAGCGCAACCATCCAGCCTAACAGGTATGGATAATGGAAGAGGTATTACAACCAGCTCGCAAAATTTTAATTTTGCCCCTTCATTGCGTTTCGCTTATAACTTTGCCCGCAGCCACTCTCTTACTTTCAATTATGGAGGAGCAAGCGCCGAGCCTAGTTTTATGCAATTGCAGCCTGTACCGGATAGTTCCAATACCAAAAATATTGTAATTGGCAATCCTAATCTGAAAGCGGAATTCACCAACAGGCTCAGGTTTACCTACAATAAAGTGGGGATTTTAAGTGGCACCTCACTTTTTACCAACCTTTCGTTTGATCAAACTCAAAACAAAATAGTATCAAGCAGCGTAAGTGCTCCTGAAGGTACGGGAAGAACAACCTCATATCTCAACACGAATGGCTTTTACGGATTGAACGGCAATGTCTCATTTTCAAAACCTTTTAACGACCGCAAATTTACAGCCACAGTAAGCGCCTCTGGCAGCTTTGACAATAATATATCCTTTACCGATTACCAAAGAAACTCAGGGCAAAACTGGTTGATAACGCCGGGCGCACGTTTTCGTGTAGATTTTGCAGATATTGTTGATGCCGACATTAATGGAAGCTACGCAATCAATAAAACCATTACACGATATGCTACTTATACAAGCAGTACAGAAGTAAGGACTTTAAATTTGGGCATCGATGGTAAAAACTATTTTTTGAAAGATTGGACATTTGGATATGATTTTACAAAAATTATTTACAGCGGGTTCGTCAGCACGGTCAATACTAACCCCAACTTGTTAAGCCTCTATTTTGAACGGCGCTTCCTCAAAAAGAATGCAGGCACAATCCGCATACAAGGATTCGATTTGTTCAATCAGAACACGGGCATAGCAAGGACGGTAAATGGTACTACGATTACGGATACACAAAATGAGCGCTTGGGCCGGTATTTTTTATTGTCGTTCAATTTGAGGCTTCAAAAATTTGTGGGAAAGCAACCTCGCAGAATACCAGGTGAGAGAAATGGAGACGGAGCTCCGGACGAGAGGCGTGGTGGAGGTGGCTTTAGAGGTGGAGGTGGAGGCGGGGGAAGAAATTAGCCTCAAAAGCTCTTTCATTGACTTTCAAGCTTTGATAGACAAATTTGTTTGATGCTCTTAACCAAACTTTCTCCTTCTTTCATCGCGGAATGGCAATAATAAAGAAAAGAAAAGCATACTTCCAATTTGCATGCTGTGGTTTTGGATGGGAGATAAGAAGCAGAAAACAAAGGTTATCAAATCATGATTCCATTAGATGATTTTTAGATTGAAATGAGTTGTATTTGTACTATAATTATAGGGTGGTTTTTTTCGATTGATTCTTACAAATCACGCGTCATTTGTAATTGACAACTTTAATTAACTTAGGTGGCATAGCCAGATAGTCTCTTGACGCAAACCACCTCTTTTTTGACGCTTTTATACCTTATTTATTTTGTAGCTAAGTGGTACATTTGGATACGAACAAATCAATCACGAGCATCACTGTAACAAAGTCTTCAAAAACAGCTAAAGAAATAAAAATATGGCACTTATCAATCCTTACATTAATTTCAACGGAAATGCTGAAGAAGCATTCAATTTTTACAAATCAGTATTTGGTGGAGAGTTCGCAATGATTATGCGTTTCAAAGATCTATCAAGCCCTGAATGTCCCGTAACAGAAAATGATGCAAATAAAATAATGCACATTGCTTTACCCATTGGCAAAAATATTTTAATGGCTAATGACGTACCAGAAAGTATGGGCCAGGTAAATGAAAATGAAAACAGATCTAAAATATCTATTAGCGCCGAAAGTCGTGAAGAAGCCGACAAGTTGTTTAGCGGCCTTTCAGCAAACGGAACTATTGAAGCACCTATTGGTAACAGTCCCTGGGGTTCATATTTTGGGATGTTTAGAGACAAATTCGGTATTGAGTGGATGGTGGATTTTGACCCAAAATATAACGGAAAAGTATAAGCAGAAAACAGCGAATGCCTAACAAAACTATCCATTGCAAAAGCAGGGCTTGATATCAGACCAATCGGTTGTGTGCAAGCATCAGCAGCGGCTCGGTTAGTTTGGTCATCGTAAAAAGACATAACACATCATAGACAACAATAAGAAATAGAACTATATGAGAAAAATAATTTCGTTTATGCACACATCACTTGACGGTTTTGTTGCAGGACCGAACGGAGAAATGGACTGGATTAAAGTTGATGAAGAAATTTTTGATTATGTCGGTAAGCGTATAAGCGAAGGCGACACTGCATTGTATGGCCGGGTAACATATGAGATGATGGAAAATTACTGGCCAAACGCTGGAGACGAGCCGGATGCATCCCAACATGACATCGACCACTCCAGATGGTATAACAAAGCTCAAAAAGTTGTTTTATCAAAAACAATAAAAGGGGATGATTTGACTAATACAAAAATTATTAGCGAGAACCTTTCGAACAGCATAAATGAAATAAAACAACAGGAAGGAAGTGATATCTTACTTTTTGGCAGCCCGACAGCAACACATTCACTGATGCAACTGAACTTAATTGACGGCTACTGGCTATTTGTTAATCCAATTATTCTCGGACAAGGCATTCCATTGTTTGTAGACGTCAAAGACAAAATAGAACTAAAATTATTGACTACCCGACAATTTACTTGCGGAGTAACAGAACTGAATTATATAGTAGACAGCCAATAGCAACGAACTGCTCAAGCAATCAGCCGCCTGGCAAACCTCTTTCTTGCGAGTGAGTTATGTTAACTTTTAGTACCTTGAACTCCATGAGAATAAGTCTACTTATTATTTTTGTTGTTATCGCAAAATTTTCGTTTGCACAAGACTCCACTATTTTTATAGCAGCCGGCCAGGAAGTTTCTGAAGTATTGACTCCTCAAAAGATCTTCCGTTACCCGCAGTTTATTAATGGTGAAATTCTTTTTAGAGATGGTACCACGTCTCACGCCCTTCTTAATTACAATTACCTGGTGGGTGAAATAGAATTTATCTCGCCAAAAAAAGATACGCTTGCTCTTGCCAAAGAACAAATGCAAAACATTAAGAAGGTAATCCTCGATACGAGCACTTTTTTCTATAACCGTCGCTACCTGGAGCTTGTAATGGAAAATGGGGTTGGCAAATTATTGAAAAGTGAAATGTTCAATGTAGTAAAAAGAGAAAAAATGGGAGGGTATAATCAGCCTTCGTCCACCTCACCCATTGAATCGTATGAAAATTTTACCGGTACCTACGGCATTCCCGAGCAACACCTTAAAATAAGGGAAAACATTACTTTGGTATTAAAGACAAATTATTTTTTTGGTAATGATTACGATTTGGTTTTACCAGCAAATAAGAAAAATATATATAAAGCCTATCCTGCAAAAAAAGATCGTATTGATGAATATTTAAAAGAAAATTCGGTGGATTATAAAAAGGCCGCCGACCTAGAAAAATTACTTAACTACCTGGTGCAGAGCTTGGGCTAACAACGCCTGCTCACTTCTCATTCAGATGGATCACTATTGGTTCGTATTACTGTACTTTTGTTACGGCTGAAAATTCATTGAATGCCAGCCAATTCGTAAACGTAAGGCGTAATGCTACCAACAACCCTGTTGACACAAAATTCTGAACTTCGACCAATGAATGACAATGATACAAAGCGACTTTCAAGACTGACCGCTATTCTTACACAATTGCAAACGAAACGACTTTTGACCGCTTCTGAATTAGCAAACAAATTTTCGGTTAGTAACAGAACAATTTACCGGGACATAAAAGCATTACAACAAGCAGGAGTCCCCATTTTGACAGAAGAAGGGAAAGGCTATACTTTAATGGACGGTTACAGAATTCCGCCAATAATGTTTACAGAAAGTGAAGCCAATGCATTAATTACAGCCGAACAATTGATACTAAAAAACAAAGATGCTTCATTTGTAAAAGGATACTCGGAAGCCGTCAATAAAATAAAATCTGTTTTAAGAAGCAGCACAAAAGACAAAGTGAACTTGCTTTCTAATCGCATTGTTTTCAGGCACAATGCAGACAACGACCGAACGAGTAATTATTTATCGACTTTGCAAATGGCTTTGACAAGTTTTAAACTCGCAAAAATAAAGTATCACTCCACAGACACAGACCAAAGAACAGAAAGAATAATTGAACCATTTGCCATTTACAGCACACAGGAAAATTGGTTGCTCATTGCCTTTTGCAGGTTAAGACATGAGTTCAGGGCATTTCGGTTGGACAGAATTCAGCATTTGATTATACTTAACGAAAAATTTGAACCTCATAAAATTACGCTTCCTGAATATTTCAAAATCTGCAAAGAAAAATATTTTTCACAACCCTTGACATAGGGTTGTCGTAAACCCCTTTTTAATTTTGTGCCTTAACAATAAAAATCATAAAATGAGTATTCAAAAAATTAAATCATTTAGCGTTATCGGCATTTCGGTACGTACAACAAACGAGAATGGGCAACAAGGAAAAGACATTCCAGCTCTTTGGAATAGATTTTTGACAACAGGAATTGCAGAACAAATTCCAAATAAAATTGACAATGCGGTTTACTGCATTTATACTGACTATGAAAAAGATCACACAAAACCTTACTCAACTATTTTAGGTTGTAGGGTCGAAAATCTCAACAACATTCCTAATGAAATGGTTGGTAAAACTTTTGACGAATCCGCCTACGAAAAATTTGTAGCCAAAGGGAATATTTTGCAAGGAATGGTTTTTAGTGAGTGGACAAAAATTTGGAATTCAGACTTAGACAGAACTTTTACAGCAGACTTTGAAGTGTATGGCGAAAAAGCTCAATATCCGGAAAATGCAGAAGTTGATATATTTATAGCCGTAAAATAACGATGAATGAAATTGATAATTTTTATCTAAAATAGGATAAGCCTATAAAAGGTTGCATGCTTGCTTTGAGGGAAATTATCCTGTCGCAAGACGCTGACATTACAAACTCTTTGAAATATGGAATTCCTTTTTTCTGTTACAAAGGAAAAATGTTTTGCTATTTGTGGGTTCATAAAAAATACAAAAAGCCATATATTGGCACAGTAGAAGGAAAACGTTTTTTAATTCAGGAAGCCCGAAGCAGAATAAAAATTATGTTGCTTGACCCAAACGAAGATTTGCCATTAACGACAATTAACACTATTTTGAAACAAGCAATAAATTTGTATAAAACAGGCATACTAAAAATTAGCGACTAAACGAAACTTGGAAAAGCGCAACGCCTAATAACTAAGGTTTGCACATTTACCTATGAGCCGTAGTTAAAAAATCGGGTGATGGCAGGTTTTGTAATTAAGCCGTCAACAGTTGAAAACTATTAGCTTTGAACTTAAAGTCCTTCAAAAAATGAAAAGAAACCTCGCTGCATTGTTCGCCCTGATTGGGTGGTTTGCATTAATAGCTCAGTATATTTTAATGATTGAAAACAGGCAAACCCCTATACCGGAAACGACTATCAGATTTTTTAGTTTTTTTACGATCTTAACAAACTTGTTGGTTGCAATCTACTTTACCTACATAGGCTTTACGAAAAATCCAACGTCGAAATTAATTCAGCAGCCTGGGTTTCTTACGGCAATAACCATCTACATCACAATGGTTGGTTTAATTTATCAAATTGCTTTAAGGCATGTTTGGCAGCCAAAAGGATTACAGTTAACCGTTGACGAGCTGCTTCATTCGTTGATACCAATTATCACCATCATTTTTTGGTGTTTATACGAGGCTACAAAATCGGTTAAGTACTCACAAATACTAAAATGGGCAATATATCCTGTATTCTATTTATGTTATATCTTAGTAAGAGGAAGGTATTCGGGTTTCTACCCATATCCTTTTATTGATGTCACATCGTTAGGGATCGAAAAAGCGCTGACAAATGCCAGCGTTTTATTATTCGTCTTTATTATTATTTCTGCCTTGTTTGTTTTTATTGGCAAATCAATTATTAAAAGATAGCAATCCCGCTGCCAGGCTATTTCACAGATAAAAATCTATTCCGGAACAACAATCCTTAAATATTTAAATCATGAAATGTAATAAGCATTCTTTGGTCATTTTTTTCCTACTGATTTCAGCAAGTGTTTTTTCGCAAACCAGGGTTGAACTATCATCTTTTAAAAGTTCCTTCAATTTTGGAAAATCTGTTGCTGTCTTTGGAGGTTCTGTTTCTGTGATACCGGTGAGCGATAGCGCCAAAGTGCTATGGAAAAGGTGCCTGGGAATGACCGTTACCAATTTTGGCGTTTCCGGTGCAGGCTTTTCTTCCCTGCAGGGCAAATCGCTTCAGCAACAGGTGAATGAAGCAGGTGTATTTGATATTTATGTGCTGTGGGCTTCCACGAACGATTATACTAATCATCGCGAGGTGGGAAATTATACCGATTATACAGAGTTCGATAATTATGATACTGCAAAATTAATTTCACAGGCAGGCGGAATTAACTACTGCATCAAAAAAATTTATGAGAAAAATCCCCATGCGTTTATCTACTTTTTTACATCGAGCAAAGCTTTTATTAATAGGGGAGGCTACGATCCGTTTGTTGAACATGGGATGAATGAATATGTTGAAATGCAAAAAAAAGTTTGTGAACTTCATGGGATACCGTTTCTTGACCAATTCTTTATGGGCGGCTATAATATTTACAATGAATCTTTGTATTATCACGACCCTATCCACATGAATGCATTGGGCTACAAAAAATTAGGCGAGCTACAGGTGTCCTTTCTAAAATAACAGAGTTGAGGAATGTTAACAATCCCTGTACTTAATAATCTCTTATTTTTATCGCTTGAATTAAAATCAATTTTCCTATGAAACATGTGTTCTCTTTTTGTATTTGCCTTATAGTAGCAGGTATCTTGCCCCAAAATATTTTCGCCCAGGATTCGCTTTCTATTTACAACAAAAACGAAGTATTCGATCCGTTGTTTCTTAATCAGCCCGCGACGGAATTTCGCAGTGCCAACGGAGCGCCTGGCCCTAAGTATTGGCAAAATAGCGTCAACTATACTATTCGCGCTACGTTAAATGAACCGGATACCACGCTTAACGGAGATGTAACTATTAACTATACCAATAACAGCCCTGATACGCTTAATTATTTATGGTTGCAATTAGACCAGAATCTTTTCAATCCTGACTCACGCGGCGCAGCTACCACACTGATTACGGGCGATCGGTTCGACGTAAAAGGATATACAAAGGGAGGTTATCATATCGAATCAGCATCTGTTACTTACAAAGGAAAAACGTATAAAATCGATCCGGTAATTACGGATACGAGAATGCAATTGCGTTTACCCTTCACCGTCAAACCTAATGGTGATAAGATTGATATCAGAGTAAAATATTTCTTTTCAATTCCACGATACGGCGCAGACAGGATGGGGCGGCTATATACCCAAAACGGAGTTGTTTATCAACTTGCCCAATGGTATCCGCGCATGTGCGTGTATGATGAAGTGAAAGGCTGGAACACATTGCCGTACATGGGCCTGGGTGAGTTTTATTGTGATTACGGCAACTTTGATTACTATGTGACGGTGCCTGCTGATATGATTGTAGCAGGTTCCGGTGATTTGCAAAATCCATCAGAGGTGCTGACTTCTACGGAAATAAAAAGGTTGAACGAAGCGCGCAAAAGCGACAGCACCATTTTTATTATCAAAGAAAATGAGGTAGGAGAGGCATCTACCCATCTTGCCAGCAAAGGCACAAAAACATGGCATTTTCAAATGAATAACTCACGCGATGTTTCCTGGTCCGCATCCAAAGCTTTCATCTGGGATGCTGCGCGAATTAATTTCCCATCGGGGAAAAAGGGAATAGCGATGGCGGTTTATCCAGTGGAAAGTGAAGGATATGATGCCTACGGAAGATCAACACAATATTTAAAACAGAGCATAGAATTTTATTCAAAAAGTTATTTTGAATATCCATGGAACTCAGCAGTAGTGGTGGCAGGCGTGGCTTTGGGTATGGAATATCCCGGAATCGTTTTCTGTAGCTACAATTTACAAAATGCCAGTTTATGGCATGACGTAACCCATGAAATAGGACACAACTGGTTTCCGATGATCGTAGGAACTGACGAACGTAGCTTCATGTGGATGGATGAAGGAATGAATACATTTATCAATGGCTACGCTTCAAATTCTTTTAACCACGGTGAATATGGCGATACCACAAACGGAACCATACTTGGAATGGCAAGGACTATGACAGTAAGTAAAGATCCATTGATGACGCCGCCCGAATCGATGAGCCTGAGCGACTATGGCCAGTATTATTTTAAAACTACCACAGCTTTAAATATTTTGCGCAATTCGGTGATTGGTGCAGACAGGTTTGATTATGCTTTTAAGACTTACATCAAACGATGGGCGTTTAAGCATCCTCAACCTATAGACTTTTTCAGAACAATGAACGATGCAGCGGGAGAGGATCTCAACTGGTTTTGGAAAGAATGGTTTTATGAAACCTGGACGCTTGATCAATCTGTAAAGGGTGTAACATACGTGAATGATAATCCGGCAAACGGCGCACTGATTACAATAGCAAACTTGCAGCAAATGGCGTTGCCAGTTACGGTGCAGGTTACTGAACAAAACGGTAAAATACAGATTATCGATCTTCCTGTAAACGTATGGCAACGAGATACCGACTGGACTTTTAAATATAACTCAACCAGCCCGATAACCTCCGTCGTACTGGATCCTAAGGAAATTTTGCCCGATATAAATCGAAAGAATAACACATGGGAACCAAAATAAATAATGGAGTGCAACACATTCTGTGAATGGTTATGCCTGGTTTAAAAAAAAGAACTGCCGCAATTTTTGCGGCAGTTCTTTTTGCGTTGATTCCAATCGTTTTTATCAAAACAGAAAATTGATTTATTTCTTTGTTTACTGATATTGTAAATAGGGTCTGCTGATTATTATCAAATTCCGTACTGTCGTGGATTTTGTTGAAATTTGATTGAATCAAGTGCAAGCAAATATGGAAAAAGCATTAAAAAGCCGTGCATCAAAGTTTAAATATGTT
>Ga0207933_1002380_pt1 | contig 12267 bp, 7 predicted proteins | sample NGESurdeep092012_4_FD_184488 | JGI IMG/M metagenome (GOLD analysis project Ga0207933, IMG submission 184488) | Arctic peat soil microbial communities from Barrow, Alaska - NGEE Surface sample F53-3 deep-092012 (SPAdes) | ecosystem: Environmental > Terrestrial > Soil > Wetlands > Peat ... | reverse complement strand
GAAACGATACCGGCCCATCATGCTGCACAAACCTGTGCCACCCCGCCGCCTTCGCCAGCCAGCCAAACGCATAATACGGCGCCGCCTCCCGGCACAAATCGTTCACGAACCACCCCCGCCGCGCGGTCGCCTCCATCCACCGCAGAAACCGCACCACCTCATCCTCCTCCAGATGGTGCGTGAACAGAGAACTCACCACCACATCCACGTCCCCGGCATACGAAAACGCATTCCCACTCACCCACTCGATCCCCTCATCCCCACCGAACTCCCTCGCCGCGCGCGCCGCATAAGGATTCAGGTCCACCCCAACCAGCCGCACCTCCACGCCCCGCCGCCGAGCCCACTCCGCCACTCGACGCAGCAGGTCCCCACCCCCGCACCCCACATCGACAATCCGCAGCGCCTCCCCGGTCCGCGCGAAATCTACCAGCCGATCCAGCCACGCCAGCGTCGGCCGATAGCCCAGCGACCACCGGTTCACCTGCTCCAGATCCACCAAACAATCCCGAAAATCCTCATACGAGCAGGACCCATCCATCCACTCCGGCAGTTCCGACGGCTCCACCCGCCTCTCAAAATCCACCACTCTCACCCGCCTTATTCACTATTCACTACTAACTATTCACTGCTTCAAACATCATCGTCTCCGCCGTCAGCCCCGGCCCAAACGACATCGCACACCCCAGTTCCCCCGCCTTCGCCTTCCGCATCAGCTTTTCCAGCACAAACATCACGGTAGCCGACGACATATTCCCAAACTCCTCCAGCACCTCCCGCGACGCCCAAAGCGCATCCGCCGGCAACCCCAACCCCTTCTCCACCGCATCCAGCACCGACTTCCCCCCCGGATGCACCCCCCACAAAGCAATCTCGCCAACCTCCCGCGCCCCCAGCACAGCCGCCGACCCAACCCCCAGCGCCTTCCCAATCTCCCCCGGAACCTTCCCCGAAAGCAGCATGTCGAACCCCACGCCTCGAATCCGCCACGTAATCAAGTCCCGCGTCCCCGGAAGCACCACCGCCTTGAACGAATCCATCCGCAACCCCACCGGCTCCGCGCTCACCAGGCTCACCGCACAGCCATCCGCAAACACCAGGAACGACAGCACCTGCTCCAGCTCCTGCGTCTCCTGCATATGCAGCGTGCAGAGCTCTAGGCTCACGGTCAGCACCTTCGCCCCGGGCTCGGACCGCACCACATGCCGCGCCATCTTCAGCGCATTGATGGCCGCATAGCACCCCATAAACCCGATCACCGTCCGTTCCACCGTCGTATCCAAACCCAGATGCTCGACGACATCGAAATCCAGCCCCGGCGCATACAGCCCGGTACACGATGTCACGATCACATGCGTCACCCCCCGCCGGTCCTCCTCGCTGAGCGCCAGCCCATCCAGCGCCTTCCGCGCCAGCGCCGGCGCAAATTTCTCAAAGATATCCATCCGCCGCGCCGTCTCGGGAAACTTCTTCAGCCGATAGAACTCATGCGCATTGACGACAAACTCCGTCGTCTCGGCGCTCCTGTCCGGCGTCAGCACCGAGTACCGATGCCCGATCCCCGACCTCTGCGCCATCCGCTGAAACACGGGCTTCACCCGCGGGTCTTCCAGCATGCCATCGGCAAAATCCACAAACGCCTGGTGGACATCATGTTCAGGAACAGCGGTCGCAATGCGATTGATGTACGCCTCGGTCAAAACACCTCTCCCTGCAAAGCATTCCTCCGTAGGATGCTATCCGCGCACCCGCCGTGTGTCAGCAGATTGTTACGGCATCTTCACAAGCGAGACCTCGCTGCATTTACATTCGCCGATGCAGGCGGCAAAGTCAGAATGCGCGCACGCCTTCCTCGACGACCAGCGCGTCGACATCGATGTTCAGCGCGTGGCCCAGGGCGCGGAAACCTTCGCGCCAGGCGGGCGACCAGTAGGCGTTGTCCGAGCGGCGCAGGAGGTCGTTCCAGATGTTCTGGGCCTGCCAGAGGTTGACCTCCATCGGCAGCGTGGCCAGGCTCTCGGCAATCGCCAGCGTGTCGCCCAGGACGACCAGCGATTGCGTGACCGCGGCGGCCGATTCCAGGCGCACCATCGCCCGCTTCATGCGCTTGTCCGCGGTGAAGCTGAGCAGCGGGGCGTCGAGAGTGACGCCGTCGATCTTCGCGCGGCGGAGCAGACGAGTCACCTCGGAGGCTTCGTAGGTTTCCGACTCAAGCGCCTTGCGGAGGCTGGCGTTGATGGCGAAACTCGCCGCCACGGCCAGCGCGGGCGGGGCGGCAACGCCGGATTCGGCAAGGAAGTTCAGCAGCGTCGCGTGCTCGTCATAGATGCGCATCAGCGAGCCTTCAACCTCGGAAAGCGTCTGGTTGAGGATGCTCTTGAGGATGCGGTGTTGCTCGTCGGAAAAGAGCGAGGTGAGCGAATAGAGCGTGTTGCCGAAGAAGCGGTCGATCAGGCGGATCAACTCGGGGAGATTCGCTCTGCCGATGCAGGAGCGCGCGGCGTCGGTGAATTCCTCCCAGGCCGCGGCATCGCCGGCGGTGTAGCTGCGGACGGCTGCGGAGAGGTTCTGGTCGCCGAGATGAAGGACCGCGAAGCAGATATTCTCGCGCTCCTCGGTAATGCGCGAGCGAATTTCGGCGCGGCCGAGCGCCACGCGGCCACGCCCCGACGTGAAGACCTCGTAGCTCTGGCGGTGGAGGTCGAAGCAAAACAGTTCGCCGCGGTCGGGGTAGTTGCGGAAGATGGAGCTGATGGCGTAATGCGCGCCGACATGCTCCAGGTCGACCCGGCTGTTGAGGATGTAGCGGCGGTAGACTTCGGCGCCATCGCCAACTTCGGGGACGTTGCTCTTGGCGTTGGCGAGGATGGAGAGGAACTCGGCTTCGAGCGCGGCACCCGGTTCGCGGAAGAGCTTGGCGGCCAGTTGCAGCACGCGGCCGGCGTAGGCGATGACCTGCACGGTTTCGATGCCGGAGATTTCGTCGAAGAACCAGCCGCAGGAGGTGTACATGAGCTGGGTGTGGCGCTCCAGTTCGAGGAGCTCGAGGACCGTGACGCGCTCCGCCGGGGAAAGTTCGCGGGTGGCGTGAGCGGCGAGGAAGCGGGTGACGTTCTCGGCGGAGCGGTCGAGCACGATGGAAATGTAAGCGTCGCGGGCCGTCCAGAGGTCGTGGAGCAGTGGGGCGGCCAGAGCCTCGGCGAGCGGAGCCGTCTTGTCGCGGAGGAGGTCGAGCGCGTCGCGCAGCGGGCCGCGCCATTGCTGGTTCCAGCCGGGCCGGCCGCCGTTGCAGCCGCAGTCGGAGCGCCAGCGCTCAATGCCGTGCTCGCAGCTCCACGATGTGTCGTCGGCGACTTCGGCTTCCCACTCGGGAGGGAATTTTTCGAGGAACTCGGCGTAATTCGTGAGTTGCGCGACCTCGTTGTCTTCGATCCAGTGCAGGGCGTAGCTGAGGGCCATTTCGCCGTGCTTGTGGTGGTGGCCGTAGCTCTCGCCGTCGGTCGCGACGTGGGCGAGCTGGGGCGTGGTGGGCGGCTTGTCGTCGCCGAGACCGGCGACCAGGCGGCGGGCGAAGTCTTCGCCGGAGTTGAGCAGGCCCTCGAACGCAATGGCGCGGGAGCCGGGCCCGTCGTAGAAGAAGACCGCGATGCTGCGGCCGTGGTCGAGGTGGACGAGGTAGGGGCGCGTGGGGTCTACGGTGGCGTCGGGGGTTTCGGTCCAGGCTTCGGTTGTGGGTTGTGGGTTCTCGGTTGTGGGTTCGGTGGTCGAGACGGCACGGAGTTCCGGGCCTGAAGGCTGCGGGTCGGTGGCGCGCCGGAAGGTTGGGGCGGCGGCCGATCTCTTTGCGGCGGCGGCAGAGGCGGCGCGCGCGGTGACTTCGTCTTCGGACAAAGCGCGGACGCGGGCGCACTGGCTGGGGGCGAGGATGGTGAAGAGGATTCCCTCCTGCGCCATGAGGTCGAGGACGGTGCGCGAGACGGCCGTTTCGGCGAGCCACATACCCTCGGGGCGGCGGCCGAAACGGTGCTCGAAGTCGGCGATGCCCCAGCGGATCTGGGTGCGGGCGTCGCGCTCATTGGCGAGCGGCATGATCATGTGGTTGTAGACCTGTGCGATGGCCGAACCGTGTCCGCCGTAGCGTTGGGCGCTGGCGCGGTCGGCGTCCTGGATCATGCGGTAGGTGCGGGGCGCGAAGTCCGCCAGCCAACTCAGCAGCGTAGGCCCGAAGTTGAAGCTCATCCGCGAGTAGTTGTTGAGGATGCGGACGATTTCGTTCGCCTTGTTGGTGATGCGGGAGGCGCCGTTGGGGGCGTAGCACTCGGCGGTAATGCGCTCGTTCCAGTCGTGATAGGGCGCGGCGGAGTCCTGCATTTCGACGGCTTCGAGCCACGGGTTCTCGCGCGGCGGCTGATAGAAATGGCCGTGGACGCAGATGTAATGTTGCGGTCTGGTCGGGGAGTCGGACGTGCTGGGGTTCGGCATACCTCATTCATCATCTACCGGAAGGGTGGGAAGCGGCTAGTGAGGGCAATTGGGAAGAATCTCATGAGACTGAACAAAGCGAGATGTGGGGCACCCGGCAGCATACCCCCTCCCTCCCCTCCCCCGGGTACTTTAGGACGCAAAATATTCAAACGATGGCGGTTAGGTTTTGGCTGGTCTATGTCCGGAATTGCACCATTCCTGGGCATGGCACTTTTTTCGAGCTTTCGCGCAGATGGTTCCGGAGTTCCCCGGCGTTATGATGAGGGTGCGCCTATCGGGAGGGGCATTGCATGGGTGAAATCGATCGCATCACGCAGAATCCCGCCGTTATGGGCGGCAAGGCCTGCATTCGCGGGATGAGGGTGACGGTGGGGATGATCGTCGGACAGATTGGCGCCGGGGTCAGCATCGAGAAGCTTCTTGTGGACTATCCCTACCTTGAACGCGAGGACGTGTTGCAGGCACTGCGTTATGCGGCCTAAGTTGCGAGCGGCATACCCCTGAGAGGTCTGCGAATAGGAGCGAGCAATTCTGTCGTTTCGCTGCGCTGCACTCCGGCCTTCGGCAGAGCGGAAGAATTCTTAGAGGCGAGTTTGTGGCAGGGTCGGAGACCCTGCCTTTCCGGGCTTCGTCGTTCCTCCGGCGCGCAATATTCACGGATTGAGAACGGCACTGTTTTGACGGCTTTGAATGACAAGCTTGTCCGTCTGATGGTGATTGCGATGAGCGTCATCGGAGCGTTGAAGGGACCGGCGCTGAGGTAACGTGTCGCCAACCAAACGTGGGACACGGGTATTGGCCCGGAGCGGCGAATCATCGCCCGTGTCGGCGCAGCGTGCGAATGGGTTCTGGAAACGAAAGCTGCTTGATCCCTTGCATCCCACATATCAGAAGCGAGATGTAGGGCACCCAGCACTTCTAGTTGGATTCATGTCGAACGGGGCTATCGTCCTGTAGGAATCGAAGAAGGCGGTTCTTTACGCGCGAAGGATTCTTTAGATCGCACTCCCAGACGGCAATTGACACCCATCCCATTTTGTTTAGAAGTCGTCTGTTTCGTCGGTCTCTTAGGACATTTCTCTTCCGTTTTTCGAACCAATAATCAGCATTATGCTTGGGCTCGCGTTTTCCTCGGCTACAGGAATGAGAATGCCAAAAACACCCATTTACGAAAATGGCTTTCTTTCTTCCTGGCAGCACAATATCCGGAACCCCCGGCAAATCCTTCCGATGGAGTCGAAATCGAAAACCTTCTACCGTGAGAATGTTACGAATGCAAAGCTCTGGTGTCGTGTTTGTCGACTTGACAGCTTGCATAGTACGCCGTCGTACCGGATCAACGGACACTATTTCCTCCGAATGGCCGTCATATTGGAGCTTTTGACAATCACCCCACCTCTAGTGACTTGAGTTTTCCGCACAGTATCGGCATCCCGATGTTGAACTTCGAAGTCAACGTAATTGATTTCTTCTTCGCGACCTCCGAAACAATTGTGAAATGCATTCAATAATTCAACATCCTTGATTTGCTGTGCTGGAGGATGAGGATTGTTCCGTGGCGAAGGAACCGTGGATGGAAAAACATAGATACAGGGAGGCGGTGTGGAATAATGTGCGACTTGCGTTACCCTTTCGGGGCTGTGGTGCAGCTTAGGGCAGGGCCTCTCAACCGTGCCGCAAAGCATATCCCAGATCACCAACCCGTCGACGCGTTCCTGGCGGATTATGATCTCAGCGCTCAGGCGCGTATTGATACCGGACCAAGCATTTTTCTTGGGATCTGCGGCACCATTGGTACATAAACTCCAAATAATAAATTCATTTGCGTTGGCGGGGCGGTCAAAAATGGTTGTGTTGTTTCCATCCAAGCATCCCTTCAATTCAATTACCGCGACTCGACCGCTAATGAGATTGACGGTGTAGTCGTGTCTATTAGTGTGTCCGGAGGATTCCCAGTCCTTGATGAACCCCTTGTCCTGCATATGGTTGAGAATTTCACGAACAAATTCACGTTTATTACGCATAGTGGCCGAAAACTCGCCTCTCAAGCTTTCGATCGCGCCCCTGAATAGGCCACCCTTGTAAAACTGATCTTCAGAAAGACCGTGGGTTCCCAGTTTGTGGGCTTCAGTCTTTAAAACCTCAACATAATTCTGGATGAGCTCTTGCAAAGCGGGATTATTCGAGCATGGGATTATGCTCATGCCGCTACTTCGATCTCTCCATCGGCAGCAACAATTAGAGGTTCGAGCAAATTTTTTGCTAAGTGTCTCACCGCTGGTACCACCACTCCATCGCCTGTTAGATGATATGCCTCATTATAGTTATTCGGTAATACGTAGTCATCGTCAAGACCCATCAAGCGTGCAGTTTCTCGCGCTGAGATCAGACGCACTTTAATGTTGTTCCCTTCGACGACAATAATGAGCTGACGGCTCGATCCCCCAGACGGCGTTCTTAGGCATCCCGAGATGTCATCAAACCTCACCTCAGCACGTTGATGCTTGCTGCCGCCCTCGCCCGGCCTGGTCCTCTTGTAAATACTCCCAATTACACGTTTGCCGAAGCGGGTGGCTTTCATGACTTTCGCGCGATGAATGGGCGCCATCATTTCCAAAAGACGTTTCGTTTCTTCTTCTGAAAACCACGGGGGAGTATCGGTGGACCACTCAACGATATCGGTGAGACCCCTTACCCGCTTTTTGGGAAGGGGCATATGCCACCAGACCCATTGCTCTTTAGTGGATGATGGAAGGTTCTGAAATGCGCGAATGAGGGCGGGAGGATGCCACGGAGCCATTGCGTTGGTTCCTGCTAGAGATCGTGGAATTTCGATGTTGGCCTTTACCCCGATCACAAACAGTCTAGCTCGGGACTGTGGGACGAAGTGCGCAGCATCAATGATGACAGCACCAACCGAATATCCACCTTTGACCAGCGAATCGCAAAGTGTAGAAAAGTCTTCACCACCGTGCGACGTTAACGCGCCGCAAACATTTTCCAAAACCACAATTTGGGGAGCTCGATTCTCGCCGATGAGAGAGGTCATTAACTTCCAAAATGGTCGAAATGTTCCGGAACGATCACCCTTTAGACCTGCGCCACCCCCGGCAAGAGACAAATCTTGGCAGGGGAACGATGCCCACGCCAAGTCTGCAGTTTCAGGAATATCCCGAAGCGACAAAGTTCCTACGTCTGCGACCTTGAGTACGGCATCGCCCCAGTTATCACGGTATGCTGCGGCCTTCTTATGATCGAAGTCGTTCGAAAATAGACATTTCCAGCCGCTGCCTAGGCCCGCGCGCGCCATGCCGCCGCCAGCGAAGAACTCGTAGAAGTTGTACATCTTCGCCTCCTGTTCGCGTATTGTCTACCTTGCAGCAAAAGAACTCAAGTGTTTTCTGACATGCTGGCCCATGATTGGTTCGATTTTGGCTCTTACTGCAGCAGCGTGCCGCTCTCTCCGCCGTTGGTTTTGGGGTCTTCGGGGGGGATGACCATGGCGGCGGCTACCTTGTCGTCGGTGTCGAGGTCGAGGAGGCGGACGCCCATCGTTGCACGGCCGGCGGCGCGGACGGATTTGGTGTCGATGCGGATGATCTTGCCGAATTGCGAGATCACCATCATTTCTGTGGTGTCGTCGACGAGTTGGATGCTGGCGACTTTGCCGATCTTGGGCGTGGCGCGCATGTTGATGACGCCCTTGCCGCCGCGGGATTGCAGGCGGTACATGTCCACGTCGGTGCGCTTGCCGTAGCCGTTTTCCGAGACCGTGAGGATCAGGCAGGGGGTTAGGCCGAGCTTTTCGTCGAGCTTGGCGAGTTTGGCGACCGCTTCTTCGGAGAGCGCGGGGGCGGCCAGCTCGCCGGGCTCGGATAGTTCGAGGGGCTGGGAGTTGACGCTGTCCGTGGTCTCGTCGAGGACGGCTTCGACCTGGTCCTGGAGGCCGGCGGCGGCCGCCATTTCGAGGCGCTGCTTGTTGCGGGCTTCGGCGGAAGGTGTGACCGCGGCGCCGATGACGTAGTCGCCCTTCTTGAGCGAGATGCCGCGGTTGCCGGCGGCAGGGCGGCCCATCGAGCGGAGATCCTGCTCGTTGAAGCGGATGGCCATGCCGTCGTGCGTGGCGAGGAAGATGATCTGATGGCCGTCCGTGATGCGGGCGGTGATGAGTTCGTCGTCCTTGTCGATGCCGATGGCGATGATGCCGCGGGCCATGACGTTGGAGAAGTCCTTGAGCGCCGTCTTCTTCACTGTGCCGTTGCGAGTGGCGAAGAGGACGTACTTCGACTCCTCGTTGAGGTCGCGGACGGGGAGGATGGTAACGACTTTTTCGCCGGGCTGGAGGTCGACGAGCGAGGCCATCGCCTTGCCCTTGCCGGCGGCGCCGACGTCGGGGATTTCGTAGACCTTGAGCCAGTAGACGCGGCCGGTGTTGGTGAAGCAGAGCAGGAAGGCGTGGGTGCTGTCGATGATGAGCTGGGCGACGAAGTCTTCGTCGCGGGTCTTCATGCCGAGACGCCCCGTGCCGCCGCGCTTTTGCTGGCGGTAGATGCTGATGGGCGTGCGCTTGAGGTAGCCGGTGTTGCTGACGGTGACGGCGACTTGTTCATCCTGGATTAGGTCTTCGAGGGTGAGCTCGTCGGCCTCTTCGGTGATGACGGTGCGGCGGGCGTCGCCGTACTTGTCGCGGATGTCTTCGAGCTCCTTGATGATGACGCGGCGGAGTTTTTTCTCCGACGCGAGAATGCTTTCGAACTCGGCGATGTTGTCGCGGATGGTGCGGAGCTCGTTGAGGAGCTCGTCGATGGAGAGCTGGGTCAAGCGGTAGAGCTGGAGCTCGAGGATCGCGTCGATCTGGCGGTAGCTGAGGATCAGCGTGCCGGCGGTATTGTTGGCCTGCTGCGCGGAGACGGAGCCTCCGGCGAGGTCGATGTTGTACTTGGTCGGGTCGAGAGAGACGCCGGCGATTTCGGTGCCGCGGAGCGTGATGCGGCGGTTGCTGAAGTAGCTGAAGAGGTTCTCGCGGGCGTCGGCGCGCGAGGACGACTGGCGGATGATCTTGATGACCGTGTCGAGGTGGTCGAGCGCGATCTGGTAGCCGACGAGGACGTGTTCGCGCTCGCGGGCCTTGTTGAGGAGGAACGACGTGCGGCGGCGGACGACTTCGATGCGGTGATCGATGAAGGCCCAGATTGCGGACGGGAGTGGAAGCTCCTTGGGCTGGTTGTTGTGGACGGCCAGGAAGATCATGCTGAAGCTTTCCTGCATGGAGGTGTGCTTGTAGAGCTGGTTGAGGACGATTTCGTGCTGGGCGCCGCGCTTGAGTTCGATGACGATTCTCATGCCGTCGCGGTCGGACTCGTCGCGGACGTCGGAGATGTCGTCGACGATTTTTTCGTTGACGATTTCGGCGATGCGCTTGATGAGGTTCGACTTGTTGACCTGGTACGGGATCTCGGAAACGATGATGGCCTGGCGGCCGCCGGTAATATTCTCAAGGCCGCATTTCGCGCGCATCATGAAGCGGCCGCGGCCGGTGGCGTAGGTGTGCGCGAGGTTTCCGCGGCCGTAGAGGAAGCCGCCGGTGGGGAAGTCGGGGCCCTTGACGTGCTCGAGGACGATTTCGAGGTCGGTGCGGGTTTCGGCCTTGTCCTTGAGCAGGAGCGCGATGGTCGCGTTCAACACCTCAGTAAGGTTGTGCGGCGGAATGTTGGTCGCCATGCCTACGGCGATGCCGGTGCTGCCGTTGACGATGAGGTTGGGGATGCGCGCCGGGAGGACCGTGGGTTCCTGCGTGGACTCGTCGTAGTTGGGGGTGAAGTCGACGGTGTCGGAGTCGATGTCGGCCAACATTTCGCCGGCCAGGCGCGTCATGCGGGATTCGGTGTATCGCATCGCGGCCGGTGGGTCGCCGTCGACGGAGCCGAAGTTGCCCTGGCCGTCGATCAGAGGGTAGCGGAGCGAGAATGGCTGCGCGAGGCGGACCATGGTGTCGTAGATGGCGCTGTCGCCGTGGGGGTGGTAGTTGCCCATGACGTGGCCGACGACCTTGGCCGACTTGGTGTATTTCTTGTTGAACTGGAGGCCCATCTCCTGCATGCCGAAAAGAATGCGGCGGTGCACGGGCTTGAGGCCGTCGCGGACGTCGGGCAGGGCGCGACCGATGATGACCGACATCGAGTAGTCGAGGTAGGAGCGGCGCATCTCCTCTTCGATATTGATGGGCAGCATAAGGAGGGCGCCAGGGCCGGTGGGGGCTGTGGGGCCGTCTCCACCTGCACCGCCGGGGGGCGGGTTGTTGGAGTTTGCGTCCTGAGGATCGGGGGGAGTAAGCGGGAGTTGGGGGTTCTGATCGTCTGCCATTGTCAGCTTCCATTATAGCTGCGGAGATGATCGGTTTTCACCGTGGCAGCGGTACGAAAGCGCGAGGCAAAATCGTCAAAATCACGGCATGAAATAGCGTGTGATGAGATGCAGATAACCTTATTAGAGCGAATAGCTATTAAGGTTTGGATCCCAAAGTTGAATTAGGCAGCGTGGAGGGAGTGATCGCCTGTGCAGCCATGGGCGGCGTTTGACTTACCCGAACCTGGACGGTTTCGGCCAAATCCAGGAGGATGCCCTCCGCCTCGACCGGTTCATATGTGTCAGTTCGCAAGAGTTTGAACCAGGCTTTTACGAGATAAATTGGTTTATGCGGCTCTTCGTCTCTCAGAATGGCAAACTGGTTTAGCTGGCCTGAATAGAAGCCCAAGCCACCTTTCATTTCTATTTCTATGAAAACAAGGTTTGGCAGGTCGCTCGAATCGTTCCGCCGGGGGGAAAGCGCCTCGTAAATGATAGGGCGTTCTCCGATCAAACTACGAACTCGAGTCCGGAGATATGGAATGTGGCGAATACCCGCGGCTGTGATGCGGGGCTTCCAAGTTCCATAAAATACTCCCAACCAATGGCTGACAGCAAAGCTCAAAAACACATAGATGGCTGCGAAGGACAACGCTTCCGATTTGTGCGCCGCAGCCCATGCCTGGCCCTGCCACTTGTCGATTTCCTGGAAATAGAGAAGCGGATGCCAATAGTGAACGGCTCCAAAGAGGAGAATCAGAAGCGCAAAAGCGAGGAAGAGAAGACCGTGCGTGGAGACGCCGAGAGCAACAAGTTCACCCAGTTCGGTGGTGGCGCCTTGATCCTCAAACGAGCGTGGACGGACGAGATTGCGTCCACGTTGCGCGAAGATGCCCGGGATGACACACAGGATGACGAGGAAAACCGTCGAGAGATCGAGCTTCAAGAGGCACTCCGCATCCTATTATTTAATCCTATTATTTATTGCCGCTTTCCCGAGCTTCCCGCAGGAGTCGATGAAGACGTGGATTGAGTCGGAGGCTGTCCAACCACAAACGGGTTGGGAGCATTCGGTTCAACGCGCAGGGTATTCAGACTGCGAAACAGATCACTAGCCTGATCAAGCTTGCAAACTGCATCCATTGCGATTGTTCTACCCTTGGTTTCCATACCGGTTCTCCGAAGGATAAGTATACACCTGCACTTAGCGAGTCTGCCGGGCGGCGCGGTAGTGGTTGGGAGCGAGCAGCCGAGCGAGGATTCTTAGAGCTTATCCGTAAATAGTAATGGTTTGTCTCCAACAGATCAAGGCTGCGGCCAAGGAAAGCAGAGCGACGTAGCTGGCTTCGGTTTTCTCGAAGCTGACCAGCAGTTTTCGATAGCGATTGAACCATGAGTGTGATCGTTCGACTACCCAGCGGCGAGCTTTCCAGCCGG
>Ga0207933_1002379_pt1 | contig 12267 bp, 6 predicted proteins | sample NGESurdeep092012_4_FD_184488 | JGI IMG/M metagenome (GOLD analysis project Ga0207933, IMG submission 184488) | Arctic peat soil microbial communities from Barrow, Alaska - NGEE Surface sample F53-3 deep-092012 (SPAdes) | ecosystem: Environmental > Terrestrial > Soil > Wetlands > Peat ... | reverse complement strand
TCCGCCCTTCTGGTGGCGCTTGCCAATTTCCCAGGCGGCCTTGGCGGAGATGCCTACACCTGCTCCGGCTTCCACTGTGGTCCGGCCTTCGTCCATCTGCCGCAGCACCAATGCCCGAATGACCGCCCGCACCGGCTGCACTCCGCCGCTCAACAACTCCTCGACCTGTCTTCGTTCTTGTCGCGAAAGCTGAATCTGCAATCCTCCACGCTTGCCCATGCCTCCGCTATACTGCTCGGCTACATCTCCGCCAAGTACCTGCCTCGATTACGAATCTACCAAGGCATGGTACTGTGCCATCAGACCATTTGCAGCTGGCCCACTATACAACGCAGCCGGCCGTCCCGGGCATGTCCCGGATAGAGCCGCCTGACGGTCGAAAAGTTCGACTTATGTTCCGGCCGTTTTATGCCTATGAACAAGGCTTTCCATATCAGATGTATTTCGACAGAAAAGATTGGCCTTACTCGCTCGGATACGAGCCAATGTGCAAGGGGTGCTCATAACATACGCGAGCAGCCATGGAACGTTGCCGTGCTAAGTTCGTGCTCCTGCGGCAGGTGTGAGGGTTTTACATCAACTTGCTGGGCCAGCCCCTAGATCTGCGCATATCGAAGCGTGATTTCGGATTTTGGGAGGAGAGCGGTATGAGCACGAGCAGCACACCGAAGCGCAGATCATTGCGGCCTTGAAGCAGGACGTCCGGATGAAGTGGCGCGGGAGATCGGCGTGTCCGAAAGGCGGCTTTGAGCTTGGATGTCGAAGCACGGATGTATCGCGAAGGGGGGCTTTGCTTGAAGCGGAAGAGGCATGCCCTACGTTCCTGGCGGCTAGCCACAAGTCCCGGCCGCTGTCAACCAGGACCATGACTTCCCCGTGGTTGAGCTAGTAGGCCGTACCATCCGTGTGCTGAGGGTGAGATGCCCACGCAAGTGTCTGGCGCTCGAGACTAGACGCGAGACGGGCTTCGCCGGCTGTGGCGTCACTTGCGCTTGATGAAGTGATTGCGCGACAAGGCATTGAGGCCGTCGTGGACCTGGGAGATCGCCGCAGGTTAAAGTCCAATGATTCTTCAGTTTACGCAAGTCATATTGGCGCGTCTCCAACTGCCATGGAGGAACGGGATAAGCGCGGCAAATGAGTCGGCAGATGGGGTGGCTGCTGGCGCAATAGGCGCAATACCAGCGTGGCGTGCCAGGGGGGATTTGGACCTCGGAATTACCTCCCCCAGAAACCGCTTGACAGTTGTATACAATTCCCCATACAACTTGAGACCCAGTGGGATGTTTTTATTTTCGGAGGCTTGGGATGGAGGAGAAAATGAGGGGCTTGTCAGTTCGTTTCCTTTGGGTAATTGCTTCCCTCGCCATTTGCATTTCATACGCCTGGGCCCAGGGAGGGCAAGGCACCGTCACAGTGAAAGTTGCTGACCCAACCGGAAGCATTATTCCCGGCGCAACATTGACGCTGCAAGACCTGTCCACCAACGATATCCGCCATGCGGCCACGCAAGCCAGCGGAAGCTACAGTTTTGTCAATCTCGCGGCGGGAAACTATCGATTGACTGTGTCCGATACCGGCTTTCAATCGAAGGTCTTCGAAACCGTGGTCGTCCATGACGTGCAAACGACAGACATTGACGCGACCCTGACGCCCGGGGGAGCTACGACGACCGTAACAGTCTCCGGAGCAACGTCGCTGATCGATACCACTTCGAATGCAATCAGCACCACCGTCGACATGAAGCAGCTGCAGGACCTTCCCATTCAGGGCAGAAATGTTATCCAGCTTTCGTCCTTGGTTGCCGGATACAGCGGCACTTGGAATGGATTGCCCTCTCCTGCGCAGTCGAACAGTATTGATGGAGTCGACGCCAGTAACAATCGACGTAAGTTTATGGGAAATGCGCAACCGCTCGCGCAAGCCCGGCTAGAAGATATCTCCGAGATGACGGTACAAACGGATCAGCTCTCCCTCAATCAAGGATTTGGGCAAGGGGATATGCAGCTGAATTTCGTCACACGCCGCGGCACGAACTCCTTTCATGGCCGCGCCTATGAAGACTTCCAAAATTCCGCGCTGAACGCGAATAGCTGGTATAACGACGCGAACGGATTGAAGAAAAATCATTTGATTCTGAACGATTTTGGCGTCAGCCTGGGCGGCCCGATTCTCAAGGACAAGCTATTTTTCTTTGGAAGTATTGGCATTTCCAAGCAACCCGGAACGATCAACGGCAGCAGTACCGTTTTGACCAGCACCGCGCAAAACGGGAGCTTCACCTTCACTGGCACAGATGGGCAGCTTCACACCGTGAATCTGTTGACCCAGATCGCACAGCCCAACGGCCTTCCAAACGTGATCAATCCCACGACCGCGGCGGCACAGTCGGCGATCAATACCTCCCTTAGCGGCGGGGTTGTCAGGCCTACCGCGGACCCCAATGTTCAGTCACTAAGCTGGCTGACTCCCTCGCCCACCACGATGTACTTCCCCGCGGTTCGGATCGATTACAATCTATCGCAACGTTACAGGTTCGACTTTGCCTGGAATGAGACCAAGATGTCCCAGCCCACGGCGGGCCTCGCTCTCTTCCCCGGTAGCGGTTTTGCGAAACAAGCTGCAGGAAATAAGTCGACTGACTATACCGCCTCCATCGGATTCAATTGGACGATCAGTCCAACGCTCATCAACCAGCTTCAGGGTGGTCTGCTCTACGCAGATCAAGATACCGCCTACAATGCATCGCCTATCTGGGAAAGCGAGCCAACCGTCACCTGGGGCGTAGGGACCTCTGGTCAAAGTTTTCCGAACTTGCCCACCTCGACCTTCTATCCAACGGTCACCGCCAACGACACGATGACGTGGCAACATGGGTCCCACACGCTCTCGTATGGATTTTCCTTCTTCCGTGAGCAGGATCACTATTGGAATCCACCCAGCGGATTTGCACACTATAGCCTCGGCTTAGCGAGCGGAGATCCTGCTCTGAGTGATTTCTCCAACGCTCCGGAACTGGCGACCGCGACGCAGTCACAGTTGGCGGAGGCAGAATCCCTCTACGCTCAATTAGTGGGCCGGATCAGCAGCATCACAGGATCTCATGCCTATAACCCAAAAACCGGCCAATACCTCTCGCAGGGGCAATATGGGTCGTTTAATCTCGACGAATTACAGAAGGCCTGGGGCCTTTTTGTGCAAGACTCCTATCATGTAACCCCGACACTTACGGTCAACTACGGTCTCCGTTGGGATTTCACCGGAGACGACCACGATCTCACCAGCGCATACCATAGCCTGCCGCTGGCAAGCGTCTGGGGGCCCTCCGGGATAGGCAATTCATTTAATCCTGGAGTTCTGAATGGCGAGCAAAATCCGCAATTTGTCGCTCGGGGACATCAATATAGCCCTTGGAACGTGAGTCCCCAGCCCCAGATTGGGGTTGCATGGAATCCCCAGGTCACATCCGGGTTGCTAGGCGCCCTCACGGGTGGAGGAAAATCCGTCATTCGGGCCGGATTCTCGCTGCGGCGTTACACGGAACCCTATCAATACTATTGGGACGCGGCCTCCAGCTACGGTAGCTTTTTCGGCCAGAGCTTCTTCCTGCACGCCAACACCAATTTTGCTCCAGGCAGTCTTGCGCTTGGCGACAGCCTGCCACCGTTCGCGGTTACACCCTCGAGCTATACGACAACTTTCCCGGCTTCGGCTACTACCTTTGTAAACCAGTTCGAATCAAACTCCCCGCTGGCCGCGACGGGCATAAACCCAAAAATCAGCCAGCCGTATGTGCAATCGTGGAACTTCGGAATCCAGCGCTCCATCGGCCCGAGGAATGTTCTTGAGGTGCGTTACATCGGCAGCAGGAGCGTGCACCAGTGGGTGAGCGTAAACACAAACGAGGTAAATATCTTTGAAAATGGATTTCTGAAACAATTTCAACAAGCACAGCAAAACCTTGCCACAAACACCGCCAACGGCAAACCGAACAACTTTTCGGATACCGGGTTATCCGGTCAACAAGCGACGCCGATTTTTGATGCTGCCTTCGCTAATGTTGTTCCTTCCTCGGCCTACACCAACGGTGCATTCGTTCAACTGTTGAAGACAGGACAAGCTGGCGCCCTCGCTGCGCAACTAGGCGGGGGATTGGGTGGAACCTATTTTTGCAATATGGTCACGACATCCTTCGCCCCGTGCGGCCCCGGGGGGACAGCCAACTATCACGGGGGCGGCGGATCCTATCCGATCAACTTCCTCCAGGCCAATCCGTTCTTTTCCGGCCAGGAAGTCGGGTACATGGATTCCGTCGGCTATTCGACATACAACGGGCTACAAATTGATTTGCGGCAGGCACAGTGGCACGGCATGCAGTTTAACGCCAACTACACCTGGAGTCACACTCTGGGTGTCTCATCCCCTCCAACGCAATGGACAGGCCAATTTAATCAATTCAGCCTTCGTGATATGGCTCGCAGCTATACACCGACCGCATATGACATTCGCCACGTGGTTCACGTCAGTGGAACCTACGATCTTCCAGTAGGAAAGGGAAGGCGTTTTCTGAACCGGGGCGGCGTCTTAAACGAGGTGGTTGGTGGCTGGACGGTCGGCACCATCCTGACCGCGGAAACGGGAGCTCCATATCCTCTTCAGGGCGGATTTAAGACATTCAATGACTACGGGGATGGCGGAATAGACCTTCAGGGCGTCAGCATGGCGCAACTGCAAAGCTCATCGGGAGTATTCCGGGTGCCGGGTAAGCCATTCGTCGATCTTATCAATCCGAAGTATCTCGTGAGTGCTTCCGGAGGCGGAGCAAATCCATCCTATATCACGCCTCATGCTGCCCCTGGCTCCTTCGGGGCCAACGCGTTCCTTTATGGTCCGCACTTTTTCAATGACGATCTTTCCATCTCAAAAACATTCCCCATACGTGAAAGTCTCAACTTCCGGCTGCAAGGGGAATTCCTCAACGCATTCAACCATCCGAACTTTGGTAGCAATTTCAACAATCCGGAGACGCAAGGGTTGATTAACTCGTTCAATCTGAATACGACTACGGTGCAAAGCAATCAGTTCGGAACTACGAATGGGCCTACAACAGGCGCACGTGTCATAGAACTGCGAGGAAGCCTGGAATTTTAGTGGCAAATCCACAGTTAAGAATCGGTCAAAAAAGCATTTGAGAACTGGGGGGACGTCTATGAGAAGGCGGCAGGGCCGTTTGGCGCTGATTTGTGCGTGTTTGCTCTTTTGCCTATGCGTATCGAAACAGATATTGGGTCAATCCAACGAGAAGAGTCAGACAGAGTCAGCTCTGGCGGGCCTGCCGGCAGTGCAGAGCTTGGACATTCAAGCCCAAAGCGTTACTGCAACTGATCCCACTACACACCAATCCATTCATCTCGGATTAAACGAAAGTGTGGGCCCGTGGGCTCTTATGGCGGTAGTGCACTCTTCCAGTGGAGCGCCACTCGCGGTTTTTGAAAATGTGGCGGACTGGCGTGGAGACATGGTTTATGTGGGAACGGGCGGCGTAGTTTTAGACTTGCCGCAAAGCGCGGAGGCCACGAGCGCGGACCCTGCCACCTTGTATGAAGGGCACACATTGCAGGAAGTGATGAACTCAAAGGAGGATATTTTGTCCTCTGGACTGTTGAAGGGTACTGCCGATCCCAGCTATGCTGCTGTTGCTGCGGCCATGCCTCCCTTGCGGGTTCCATCTTTTGTGGGAACACGGGAATCAGACGACAAACCTACTTGGGAGTATGGCGGCTTCAGCGACGAGATCTACGTTGACGTTGGCAAGGTATACACACAAATCCAAGAAGCGCGGAACAAAAAAGACGTGTGGGAGGGACTGGTAGGAGGTTGGCTCCCGGTGCTCCGCTACGTCTTCCCATCTGGAGAACACCGCTATTGGGAAGAAACCATATTTGCCTCCGAGGATCCAGGACATTTCTGGAATCTGCCAACCTGGTTTCGCGTCCTCCTGGTGGAAGACGGTAAAGTAAAGCAAGCGCATTACATTGATACGAATCTTCCTTACCCGCCGCGAGGCGAACCAAAAGGTTCGGAATTCTACCAGGCCCTTCTGAAGGTAAATTCGGACTGGAAGAGCCAGATGAAGCCCCGGATGACAATTAATGTGCCTGACCCGAAGATCATGGATTTCTGTCTGCGGTCTTTGTCTCTTGTGATGATTACCCGGGTCGGAAATCATCTGAAATATGGATATCCACCTTTGGGAGGAATCAACGTCTTTGGCGGTTACGGCTATAATAACGTGGATACCTTTCAAGACACGTTCAATGGCGATGTCTCCGCTATGCTCGAATGGGGACTCTTCGATACCGCCAAGGGATACATAGACGACTACTTTACGCACGCTGTGCGCGACGATGGTTCGATCAATACCCGCGGGCCGGAGATTGGCCAGTATGGAAAAATGCTTTCCGTCATGGCCAAATATTATGAATACACGCACGATGCGCAGCTCATGCAGAAGTACCAAGAGAAGCTGAATGCGATTGTCAACCTCTTCTATACGCTTCGTAAGCAATCCAAGGAGTTGCCTGCAGATAACATTTCATACGGTCTCATTCGTGCCTGGTCCGAGCACGATAGCAGCCTGAAGGTCCATCCCTATCGCTTTATGGAGCCGTACTTTTCAAGCAACCTCGAGGGCGCACGAGGGTTTGCCGACCTCGGTCAGGCCTGGATTGATATGGGCAAGAAGCTCTCCGACCCAAAACTTCAGGCTGAAGGTACCCGCCTGCTCCAGGAATCCGCTGCAATGGATAAAGATGTAGAGACAGCAATCAACAAATCAATCGATCGTACTCAAAGTCCTGCCTACATTCCGCCAATGCCCGTCAATGGGCCAATCTACGGCAGAGGAAGGGTTTACGTGGAGATGCTCGACTCGGGGATGCTCCCAGAGGCACAAGCCAAGATGATCATGGCGAATCTCGCCGCGAATCATGGCTCCCGTTTCGGCTTGCCCGGCGGTGGGATGCATCTGACTGGCTTTCTGGCCTTCGGGCCTGCATACTCCCGGCTGCAATTCGATCTGCCCCGCCAATTCCTGCTTCTTTACGATGCGGATATGTCGCATATCTATTCTCCGGGAACCTGGACGGCGGTCGAAAGCGCGAAATTGGACGGCACTCAAGGGGGGCCTTATGCTACGCCCTCCGAGGACACAATTCCTGTTTTTACGAAGTGGATGCTGCTCTTTGAGGAGCCGGAAACAAATGTGCTTTGGCTCGCGAAGGCGACTCCGAGGATTTGGCTGCAAGAGGGGAAAGCTATCGCGATCTCTGGAGCGCCAACCCGCTTCGGTACCGTCGGATATCAACTGCACTCGGACATCGATCACAACAAGGTCTCGGCTGTGATTCATCTGCCCGCAAACTATAACGCCACCACCAAACTCAGACTGCGCGTGCCGGAGGGCAAGACTATGCATTCCGTCACGGTAAACGGAAGGCCGTGGACCAATTTTTCAGCAGAAGGAGAGGTGATTACGATTCCTCCTGCTCATATGCAAGTCGTTAACGTAGAAGTATCTTACTGAGACGCGGGGGATCGGGGGAGCAGGGTCAGAGGGGATCTGACCCGAGACCAATGGCCGGTCGCAGCTGGACCGTCTTTCGGAATGAGGACGTGGGCTGAAATGGACAACAATTCTCCACAAAAAACCTCCCGGACCACACCGCGACGTCAAATGACCCGGCGTTCGCTGCTCCTGTCCGGCTGTGCGCTTCTTCCCGCCTCGGGCATTTTGCATTTTGCAACAGCTCTCGGCGAGAGCGTAAGTGATGACGACAAGCTCCAGCCCGTTCCATTGACGCGGGTCGATATCGATGACCGATTCTGGGCGCCACGAATGGAAGTGAACCGCGAGGTCTCAATCTGGCACTGCCTTGAAAAACAAAAAATTGTAGATTTCCAGACCCCGCGACTGATTGAAGGCGCGGCATACATGATTGCCAAGCGTCCCTATCCGGAGCTGGAGCAGTATGTAGATAAGGTCATAGACACGTTAGTTGATACAGTTATTAACCCACGGCTTTCCGATCCTGATAAGGCGGTCCGAGTGACCGGCCACTTTCTTGAAGCATCGGTCGCATACTATGCAGCCACGGGAAAACGCAAGATGCTGGATACAGCGCTCCGTGATCTGCAGGTGATCAATGCCAATTTCGGTCCAGGCAAAAAAGCGTATATTTCGGATCATGAAGGACAGAAGATCGGGCTTCTTCGGCTTTATCGAGAGACCGGTGACCAACGATGTGCGACGTTGGCGCAGTTTTTTATGGACGGACGAGGTAGAGATGATTATCCGTATAAAGGCGTGTATGCGGAAGACCGGACGTATGCGCAGGACCAGAGGCCTGTAGTCGAGCAGGAGCACGCAGTAGGGCATTGCGTCCGCGCTACATACTTGTATGCCGCATTGGCCGACATGGCCTCGTTGTTCAACAGGCCAGACTACGAGAAGGCGAGCAGCCTGATTTGGCAGGATGCTGTTTATGGCAAAACCTATCTGACTGGTGGCATCGGATCTATACGGTTTCACGAGCAATTCGGAGATCCTTATGAACTGCCAAATCTGAGCGCTTGGAGTGAGACCTGTGCGGCCTACGGAAATGCGATATGGAACCATCGTATGTTTCTTTTGCACCGCGATGCTAAATATATAGACGTGATGGAAAGAGTCATGTACAACGGTTTTGCCAGCGGAGTCTCGATCAGGGGGGACAGATTTTTCTATCAGAATCCGCTCAAATCATTTGGCAATTATGACCGGTACGACTGGATTAATGTACCATGTTGTCCACCTAATGTGGTGCGCCTTACTGCTTCCATGGGAAGTTATATCTACGCTCAAACCAAAGACTTGGTTTATTTAAATCTCTTTGTTGGCAGCAAGACAACAATTTCGCTTGGCGGCAGCGATGTTACCATCAGGCAGGAGACTAGATATCCTTGGGATGGAGCCGTCACCATCCATGTGCAACCCTCCCGAGCAACTAACTTCACATTGCTAGTCCGTATTCCCGGTTGGGCGCGCAATGAAGTCATGCGGGGAAATCTCTATCGCTACACTGACCGGAGCGCACTTTCCCCCACGCTTGCGGTGAACGGAAAGCACGTAGAGTTACAGTTGGAGAATGGGTACGCTCGCCTGCATCGTAAGTGGCAGGTCGGGGATGTGGTTCAGCTACAACTGCCAATGCCAGTGCGGCAGGTGCAGGCAAAAAATGATGTGATGGAGAATCGAGATATGGTCGCGCTGGAGCGTGGCCCCGTGGTGTACTGTGCGGAATGGCCGGACAACGGTGGCCACGCTCTAAACATCGTTATACCGGATAACGCAGCATTCGAAAGCCACTGGAGTGACAATCTGCTGAATGGAGTAGAGGTCGTTACGGGAAATGTCCGGGTTCTAGAGCGTGAGCCAGGTGAAGCTCCGCTGCGGTCAAAACCACATGAACTCAGGGCCATTCCTTACTACAGTTGGGCAAACCGCGGTATGGGAGAAATGGCAACATGGCTGCCTCGCGTGGAAAGTAGAGCCTGGGTTGATCCCGTACCGCCGGAAAACATTGCCGCAGTCGATTCTTCGGGAGGCGAGCCTGAAGCGTGGACCGGATACAATGATCAGAACAGCGACATCCGCGCGCTCTATGACGGCCATGATCCTATAAGTTCGGCTGACGAGTCGTACTTATATTTTAAGATGCGGCCTCAAGTTGGCATGTCGGCCTGGATGGAATACCGATTTAAGAAACCCACTCAGGTTTCTTCTGCCCGAGTGTATTGGTATGACGATAGGCGGTTTTGCCTGCTGCCCGCATCCTGGCGAATACTCTACCAACATGACGGTGAGTGGTTACCGGTGGAAACTAGGAGCTCATACGTGGTTCAAAAGGATTGCTTCAATACGGTTGAGTTTTCACCTGTAACGACGGTGGCCATTCGACTAGTGGTCGAGCCTACTAACAGGCTCTATCGCGCGGGGGAGGTTGGCCCACCCGCTGCCATGTTCATCAAGCAAGATATAAAATGGGGGGAATTCGGGGTATTGGAATGGAGGATTAGCTGACTTATTATTCTAATTCTGGCCATAGATCCAAAGCCAAGTTGCTTGGAAGTTGAGAGATTCGTGGGCCTGCCTGTCACCGACGATCCCTTGATAGTCAAGGTAATGCTGAATGCACAACCGAGCTGATGCCGCCCAATATCGCGGCGCTGGTGGCAAAAGTTGTGAAGTTACTCGGCATCGGGCGTTCTGTTCTCAGCTCCCATGACCTGCCCCCGGAAAACCCTACCAGTGAAAGCTGGGGTTCTCTCGTAATCTAAGCGGGAGGACGGAGTATGAAGAAGAGCCGTTACACGGAAGAGCAGATCATTGGGATATTGAAGCAGCATGAGGACGGGGTGAGGACGGCGGACCTGTGCCGGGAGCACGGGATCAGCGCGGCGACGTTCTATGGCTGGAAGTCGAAGTTCGGCGGCATGGAGGTCAGCGAGGCGCAGCGGCTGAAGGCGATGGAAGACGAGAACCGCCGATTGAAACTGCTGGTGGCGGAGCTGAGCCTGCACGGGGAAGCGTTGAAGGCGGTGATCCGAAAAAACGGCTGGAGCTTGCCGGTCTAAGAGAAGAGATGGCGTTTGTTTCGGTCGAGTTCCGGCTGAGCGAACGCACGGCCTGCAAGCTGCTGGGCGTGGAGCGGTCGAGTTATCGCTAATCTCATCGAGGCTTGTCCGCGTATCCAAAACCATGTTGAGATATACAGCCAGCGTGGGCGCTTCGATGTCGAGGATGCTTTGTGCGACTCCCAACTCCCATCGTCTGTCGAGGGCCATGATCGCGTATTCATAAGTGATCTGTCTTCCGCAGAAGCGCTCGAGGAGGAATCCGTCTATAACCTTCTTGCCGACGCCCGCTTCTTCTCTTTCGGCCGAACTCGCCGCACCGGACAACTTCTCTTCAAGACAGTCCTTGAAAAGGCCCTCTTTTCCTCGCCAGCAGCCTGTTTGGCCACCGTTCGCCAACGCCTCAAGAAGATCGAAGACGATGCCGGCCCCGACGCAGACAAGGACCGAATCACCCTTCAGAGCATTGCCGGTGCACTTGAACGTATCGGTCCGGCCAACTTCACCAATGATCAGCATCTGCTCGATACCCTAAGGCCAGGTGGCTTTCTGCATTGGGATCCCGCCGATGCCGCCGATAGGGTGGTGATCTTCGCCGAGCGAATCGAGACTCTAGGCTTTCTCGAACAGAACCTGTCCCGTGACTTGAAGCTTAAGCCTGACCAGATCGCAGTAGTCCATGCTCGCGTCCGGCTTCAGCCTGGATGAGGTCTTCCGTGAGATGGAGAAGCCGGAAGAAGAAGTCCTGGTGGATCCCAAGGACTTCGTGGCCGCATTGCAAAATGAGGATTCTAAGCGGCGGTTCTACGTGGTCGACGAAGCGAAGGATCTAGCCGAGGTTCTGAACGCTCCGCTCGATCAGTGGCGCATCTTCCTCCATCCGAAGCAGCGAAGACTCGTTTCGATGCAAGCGAACGGACCTGTCCGAGTACTCGGTGGCGCCGGAACGGGCAAGACCGTGGTTGCGATGCATCGTGCTCGCTACTTGGCAGAGGAGGTTTTCACGAAGAAAGAAGATCGAATCCTCTTCACCACCTTTACTCACAACCTGGCGACAGATATCTGGGAGAACCTTCGCAAGCTTTGTTCCTTCGGTGCACTTTCGCGGATTGAGGTCGTAAATCTTGATGCCTGGGCGGCGAAATTTCTGTTGGGCCAGGGATATCGGCATCAAGTTGTTTTTGATGAAGACGAAAACGAGGCCTGGGCCTTTGCCCTCAACCACGCCCCGTCTGATCTAGGACTCACACCGAACTTCTATCGATCTGAGTGGGAGCAGGTAGTCCAGGCGCAGGATATAACAGACGCAGATCAGTATTTGATAGCGTCCCGCGTTGGCCGCGGAACGAGATTGAGTCGAGACGCAAAAAAGCGAATTTGGCCTGTTTTTCAGGAGTACAGAGCCCAACTCAACGAACAGGGGAAAAAGGAGTACGTCGATCTACTGCGCGATGCCCGTGGCCTCATCCGGAGTAAGGGGATCTCATTGCCCTATAGGAACTTGTTGAAATTTGCTGCGCAGTAGCGAACTTGTTCAGGATTCGCGTTTCTGCCGAGTTGCAGTCAGTCTAAATCGTGGCTTTGAACAGTGTT
>Ga0207933_1002377_pt1 | contig 12271 bp, 11 predicted proteins | sample NGESurdeep092012_4_FD_184488 | JGI IMG/M metagenome (GOLD analysis project Ga0207933, IMG submission 184488) | Arctic peat soil microbial communities from Barrow, Alaska - NGEE Surface sample F53-3 deep-092012 (SPAdes) | ecosystem: Environmental > Terrestrial > Soil > Wetlands > Peat ... | reverse complement strand
GTCACGGCGGGAGCTTCGGCTCCTGAGGCGCTGGTGCAGGCGGTGGTGGCCCGCCTGGCCCCGACCGAGGGCGTCCACCGGTCACCGGTGACGGTGGAGGAGGAGTACTTCCCTCCGCCCCCTGAGCTGCGGGAGCTGCTGCGGGGGCTGGAGTCAGCCCTGGGCCTGCTCAACAGAGTGTGGCGGGGCGACGAGGCCGGAACGGACGGGACCGCGGAACCGGGGAGCCAGGTCCTGGCTGCCGACCGCACCACGGTGGCTGCCGACGTCCTCGAGCGCCTGGCCGGCCCGCCTTCCTGACCTCCGCCGAAGCAGGTGCCCAGGCCGGGTTTTGGCGCGAGACTGTCACCATGACGACTTCGTTCACCAGCATGGATGTGTCCACCGGCGAGCAGTGGGCGGTGATCGGCGCCGAGACCATGAAGAACCAGGGCCGTGTGGCCGACCGGGTGCTGGCCATGCTGGAGTCCCTGGCCGACGTGGTCGACGGCTTCGCCGTGGACCAGCTGACCCACTGTCTCCAGACCGCCACCCGCGCCGAGCGGGCCGGCGCCGACGACGAGCTGGTGGTGGCGTCCCTGTGTCACGACATCGGCAAGGCGGTGTCGGTGCCCAACCATCCGAGGATCGCCGCCGAGATCCTGCGGCCCTACGTACGGCCCGAGGTGACGTCGGCCATCCTCGCCCATCAGGATTTCCAGGGCCGGCACTACTACGCCCACTTCGAGATGGACCCCAACCTGCGGGACCGGTACCGGGACGAGCCGTGGTTCGAGCTGGCCGAGCGGTTCGCCGACGAGTGGGACCAGACCAGTTTCGATCCCGACTACCCCACGGAGTCGCTGTCGCACTTCGAGCCCAAGGTCCGCGCCATCTTCGGCCACCCCCACGTCATCTGATGGCGCCCACCCAACGCCACCGCTGGCTGACCCTGCCGGACAACCGAAACCGGAAGCGGAGTGCCGAGCTCATCGCCTATGTGCGCCGCCAGGCCCGCCACGACTTCGAGACGCGCTATCCCGATGTGGTGCTCGGGCCGGTGGTGGCCGTCATCGCCGCCTACGAGGAGGAGCAGAACATCGGGGACGTGCTGAAAGCCATGCCCGCCTTCGTGGACGACCTCGAGGTCACCACCCTGGTGGTGGTGGACGGGGGCTCCGATGCCACCGCCCAGGTGGCGTTGGACGCCGGGGTGCTGACCTGCATCCTGCCCGTGAACCTGGGCCATGGTCAGGCCCTCAGGCTGGGTTACGAGCTGGCCGCGGCCCACGGGGCCCGCTACGTGGTGACCCTGGACGCCGACGGTCAGAACGACCCGGCCGAGATGGGCGACCTCCTCCGGCCAGTGCTCGAGGACGAGGCCGACTTCGTGATCGCCTCACGGCGTCTCGGGGTGGACCAGACGACCGACAAGCTGCGCCGGGCCGGCGTGACCTTCTACGCCTCTGTCCTCAACAGCATCATGTCCCAGCAGCTGACCGACTCGTCCAACGGGTACCGGGCCTTCCGGATGGAGCTGCTGAATGACATCGTGCCTCTCCTGGTCGAGGACCAGTACCAGACAGCCGAGGTGGTCATCACGGCGTCCAGCCGGGGGTGGCGGATCACCGAACGGCCCACGGTGTGGCATCCGCGGGCCTCGGGCACCTCCAAGAAGGGCGGCAACCTGTTCTTCGGTCTGCAGTACGGACGGGTCATCGGTACCACCTGGTACCGGTCCACCCGGGCCGACCACCGGCCGACCCCGTCTTCGTCGTGAGCCGCCGCCCGCCCGCCGGGTCGGGACGACCCGAAATGGGTCGGAGTACTCAGTACCGACCGGTGGCGGCGACCGATCGATCGTAGAGAGCCTGCAACGAGGCGGTGAGCTCCTCGGTCAGGTGGTGGATGGTGCTGCGGGACACCCGTCCCGCCCCGGTTCGGGCCGGCGGGGCGATGGGCGTGCCCACGATGAGGTGGATGTGCCGGGGTCTCGGGATCCGCTTGCCCTTGGGCATCACCGAGGCTGAGCCGCCGATCCCCACCGGCACCACGGTGGCACCGGTCCGAGCGGCCAGGAAGGCCACGCCTTCATGGAGGCCCTCGACCACCGGCCCGGTCCGGCGCTCGCCCTCGGGGAAGAGGATGAGAACCTCGCCGGCGTCGAGTACCTGCTGGGCCCGACGCAGGGCCTCGCGGTCGGCCGACTCGCGATGGACGGGGAACGCCCCCACGGCGGGGAGGATCCGGGCCAGCAACCTGTGCTTCCACAGACTGTCCTTGGCCATGTAGTGCAGCTTGCGGTGGGTGACCTCGGAGGCCACGAAGAAGTCGATGAACGACCGGTGCACCGGGGCGATGATCACCGCGCCGGTGGCTGGGACCTGGTCGGCCCCGTCCACCGAGGTGCGGAACAGGATCCCGTTGAGTCCGCGTACCAGTACCCGCAAGAACCGGTAGATGGGCGTGAAGCGCGTGTCGACCCGGACCTCCAGATCGAGGGGCCCGTCGGCCCGGCCGCTCCCGCCCGGTCCGCTCCGGCCGGTGTCGCTCGCGCCGGTCACAGCCATGTAACGACCTCCTCCACGATCTCGTGGACCGGTCGGTCGGTGGTGTCGATGACCCGGGCCCCCTCGGCCACACCCAGAGGCGAGACCTCCCGGGTGCTGTCGATGCGGTCCCGCCGGGCCACGGCGTCGGCACCCTCCTCGGGCCGGCGGCGGGCCCGCTCCTCGGCCGAGGCGGTCAGGAAGATCTTGAGGTCGGCCCCGGGGAAGACCACCGAGCCGATGTCCCGTCCCTCGATCACCCCCCCGCCGCGCTCGGCCGCCCACTCCCGCTGGCGGCGGACCATCACCTCGCGGACCTCGGGATTGGCCGCCACCGAGGAGACCGCGGCGCTCACCACCGGGCCCCGGATGGCCTCGGTGATGTCGGTCCCGTCCACCGTCACCTGCTCACCCACGGTGATCATGACCGACTGGGCCACGGCGGCCACGGCGGAGCGGTCGGTGGGGTCGATGTGGCGGTCGAGGGCGGCCCAGGCCACGGCCCGGTACATGGCCCCGGTGTCGAGGCGGTCGATGCCGAGCCGGGCGGCCAGGGCCCGCGACACGGTGGACTTGCCCGATCCGGCCGGACCGTCGATGGCGATGGTCGGGTGGGGTCGGGTCCCTACCTCGGCGCCGCTCATGGGGCCTCCGGGGCCGAGGTGGCCAGCTGGATCAGGGTGCGGGCGAAGCCCGGGTAGCTGGTGGCCACGACGTCCCATCCGGTCACGGTGGTCTCGCCCGACGAGGCCGGGCAGGCCGCCCCGGCCACCGCCGCGGCCATGGCCATCCGGTGGTCGCCCCGGGGATCCACCCGGGCCGGGCGCAGGGGCCCTCCGGTACCGTCGACCACCAGGTCGTCCCCGTCCAGGGAGGCGGAGGCGCCGAAGGCCCGGACCAGGTCGGTCGTGCCGGTGAGCCGGTCGGACTCCTTCACCCGCAACTCCCCGACGTCCCGGAAGCGGGTGGTGCCGAGGGCAGTCGCCGCCGCCACGGCCAGGACGGGAACCTCGTCGAGGGAGGGGATCTCGGCCGCCTCCACCACCGTGCCGTGCAGGGCACAGGTGTAGCTGGTCACCGAGCCGGTGAGGTTGCCGACCTCCTCCAGCTCGATGGTGGCGCCCATACGCCGCAGGACCCCGAGGAACCCCAGGCGCTCGATGCCCAGCTGGATGCCGGCCACGGTGATCAGGCTGCCGGGGACGATGACCCCCGCCACCACCCAGAAGGCGGCCTGGGAGGGGTCGCCGGGTACCCAGAAGGTCCCCGGCTGGAGGGCGCTCCGGCGCACCCGGACGGTCCGACCCCCGCCTACGCGCTCGAAGGTGATGTCCGCCCCGGCGGCGGCCAGCATCTCCTCGGTGTGGGCCCGGGTGGCCACCGGCTCGTGGACCACGGTTTCCCCGTCGGCGGCGAGGCCGGCCAGCAGCACGGCCGACTTCACCTGGGCACTGGCCATGGGTGGCGTGTAGGTGATGCCCCGGAGCGCCCCACCGGTGACGGTCAGGGGGGGCAGGCTCCGGTCCCCCTCCCCGGTCACCTCGGCTCCCATCCGCCGGAGGGGCTCGGCCACCCGGTCCATGGGCCGATTTCGCAGGGAGTCGTCCCCGGTGAGGTGGGTGGTGCCCGGGAGGGTGGCGGCCACTCCGGCCAGGAGCCGGAGGCCGGTTCCCGAGTTGCCCAGGTCGAGGGTGGTGTCCGGTACGTGGAGCCTCGAACGGCCTCCGGTCACGGTGAGCGAGCCGCCGTCGGTCCCCACCTCGGCCCCCAGTGCTGCCACCGCGGACAGGGTCCGGGCCACATCGTCGCCGTGGGACAGCCCGTGGATGGTGGACGTCCCCTCGGCCAGGGCGGCCAGCAGGAGGGCCCGGTGGGAGATGGACTTGTCCCCGGGCACGGTGACCGTACCGTTCAAGGGTGCGCCACCCCGGATGTGGTGGACATCGGTCGGTCCCTCGGTGGGCCCGGCCGGCATGGTCCCCTCGGGGGGCCCGGCCGGCACCGCCTCCTCGGGGGGGAGCGAGGGCACCGGCGCCGGTCCGCTCACCGGGTGGTCCCGATGGGTGAGTGTGACGCCCGGTAGCCCCGGTCGGCCAGCGTGCCCACCAGGGTGGGGGCCGAGAGCTGGTCCACCACCAGGACCAGCACGCCGCGGTCGCCGTCGGCGGAGTGGGCGATCTCCAGGTCGACGATGTTGATGCCCAGCTCGGCAGCCAGCACGGTGATCTCAGCGATGGCCCCGGTCCGGTCGGGCACCGGGATGCGGACCTCGACCAGCTCCTCGGGCTGAGGGGCCCGGTCGCTGAGCACCCGGCGGGCGGCGGCGGCCCGACCGAGGATCTCCAGCAGCGAGTCGTGGTCGTGCTCGGCCACCCGTCGGCGCATGGCCCCTAGGGCCTCGATGAGCAGGTCGAGGGTGGCCACGATGGCCTCGGCGTTGTCGTCACAGATGTCCGGCCAGATGGAGGGCTGGCCGGCGGCGATCCGGGTCATGTCCCGGAACCCCCCAGCGGCCAGCTGGAGGAGGACGGCGTGCTCCTGGCCGAGGCCGGCGGCCAGGTCCATGAGGGTGGCCGCCGCCAGGTGGGGCACGTGGGACACCACGGCCACCAACGAGTCGTGCTGGGCCGGGGCCAGAGCCACCACATCGGCCCCCATCTCGGCCAGGACGTTGCGGACGAGGGCGTAGGCGTCGGGGTCGGTGGCCGCGGTGGGGGTCAGCACCCAGGTGGCGCCCACGAAGAGGTCGCCCGAGGCGCCCTCCACTCCCACCTGCTCCGAGCCGGCCATGGGATGGCCGCCGACGAAGCGGGGATGGTCGATGGCCGCCACCAGTGGACCCTTCACGCTGCCCACATCGGTGACGATGACGTCGGGGTGCCACTCCGAGGAGGCCAGGATCCCCCCGATGATGCCGGTGGCGGCGTGGACGGGGGTGGCCACCACGACCAGGTCGGCGGTCCGGTCGACACCTTCGGTGGTCAGGGCGCCGAGCTCCACGGCCCGGGCGGCCACACCGGGCCCGGTGTCGGTCCCGCTCACCTGCCAGCCCCGCTCCCGCAGGGCCATGCCCACCGAGCCCCCGATGAGCCCGGTGCCGATGATGGTGGCCCGGCGGACCAGCCGGGTCCTTCCCCTGGCCGCGGGCGAAGGGTCCGGGCCGGGGCCCTCAGCCGGGGAGGTCGTCACGGAGTCCCTGGGCGCCCTCGAGGTAGACGTGGTGGATCTGGTCCCGCGGGCGCTCCGTGGTCACGTGGAGCATGACCCGGATGCAGCGTTGGACCGAGCCGGCGATGGACAGCTCCCGGGCACAGATCAGCGGTACCGCACCCAGGCCCATGGAGCGGGCCGCCGTGGCCGGGAAGGTGGAGACGATGTCCTCGGTGGCCGTGAACAGGATGGAGATGAGGTCGTCCTCCTGCAGGCCGTTGCGGTCGAGGATCTGGCGGAGCAGGGCCACCACCCGCTCGGTGATGGCCTCGGGGGTGTCGACGTCGACAGTGGTGGCGCCGCGGACGGCTCGGACGGAGGGGGACATCAGCCAGGCATGTTACTCAGGCCCGTCGGACGACCCAACCCCCGGGTCCCCACCCGGCGGGGGCACCGGCCCGGGCTCCTCCCCGGTGGGGAGGGCGGCGGCGGCCAGGCTCCGGACCTCGTCGAAGGTCAGCGGGCGGTAGGAGCCGGGCCCGAGGGACGGGTCGGCCAACGGACCGATCCGGGTCCGGACCAGCCGAACCACCGGGTGGCCCACGGCCTCGCACATCCTCCGGATCTGACGGTTCCGCCCCTCGTGGATCACCATGCGGAGCAGGGTGGGGGCCACCACAGCCACCCGGGCCGGGGCCGTGGGCCCGTCGTCCAGCTCGATGCCCTCGCGCAGCCGGCGCACCTCCCCGGCCGAGGGCTCGCCTTCCACCTGGACCAGATACTCCTTGGGCACGCCGAAGGACGGATGGGTCAGCCGGTGGGTGAGCTCCCCGTCGTTGGTCAGGATGAGGAGGCCCTCGGAGTCGAGGTCCAACCGTCCCACCGGGTACACCCGGGTGTCGTCGGGGACCAGCGACACGACGGTCGGCCGGCCGTGGGTGTCCTCCACCGTGCTGACCACGCCGGCGGGCTTGTTGACCAGGTAGTGGACCAGGCCGGGACGGACGGGCAGCGGCACTCCGTCGAGCTCCACCCGGTCCACGGCCGGGTCGACCCGGCGCCCGAGGACCGGGACCTCGCCGTTGACGGTCACCCGTCCGTCCACGATGAGCTCCTCGCAGACCCGGCGGGAGCCGACCCCGATGCGGGCCAGTACCTTCTGCAGCCGGTCTCCGGTGGCGAGGGGTGGGTCGGTCGGGCCGGGCCCGTCAGCCATCGACGACCGGGCGCATCTGCTCCTCCAGCTCGGCCAGGGCTTCGGGGCCGGGCAGGAGGTCCTCGACTGGCGGGAGCTGGTCCAGCCGGTCGAGACCGAGGCGCTCGAGGAAGGCGTCGGTGGTGGCGTAGAGGACGGCCTGGCCGGGACCGGGGGCCCGGCCTACGGCGGCGATGTAGCCCCGGTGCTCGAGCAGGCGGACCACCCCGTCCACGTTTACGCCCCGCAGGGCGGCGATCTGGGCCCTCGACACGGGCTGCTTGTAGGCCACGATGGCCAGGGTCTCGAGCGCCGCTGCCGACAGACGGGAGGACACCCCCACGTTGGCGAACCGCTCGACGTAGGGGGCCAGGTCCGGATGGGTCTGGATGCGGAACCCCCCGGCGATCCTCACCACCTCGAAGCCCCGGCCCTCGCTGCGGCAGGCCTCGGCCAGCTCGTCGCAGAGGGGGTCGATCTGCTCCACCGGCAGCTCCAGCAGCTCGGCCAGCAGCCCAGCCGGGACGGGCTCCACCGCCACGATGAGTACGGCCTCGATGGCCCGGGCCTCGGGGGTGAGCGGCACGGTCAGCCCTCGTACTCGTCGTAGAGCCCGGGCCCGACGGGCACCGGCTGACGGTCGTCGTCCACCCCGGCGACCCAGGCCACCTCGAGGTCGCCGAAGGTGTGGCCCTGGTCGAGGGAGACCCGCCCCTGTTTGCACAGCTCGAGGAGGGCCAGGAAGCTCACGATGATCTCCATGCGGGAGGTCAGGTGCCGGGTCAGGTCCCGGAACGTGGACCGGCCCAGGCGGGGCAGGCGTCGGGAGAGGGCCGTCACCGTGTCGGCCACCGTGACCGTGTCCACGGTGACGTGGTAGAGGTCGACCACGGGCACCGGGCGCTCGGCCGTGGCCCGGCAGAAGGCGTCGGCCAGGTCCTCGGGGGTGACCCCCTCGAGCAGGTCGGGGGCGTTGACCACGAAGTCGAGATCCAGCCCGGCGGTCCGGGCCACCGAGCGGGCCGCCTGCTCGAGCAGGAGGGCGAACCCGTCGGCGGCGGCGGCGTAGGCCTGGCACTCGAGCAGGCGGGCGAGGAGCAGGTCGCGCTCCTCCCACCCGACCAGCTCCTCGTCGGTGTCGACGTCGTCGGGACCGGGCAGCAGGCGGCGGGATTTGAGCTCGATGAGGGTGGAGGCCACCATGAGGAACTCGGACAGGACCTGTAGGTCGACCGAGTCCCAGCCGGCCACCTCGACCACGAAGGCGTCCACCACGGCGGCCAGGGGTACGTCGTAGAGGTCGACCTGGTGGCTGTTGACCAGCTGCAGGAGCAGGTCGATGGGACCCTCGAAGACCGGGGTGGAGACGGTGGCGACCACGGTCTGACCCTACCGTCTGGAGCGGGCCATTCCGTGCACCACCGGGCACGACGTACGATGCCCCCCATGTCCCGAGTTCTGTCCGGATTGCAGCCCAGCGGTGACCTCCACCTGGGGAACTACCTGGGTGCCCTCCGCAATTGGGTGGCCGACCAGGACGACCACGACGCCTTCTACTGCATCGTGGACCTGCACGCCCTGACCCTCGACATCAGGCCCGGGGATCTCCGCTCCCGGACGGCGGAGACCGCCCTCGACCTGCTGGCCGCCGGACTCGACCCCGACCGGTGCACCCTGTTCGTCCAGAGCCACGTGGCCGAGCACCCCCGGATGACCTGGCTGCTCGAGTGCACCGCCACCATGGGCGAGCTGGGCCGGATGACCCAGTTCAAGGAGAAGAGTGCGGGCCGCGACTCGGTCAGGGTGGGCCTGTTCACCTACCCGGTGCTGCAGGCGGCGGACATCCTGCTCTACGACGCCGAGCGGGTCCCGGTGGGCGACGACCAGCGCCAGCATCTGGAGCTCACCCGCGAAGTGGCCATCCGGTTCAACCACCGGTACGGGGACACCCTGGTGGTACCCGAGGCCGCCATTCCGACGGCGGGGGCCCGGGTGATGGACCTCCAGCGTCCGGAGAACAAGATGTCCAAGTCGGTCAACTCTCCGCTCGGCACCGTCCTCATGCTCGACTCCCCCGAGGAGATCCGGCGCAAGGTGAAAAAGGCGGTGACCGACACCGACGGCGAGGTGCGCTACGACCCGGCGGCCAAGCCGGGAGTGTCCAACCTGCTGGAGCTGTTGGCCGTGTCCACCGGGCGCACGCCGAAGGACGTGGCCGGATCCTACGAGCGCTACGGCGACCTGAAGGCCGACCTGGCCGAGGCCCTCATCGAGCTGCTCCGGCCGGTACGGGAGCGCCGCGAGGCCCTGGCCGCCGACCCCGGTGCCGTCCCGGCCATGTTGGCCACCGGGGCGGAGAAGGCCCGTTCCGTGGCCTCGGCCACCTACGCCCGGTCGGCCGAGGCCGTCGGGCTACTCAGCCCGGCCTGAGGTCGGGGGGAGGCTCCGGCCCGCCCCGCTCCCCCGTCGTCGGCGGGCCATCCCCACCAGCTCGAGGACCGCCCAGGCGGCCAGGCCCATTCCGACCAGGGCCGACACCGCCACCCCCACCAGTGCGGGGGTCGGCCGGTAACGGAAGGAGACCAGGTACTCCCCTGGTCCGGGCAGGCTGACCTCCTGGACCACGCCGCTCCGCCGCACCGGCACCGCGTGGGAAGGCCCGTAGGTGGCCGCGCTCCCCGTCCCGTGGACCACGCGGACGGTGGCCTGCCAGCCGGTGGTCCACGACTCGCTGCGCACCAGCACCGCCGGGGCGGTGGTGTGGACGGTGATCCGTTGGGTCCCGCTCTCGTCCGGCGCCACCGCGGTCACCGCGCTCCCCGGGGAGTGACCCCCGGCGACGGCCCGCGCCCACGCCCACCCCGCCGCGGCGCGGTTGTGGAAGACCCCGAAGCTGCCCACCGTGCCGGTGTAGGCCCAGTGGGGAGCGTTGACGCCGTACTGGAGCTGTCCGTCGAGCGTGACCGCCCCCGTCTCGGCGGTCACCGCGGTCGGGATGCCCACCACCACCCGGCCGGTGGCGCTCCGCAGCACGATCCCGGCGGCGGTCTCAGGCCGGTCCAGGGCGACCAGCACGGACCGTCCACCCACCGGGCCGACGGCCCGGGCGGCGCTGGCCGGCAGCCAGCGGTAGGTGCCGGAGGGAGTCACCAGCCCCACCTGCAGGCCACCGGCCGCACCCTGCTCGACGGGCACCGAGAACCGGCTGAGGGTGAGGGGTCCACCGAAGAACCAGGGTCGGGCCGCCCCGCTCCCGAGGGTGACCGAGGTGGGGGCACCGAGGGCGGTGGAGGTGTGGTGGGTCGGATTGGCCGGGAAGTAGACCCGGTTGATCGGGGAGGCGGCGTTGGGATCGGGGGACGACCGGTCTCGCCTCGCCGACGACGGGAGTGGGGTCATGAAGTACCCGGGGAGGGCCAGGAGGGTGGTGACGTTGAGGCGGTCCCACACCGGCCCGGCCAGTGTGGTGGCATCCAGGGTCTGCTGCAGGTGCGACCCGGTGGCGTCGAAGTAGTCGCCGTCGGTCAGGGCCGTGTAGCCCTGGGCGCTGGGCAGCTGCCGGTAGATGTTGAGGTCGGTCTGCCCGAGGGCGTAGAGCTGCTCGGTCTGGAACCGGTCGGGGTCGTAGATGATGAACCGTCCGTTCCCCGTCTCGGTGGCCAGCCGGGCGGCCAGGGCCGTGTGGGCCTGGGCCGCAGCCTGGGTGATCGGAGGGTTGATGACGAACAGGTTGAACAGGGCCAGGTCGGCCACCAGCACCGCGGCCAGCTGCCGGCGGAGCCGCTGGGCCGAGTAGCGCCCGGCGGCCAGGACCGTCCAGGTGCCCAGCCCGGCGATCACCACCCCGGCGGTGACCAGGCCGGCCACCCGGAGCCGGGTCCCGGTGCCCAGGGTGTACTGGATCTCGAGCAGGCGCCCGAGGAAGGGTCCGGCCGTCCACAGGAGTACGCCCACCACGGCACTGAAGGCGAAGGGGATGGCGGTGACGACGACCTCGGCCCGGCGCCCCGACCGCCACCTCCCCCGGACCGACGTCGGCTCGGGTTCCCCGTCGGCGGGTCGCCCCCGCCCGTCGAGAGTGAGGTGGACCCACCAGGCCAACAGGACGGCCAGGGCCATCTCCACCAGGAGGAGGTTGCGGTTCAGCAGGCGTTCGCTGCGGACCCCGGGGATGAGGTACATGAACCGGGCGAAGGGGGTCTGGTTGCCCAGGGACGAGAGCACCCCGATGACCAGCACCGCATACCAGATCCACCACTGTCGGGCCTCGGGCCGGGTCCGCCACCGTCGCAGCAGGAGGCTGCATCCGGCGATGAGAGCGAGGATGCCCACGTAGCTGGTGACCTCGGGGAAGTTGTAGGTGCCGGCGTACGTGCCCGGCCATCCCTGGTTGGTGCCGAGGGCGAACGGCGAGGCGACCAGGGCCAGGAGGCGGTTGTTCAACGATCCGCTGGTGAAGAAGGAGTACGTGGCTGTGGCCCGCTGGGACTGGGACAAGAAGATGAGCCCAGGAAGCCACTGGGCCGTGCCCAGGGCCACCCCGGCCACCAGTCCGACGACCACCGCCCCCACCGAAGACACGAGGGCCCGTCCCGAGCCGCGGCGCAGGAAACCCTGACCGGCCAGCCGCCAGATCCAGTACATGCCCACCAGGACCCCGCTGTCGATGATGGCCTCGGCCGCCCCGGCCAACAGGGTCAGTCCGAGGGAGAGGGTCAGCACCAGCACCCATCCCCGGGTGTGCCGCCGGGCCACGACGGCGGCCCGGCGGTCGGCGTCAACCGACGGAGCGACGGCGAGGTCGGCGAGGCCGGGGAGGTCGGGGTCGGCGTGTCCGGCGGGGCGGTGCGGGCGGCGGGTCAGCCCGTGGACGGCCAGCAGGATCCACGGCAGCCACGCCGCCCCTTCGACCAGGTCGATGTGGACCACCTGGGCGGTCATGTACCCGGCGAAGGCGAAGGTGACCGCCCCGAAGGTGGCAGCGGAGGCGGCGATGCCCTGACGCCGGAGGAAGAGGTACATCCCGACCAGGGCCACGTCGTAGGTGAAGGTCAGGGTGAGGGTCCAGGCCGTGAACACCGGGACCACGGCGGTCAGCCAGGTGACCGGGTAGGCCGCCCCGGCGTTGAAGCCGCCGAGGAGCGGGGTGCCGCTGAACAGGTAGGGGTTCCACAGGGGCAGGATTCCGTGGGTCAGGTCCTTCCCCACCAGTACCCGCATCGGGAAGTTCTGGATGAAGTTGTCACCGGAGAGGTAGGTCATCCCGAAGAGCTGCGGGATCCCGAAGACCAAGAGGGGCAGCACCAGGGCAGCCACCATGCCGGGGTGGGTCCGGATCCAGGTGGTCCACGGGGACCGGGCCGGGCCCCGGGGTCCGTCGGGTGCGTGGGGCTCGGGC
>Ga0207933_1002375_pt1 | contig 12289 bp, 12 predicted proteins | sample NGESurdeep092012_4_FD_184488 | JGI IMG/M metagenome (GOLD analysis project Ga0207933, IMG submission 184488) | Arctic peat soil microbial communities from Barrow, Alaska - NGEE Surface sample F53-3 deep-092012 (SPAdes) | ecosystem: Environmental > Terrestrial > Soil > Wetlands > Peat ... | reverse complement strand
TACGTCGACATCTACACCCAGCAGATCAGCCGCTGGCGCACGGAAAAGCCATCGGCCTCTCAGGCACGCGAACTGGACCGCATGGAGGAGCAGAACCAACAGTGTAGCGCGACAATGAGCGTGAGCGGTGCGCGTCAACTATCTTGAGCGCCGATGGCCGCCGATCCATTGGCTGATTTGGGCTGCCCGTCAAGGGGTCACGACAAGAGTAGTGCGTCGGTGTCCGGAATCCGTGAACACAATGGCAACGGTGTAGGCCGCCGCATGCTCAGGAGCCGTCCGGAAGGGATGTCCAGAACATGGCCGGCGTCCAGAATGCTGTAAAGCTAGTTTCCGGACAGAGCGCCGGGGACTGTCCGCAACCGCTCGATTACGGACAGGGCTGCGTAAGTCGCCCTCACCAGAAGGCACCATGCGTTCGCTGCGTGTGGTGTCGCCTAAGAAAGTGGAAGCAAAGGAAGAACGGTTCGCTTTTTGTTCACGTATTCCGGACACCTACGCACTACTCTTGTAGTGGCCCCCAATTCTGGAGCGGCGTCCCGTCAGGCTGGTGACAGTGGCACTGGCCAACAAGATGGCGCGCATCGCTTGGGCGGTGATGACGCGCAAGGAGGTCTACCGTCCGAAGGAAGGTGTCGCGGCCGCAGCGCAAGCGACGGCATGATGCTTTCCCGCAGGATGGCAGGCGGCGGGCGCAAGCCCGCCTGATCCGGCAGGAAGCGCTGAACAGCGTGATGGGAAAGGCTGTGGTCAATTTAACAGTTCAGGCAATACCGTTTATGCTGGTGTGCTTCGAGCCCGCCGAAAAGTTTGGTGCCTGACACGTAAGCGCACCCCATGATGGCCAGCGGCGAACGCCGCGCAACAGGCCGGACATAAGGGCGCAACTGACCGGATCTTTCACCGACATCGATCAGCGGTTCACGAAGGAACGCCATTGCACTCGTGACGCGTCACGGGATACCCTGGCCCTGATGCCAGGACCACCACCCCGCGGCGATCGCGCCGCGACCCCCGCCGAGCGATCCGCGGCCTATAGGGCGCGGCGCAAGGTTGCTGCCGCGGCTGCGCCGACGAAGCCGCCGGTGGTTGTCCGATATCGCCGGCCTACCGATAGGCGCAGCCGGCCGGAACGGTGGGCTGACGCGGTGCAGACGTTGGCGGACATGCTAGACCGGTTTCAGGAGTGGCGGGATAACCTGCCCCTCAGCTTGGCAGAAAGCCCGATAGCGGAGGCGCTCGATGCCGTGCTGGATTTGCGCGGTCATGTTGAAGATCTTCAGGCGGTCCAGCTGCCAAAAGGCTTCGGACGGGACTGATGGCGCTTATAAGAATTGACCCGGCTTGAAAGGCCACCGGACAAGCACGAGACGGCCATTTCGATAGTCTCTCGGCTTGTGGCCGACCTCAAGCCCGGCGTCTGCGACGCCCCGCTTCGCGGCTACGGGGCTTGACCTCGGCCACAAGCCGAGAAGCGGGCTTACATGCCGTCGACGGTTCGTTCTGTCCGATGCCCCAGGGCGGGACAACATGAGGCGTTGCGGCAAAGTATGTGAGCAGGGCTTGTCGCCCCCGGGCCGTCCACATAAGTAGCATAAGGCGGATTGCTGCTGCACTCAGCCGCACAGGCCTAGTAGTGAGTGGGGCCAGGAGGCAAATGACTTCCAAGGCATCGCCGTGCTCCTGGCCCCCGCAACCTAAAAAGTCGGGTGTCTCTCTGAACATCCGTCCGAGATGTTTCCCGTCTAAACACCGTCCCGCTTAGACGCACGGGGCCCACTGCAAATCTTCAACCTATTCCCAGGATGTCCTGCAGGCGCCGCGCCGCGATCCGTCCGACGTTTCCCCGCCCATAGTGTGTTTCGACGAAAACTTTGCCCGACGTGGCAAGGTGTTGCCATTCTTGCCGATTGTGGAATACGCGTTGCATCGCCTCTGCCGCTGCGGCGGCGTCTGGTTCCGCCCAATTTTGACCATCCGAGAAGATATATTCACCCGGCTGAACTGGGCGCATAGTAAATGGGATCGGAAAGCCCGTACGGTCCGATAGAAACTCGGTACTTCCTGAATAATCAGTTCCGATCACCGGCTTTCCGAACGCCATGGCTTCCGCCATTCCCAACCCGAACCCTTCGGAGCGATGGAGCGAAACGTAGCAGTCGCTCTGGCGAATTAGCGACAGCATCTCATCGCGGGAAAATATTCGGTCAATCACCTTGATACGCTGGTCATGTCGTGCCGCCTCCAGGATCACAGACTTGATCCCCAGATGCTGATGGATCACGCTCGTGGACTTAATAATAAGACCGACCCTGTCAACCGGATTGGGAAAAGCCACCTGAAAGGCGCGCACTACACCGAGCGGATTTTTCCGGGCCGGATACGAAAAGTAGTCGAATGAGAACATGAAATAGAACATATCTTGGTCCATGCCAAGTTGCGCTCTATCGAACTCATTCTCCGTTTCAATCTCTACACAAGGCGGCACCATTATGATCGGCCCGTCGAATATTTCGCGAAAGGAATTACCCACGAATTCATTAGGCGCCCAGATCTCGTGAATACCCTTCAACATAGGAGCCCATTCCGCGGGTGCCTCGGGTAGCTCCCAATAGGTCCGTAGAATGTTGTAACTATGACCTGTTTTCCATCGGCCGATCTCGCGGAACATGCTAGGTACCTGGTCGGTCGACATTTCAATGACATTGACCTTGTGGCGGTGCTTCACGTCATAGCGATCCTCCATGAAGCCACCTATGAGGCGTGTCTCAACACCCAGGTTGAAGGGGTACAGCGCAAACGGAAGTCCTGTCGCGGCAACCGAACGCACCAGTCCTCGCAATGATTCACCCAAACCGAGAGCCGCCTCAAGATAGCCGATGAACAAGACATCGCGTCGCATGAACAGATTGGGCAGGGGCAGTGCCGCAACAATATCCTCCAATCGACTAAAATGTCGCACCAACCGGGCCGAACGGATCGTCACGAAGCGACCGAGGCGATAAATAAGGAAGCAAATTGCGGCGGTGGTCCCTGAATATTGTCTTACGGCGCTGAACATTGACTGTGCACGCGCGACGCGCCGCATGACGCGTACGAGCAAGCTCGGTTTGGTTACAAACGTCCTCGACACTTATAAATCCTAAATTGGAGCGGCGGCCAGTATTCATCCAGACTAGTGACGTTTCAACGTTTGGCGCAAACCCTGGTCGGCGGGGCTGGCCTAGCCGCTTTCGTTGCCGAGCCGTGCTCGACAGTCGTCCAGCACATCGCGCAAGGTTTGCTCCCACGGTATAACCGGCGTCCATCCAAGAAGTTCGTGCGCCCGCGTTGCGTTGCCGCAAGCCATCCGAATATCGGTGTCACGCACGCGAGAGGCGTCCACTTTGATTTCCATTGTGACACCCGCAAGCATCGCCAAATCGGCCAGTACGTCTCCGATGCGGCGGGCCCGGCCTGAAGCCAAGTTGAGGACCGTGCCTGGGGCCAGGGCGTCGCGTCTAGCGATGCACGTGACATAGGCGGCGCAGACGTCACGGACATCCAGGAAGTCACGCCAAGTCTCAAGGTTACCAACCTGCAGCACAGGTGCCTGGAGGCCGGCAGCAATACGCGCGATCTGCCGGGCGAACGCGGTGACCACGAATTGCGTGGTTTGACCAGGACCAGTGTGATTGAACGGACGCAGCCGCAGGACGCGTAATCCCTGCGCGGCCATGCCGCCGAGCGCCAGGTCGGCCGCCGCCTTGGTCTCGGCGTAGACGTTCATCGGCGCCAGCGGCGCGCTCTCGTCAAGTTTCAAGCCGGCTCGGAACGAGGCGCCGTATGTGTCGGCACTCGACACGAACAGCATTTGGCAGTCCGGTACATGCCGCGAAAGTGCCCAGGCTAGGCGCAGCGTGCCGCGGAAGTTAACCTGCCAAGCATGGTCTGGGGCCTGCTGCGCCGCTGCGATTGCCGACACCGCGGCAAGGTGAATACAGACGTCCGGCGTGGCTGCGCGGACGGCCGCCTCGACCCCCGCCGCATCTTGTACGTCGATCGCCGGCGTCAGCAGGGCGGTACTCGGATAGGCGGCAGCCAGAGCCATCATCAAATGGCGGCCGACGAAGCCTGATGCACCGGTGACCAGTATGGTGCGGGGAGCCCCTGTCATCTCAAAGATTCAGGCGTGCCCGGTGACGTGTCAAATCGGCCTCGACCATCTCCGCGATCATCCCCTCCAGCGTCACGGTCGGCCGCCAGCCCAGCTTTTGCTCCACCTTGCTAGCGTCGCCCAACAACACATCTACCTCGGCCGGGCGGATGAGGTCACCGCGGGTGACCACATGGTCCTCGAAGTTCAATCCGGCATAGGCGAACGCGAGCCGACAGAATTCCCGGATCGTGATGGCACGGCCGGTGGCGACCACGTAGTCGTCTGGTATATCCTGCTGTACAATCATCCACATCGCGCGGACATAATCCCGCGCATGGCCCCAATCGCGCTTCGCATCCAGATTGCCAAGCGGCAACTCCCGGGCCATTCCCAGCTTGATGCGCGCCACACCATCGGTGATCTTGCGTGTAACGAACTCGATCCCCCGCAACGGGCTTTCGTGGTTGAACAAGATCCCAGAGGACGCATGCATGCCAAAGCTCTCACGGTGGTTCACCGTCATCCAGTGTGCGTAGAGCTTGGCGGCCCCATAGGGCGAGCGTGGATAGAACGGCGTGTTCTCGCTTTGGCGCGGCTCTTTAATGCGGCCGAACATCTCGGAGGAGGAGGCTTGGTAGAAACGAGCCTCGGGCCGCGCGATGCGTACCGCCTCCAGCAGATTAGCCGCGCCGATGCCGGTCACCTGGCCGGTCAGCAGGGGCTGGTTCCAGGATGCGGCGACAAAACTCTGCGCTCCGAGGTTGTACACTTCATCGGGTTGATACGTCTGCAGCAGCCGTATCATGCTGGACAAGTCGATCATGTTGCCGTCAACCAGTTCCACATCATTCAGGATGCCGAGCCAGCGAAGGCGCTCGCCAACCACGTCCGAGGAAGACGAGCGGCGCATCATGCCGATGACGCGATAGCCTTTTCGTAACAGGAGTTGCGAAAGATAGGCTCCATCCTGGCCGGTGACACCCGTGATCAAGCAGGTCGGCATCAAATTTCTCGCGCGGGTGGTTGCACGTGCAGCCCAGGAGGACGGTGGCGTGTGCTTTGTTCCAGATTCATGGATGATGTATGAACTCGGCGGGGCTCAGAGACAAGGTGGCGTTTTAACTGTGTCCCGCTCACGCCAAGATCCGAAAATCATCGGGCGAGATGATACGGAAGTTGCGTATTGCATGCCAAGCGGGAGGCACACTGCCTGGACGAAGCCGCTCACCTCTGACATCTAAGCAGACTCCGCCAGCTTGACCAACGGATAGGTCTACGATTCGCTATCGGAACCGATTCGCAAAGGTGCGGCATGAGTAGTAAATCCCCGGTAACGGCGAGCAAGGAGCAACGCTCCGCCCTGGCGGCTCTGGCTGGCTCGTGTGATCGCGGCGAGGCGGATAGAGCACGCGCCATCCTGCTGACGCTTTCGGGTTGGACCAGTCCGCGCATCGCCGAGGCGTTCAGCGTGCGCGAAGACACGGTTCGGCTGTGGCGCAGCGATTTCAGCCGCGGCGGCACCGAAGTGTTGAAGGCGAGCGTCGCACCCGGTCCGCCACCAGTGAAGAGTGAAGCGGCCTTGCGTGTGGTCACTCCGTTACTGGAAGAGCCCGTCGCCAACAGGCCGAACTGGACGATCGCGCGCATGCGTGCGGAGATCGAGGTGCGCGAGGGCGTGCGCATCAGCCGCTCGCAACTGTCCAAGGCGTTGCGAAAAAAAGTTCCGTTACCGGCGGCAGCGGCACACGCTGAAAGGGCGGCAAGTTGCCAGCAGGTTGATCGGATAGGCTTGCGTCTGCAACTGCGTGAGCAGCAGGCCGCGGCCGGCGACATCGTGCTTCTTTATGGCGATGAGAGCGAGGCATTGACGCATCCCTACCTCGCCAGAGCATGGGCCAAATCCGGTGCCGATCCGCGCGTGCCGGCACCAGGCCAAGCCAAGAAGGTGGCGATGCTGGGCTCGCTTAATCATGTCACGCGCGAACTGATTGTCCATACCAGTCCGACCAAACGCAGCAGCGACTTCGTGGCGCATCTCGAGCAACTTGACGCTCTTTATGGCCCGATGCCCGGCCGAGCGACCAAGCCGGTCGTGTTGGTCGAGGACAACGGGCCGATCCACGCCAGCAAGCTTTCACGTGCCGCCCTTGCCGCTCGCGCGCACTGGCTGACCGTCGAATGGCTGCCGAAATATACGCCCGAACTAAACGACATCGAGGTCGTCTGGCACGATCTGAAGGCGTTCAACCTGGCTCACCAGACATTCACTGGCGTCGCTGAACTCGATGGGGCCATTCACAAAGCAGTCGGAGACCTGAACCGCGAGCGTGCGGTCGTTCCGTTGGCCAAGCCACGAATCTCTGCCATGAAAATAACCAGACGAGACGAGGGGGGTTACATCATGCGGCCTGCGCTTTGGGTTCGAGGGTGACCTGGTAACCGAGGCGTTCGATGCGGCGCTTGAGGTTGGCGACGGTGCGGGTCTGGCTGATCTGGTCGAGGTAGGTCTCGCCCAGGTCTTGGCCTAGACCCAACAGTCGTGTCACCAGCCGCCAAATTGGAAAACGCCCCCAAAGCACGGCCTTTGGGAGCGAAAAGACACCCTTGAGGCAGCACTTTTGACATTTCGCCCGCCGAACCGGGCTGGACTCCGGTGGGCAAACCCGCAGGACACCGTGGCGCGGGGCGGACACTTTTGACAAAATACGCTTTCTGTCAAAAGTCTGCCCCTTCCGATGCCTCGATCCGCTCGAAAACCGGCCCCCAATCGAATTTGGCGGCTGGTGACACGACTGTTGAGTCTAGGCCGTCTTGGTAGGCAATCCCCTTCGCCAACATGTGGTAGGTGGCGACAAGAATTTTGTGGGCAATGGCAAGAGCCGCGCGCATGGGGCCTCGGCGAGCCTTCAGGCGGTGATACTTGTCCTTCAGGTAGCTACACCCCTGGTTCGGGATGCAGAGACCGCGGCGCCGACCAGGATCGTGCGCAGGTGGATGTTGCCTTTGCGGGCCCGGCCACTTCTTTGCTTGCCAGCGCTCTCGTGGTTGCCGGGGCACACTCCGGCCCAGGCCGCCAGGTGGGAGGCACTGAGGAACACGCTCATGTCGATGCCGATTTCGGCGATCAGCACAGCAGCGACGAGCCAATCGACGCCGGGGATCTGCATCAAGAGGAGGTGCTGAGCGCCATAGGGCTCGAGCTTCTCAGCGATGCGCTGGTCGAGGGCCGCAATATCCTGCTCGGCGGTTTCGAGCCGACGCAGTTGCATCATCAGCACAAAGCGGTGGTGCTCTTGCATCCGGCCATCGAGCGCCAGCACCAACTCGGCATGCTTGCGACGCAATGACCCTTTGGCGAGAGCGGCCATCTCCCCGGCCGAAGCGACACCTTCGATCAGGGCTTTGAGCATCGCCCGCCCGGAGACACCGAACACATCACTGGCAACACTCGCCAGCTTGATGTTGGCCGTCTCCAGGAGCTTCAAGAGCCGGTTGCGCTCAGCAGCCTGGCTTTCCGTCAGTTTGCGGCGGTAACGCAACAGTTCGCGCAATTCCCGCAGCGGCGGCGGCGGGACAAAGCTCTTCGCGATCAGCCCGTGGCGGACCAGATCGGCGATCTACTCGGCAGCCTTCACGTCGGTCTTGCGACCCGGCACGTTGCGGATGTGCCGAGCGTTGCCGACGATGAGCTCGAAATCCCCTTCCAGGACGGTATAGACCGGCCGCCAGTAGACCCCGGTGCGCTCCATGCCGACATGCGTCACACCCAACTCTCTCAGCCAGTCGCGCAGCGCTTCAAGGTCCCGGGTCATCGTCCGGAATGTGCGGACTTGCTTGGTCGGCCGCCGACCTGGCGCGCCGGTCAACACGCACGCCACCACGGTCTCCTGATGAACGTCGAGCCCAGCACCCCGCTCAATCATCACTTGCATCATCACCTCCTTGATAAAGTAGGCGATCGTGACGCCGCAGGTATAATCGAGACACTGCCATCCGTGCTCCCCGTTCCCGAGGGCGACAAAGAATGATACCTCTACGCAGCGCGGGCCGGACTGCTTATCGGGGTTGCAAGCCACCGCAGAGATTGACAGCCTCAACACGATCACCCGTCGAGAGGATCGATCAAACCGACCCGCGCCGCCACCATTTTCAGACATAATGGTGCGCCACCGGCGCAATTTGGCTGCTTAGACGTCAGGCGATAGGGCTGCGGCTGCTTCCCGGCCGGAGGACCCCGAAAGTCCGGCGCAGGATGGTGGTCGACCAGCGCATGGGGGCGGTTACCTTCCAGGAAGCGCTCTGCTCGAGAGCGGCGGCACGGCCCGCGGCAGCCTCGGCCCCGGCGCGCCAGCGGGCGGCATCTTCCTGCACGATGGCGATCACGTCCTGCTTGAATCCCAGCTCGCGCTGGAGCTGGGCAAGCGCTGCCGAGGCGTGGAGCCGCTCGTTCTGGATCACGGTATCCTGCTCGAGGATCGTCGCGTCGCGCTCACGGATCCTGTCATCCTTCTCGGCGATGGAGTGGTCGAGCTCGCCGATGCGGGCGTCGCGGACGAGGACCATGGCGTCGAGCGCGGCGACCCTGTCGTCCCGCTGAGCGATTGCGGCACGCAGCTCGCCTTGGGCGGTCTCGGAAGCGATGCGGGCGGTGCGCTCACGAACGGTTGACGCAAGCTCGAAACAGTCGAACACATTGGGTGGCTTCGCTAGGCGAGCGTCCCGCTCGGCCTGCTCATCGGCGACGAAGTAGCGGTTGAGGCCGTCCCACCAAACCTCATGGTAGCCATGGGGCAGGATCAGGTCGTCCCACGCCGGGCCGGTTGGGCCGGCGTTGTCGGCGGGCGCGGCCTCGATGACTACGACCCAGGGGCGGAAGCGGTCGAAGTCCATCCCGGCGAGGACGTCGCGCTCGGCGCCCTCGACGTCGATCTTGAGGAAGTGGATGGGCTTGCCCGCGATCGGGGCGAGAATGTCACGCAACGGCAGGAGGGGGACGGTGATCGCTTCGGACCGACGCGACGAGGCCGCGGCGATATTCGCATTGAGGGTGGAGAGGCCGGGCGATTCCGGGAATACGTGCAGGACGACTTCCCCGGCACTGGCGCCGGCGGCAACGGCGAGGTTCTGGTCGCGCGGGCGGGCAGCGGCGATTCGCTCGATGAGGTACGGGATCGGCTCGACATTGATCCCGCTCCATCCCTGGCCGTAAAACCATGCGGTGACCGAATCCAACTCCGGGTGGTGCGCGCCCACGTCCACGTATGTCCCGTCCGGAACGTCCTTGAGGAAGCGCCATAGCAGGACATCCTCGAAATTCTGGGCATATGAGATCATGGTGGCCGGACTATGCGGTGGGCGCGGCGGGAGGTCCAGGGCCCGGTCGGGCACGGTAGAGCCGGCACGATTGACCGATCCTTGCGGAAGGCCCATGGACCGACAGAACGATGGCATCGCCTGGCTCCGCCGTTTGCGGCGATCCCATCTTTTCTGTTCCGCTCAGCCGCACAGGCCATCTATTGCGCGTCCGTCTCACCCGGTGCTGGCCTTTGGCTTTTCATCAGAAGCAACCAGATGGGCAAATGCGCCCGGCGGACGGTTAAAACGCCAACTTGATTCTGTCCACCCGCAGGGGCGCACTCCACGCACCAGGCGAAAAAACGACGGGCCGATGCCGGTGGGCTGTCGACATTACTGCGATATGTGTTGGAAAAAGAGGAATCGAGCGGCACTCGCTTTGCCTGCAACCAACGCAAGCGTCCCGAACGATAGTCGCTCTCGCGCAGCTGATCCAACATGCGGTGCAACTCGGGCCGGTCCCAGCGCCCGCCGGAAGCAGCCTCCTCGAACAGGCGACGGCATCCTGCCGCCCCGAGCGCCTTGGCCTGCAGCGTATGTCGCCGATCGGACCTCTCGGGGCGATCTCGACGGTGTCGAAATCCGAGGACGGCAAGCTTTACATCGCCAGGATTCCCCTGGTCGTTCCTGATGCCGCGCGCGACCTTGCCCTGCGATTAAACGGCATGTTGCCACGGGCGCGGGTCACCGAGGTCCTGAGCGACGTCAACGCCTGGACCGGCTTCGCTGACTGGTTCACGCACCTGCGGACCGGCAATCCGGCCGCCGATATACCGGCGCTCCTGGTGGCGGTTCTCGCCGACGGCACCAATCTCGGCCTCGCCCGCATGGCCGACGCGTCGCCCGGCCTCAGCTATCTCCGCCTCGTCAACGTGGCGCAATGGCACATTGCGACGAGAATTATGTTGCCGCCCGCGCCACCATCATCAACGCGCATCATCGGCACCCAATGGCCGCGATCTGGATGACGGGACACTGGTGCAGAATTTGTGTGCGCTGCGCGGCTTGGACATGATCGCCCGCGCCGGGCTGGCCGCCACGATCGGAGATCCGTCGCACTTTGCGTCAGCGTCCGACTTCATGAGCTATCTCGGCTTGGTGCCATCCGAACATTCGTCCGGCCCGAAACGCCGTCTCGGTGCCGTCACCAAGACCGGCGACGTCGACGCCCGTACCCTGCCTGATCGAGGCTGCACACAGCTACTGTTTGCCGGCCCGCGTCGCCCGCCACAAGGTGGCCGCCGTTGACGCCGCGTCGGAAACGGTGCGGCCTGAACTAACGAAACGCCCCTCCTGGTACGCATAAGCAGACATAGCAAGAACATTACGCGGCTGTGGCAAGTGCCTCCTGAGGTGTCCGGAGCGGTCTCAATCCGCCATTGTTTTCCGACACTCTGTATTGGCCTCCCCAGACGTAATCGCCGGTCAGGTTGACGTGCTCCCAACCGAGTGGGGAGAGATGCGCCAATAGGTGATCTGGAACGTCCACAGCAGCCTGGCGGAGGGTGACCACGGCACGCTCGAGATATCGGGTGTTCCATAGGATGATCGCGGTGACGACGAGGTTCAGGCCGGAGGCGCGATGCTGCTGGTTCTCATAGGTTCGGTCACGGATCTCGCCAAGCCGATGCAGGAACACGGCACGTGCCAGGCTGTTGCGGGCCTCGCCCTTGTTGAGTTCCTGGCCAGTCGTGCGGCGCAGTTCGGGATCGTCGATCCAGTCGAGCGTGAACAGCGTGCGCTCCATGCGCCCCAACTCACGCAGGGCCGTGGCGAGGCCGTTCTGCCGCGGATATGAGGCGAGCTGCCGCATGATGAGCGACGCCGTTACGGTGCCGGTGCGGATGGACGCGATGATGCGGAGGATCTCCGACCAATGGGCGCGGATGAGTTCCACGTTGATGCGCGCGGCAATCATTGGCTCCAGCGCGGGATAGGCGGACGGTTTGGCGAAACTGTAGAGACGCCGGTGCTTCAGGTCCGGGATACGCGGCGCGAACTGCACACCGACCAGCATGCATAGGGCGAAGACATGGTCGGAATCGCCGCCACCATCGGTATGGTGTCGCCGTGTGGCAACCTCGCTCTGATGATAGAGCAACGCGTCCAACACGTGCAGCGCCTCGCTCGCCGTCGCCGCAATCAGCTTGGTGTAGAAGGGGCTATAGCGGTCAGAGAGGTGGGTGTAAGCCTTGAAGCCGGGTTCGTGACCGTAGTGGGCATTCAGATTGGCGGCGGCACGACCAGCCCCGGCAGCCTGGAAGAACTGGCCATCCGATGACGATGCCATGCCGCTGCCGAAGTGCGCGGCAAACGGTTCTCGCTGCTGTTGGTTGACCAGGCAGCGCAGCGCAAGTCCGTAGGTTTCATCGCGAATGTGCCAGTCCGACGTCCATGCCAACTGGCCAAGGCTACCGATGCTGCACGCTTCGGCCATGCGGGTCAGGCCGAGATTGAGCCCGTCGGCGAGCAATCCGGCCATCAGGATGTGGTTGTCAGCAGCCGTTTCGCCCGTGCGCAGGTGGGTGAAGCAGTCGGGGAACAGCGTCCAGGTTGCCACCTCCGCCAGCAGGTCAGTGATGCGGATTCGCGGCAACATGGCGTAGAGGCGGCCGGCCAAGGCCTCGGCCTCTGGCGGTGTCGATTTCTCGATCGGCGAGATCTTAAGCACGCCCTTGGTGAGCGTGACATCCGGTAGCTTGCCCTCGGCGGCACGGGCATTGACCACGGTCATTCGCTCATCGAGCAGGGTCCGGCGGGCCGCAATGAACGTGTCGAAGTCCGCCTCGACGGCGA
>Ga0207933_1002374_pt1 | contig 12292 bp, 13 predicted proteins | sample NGESurdeep092012_4_FD_184488 | JGI IMG/M metagenome (GOLD analysis project Ga0207933, IMG submission 184488) | Arctic peat soil microbial communities from Barrow, Alaska - NGEE Surface sample F53-3 deep-092012 (SPAdes) | ecosystem: Environmental > Terrestrial > Soil > Wetlands > Peat ... | reverse complement strand
GTCGGCACCGTCTACTTCCGCAAGGACGACGATGACGATATCCGCAGCAAATTCGAATATGCCAAGCGTGCCGGAGTCAAAGTAATCGTGGCCGGAGATCCTGCGCCGACGACTCTTCCGCGCATCGAAAAATTCGTCAAGGAATACGACATCCGCTTCGCCATCCACAACCACGGTCCCGAAGATCCCATCTGGCACTCTCCGCTCGACGTGCTAAAGGCCGTGAAGAACATGGACCCGCGCATGGGCTGCTGCATCGACATCGGTCACACCGTCCGCGCCGGCACCGATGTCGTCCAGGCGATCCACGAGGTCGGTCCTCGCCTCTTCGACATGCATGCGAAGGATCTCGACGATTTTCATGCGAAAGAGAGTCAGGTCGCCGTCGGCCAGGGCCTGACGCCCATCCGCAGCATCTTCGAGGCGCTTCTTGCCACGAAATACGAGGGCCACGTGGACCTCGAATACGAGATCAACGGGACCGACCCCATGCCGGGCGTGATCGAGAGCATGGCGTATATGCGCGGCGTGCTGGCGGGGATGGGGAAGTAACAGTGAATAGTGAGTAGTGAACTAGTGAATAAGGCGTGGCTGCAGGAGAGCCGAGTCAGGCGCGGAAGATGCCGGATTGGTCGGGGTCGCCGCGCTTGTAGGCGATGGCGGCCTGGAAGGTTTCGGCGATGCGGTGGGATTTGGCGACGATGAGAGCGGCGTGCTCGGGTGAGAGGACCTCGCGGGCGGTCTCTTCGAAGAGGGCAAGCCAGCGGGCGAAGTGAGCGGGATCGAGCGAGAGCTCGAGGTGCTTGGCGAGCGGATTGCCTTTGTAGCGGCGGTCGGTGAGGAGGACGGTGGACCAGAAGTCCTTGAGGAGCGCGAGGTGCGTGGGCCAGTCGTCGATGGCGGCGTTGAAGATGGGGCCGATGGTGGGGTCGAGACGGACTTTGGCGTAGAAGCTGTCGACGAGGGTGCTGATTTCTTCGGCGGAGATCTGGTGATCGATGGGCATGGCTGCTCCTCCTGCTTTTATTGTATGCAACGGCGCGGGTGCGGGTATACGAGTTGGATCGCTGTAGGCTGGATGGCGATGGTGCGAATAGACGAGAGTGCAAGCGCGGCACGGCGAGAGATGTTGCGCGAGATCCATGCGGATACCTTGCGCGCGATTGGCGTTCGCGATGTGTTCGCGCGCGCGGTGGGGTGTGAGAGTGGGTGCTTGCGCGTTGGGGATTTGAAGTATGAGTTGGCGGAGTTTAAGCGGGTCCTGGTGGTGGCGATCGGCAAGGCAGCTGTGCCGGGGGTTGAGGCGATTGTCGACCAGGTGGGGCCGTGGCTGCCGGCTGGATGTTTGTTGCAGACGCTGGTGATTGGGCCAGGTGAGCTGCGGGCGATGCCGGGCGAGGTGGAGTGGTGGCCGGGGAGTCATCCGATTCCGAATGCGGGTGCGCGCGCGGCTGCGAGGCGAGTTGTGGAGTTGTTGCAGGAGACTGGGCCGCGAGACCTGGTGTTGTTTCTGATTAGCGGCGGCGCATCGGCGATGGTGGAGTTGCCGATGGATGCGAGCGTGAGCGTGGAGGAGACGGCGGAGTTTTATCGCGCGCTGGTGCATTCCGGGATGAAGATTGCGGAGATGAATGCGCTGCGGAAACATTTTTCGGCGGTGAAGGGAGGACGGATGGCGGGGCTGGCGGCGGAGGCGATGCAATGCACGCTGCTGGTGTCGGATGTGCCGGACGGGATGCCAGGAGTGATTGGGTCGGGGCCGACGCTGCCGGATGAGTCGACGCGGGAACAGTGCTGGGAGTTGATGCGCAGGCCGGAGCTGGCGGGGAGATTGCCGGAGCGTGTGCGCGCGTTTTTAGAGAGCAATAATTTGCCGGAGACGCCGAAGAGTGGCGACGCGTGCTTTCGGCGAGCGGAGTTTCGCGTGGTGCTGTCGACGGAGACGATGCTTGCGGAGGCGGCGCGGCTTTGCGAGGAGCGCGGGTTTTATGTGGTCGTGGATAACACGTGCGATGACTGGGAGTATCGCGAGGCTGCGGAGTATTTGCTGGGGCGGATGCGGGTGTTAGCGGAAGAGCACGAGCGGATTTGTTTGTTGTCCGGTGGAGAGGTGCTGGTTCGTGTGGGCGCGGAGGCTGGACGCGGCGGGCGGAATCAGCAGTTTGCGCTTTATTGTGCGACACGGCTCAAGGGTTTTTCGGCGGAGGTTACGGTGTTGAGCGTGGGGACGGATGGGATCGATGGGAATAGTCCGGCGGCGGGCGCGGTGGTAGACGCGACGACGGTGGAGAGGGCGCGGGCGATGGGGATGTCGGTGACGGAGGCGCTGGAGCGGTTCGATAGCTACCCGTTGCTGGAACGCGTTGGCGATGCGATTGTGACGGGGCCTTCGTGGAATAATGTGCGCGACCTGCGGGTGTTGATGGCAGAGCGGAGCTCGATGTCTCTGCGGAATTTTCAGACATCGTGATAAGGCGGCGATGAATGGGACAACCGGGACGTCGAACGCGCATGGCTAGAGCTTTTTGAGGGGCTTACGGGCGCAGTGCCGGATGTGGCGGATGGTGATGCAATGCGCTCGTGCATCGATGCGGTACAGGATGCGATAGATATGAGGTTTGTTCCCGTAAAGAAGGCAGCGCAGCTTGCGGTCGTACTCAGTTACCGCGCCGCGTTCGGGTAAAGTTGCGAGACCGTCGATCGCATGCTCCAGGCCATCAAACCATTTCGTCGCAGCGCCTGATTCAATCGCATGGATGAACTGAAAGATGTTATCGAGGTCCCGCTCTGCGCGTGCAGCGAACTCAACGCGGAAGGGCATACTTTTTCCGCAACTGGTTGAAGACCTCGCCTGCGGGTCGCGTGCGCCCGGCGGCTACATCTTCATCACCTTGACGTACACCCTCGCGCTCGTCTGCGCGGGCAGCGATATCAAGCAGGCGCTGATAGGCCGCAGTGGACTGCACGATGGCCGTGGATTTGCCATTGACGGTAAGGACGATAGGGCGGCCGGTCCTGCGAAGCTGCGTCATCATTTTGACGGAATTGTTGCGGAAGGCGGTAAGCGGCTGGATGTCGTCTTTGAGGTTGATCATGGCGGGGCCTCCGATGAAGGTATTTTATCGTACCTGTGCGTAGGGAGCGCCGGGATGTGCGTTCAGGCGAGAGCGAGAACGATGGCTCCGACGGCGATGAGAAGGCCGCCGAGGATCTTGCGGGTGGAGAGCGCTTCGCCGAGGATGGGCCAGGCGAGCAGGATGACGAGGACGACGCTGAGCTTGTCGATGGGAGCGACCTTGGAGGCGGGGCCGAGCGAGAGGGCGCGGAAGTAGCAGAGCCACGAAAGGCCGGTGGCGAGGCCGGAGAGGGCGAGGAAGAGCCAACTGGTGCGGTTGATGTGACGCAGCTCGGTGTGGCTGCCGACGCCGGCGACGATGGCCCAGGTGAAGACAACGACGACGGTGGTGCGGACGGCGGTGGCGAGGTTGGGCTCGACGTGCGCGACGCCGAGCTTGGCGAGGATTGCGGTGGCGGCCGCGAAGACCGCCGAGAGAAGAGACCATACGAGCCAGGACATACGCTTGTTCTCCGCGGACAGGAGATAGGATACAGGCGGCGTGGCTGCGGCCTCTGCGGGGATCTGGGGACGTCAGTTCAATTATTCGCGGTGAGGCTGCGCAGTGGCGGAGTGCCCAGGCAATTCGGTCGATTCGATTTCGCTCAGGCGCGATGAGGCTGCGCATGAAGGTGGCAGCCGTCGAAGTTCAATTGCGAGGGAGAAGTGTGCAAGGAATTGCATAATTTCGACAGCGTGGAGGGGTTCGAGCGGCGAGGTTTTCATCTTTGCCTGCCATGCAAAAAAAATAGTTGCAAGCAAAGGGAGTCGGGAGTAGTATTCGCCCACTTCTCTCGTACCACGATTCCATTCCATGAGGTTACACAATGAAAACGAAGTTGTTGGCAATCCTTGCAGTATCGGCAGTGGCTTTCGCGCTCGTACCGGGCGCGTCGGCTGATTCGTTCGATTTCACCTTCACCAGTACCAATGTCAGCGCAACGGGCGTCCTCACCGGCACGCTGGTTGGCAGTGTGTACGACATCACAAGCGGAACCATTGACGTTACAAGCACGACTCCTCCGAGCGGCCCTGGCACGATCGTGGAGAACCTGAATTTCCCGGGCACGACTACGAACACAACGCTCGCTGGTGGTGGAACGTACCTTACCTACGACGATGCGCTCACGCCCGGTGCGAATCCAACGCTCGATGGCAACGGCTTGCTCTTTGAAGTGGACGGCACCTCGCTCGATATCTGGGGCAACGGAGCCGACGCCTATGAAGCCTTTGGAGGCAATTATGCCTATGACGAAAGAGGAACTTTTACGGTCTCGCCGACACCGGAGCCGGCGTCGCTGCTGCTGCTCGGGACGAGCATCCTCGGGCTAGGCGGGCTGGTGAGGCGGCGGTTCCATGCGGCTGCTTAGCGACTAGTCTTTTCAGCTGCTTCGCTTATGGGAGCGCACGTGATGTGCGCTCCCTTTGTTTGCTCGTGATGTCGGTCGCTTGGCTCGAAGGCGCTATTGAGTGCTGCTGTTCTTAGCGAGGGAAAGAGCCTTATCGAGCACTGGATCACGTCCTGCGGCAAGGTCCGCGGCGTGCGGGTGCATCTGGATATCAGGTGCAATTCCCACCCCTTCAAACGGAGCACCCTCGGGCATGAACTCTCGCTTCGTGCTCAGTCCGAAGACCATACCGTTTTCAAAGTGATGCTGGTAAGGCTGACCGGAGCTGCCAGCGGTCTGCTCACCGACGATTGTTGCCCGATGGTTATCCTTGAAGGACACGACAAAATCCTCCCAGGCAGAAGGAGAGAACGCGGGAATCCTGAGGAGGAGCACGCCATCATGGAAGGTTCAGGGCGAGAGACGTAGGTTCGGACGTCAACCCTTGCGGGGTGTCCCGATGGCATGGCCTCGCGGCGTTAAAAACGAAGACCCGGCGGTGGCCGGGCTTGGAAGCTGCTCTGAGTTAATTATACGGGTCGTGTCAAGGGGTTGGGCACGATGCATGGTCAAGACTGCTCGCCGAAGGTGACGTCGGCGACGAGCTTGATGAGGTGGATGTGGTCGGCAGGGAGGTTGGTGAGTTTGGAGTACTCGCGGACGGTGGCCACGTCGGGTGCGGTGAGGATGGTGAAGATTTTGTTCTCGGTGACGAAGGACTCAAGCCATTGCACGCGGCCGCCGAAGGATTGGAGGGCGGACCGCGCGAGGCCGGCGAGGATGTTGAGCTTTTCGGGCGAGAGGTCGCCGACTCTGGGGACGGTGCGTTCGACGATGAACTTGGGCATGGGAACCTCAGGTGGTTTGGATTTTGCTGCAAACCTGACGCGATGGCCCGTGGGAAGCCGCCATTATAAGCACGGAGGGCTGAGGCGTGGGACGTCGGACGTTGGCGGGAACTTTCAGTGGGGTTTGGGTATTCGTGGCGAGGGAGGGGAAGGCAATTCGGTCGCTGCGGCTTCGCCTTCGCTTGGGCCTTCGGCAGAGCGGAAGGGTTTTCCCGGCGCGGCGGGAGCGGTATCCTCCGGCCGCGCTCAGGACAGACGGGACAGGCGAGCTGAGGCTGCTACTTGACGCGATCGAAGATCAGTTTCTCGTGATATTCATGACCGTCTTTGGTTTTGACGGTAGCGGTTTCGGTGTAGGTCTTGAGGTCGTCAGCGGTGATGATGGTGCCGTCGACGGTTGAGCCGTCGCCGCCATCGACGTGGAAGGCGCCGTCCCGCTTGATGGAGAACTTGTCGTGTGCGGCGCCGGTGGCCAGGCGGAGCTTGCCATCGTAGGCGCCCCTCCAGGATTCGGTGCTGGTGCCCGTGGTGGTGGTGACGGAGCGCGTCCAGCGAAGGGAGCTCTCGGTGTTGGCGAGGATGGTGGTGGTGATGGAGGTGGGCTGAGGAGCGCCGCCGAAGTCCGAGGCCGCGGCGTTCAGCTTCCAGTGACTGGGCGCGGGGGCGAGTGGCGGGTTTTGGGCGAGCGCGGGGAGCGAGAGGACAGAGAGCGCGAGGACGACAGGGAGAGCCATACGAAGGTTCATCTTTGAGACTCCTGAGATGGGTTTTGAGAAACGCGGGAAGCGTATCCCAAGGATTTGAAAGTTGTAAAGGGAATCTGGAGGTCGTTCTGCGACCCTTGGCCCGTGCGCGATGAGGTTGCCGCTGGATCGGGCATGTGGCGGCGGAGAGGAAGGCAATTCAGTCGCTTCGGCTGCGCCTTCGCTTGGGCCTGCGGCAGCAAGGAAGCGCGCGAGGCGCGCGGCTTTATGGCATCCTTCGACTGCGCTCAGGACAGGCTCTGAAGCCGTGCCCCTTCGATTCGTGGTGAGGTTAGAGGTGGTCAATCAGTTTTTGTGGCAGGGCTCTTCTTGTCGAAGAAGTCGTTCCTCAGGTGCTTAGCGATTGCTTCAGAGAGAGATTGGATTCCTGCGGGTCCGCTATTGCCTTTTCGGACTTGGTACGCCCAGACGATGACGCCGTCTGAGTTGCGGATGAGCTGGACGGAGACGGACGCGGTGCCTTCGATGCCTATGCAATCAGCGAAGAGGCAACGTGTGACCTTGCTGCCTGTGCTCTCGGATTTAGCAAGGACGTCGGCGGACTTAAGGGTGTAGGTGGCGTTCTTGTTCTCGGTGACGACTGTGGCGGGAACCTTCTTCTTCACGAAGGCGGCGACGAGCGCGGACTGGAAACTGTCCTGGGCTTCGATGAAGACTGTAGGTGGGGCCGTGGAGGCTGCGGGCGTGACGGGTGCAGCCGTGGCAGCAAGTGAGAATGAAACGGGCAGGCACAGAACGGCTGCGACTAGAGGTAATGCGAAAATTCTCTTTGGCATGGTGCGGCAAGAATGCTGGAAGACATCGTTCGTGTCAAGATATTTCTTGTCGGACAATGAATGTCCGTGGCGGGGAGAGGGACGCAATTCAGTCGCTGCGCTTCGCTCCACTCCGGCCTGCGGCAGCAAGGAAGCGCGGAAGCGCGCGGCTTTATGGCACGGCTGAAAGCCGTGTCCCTTCGATTCGTGGTCTCGGGTGGAGGTGGGTGGTTGGTTTGTGCGTCCCGTGAATATCCCGCTCATCGCGATAGAGCCGCGATGAACGGGGCACCCATGATGTCGCTGGTCCGGTAGGGTGGTGATCGGGCCACCCGCCAGCAAGGAAGGGCGCGAGGCGCGCGGCCTTATGAGACCCGAGGCTGAAGCCTCGGGGTACCGGTTCGTGGCTCAGGGTATGGGGATTGGGTTGGGAGGCGTCCTGCGAATACCCTACTCATGAGCGATGAGACTGCGCATGAATGGGGCACCGTCGTCCGGCGATCCTCCACGAAACCAACTCTAGAAAATTTCAGCGATCGTCTTCGGGCGGCGGTGCAGCGTCTCCTGGCAATAGGAGGGAGAAGGTTGTTCCGCGCCGGGCACCTTCGCTATTGGATCGAACCTGGATAGAACCGCCGTTCTTGTCGATAAGCTGCTTGCAGACCCAGAGGCCGAGGCCGGTCCCGACCGTTCCTTTGGTGGTGAAGAAGGGTTCGAAGATTTTCTTCATGGAGGCTGCCGGGATGCCGTAGCCATCGTCGGCCAGAGTGATCCGGACGCGCCGGTTCCCATTTTTCGGATCCAGAGAAGGAGAAGCACGCAGAACCAGCCGCCCGCCCTGGCCGCCCGCCTGGAGGCTGTTCAGGAGCAGATTCGCCAACACCTGTCGCAACTCCCCGAAGATGCCGACGCTCTGAAGCTCTTCAGCGCATTCTTGTTCCACGGTTGCCTGGCTGGAGCCGATCTTCGCCTGCAGCAGGGCAACGGAGGAGGCCATCAACGCCGAGACGGAGTTGCTGGTTGGCGCAGAAGACTCATGATAAAACCCGAGGGACTGTCGTGTGATGTGGACGATACGCATCAGCTCCGCATCCGCGATCTCCAGATATTCGCGGGCCGACTCGGACAGGCCGGCGGAAGTTCGGACCAGGAACAGAGTATTGATCACAGATTCGAGAGGATTGTTGATCTCGTGCGCGATGCTGGCTGCCATCCGGCCCGCATTGGCCAGCATTTCGCTGCGCAGCAGGGCCTGTTGCACCTGTTTGCGCTCTTCGATCTCCGCTTCCAGTCTGTTCCTAAGCGCCTCTGCTACCTCCGTGAGCTCATGCTGACGCACCGCGGAGAGCAGCAAAGCCTCATTCATCTCCACGAGCCGTCTGTTGAGAGGGGTCGGCTCCGGTTCGAGATGTCCGTCGGCAGTGGGTGGTACTGGTCTGATCTCCATAAGAGGCGCTTCTATTTTTTTTCGGTTCGGGATTCGGGTGCAGGCACGCTTTGCTCGACTCGCCAGTGGGTCTGGGTGGGAACGCCTGTGATAAGGCCCTGGTAGCCGCGCAGACGCTGGCCGATCAGGACGATTCCGTTCGCCGTAATCTCATACTCTCGAATGTCCTTGCTGTGATTGGCGCCGCGCATCTTAATGACGACCATGACCTTGCGCAACTGGCCGTCGATCTCCACATAACGGAAGCGGATGATGTCGTCGGTGAGGAAGGAGATGCCGTAACTGCTCAAGAGCAACTCGGTAAACGATTCCTGCATTTCGACGGTGCTGAGGATGGTGACGCCGATTCCGGTAAGGGCGCTGATCATGCGGTAGAGGGATTCGCGGAAGTCGGTCCGGAAGCCAGGGGCGAGGGCCATCTCAAAGCCAGCGAGGGAGTCGATGACGAGACGCTTCGCACCGATCTTCTGGACGGCATCGAGGATTTCCTGCATGGTCTCGTCTACGGAAAGATCGAGGGGGCGAAGGTAGAGGATCGTGAATTTGCCGTCGCTCTGGGGCGTCACGAGGTCGAGACCGAACGACCCTGCGCGGGCCGCGTACTCGGATGGCCGCTCCTCAAAGACGGCGGCGATCCCGGGCTCGCCGTGGCGCAGGCCTTCGGCGAGAAACTGGGTGGCCAGCACCGATTTTCCGGTTCCGGAGGACCCGGCAATGAGAAGGCTGTCGCCTTCAGGAATGCCTCCTCCGAGCATCTTGTCGAGTTCCGGGATGCCGGTGGAGAGGCGGTGCTCGCGCCAGGTTTTACTTTTTCTGTTGGTGAGACCGAGAGTACGCGAGAAGGCCTGCAGGCCGTCGCCCGTAATGCGGAAGGTATGCAGTCCCGGCACGGATGCCTGGCCGCGCAGCTTCATGATCTGGAACTTGCGGACGATGGAGTTTCGCTCGGCGGCCTGATAGAGCCAGAAGAGGCCGTCGGAGACGGTGAATACGGGGTTGTCGCGCATCTCCGACTCGACGTACTCGCCGATGAGAAACGTGGTTGCCTGCCAACTGGTGAGATGAAGGGCCAGGCGCTGTACGAAGCCCTGCAGGTCCGTCTCGGAGGTTGCGCCAGCGGCTTTGCGGATGACGGTGCGAAAGGAGTCCACGACGACGAAGCTGGGATTGACTTCTTCGACCACTCTGAGGATCTCCTTCAGTACGGCGTCGAGGTCGTGCTCCAGAATCAGTTGGCTGAGGTTGACGAAGCGAATGGAGGCGGGGATTTTTTCCGGGTCGAAGAAGGTGTATTGCTGCTGGTAGCGGAGCATTTTGAGCGCCGGTTCGCCGAGCACGGTGAAATAGAGAGCTGCCTTTTCAGGCGTGGCATTCGCGAAGATGAACTGGTGCGCCAAGGTCGTTTTCCCGCACCCGGGAGCGCCCGCGACGATGTTGAACGAGTATTCAGGCAGGCCGCCGCCCATGATTTCATCCAGACCCGGAATTCCGGTGGGCAGCTTGTTGATGGTGACCTTATCGGTGACCTTATCCTTGGGATTCATGTTTACCTGTCCAGGGTTCATGCTTACCTGTCCCTCCGAAAGTCGATGGATTCGTCGATGGATTGAATGACGCATCCGGCCAGACATCGTGCATCAGGCGCAGGGTGAGGGGCTCGCCGATGAAGATAAAGAGCAGCCCGATCAAGTGTGCGACGAGGGATGTTCCTGCCTCGGCATCATGGTTGTAGCGATTTGGCCCGGCATCTTCCAGGCATCCATCCGCATTGACTTGCAGTGCGCCGAGGCGCGGAGCTTCACGTCTTGCGAGGGTCAAGGCGCGCGCGAGGAGCGAGTGAAAGCCCGCGGACCCGGCAAGGGTGGTGAGAGGGCGCCGCAGCTTCTCGCAGACGCGAAAGACCACAGGCGCATCCGCGTCCAACGGAGCGGCCACCGCTTCCTCTTCGGCAAACAGCCGTTCGGCGAATTCTCGCGTTTGAGGGCTCATCAGGTTGGACATTCGAGAAGCAATACTAATAGCGTGTGATGCCGTTAGACAACAGTGCGCCGCGCGATGCAATTTGGCAAAAATAGATGCCTGGCCCGTTCTACCGTAGCTTACCGTCCGAATCTCTGTTTGCCCTGCATTTGGGACATGAGGCGTTGCTGGGCTTTCATGCCTCCGCCCATGCTGCTGCCCATGCCTTTGAAGAGTTTGGCCATCTGGGTGTGCTGGCGGAGGAGGTTGTTGACCTCCTGCACGGTGGTGCCGGAGCCGAGGGCGATGCGCTTGCGGCGGCTGCCGTTGATGAGGGCGGAGTTGGCGCGCTCCTTTTTGGTCATCGAGTTGATGATCGATTCGATGCGCGTGAACTGCGACTCGTCGACGTTGGAGGCGGCCTGCTGCATGCCCGCAAACGGACCTACGGACGGGAGCATCTTGAGGATGGATTGCATCGAGCCGAGCTTCTTGATCTGACGGAGCTGGTCGCGGAAGTCTTCGAGGGAGAAGCCTTCGCCGGTGAGCGCCTTCTTGGCGAAGGACTCGGCTTTGGAGCGGTCGAGCTTTTCTTCGGCGCGTTCTAACAGAGTCGCGATGTCGCCCATGCCGAGGATGCGGCCGACGATGCGGTCGGGGTGGAAGGGCTCGAAGGCGTCGGGCTTTTCGCCGGTGCCGAGGAATTTGATGGGCGCGCCGGTGATCTGGCGGATGGAGAGGGCGGCGCCGCCGCGGGAGTCGCCGTCCATTTTGGTGAGGATGGCGCCGGTGATTTGGAGGCGGTCGTTGAAGGCCTTGGCGGAGTTGACGGCGTCCTGGCCGGTCATGGCGTCGGCGACGAAGAGGATCTCGGAGGGGGAGAGGAGGGCTTTGAGCTGGGCCATCTCGTCCATGAGCTGCTCGTCGATGCCGAGGCGGCCGGCGGTGTCGACGATGAGGATGTCGCAGGCGTAGTTGCGGGCCTCGCGGAGGGCTTCTTTGGCGAGGCGGAGGACGGTGGCGGTGTTGGCGGAAGATGCAGGTCTCTCCACTGCGCTGCGCTCCGGTCGAGATGACAGATTGTGGGTGGACGCGGATTCCAGTGGAGATGACAGATCGGTGGGGGTGTCATCTAATTTGCCCTCGTAGAGCTGGGCGTTGATGGATTGGGCGACGACTTTGAGCTGCTCGCGGGCGGCGGGGCGGTAGACGTCGACGGAGACGAGCAGGGGGCGGTGGCCGCCCTTTTTGAGCCAGGCGGCGAGCTTGCCGGAGGTGGTGGTTTTGCCGGAGCCCTGGAGGCCGGCCATGAGGATGACGGAGGGGGGCTGGGGCGCGAATTTGAAGCGCGCGGTGTCGCGGCCGAGGGTTTCGATGAGCTCGTCGCGGACGATTTTGACGATCTGCTCGGAGGGGTTCAGCGCTGTCGCGACTTCAGCCCCGAGGGCTTTGGCGCGGATCGCCTCGATGAGGTCGCGGGCGACGTTGAGGTTGACGTCGGACTCGAGGAGGGCGACGCGGATCTCGCGGAGGGCGTCGTTGATGTTTTCGTCGGTGAGGGTGCCCTGGCCGCGCAGGGATTTGAAGCTGCGCTGGAGCTTTTCGGAGAGGTTCTCAAACATGGCTGCTTTGAGTTTATCGGATTGGCGGGAGGGTATCCCCTCGGGGGCTAAAGCCCCTGTTTGTCTCAAACCTTTATGGCACGGCTAAAGCCGTGCCCCTTCAAAACCGACCCCACTTCAGGCTAAAGCCGTGCCCCTTCAAAACCGACTTACTGCGGGGACAGACAAAGAAAACCGAGGCCGCGGGGAGGCGGCCTCGAGGGGAGGAGCGAAACCGAAACGGAGTGTCAGTTGCCGTCGCGGCGGGCGCTGTCGGCGTCGCGGGCGAGGTCATGCAGGAGGTTGAAGAAGGCGCCGGACTGGCCTTTGAAGAGGCCCATGTCGGTGAGGAAGGTGACGACGCTCATGGCGGCGCCGATGGTTTCGGTGGGCCGAATGATGGAGCAGGGCGGGA
>Ga0207933_1002372_pt1 | contig 12305 bp, 7 predicted proteins | sample NGESurdeep092012_4_FD_184488 | JGI IMG/M metagenome (GOLD analysis project Ga0207933, IMG submission 184488) | Arctic peat soil microbial communities from Barrow, Alaska - NGEE Surface sample F53-3 deep-092012 (SPAdes) | ecosystem: Environmental > Terrestrial > Soil > Wetlands > Peat ... | reverse complement strand
GCATCGCCGCCGAGCTCGACCGGGCCGGAGTCGATGTGCTGCTGGACGACCGCGATGAGCGCGCCGGCGTAAAGTTCAAGGATGCCGAACTGATCGGAATTCCTTACCGCGTCAATGTCGGCAAGAAGCTCGCTGAAGGCCAGGTCGAAGTAGTCGACCGCCTACTCCATACCTCACAGGACGTTACGCTCGGGGCACTTACCCAACACGTCCAAAGCCTCCTCGCCGCGTCCAAACATTAATGCCCTTCCCCTCAACGCACGGCCCTCAACTCTGGACTCTCCAATGCCCGTCAAGGTAAAGCTCGACAGATCGCAACAGCACTCGGTGGGATGGAAGCTCCTGCGCATTGCGCTGGTGCTGGTGCTGGTCATTGCCGCGGCCGGCGGGGCGGTCTTTGGCTACTACTACCACGAGTACAAAAATCTGGTCAGCGAGCGTCTCGCCCAGGGCCCGCTCTTTGCCTCCGTGGCGCAGATCTACGCCGCGCCGCAGGAGGTTCGCCCCGGGCAGGAGCTTACAGCAGACAGCATTGCCGCCTCGCTGCGCCGCGCAGGCTACAACAGCAATCCGCAGATGGGCACCTTTCGTCTTCAGGGCGGAACGATCCAGGTTAAGCCCGGCCCTGAGAGCTACCTCGCCGCCGACGGCGCAACCATCGCAGTCAGCGACGGCCAGGTCCAGACCATTACCGCCGAAGATGGCGCAGCGCTGGCAGCCTACAAGCTCGAGCCGCAACTGATCACCGCGCTTTCTGAAGACAAGGGCCGCACCAAGCGGCGCATGGTCACCTACAGCCAGATTCCGCCGCGTATGGTGCAGGCTGTGCTCGCGATTGAAGACCGCCGCTTCTTCGAGCACTCCGGCATCAACTATGTTCGCACGTTCAAATGCGCCGTGCAGGACGTGCTCGCGCATCGCATAAACTGCGGTGGATCTACGATCACGCAGCAACTTGCGCGCGGCTTTTTTCTCACGCCCGAAAAGAAGATCTCGCGCAAGATCGCCGAGATCATGATTACCTTCCAGCTCGAAGCACGCTTCAGCAAGCAAAAGATCTTCGAGATGTACGCCAACGAGATCAATCTCGGCCAGCGCGGATCGTTCGCCATCGACGGCATCGGCGAGGCTGCTCAGGCGTATTTTGGCAAAGACCTTCGCCAGCTCGACCTGGCTGAAATGGCAACCATCGCGGGCGTCATCAACAGTCCTAACCGCCTCAACCCCTATCGGCACCCGGGGCCTGCGATGGAGCGCCGCAACCTGGTCCTCGATTCGATGGTTGAGACCGGAGCGATCAGCAGGTCCGAGGCGAAGCGTGCCAAGGCCGAACCGATCAGGCTCGCCGCACCCAACGTCGATGGAAGCGAAGCGCCCTACTTCGTCGATCTGGTGCACGATCAGATCGTGCATCGGCTCGGCGACACCGATATAGCGCGCTCCGGCTCGCTGCGCATCTACACCTCGCTCGACCCCCAGCTTCAGCTTGCCGCCACCGAGGCCGTCGAGCAGGGCATGAAGAACGTCGACGAGCTGGTCCGCAAACTTTACGCCACCCGGCGCAAGAGAGGCTTTACTGGCCCCCTTACTTACCCGCAGGTCGCGCTGGTCGCGCTCAATCCACATACCGGTCAGATTCTCGCCCTGGTCGGCGGCCGCAACTACGGCGCCTCCCAACTCGACCACGCCATTGCCGACCGTCCCACCGGTTCCATCTTCAAGCCCTTTGTCTACGCCGCCTCCTTCAACACGTCGCTCGACGGCACCAACCTCGACGGCAACGGTGTCTTCACCGCCCTCACCCGCCTGAACGACGATCCCACCACCTTCACCTTTGGTGGCAAGAGCTACACGCCGGGCAACTTCGTGAGGGGAGAATATCCGGGCATGGTCACCGCCGTCCAAGCCCTCGAGCACTCGCTCAACATCGCCACCATCAACCTGGCTCAGACGGTTGGCTTTGATAACGTCGCTGCCCTTGCGCGCTCCGCCGGCATTGTTAACGCCCGCGGCACGCCGTCAGTCGCCATCGGCACCTACAGCGCGACGCCGATCGACATGGCCGGCGCCTACACCATCTTCGCCAACAACGGCGTCCACCTCAAACCCTGGATGCTCGCCAGCGTGCGCAACGCCAACGGCGACATCCTCGCCGACTACGCCCCCGAAGCCACGCAGGTCCTCGACCCCCGTGTCGCATTCCTCTCCCAATCGATGCTCGAAAATGTCATGGCCTTCGGCACCGGTTCTATGGCGCGCAAGTACGGATTCACCGCCCCCGCCGCCGGCAAGACCGGTACCTCGCATGACGCTTGGTTCGCCGGCTACTCCTCCAACCTTCTCTGCATCATCTGGATCGGCAACGACGACTACACCGACATCAAGATTCAGGGCGCCGACGCCGCCGCTCCCATCTGGGCCGAGTTCATGAACCGCGCCATCAAACTCCCGCAGTATTCGGACATGAAGCCATTCACCCCGCCTGACGGCGTTCAGGTGCTCCGCATCGACCGCGCAACCAACCTTCCTGTCGACGACGCCTGCCCCAGCGACTCTTTTACCGCGGCCTTCCTGACCGGCACGGCGCCGCAGGGTACCTGCTCGCATATGGGCGTGGACTCGCAGACCCTCGGCAATCAGCTCTTCAATCCTGATGGCAGCCCGGCGGACCAGTCGGACGATCAGACCAAGCACCGCAACATCTTCCAGAAGATGTTCGGCCTTGGCAAAAACAAACAACAGCAGCAGCCGGAGCAACAATCTGCTCCACAATGACCCGCCGACCAACGACACGCACGCAGTCGCACTTTGCTCACTTTCAATTTGCGGTAATGTGGAGCCTCACTACTCTCCTTCAGCAGTGATCCACGGCTGGCACGAAGGGCACCAGTAGGTAGAACGCACATCCAATCCTTGCTTGCGCATCTCAATGCTTGCGCCACAGCGACGGCATTCTTTCCCTTTGCGGCCGTAAACCCACAGACGGTTGTTGCGATCCATCTCGTGCGTCGTGCGCCGATTGCCGGTGTACGTAACGATGCCCGCACCCGATGTATCCGCCACGTTTGCTTTCATGTATCTCTGCGCCGCCTCCACAAGGCGTTCAACCTCGCGCGCAGTGATCGTGCGCATCAGCCGAAACGGATGAACACCGGCCGCGAACGCGACCTCGGATTTGTAAACATTCCCCAGACCCGCAAGGACACGCTGATTGAGCAACACATCTGCGATCTCCGCGTCAGGGTGGGCGATCCCATACTCGCGCAACGCCTGCACACCTGCCTCAACGCTGAAGTCATCAGCCAGAACATCCGGGCCCAGTTTCAACGCCCACGATCTGCGCTCGAGCGAGCGCTCCGTGTGAAACTCCGCGACGGGAACATTAAACGCGACCGCCTGCATCTCTCCACAGGTAATCGCGATGCGCATCGCTCGGCGCGGCGCCTGCCAGCGCTCGCCTGTCCTGTAAATGTGCCACGATCCACTCATCCGCATGTGGGTAACAAGAATGAGATCGCCGGAGAAAAAGATCAGGCACCATTTGCCGCGCACCTTCACCCTTTCAACCGTCCGCCCAACGATCGGCGTGTCGTCATTCACGCGGGCCACCGGCGCTAGCGCTGTCTCAAAGCCAGTCACGACCTTGCCCGCGAGTGCTTGATGCAGCGTGCGAGCCGCCCTGAAGATACTGTCACCCTCAGGCATCGGCTCGAACCTCCGCGCCAGCTCCCGGCATGGGCGGCAGACCTCGCCGCACATTGAAACCCGTCGGTGAAGGCTGGAATCCCGCATCCAGCAGATATCGTGCCAGTGGATGTTCAGCAACAGGCGCGCCGTTGACGCTGGTGATCAACATGCTCGTGCGCCCGCGGCCCTCAGGATTGTCCGCACGCTGCACTCTCGCGACCAGGAAATCCGAGAGCGCACGCGCCACCTGTGACCTCGCCGGCTCTTCTTCAGGCAGCAGCACCTGAAAGTTAGGATTGCCGCGGCGAATGTAGGCAGTCAGGGCGCCGTCAACCAGGACGACACGCGCTCCCACACTTCGCGTCAGCGAGGAACTTCCGTCCGGCACGGCCGGCCAGCGCAGCAACGCTCCATACGGGTTCGCCGGATCCGTTGCCGCCAGCATCACGATCTCATGCGTATCATTCTGCGTTGGCGCTCGCAAGGACCGCAGCAGATCGACCGCCGCAGGCAACGCGAATTGCGTCGCACCAAGATCGGCGGCAAAGTAGCCGCGTCGAACGCGGCCACTCTCTTCAAGAATCTTCAACACATCGTAGATAGCTGAAAATCCTCCCGGCAAATTCTCAGCATGAGCGGTCTCGCGAAAGACGATTCCATAGCGCGCCAGCAGTTGCTGTGCCACCGCATGACTCCATACAGTCTGTTGAGCGGGCGTCGCACGTGTCTCCGCAAAGGCAGCCTGGTTGAGGCTCCAGCGCCCTTGCGCCGTTGGTGGCGTCGTACGTCGGGTGCGAAAGTTCTGTTGATTGTGGGCACGTCGCGTGGACTTCGTCTGGCGCGATGAGCTCGAAGGCCTCGCGCAGTAGGCGCGCAGAGCATGCAGCGCATCGTTCGTCACGAAGCCACACCAGACAAGCGACCAGAGCGCCTCAATCGTCTCGCCCGGATACCCCCCACCAATGCCTTCATGCAGCGGCTGGAAGAACGAGGCTCCACCACGCTTGAGAAAATCGAGGACCAGCCGCTCACGCTCGCCAAACGCGCCCTCTGATTCGGTGGCAGCCTGACCCTTGGACAGTGAGCTCTGAACCCTGTCCAGCGGCCAAAGCAGCGGCAGCTTCTCCGCAAGATATAACCCCACGCGTCCATCACGTTCGCCCAGCGGCTCGAAGCCAGCCCAGACAACCTCGCCGGCAGCGACCAGCGTATCCAGATCTGCGGGCGAGTATCCATCGATGCGTGCCGGCAGTATCTCGCTTTCGAGCAGCGAGGCTGGAAGCGGCGCACCCTGCAGCGTCTCAATCGCATCCAGCAACGCATCCAATCCGCGGCGCGGCTGCACAACTCCCTGCCAGCGTGTAATCAGTCGCGCCAGCGTACGCTGTTCCACCGGCTCAATCTCTTTGCGCAGGCGAGCCAAAGATTTTCTTCGCACTGTGCGAAGAACCTCAATGTCGATCCACTCTCGGTTGAGGCCTCCCGGACGGAAGCCGCCTTCGACGATGCGGCCCATGCCGACGAGCCGCTGCAGCACGGACTCGAGAAGCGCCATCGACAACCCATAGCGTTGTGTAATCTCCTTGGTGGTGAACGGACCATGGGTGCGTGCGTATCGGCGGACGATATCGAGCAGACCGTCCGGAGCTGCCTCGAGAAATGCGACTGGCAGCCCAGGCGGCAATGGAACGCCAAGCGCATCACGCACGCGTCCCGCATCTTCGATTGCGATGAGCCGCCGCTCCCCGGCTATGCGCACCTCCAGCACACGTCGCACACGCTTCAGCTTTGTAACCGCAGCCTCCACATCGACGCCTTCGCACCGTCGCGCAAGCTCTTCGGGTGTCAGGTCGCCGAGCCGCAGCAGCAGGTCATGAATCGCATCCAGGTTGCGCGCCTTGTAGCCCTCGGCGAGAAACTGCAGTTGTTCCTCAGCCTCCTCAATGGCGTTGATGTCGAGGAGTTCGCGCAAGTCGGCATCACCCAGCAGCTCGCGCAGCTGATCCTGATCGATCGAGAGCGCCTGCGCACGGCGCTCGGCTAAGGGCGCATCGCCGTCGTAGATGTAATTCGCGACATAGCTGAACAGCAGCGCACTGGCAAACGGCGACGGCGTGCGCGAGTCGGCAACGTGTACGCGGATCGAGCGATTGCTGATAGCGCGCAGCGTCTCTGCCAGCGCAGGCATGTCGAAGACGTCGCGTAAGCACTCGCGATACGCCTCAAGCAGGATGGGGAAACTCGCATAGCGAGAGGCTACATTGAGCAGGTCGTAGGCGCGCTTGCGCTGCTGCCATAGTGGTGTGCGCCCATCCGCTCGACGCCGTGGCAGCAGCAGAGCACGACTTGCTGCTTCGCGAAACTTCACGGCAAACAGCGCTGTCGAGCCAAGCTGGTGCAGCACCATCTCGGCTGCCTCAGCCGCATCCAACAGCACGAGCTCGGCATCGGGCGGCGCATCTGTCTCGGGAAAGCGCAACACAAAGCCGTCTTCGCTCCACATCGTTTCCACATCGAGGCCTGCTGCCCTCACCTTTCCAGCTACCGCCATCGCCCACGGTGCATGCACGCGGCTGCCAAAGGGTGTGAGACAACAGACGCGCCAATCGCCCAACTCGTCACGCACACGTTCGATCACGATCGTGCGATCGTCCGGAACCTGCTGCGTCGCCAGCTCCTGATCAGCCAGGTAACGCAACAGGTTCTCCGCCGCCTGCTCGTCCAGATCGTGTTCACGTGTAAGCCTCGTGACCGCAGCCCCGCGCGGCAGCTCCCGAAGCTCGCGAACCAGCGCCCCAATCCGCCGCCCAAACTCAATGGGACGACCCGCCTGGTCTCCATGCCAGAACGGCATCTTGCCCGGCTCGCCCGGTGCGGGGCTCACCAGCACGCGGTCCTGCGTAATCTCGTCGATGCGCCACGTTGACGCGCCCAGCACAAAGGCCTCGCCGGTACGCGCTTCGAAAACCATCTCCTCATCAAGCTCTCCGACGCGCAACGGCTTGGCATGCGTTCCGCTGAGAAACACACCGTACAATCCGCGATCGGGAATCGTGCCGCCATTCAGAATCGCGATGCGCTGCACGCCCTGCCGCGGCGTAATCCAGTTGCGCTGACGGTCCCACGTTACGCGCGGCCGCAATTCGGCAAACTCGTCGGAGGGATACCGTCCGGCAAGCATATCCAGCACGCCGTCAAAGGCGGTGGTGCTCAACCCGGCAAAGGGCGCTGCATTGCGAACCATCGCCGACAGCGACTCATAGGAGATTCCAGGAGGATCTTCCTCCTGATCCGAACGGAGCGTGCGGCGACGCTCCGCCTCGGTAATCGGCAGCGGTGGATGAGCAACGATGGCGACCATCTGCTGTGCCAGCACATCCAGCGGATTGCGCAAAAACCGGGTCGATTCAACATGCCCGTCATGCATAGCCTGCGTAACTGCAGCGCAGGCGATCAAATCGGCGCGGTACTTCGGAAAGATGATGCCGTGCGACGGCGCGCCTACCTGGTGGCCCGCACGCCCAATGCGTTGCAGGCCGCTGGCGACGCTGGGTGGCGCTTCAATCTGTATCACCAGATCGATAGCGCCCATGTCGATGCCAAGCTCAAGTGAGGAGGTGCAGACAAGCGCACGAATGCGCCCCGCCTTCAGCATCTCCTCAATTTCGGTACGCTGTGCCGCAGCCAACGATCCATGATGGGCGCGTGCGATAGGTTCACCCGCAAGCTCATTCAGCGCACCCGCAAGACGCTCGGCAATGCGTCGCGCATTGACGAAGAGCAACGTCGACGTGCGGCTGCGAATGATCTCCAGCAGACGCGGGTGTATCGACTGCCAGATGCTCGTGCGCTTCGGCCCCTGCGCCGCCGGCCCGCTGGGAAGATCGCTGATCTCGCCGAGCCTTGCCATATCTTCGACCGGAACCTCTACGCGCAGTTCGAGCGCCTTGCGCGAACCAGTATTCACAAGCGTGACCGGGCGATGCCGTGGGCCTTCGGCCTTACTCTCGACCTGGGCACCCTCACGACTCACCTCGGCCGCCATCGCATCGACCGTCACGGCGTCCGGCGCGAAATTCATGCGTGACGACGAGCCCTCCACACCCCCGAGGAAACGTGCAACCTCCTCCAACGGACGCTGGGTCGCGCTAAGCCCGATGCGCTGAATGGGATGCATTGCGAGCGCCTGCAGACGCTCCAGCGAGAGTGCAAGGTGCGCTCCACGCTTCGTCGGAACAAGCGCATGAATCTCATCGAGGATGATCGTCTCGACAGACCGAAGCGCCTCGGCTGCACCAGAAGTAAGCAGTAGGTATAGCGACTCGGGTGTCGTTATCAGAATCTCGCCCGGATGTCGCTTGAAGCGCGCTCGATCCCGCGGGCTTGTATCGCCGGTGCGCACACTAATCTCCGGCAGGTGCACCGGCACGCCATCGCGCTGCGCCATGTTCGCAATACCCGCCAGCGGCGACCGCAGATTGCGCTCCACATCCACCGCAAGCGCCTTCAGCGGCGAGACGTACAACACACGGCAGCCGGGCGATGTCGCGGGTTCGCGGAGCATCAACTTATCCAGGCACCATAAAAACGCTGCGAGTGTCTTGCCCGTCCCCGTCGGAGCGAGGATCAACGTCGACTCGCCGCGCGCAATCGCTGGCCATCCCTCCCGCTGCGGCGCGGTGGCATCTTCAAAGACGGCCCGAAACCATGCAGCCGTGACAGGATGAAAAAGACGAAGAACATCCTCCGCAGAAACCGTGTCGGATGGCGCGACAGCAGCACGCGGTCTTCGGGACGGCCTCTTGTTCACGCGGTCTGCCAAAAGACTTAACTCCAGCTTCCTGCGGACGACTTCGACATCTCTGCTGCTTGGATGCAATCAGGACGCGTGGCTGGCGTCAAGCCGCGGAAAACACTTCTGTAGCGACCGCCGAGCAAGAGTTGCACTTGCCTTCACAGCCTCGACGGTCTACCCTGAACAACTCACCATGTCGCCTGCCGCTACTAAGAACTCACTCTCTCCCGCCGAGCAGCTTCATCTTCGCGAGCTCGCCGCAGTGGCCGCCGAGCACTCCTATTCGCCCTACAGCCACTTCCGTGTAGGAGCCGCGCTCTTGCTCGAAGACGGTTCCATCGTCACCGGCTGCAACGTCGAAAACTGTTCCTATCGCCTGACCAGTTGCGCCGAGCAGGCAGCGATCGCCCGCGCCGTCTCCGAACACGGTCCAGCGATCCGCCTCCGCGCGGTAGCCGTTGCAAATCTCAACGGTTCAGCTTCCATGCCCTGCGGAGCCTGTCGCCAGACGATCAGCGAATTTGCCGGTGACGACGTTGTGATCCTTTATCCAGAAGAGGCTGGTGCGCACAAGACAACCACGCTCGGCGAGTTGCTGCCACACGCCTTCCGCATGGACTTTCTCGACAAAAGATAACCATGCCCGAGTCCGCCATTCATCCCATCGATCTCGTTCTCCGCAAGCGCGATGGCCATGAGCTCTCGACGCAGGAGATCCAGCATTTCGTTCAAAGCGTAGTTGAAAATGGCGTCCAGAAGACTGCGGCCCAACGCGGTGGATCCGTGCTCGCCGAGCGCTCAGACAGCGTCATGTCCGATGCACAGATCGGCAGTTTTCTCATGGCCGTCTTTCAGCGTGGCCTGTCGCCGCGCGAGCTTGCCGATCTAACCAGCGCCATGCGCTTCTCCGGCGAAACCTTCGACGCCTCCGCGCTCCAGACCTTCACCGTCGACAAGCACTCGACCGGCGGCGTTGGAGACAAGAGCTCTCTGCTCATCGCGCCGGTGCTCGCGGCTGCAGGACTGGAAAATAATCCCAGCATCTCCGTGCCTATGATCAGCGGGCGTTCACTCGGCCACACCGGTGGCACGCTCGACAAGCTCGAAACGATTCCCGGTTTCAACACGCAGCTCTCGCTCAAGCGCATGGCCGATGTCCTGCGCGAATGCCACGCCACCCTCGTCGGCCAAACGCCGCATCTTGTCCCCGCGGACCGCATCCTTTACGCGATGCGCGACCACACCGGCACGGTCGAATCGCCATTCCTCATCACCGCCAGCATCATGAGCAAGAAGCTCGCCGAGGACCTCCGCGCCCTCGTCCTCGACGTGAAAGTCGGCTCAGGTGCCTTCATGCCAAGCTATGAACAATCGAAGTTCCTGGCCGGGCTGATGGTCTCAACAGGCGAACTCGCGGGCACGCGCACCGTCGCTCTGCTGACTTCAATGGACGAACCGCTGGGCCGCTTCAGTGGCAACTGGGTGGAGGTGTGGGAGTGCGTCGACATCATGAAGGGCACACGGCACCCCATGTCCGCTGACCTCATCGAGCTCTCCAACGCACTCTCCGGCTGGATGCTCTATCTCGCGAACAAGTCGTCTTCGCCTGAAGCAGGAGCAAACCTCGCCGATGAAATTCTGCGCAGCGGCGAAGCCTACGATGCATGGCTGAAGATCGTGCGCGCTCAGGACGGCGATGTGAGTATCTTCGACAACCCCGCCGCTTTCCACAAACCGCGAGCGACCCGCGTGCTGAAGGCGGCGCAGTCAGGTTATCTCGCCGGTATGGACTGCAAGCAGGTCGGCTGGGCCGTGCAACGCCTCGGCGCCGGACGCACCAGCCCTGGCGATCCAGTCAGCGCGCATGCAGGCATCGAGTCGCACGCCAAGCTCGGCGCGAAACTTGCGAAGGGACAGCCCGTCTTCACCTTGTTCAGTGAAAACGAGAAGCTGCTGGATGAGCCCTATCGAATGTTGGAGGCGACTCTCTCGATTGCCGAGACTCCATCGCCAAAAATGCCGCTGGTGCGAGAGATCGTCCGCCATTCCTAGGCGCACAAACCCGCCACAAAACTCGGCCTTGAGTTCTTAGGCTTTGTTCTTTTTCTGCATGTACTCGCGAACACTTGCCTGCCAGTCAAGCGATGTGCCCGAGTAAGGCGAGCTGCTCTGGCGTCGCGCGCTGCGACTGATCGTAGGAGTTGCCAGCGCTACGGAATCCTCTTTAGCTTTAGCGGAGGCTTCGGCCGCAGCCGAGGCAATCGCCGGATCGTCTTTAGGCCGCAGCGACCGCGGCAGATCGTTCGGCTTGAACTCGACACCCTCGGCAGCCAGACGAAGCGCAGCCTGCACCAGCGTCTCTCGCTTCAGAGTCAGCTTGCGCGTCGCCTGATCCCGCTCTTCGTCGGACTCGAACTTCTCATACTTCGCGAGATGCGCCAGCTTGCGATCGAACAGATCGATCTCTTCGTGAATTGTCTTCAAATGGTACTTGTCTGCGACGATGGCCGCCATGAGTCCCCCATTGCATTCCGTTGAGATGAGGAAGAGCGTCCTCATTGCGCTGGAGTAATCGTGCAGCTCGTAATAGCGCTAAGAAATAGACGAGGGGCGGCCCGAACGACCGCCCCTCCATGATTCGTTGACGCGGCGTTTAGAGAGCGCGAACGTTCTCTGCCTGCCAGCCCTTCGGGCCCTTTACGACGTTGAACTCAACCTGCTGGCCTTCCTGCAGCGAGCGAAAGCCGTTGCTCTGGATGGCGCTGTGGTGCACAAACACGTCGTCGCCCGTGGAGCGGCTCAGAAAGCCGAACCCCTTGGCGTCGTTAAACCATTTAACTGTTCCCTGTTCCATTGACTTGTTCCTTTTGAAGCGATGTACCGCTGAACGCAATTTGGATTGTTCGCGAGTCAGCAGTACGGCCAGAACAAGCAGAAAAACCAGATCGGATTCGTCGATCTCACTTAGTATACACTCCTACACTGGATCTAGCCGAACAATGTGCCAGGCCTCCGAATCTTCTGGAAATCACTCGTGCCCTGCCGTCTCCGGCGCTCTGTCACGGGGCGCCCCGGCGCAACGTTGCAGTAGCCCGATACAGGGACCAGCCGTTACACTGGCACATCTTTTCCGCCAACAGGAGCGAGCGCGTTGGGCAGATTCACTGGACTGATTGGACTCTTCGTTCTCCTTGCACTTGCCTATGCGTTCTCCACCAGCCGCCGCTCCATTCGCTGGCGAACAGTGGTTTGGGGCCTCGGACTTCAAGTCGTCTTCGCCTTCCTGGTCATCAAGTGGAGCTACGGCCAGAAGATCCTTCACGCGGCCTCCGGTTTCGTCACCTCCATGCTGTCGCACTCCGCCGACGGATCGACCATGGTCTTCGGCCGCCTCGGCACGCCCGGCGACGCACTCGCGACCTTCGCCTTCGCCGTCCTTCCGACGATCATCTTCGTCTCCGCCTTCTTCGCTGTCCTCTATCACCTCGGCATCATGCAGCAGATCATCAAGGTCGTCGCCTGGGTCATGCAGCGCACCATGGGCACCTCCGGCGCCGAGTCCACCAACGTCGCCGCCAGCATCTTCATGGGCCAGACCGAAGCCCCGCTCACCATCCGTCCCTTCCTCAATGACGCCACACAATCCGAGCTCATGACCATCATGACCTCGGGCATGGCGCACGTCTCCGGCGGCATCATGGCCGCTTACATCAGCTTCGGCATCAACGCGCAGGATCTGCTCTCCGCCGTCATAATGACCGCGCCCGGAACCATCCTGCTGGCCAAGATGCTTGTGCCCGAAACCGAAGTCCCCGCCACAATG
>Ga0207933_1002371_pt1 | contig 12305 bp, 9 predicted proteins | sample NGESurdeep092012_4_FD_184488 | JGI IMG/M metagenome (GOLD analysis project Ga0207933, IMG submission 184488) | Arctic peat soil microbial communities from Barrow, Alaska - NGEE Surface sample F53-3 deep-092012 (SPAdes) | ecosystem: Environmental > Terrestrial > Soil > Wetlands > Peat ... | reverse complement strand
CACCGGCCGCGTGCCGCGCGCGGTGGTGCGCACGAAGGACTGGTCGATCTTGATGGTGTCGAACGGGAATCGCTGCAGATAGGCGAGCGAGGAATGCCCAGTGCCGAAATCGTCGAGCGACAGCCCCGCGCCCAGTTCCTTGATGCGGGTGAGCATTTGGGCTGCGTGCTCGGGATTTTCCATGACCAGCGATTCGGTGATTTCCAGCTTGAGCGTGCCGCGCGCCACTACTGAGCGCGACAGTACGCTGCGCAGGTCCTGGATCAAATCGTGCCGCAGTAACTGGCGCGACGACACGTTGACGCTGGCCGTGATCGGCTCGCGCCCACGGCCGGCCGCTTGCCAGATCGCGAGTTGGCGCGCGGTGCGCTCAAGCATGAACAGGCCGAGGTCGACGATCAGGCCGATTTCCTCGGCGATGGTGATAAATTCAACCGGCGACAGGCGGCCGAGCTTGGGATGATCCCAGCGCGCCAGCGCTTCGAAGCCGGCAATGGAGCGGTCCTCCAGTCTTATGATCGGCTGGTACAGCACCTTGATCTCTTCGCGCTCGATGGCGCGGCGCAGTTCCGATTCCATGGTCAGCCGGTCGGTCTTGCGCGAGCGCATCGCCGGCTTGAAGATTTCGATGCGGTCGCCGCCGATCCGCTTGGCGTGATACATCGCCAATTCGGCGTCCTTGATCACTTCCTCGGTGCGGTGCGGCTGGGCTTCGGCGAGCGCCAGTCCGATCGATGCGGTGATGAAGATTTCGCGATCGTTGAAGCCGATCGGCGCGCGCAACGTGCGGCGGATCGTTTCGGCGAAAGCCACGATGCGCGCGGGCTCTTTCTCCGACATCAGGATCAGCGCGAATTGGTCGCCCGACAGTCTCGCTAATGTGTCCTGCGGCTTGAGCAGGCGCGCCAGCCGGCGCGCGATGGTGAGCAAAATGGAATCGCCGATAGCGATGCCGACCGAATCGTTGACCTGCTTGAATCGATCGAGATCGATCACCAGCACTGACGGCCGGATCTGCGGATCGGAGCGGGCAAAGCCGAAGGCTGCTTCCATGCGGTCGATAAACAATTCGCGGTTAGGCAGGCCGGTGAGATTGTCGTGCACCGCGTCGAACAGCAATCGCTCTTCGGCTTTCTTGAAATCGGTCACATCGGTGAGCGTGCCGACCAGGCGCACCGCTTCGCCGTCGGAGCCGACCACGGGGCGCGCTTTCAGCGAAAACGACAGATAATGGCCGTCGGATGCGCGCAGACGGAAATCCTGATTCAACCGTCCGCGCCGCTGTTCAACGGCGCTGTCGAGCGAGGCACGGAAGCGGTCGCGGTCGAGCGGATGCAACACTTCGAGCCAAGTGGCTGCCGGGCCTTCCAGCGCACCGCGCTTGAGACCCAACAATTGTTCGGTTTCGGGGCTGGTGTAGATTTTATCGGCGGAAACGTCCCAGTCCCAGATCAGGTCGCCGGCGCCCGTCAGTGCGAGCGCGCGCCTTTCGACGTCGGAGACGATGCCGTGGGTGACGCCGCCGGCGAAGGCGTGTTGCATCACCGTGAAGCCGATCAGCATCACGATCAACACCAGGCCGCCGAGTAGCGCTGGGCCGATAATGTCGTTGGTGACCACGCCGGTAACTGCGAGTCCTGCGGCGCCGGTCCACACCACCAGCAAGAGCCAGGTCGGGATCAGCAGCACCGCGCGGTCATAGCCATGGGTGGAGAGATAGACGACCAGCGCCAAGCCGAACACGGAGATGCCGGCCAGCGACATGCGCGCGATGCCGGAGGCGACCGACGGATCAAATACCGCGACAGCAATAAGTGCGGCGAGCGCCGCCAGCCAGGCAATCGTGATGTGGGCGTAGCGCACATGCCAGCGCGACAGATTGAGATAGGCAAACAAAAACACCAGTAGCGTCGCCGACAGGATAGCCTCGCCGCAGGCGCGCCAAACGCGCTCGGCGCCGGCCGACATGTCGAACACCTTGCCCCAGAATCCGAAATCAATGCCGATATATATGAGCACCGCCCAGCCAAGCGCTGCGGCGGCCGGGAACATCACCGAGCCTTTCACCACAAACAATATCGTGAGGAACAGCGCCAGAAGGCCGGCAATGCCGATGACGATACCGTAATAGAGCGTGAAGCTGTTTACCTTGTCCTTGTAGGCGTCCGGCTCCCACAAATAGATTTGCGGCAGTTTGTTGGTGCGTAGTTCGGCAACGAAAGTGATCACCGTGCCGGGATCGAGTGTGACGCGGAAAATATCAGCGCCGGTATTCTCCTGCCGCACCGGCCGGTCGCCCGAACTCGGCGTGATGCTGGCGATGCGCGACAGTCCGAGGTCGGGCCAGAACAGGCCGGAGCCGACCATGCGGTAATGCGGCACGACAATCAGCCGGTCGAGCTGTTCGTCGGAGTTATTGGTGAGTGCAAATACTGCCCAGTTATTGTTGTAGTCGCGCGCGCGCACCTCGATGCGGCGCACAATGCCGTCGGGCCCGGGCGCGGTGGAAACCTGAATGCGGTCGGTGTCGGATTTTTGCAGTTCGGTGGCGGCGGTAAGATCGATGGCCGGGACATCGATCCGCACGTTCACGGATTCGACGGCGCGCGCGCTCCCGCTCGTCAGCGCGACGGCCGCGAGAACAAACAGAATGGCTGCAGCGAAACGTCGCGCGCTCAAACCAAATCCCCCGGCCGCGGCAGCGCCAGTCCTCTTGCTGATCCGGCTCCGCCGTCTGTATAAATCCGCAATCAAATAACCCTGCTCAGATTTTGCGTGGACATTGCGCCGATTTCGCGGCTCGTCACCTCGGAGGCTACTTCCGTCCGCCATGATAGTGCAAACGCTTTCAAAGGGTTAGCACGATCTTGCCGATATGCGCACTGCTTTCCATGAGTGCGTGGGCTGCTGCTGCCTCACGCAACGGAAAGGTTTTGTAGATCACCGGCTTTGCCTTTCCCGCCGCCAGCATCGGCAGCACGTTGGCCTCGATCGCGGCGCGGATCGCGGCTTTGTGGGCAATCGGTCGCGCCCGCAGCGTCGACCCGGTATGGGTCAGCCGCTTGAGCATCATGCGGCGGAAATCGACCGTCGCTTTTGACGAGCCCATGAACGCGATTTGTACAATACGCCCCTCGACCGCGGCCGCTTCATAATTGCGCGCGACGTAATCGCCCCCGACCAGGTCCAGTATAACGTCGGCGCCTCTATCGGCGGTGGCCGCCTTGGTGGCCGCGACGAAGTCCTCGGTTTTATAGTTAATGGCGACATCGGCGCCCAAAGCGCGGCAGGCGTCGCATTTCTCCTTTGAACCCGCGGTGGTGATGACCTTGGCACCGAGTTGCTTGGCAAGCTGGATGGCGGCGGTGCCGATGCCCGATGAGCCACCATGCACCAGCAAAGTCTCGCCGCTCTTGAGGCCGCCGCGCTCCACCATATTGTGCCAGACGGTGAAGTACGTCTCCGGGATGGCCGCGCCCTCGATCATCGACAGGTTGCCTAGCGGCAGGGCGTGGTTTTCATACGCGAGGCAATATTCGGCATAGCCGCCGCCGACCACGAGCGCGAACACGCGGTCGCCGATTTTCCAGCGCTTCACTCCTGCGCCGAGCGCGACGACTTCGCCGGCTATTTCGAGGCCCGGGATATCGGTCGCGCCGGGGGGTGGCGGATAATTGCCCATGCGCTGGTTCACGTCCGGGCGATTGACGCCGGCGGCTGCGACCTTGACCAAAATTTCACCCTCGCCGGGCACAGGCACAGCGCGCTCTTCCGGCACCAGCATCTCCGCGCCGCCGGGCGCTTTGATGCCGATCACGGTCATGCGGGCGGGAACTGCGGTCATGGAAGCCTCTGGCATTCAAGGGAATATGGGGATGGGACGCCTGTTTAGGCGCAGCACGGCGATGTGACAACCTGCCAGTCGGCAGCTAAGTTCTCTGTGGAGATAAACCATGGCCGCGATGGACGAAGACGACAAGCCGAAGAAAAAAGTTGCGCACGAGATCGGACAGGATCTTTATCTAATTTCGGCCGAGGATCTGGCCGAGCGCGTCGCGCTACTTAAGCAGGAAATCGCCCGGCTGGAAGCGGCGATGAGCAAGGCGCGTGCTTCGCGCAGTGCTGCCGATCAATTCTTTAAGAGATAACGTCGGAAAGTATAAAGCTGGACCCATGAAGACTTCGATCGCAACGGTCTGCTTGAGCGGCGGTTTAAGCGAAAAGCTGCAGGCGATTGCGGCGGCCGGATTTCGCGGCGTCGAGATTTTCGAGAGCGATCTGCTGTCGTATAACGGCACGCCGACACAGGTCGCCAAGGAAGTAGCTGATCTTGGTCTGAAGATAGCGACGTTCCAACCGTTTCGCGATTTCGAAGGCATGCCGGAACCGCAGCGGGCCCGCGCCTTCGACCGTGCCGAGCGCAAATTCGACGTCATGCAGGAACTCGGCTGCGACCTGCTGATGGTGTGCAGCAACGTGTCGCCGCAATCGCTGGGCGGTATCGATCGCGCCGCCGCAGATTTTCACGCACTTGGCGAACGCGCGAAACTACGCGGTCTGCGCGTCGCCTTCGAAGCGTTGGCTTGGGGGCGCCACATCAACGATTATCGCGACTCGTGGGAAGTAGTGCGCCGCGCCGACCATTCCTCGATCGGTCTTGTGCTCGATACATTCCATATTTTCTCACGTAAGACCGACATCGCGCCGATCCGCTCGATCCCCGGCGATCGGATTTTTCTCGTTCAACTCGCCGACGCGCCTTGGCTCGATATGGATGTGTTGTCGTGGAGCCGGCATTTTCGCTGTTTCCCGGGACAGGGCGACATGCCGATCGTGGAGTTCATGGAAGCCTTGCAGGCGACGGGTTACGACGGCGAACTGTCGCTGGAGATTTTCAACGACCAATTTCGAGCCGGCTCGCCGCGTGCGGTCGCCGTCGATGGTCAGCGCTCACTGATCTATTTGATGGATCGGTTGCGTGGGAAAAATAAAGCCGCGGTGCCGAGCGGTTTTCCTGCGATTCCGCCGCGCGCAAAATGTCTCGGCGTCGAATTTATCGAGTTCGCCGTCGACGACAATTCAGCCGACGATCTGGCGCAGTTTTTTGCCGGGCTGGGGTTTAAACATACCGGTCTGCACCGCTCGAAGGCGGTATCGCGTTGGACGCAAGGCACCATTAGCCTGGTCATCAACAGGGAAAAAGAAGGTTTCGCCCATTCGCATTACATCACTCACGGGCCTTCGGTCTGCGCCATCGGTCTGAAGGTTGATAGCGCGGAGGCGACACTGAGCCGCGCGGAAAAATTATGCGACACCCCGTTCCGGCAGAAAGTTGGGCCGCGGGAATTGGAGATACCCGCCGTTCGCGGCGTGGGGGGCAGCCTGCTCTATTTCCTCGATTCAATTGGCGAACTGGCCAAGGTTTGGGATGTCGAATTCGATCCGGTGACGGAGAAGGGCAAGAACGTCGCGGCGGGTCTTGCCGTCGTCGATCACATCTCGCAGTCCATGCACTACGAAGACATGCTGTCCTGGCTTTTGTTCTATACGTCGCTGCTCGATGTCCAAAAGACACCGCAAGTGGATATCACCGATCCTGGCGGCATTGTGCGCAGCCAGGTGATCGAGACGGACGATGGCGCGCTACGCATTGCGCTGAATGCTTCGCAAAGCCCGCGCACGCAGTCCTCGCTCTTTCTGAATGAGTATTTCGGGTCCGGCGTTCAGCATATTGCCTTTGCCAGCGAGGATATCGTCGCGACCGTCGCCAAGCTCAAAGCGAATGGACTGAAATTGCTGCCCATTCCAGAAAACTATTATGACGATCTAGAAGCCCGGGTCGATTTGTCCGGCGAGTTGTTGAATGTCCTGCGGGCCAACGACATCCTTTATGACAAAGACGAAAGCGGCGAATATTTCCAGGTCTATACGCAATCGTTCAATGATTTGTTCTTCGTCGAAATCGTCGAGCGCCGAAACTACAAAGGATTTGGCGCGATAAATGCGCCCATCCGGCTTAATGCGCAGTCGCGTTTGGCCGGCGATTCCGCAAAGCGGTTTTAAAACATCCACCAGCCTGCCAAATCTGCCAATGGTAATCGGTTGCCGTTTTCCGCCTAAAAATCCGGCATTGGCGGCAAATCCTTAACTTGTCATTAAGCTTTCGGGATCATTACTGGAACTGTCCATCTTCATGGACATTGAGTGGCTCCTGTCCACTCTGTTTGACGCCTCCCTGTTATCAACTTCGAGCCGCCGGCAACGGCGGCTCTTTTTTGTGCCATTCCGGCACAGCGCCATCGTCATGGTGCCCGCGCTCTTAAGCTTGCCCGGCAACTATGTCGTAAAGTTTGCGCATCCGACGTCTAGACAGAACGGGTGGGTGGGCCGATGCTGATCCTCACACGAGGCGCGTAACAGCTTCGGTACAGTGGTGAGGCGTAGCGTTATGTTCGAGAAGTCGAGTAACGAATTGCAGCCGGTGTCGTTCGGCGAGCGGCTGGCCAATTCGCAAGCCTTCGCCGATCTTTTCCGCGACGGCATGTCGCTGGTGGAAGAGACCGCGACATATCTTGACGGCCCCGGCCGGCAAGAATCCAAAAAGCTCGAGCGCGCAGCGGCGTTGGCTTACGCCACCGAAAGCATGCGGCTCACCACGCGACTGATGCAGCTTGCGTCCTGGCTGCTGCTGCATCGCGCGGTCAAGGAAGGCGAGATGTCGCTCACGCAGGCCAACAAGGAGAAGAGCAAGGTCAAGCTCTCCGCCGCCGACTTCCACGACCCGGACAATATGGAATTGCTGCCCGCGAGTTTGCGCGAGCTGATCGAGCGTTCGCACAAGCTGCAGAGCAAAGTGCGCCGGTTGGACAACACGATTCACACGCATCCCGCGCCCAATCAGGCGGCGGCGGTCAATCCGGTCGAGCGTCAGCTCGGTCTGCTGAAGGCAGCTTTCGGCGCGGAAAGCATCTAGGCCCGATCATCGAGCACGAAACAAAAACCCCCGCGCTAGCGGGGGTTTTTCGTTGCGGATAAGAGACCGTTTTATTTCTTGTCGGCCTTCTTGGCCTCGGGCTTCTTCTCGCCGCCGGTCTTTTCCTCGGCCTTCAGAAAGCCGGAGAACTTTTTCTGGAAGCGTGACAGACGGCCGCCGCGGTCAAGCAACTGTTGCTGGCCGCCGGTCCATGCCGGGTGCGACTTGGGGTCGACGTCGAGATGCATGACATCACCCTCTTTGCCCCAGGTGGAGCGGGTGGTGAATTCGCTGCCGTCGGTCATCACGATCTTGATGGTGTGATAATCGGGGTGGATATCGGATTTCATGACGTGGTTCCGTTAGCGCCGAAATGGGACTGAATTTGGCGGGTCTATACAGCAGCCCGGCCCATGCGGCAAGTCGCCGAGATTGACCAAACGCAAGGTCCCGGCCATAGCGTAAACTCGATTGTGGGGCGCTCTTTGCGCTGGGAATTAATCACCATGGGTAGGCAGGAATTGCGTGCAGCCGGGTCTCTCGCGGCCGTGTTCTCCGTCAGGCTGCTCGGCCTGTTCATGATCTATCCGGTGTTTGCCGTCTATGCCCGCGGCCTTACGGGCGCCAATCCCTATCTGATCGGCGAGGCGCTCGGCATCTATGGCCTCACACAGGGGCTTTTGCAGATTCCCTTCGGCCTGCTGTCCGACAAATTCGGGCGAAAGACGATGATCGTTTTCGGGCTAGTCCTGTTTGCAATTGGCAGCGCGGTGGCGGCGACTTCTATATCGATCGGCGGCGTCATCATCGGCCGCGCGCTGCAGGGGGCCGGCGCCGTCGGCTCCGTGATCCTGGCGCTGGTGGCCGATCTGACCAGCGAAGAAAACCGCACCAAGGCGATGGCGCTGATCGGGATCAGCATCGGCGCCTCCTTCATGGTCGCGCTGGTGGCCGGTCCGATCATTGCGGCCCTCATCGGCGTGTCCGGCATCTTCTGGCTAATGGCGGGCTTGGCTATTTTGGGCATCGCCATCACCCGGTTCGTCGTGCCGAGCCCACGGCGGCTGAGCGTACACCGCGATGCGGAGACCGTGCCGGGAATGATCGTTTCGGTTTTGCGCAACAAGGAGCTGCTGCGGCTCAATTTCGGAATCTTTGCTCTGCACGCCATGTTGACGGCGAGTTTCCTGGCGGTGCCAGGGCTTTTGCGCGGCACCCTTGATGTATCGAATAAAAACGACTGGCTGATTTATTTGCCGGTGCTGCTGGTCTCGATCGCCGTGATGGTGCCCGCCATCATCGCCGCCGAGAAATATCGCCGCATGAAGGGCGTGTTCGTTGCTGCTGTGGCGGCGCTCGCCGTCAGCCAAGCGATGCTTTATCTCGGCGCGGGCAATTTATATGTCCTGCTGGCCGCGTTGGTGATCTTCTTTTCCGGCTTCAACGTGATGGAAGCGAGCCTGCCTTCGCTCATCACCAAAACCGCGCCGCCCGATGCCAAGGGTACGGCCATGGGGCTTTATTCAAGCGCGCAATTTCTGGGGATTTTTGCCGGTGGCGTCGCCGGCGGCTGGGTGCACATGCACTGGAGCACGGCGGGTGTCTTTGCGCTGACGGCGGTGCTGGCGCTGCTCTGGCTGCTGGCCGCCGCCACTATGGCGAAGCCGAGTTATCTCACGACGCGGCTGGTTCCCATTGGCGAGGGCCACGCCGCCGACGCAACGCTTGCCGCGCGGTTGCGGCAGGTGCCGGGCGTGGCCGAGGCAGTTGTGATCGCCGAGGAGAATCTCGCTTATCTGAAAGTGGATTCCAAATCCTTCGACGCCGCGATGGCGGCATCGGTGGTGGGGATGAAGTGACGGCGCTCGGAAGCTTTTAGTTCTTCGCCCGCCACGCCATCTTATTCACCGGCTTGTCCGAATACGGGTTCTTGTCCTCACCGGCATATTTGAAACCATGCTTCTCGTAGAAGCCGATAGCGCGGTCGTTGTCTTTGTTGACATGCAAATCAACGCCGCGCGGCGATAGGCGCTTGGCTTCTTCGAGCAGTGCGAGCGCCACGCCCGAGCCCCACTGCTCGGGCGCGACCACGATCTGGTCGAGATATTTCGTTTTCGGATCGATGGTGACAAAACCGACCAGCGCGCCGTTGATCTCGGCCAGCACAATGCGCGCGGATGGCACAAGCTCCTTGCGCCAGCGCTTGCGCCACCAATCGACGCGCGCATTGAAATCGATGTGCGGGTAGTGCTGCGTCCAGGTGCGCCGCCACAGTTCGATCGTCGCGTCTTCGTCCGCGGCGATGTAACGGCGCAGGGTGATCTTAGCGCTCACGAATTACGCTCACCGTTCCGTCAGCTTGAACTCGATGCGGCGGTTGCGTTTGTAGGCATCCTCGTTGGTGCCGGTATCGATCGGCTGGAATTCACCGAAGCCGGCGGCGACCAACCGCTGTGGCGAGACGCCTTTGGCTACCAGATATTGCACCACCGCGATCGCGCGCGCGGCCGACAGACCCCAGTTCGATTTGAACTGGCCGCCGGTGATGGGCCGTACATCGGTGTGGCCGTCAACGCGCAACACCCAGGGGATATCGGTCGGGATTTGTTTCTCCAGGCCGGTGAGCGCGCCGGCGACCTTGTCGAGTTCGGTGGTCGCGGCCGGCAGCAGATCGGCTTTGCCGGTGTCGAAGAACAGCTCCGATTGCAGCACGAAGCGGTCGCCGACGATGCGCACGTCGGGCCGGTTGCCGAGGATTTCACGCAGCTTGCCGAAGAAGTCGGAACGGTATTTGGTCAGTTCCTGTACCTTCTGCGCCAGCGCGACGTTCAGCCTCTGGCCGAGATCGGCGATGCGGTTCTGTGCCTCGTTGTCCTTCTGCTCGGAAGCATTGAGCGCCACTTCAATGGCGGCCAATTGCCGGCGCAGGGCCGCGATCTGCTGGTTGAGGATTTCGACCTGTGCCAGCGCCTTGGAGGAAATCTTCTTCTCGCCTTCGATCTGGCCGGAAAGTTCGGAGACTTTTCCCTGTGACGTGGCGATATTGGCGCCGGCGCCTTCGGCTTGGCTCTTGTATTTATCGCGATCATCCGTCGCGGTGGCGAGCGAAGCGGTCAATTGCGCGAGTTGATCCTGAAGATTGGCCTTACCGGTTTTTTCCATCGCCAGCAGATCGGTGAGTTCGGCGATCTGCGCGTTGAGGCGGGTGAGGGCGGTATCCTTGCCGGCGACCTCCTGCTGCAGATAAAACTGCACCACGACGAACACGGTGAGCAGAAAGATGATGCCGAGGACCAGCGTCGAGAGCGCATCGACAAAGCCCGGCCAGTAATTCATGCCGGTTTCGCCGCGTCGCGCGCGTGCCAGTGCCATAGTTATATTTCCTTGCGCATAATCTTATCCGAAAACCGGCGCCCACTTTTCGGGATCATGCGCTACCGGTCTACTTTCTCGCGCACCATCATCTCGAGCAGCCGCTTGATCTCGCGCTGCTGCTCGGCCTGGCTATCGACCCAGTCGCGGATCATCTGCTGTTCGGTGCGCATGTGGTGCACCAGGCCCTGGATCGCCTCGGCCAGATTGGACATGGCGGAGGAGGCGCCCTTGCTGGTGCCGGCCTCGTTGATGGCTTCGCGCAGACGATCGATGGAGGAGCGCATCTCGCCGTTGCCGGTGCCGCCGGCAAGTGGATCGGAGGTCTGGTCGTAAACCGTGGTGGAGAGCCAGTCTTCCAGTTCGGTGTAGAAGCGGTTCTGCGCCTGGCTCGATTGCAGATCGAGAAAGCCGAGTATCAACGAGCCGGCGAGGCCGAACAGCGAAGACGAGAACGATATGCCCATGCCGCTGAGCGGAGCGGCGAGGCCCTCGCGCAATGAGTCGAACATCGAGCCGGCATCGCCGCCGGCTTTGAGCCCCTGGATGACATTGCCGACCGAACTCACCGTCTCGATCAGGCCCCAGAAAGTGCCGAGCAGGCCGAGGAAGACCAGCAAGCCCGTCATGTAACGGGAAATATCGCGCGACTCATCGAGCCGGGTGGCGATGGAGTCGAGAATGCCGCGCATCAATTGCGCCGACATCGCCATGCGGCCGACGCGGCTGCCGAGGATAGCGGCCATCGGCGCCAGCAACACCGGTGCGCGATCGACCGCAAGGCCTGGATCGGCCAGGCGGAAATTATTGACCCAGGCGATTTCCGGATAGAGCCGCAATATCTGGCGCAGTGCCAGCACGATGCCGATCAGCAGCACGCCGATGATCAGCGAGTTCAAACCCGGATTGGCCATGAAGGCGACTTCGATCTGCTTGTGTAGCACGAAGGCGACCAGCCCGCCCAGCACGACGAACACCAGCATCCGCAACAGGAAGATGCGGGGCGACGACAGTTTGAGCGGATCGAGTTCTTTTGCCATGAACTTCAACGCTATGCGCTTTTAAAAGTTAACGCGGGTCAGGCCGACAATATGGCACAGACCCGTGACAAGGAAAAAGCAGTTATGCCGGAAGATTAACGGGCCGAATGAGTTGAAATTGCGGTGAGTGTTAAGCTTTGCCGGCGGCCTTCAGCACGCCCAGCAGCTCTTTATGAATTGCGTCGTTGCCGGCCACGATCTGGCTCTTGGCGAACATGTCCTCTCCGCCGTCGCAATCGGAAACGAAACCGCCGGCCTCGCGCAGCAGAATTAACCCTGCGGCGATGTCCCAGGGCTTTATGTCGCGCTCCCAGTAGCCGTCGAGGCGTCCGGCGGCGACCCAGGCCAGATCGAGCGCGGCGGCGCCGAAACGGCGCAAGCCTGCGACCTGCTCCTGCACGGCACCGGTTTCCTTGCGCCCGAGTGCGATATCGCCGCGGCCGACATGCGGCAGGCCGCAGGCGATGACGGATTCACCAAGGCGCTTGCGGCCGGCGACGCGGATGCGCTGTTCGTTCATGAACGCGCCCTTGCCCTTTTCGGCGATGAACATTTCCTCGCTGGCCGGATTGTAAACGAGCCCGGCGATCACGGCGCCGTCGCGCTCGAGCGCGATCGAGATCGCAAATTGCGGAATGCCGTGCAGGAAATTGGTGGTGCCGTCGAGTGGATCGACGATCCAGCGGTGTGATTTGTCGGCGCCCTCGCGCTCACCGCCTTCCTCGCCAAGAAAGCCGTAGCCGGGCCGCGCCCGGCCTAGTTCCTGATAGAGCGTTTCCTCGGCGCGACGGTCAGCGGACGAGACGAAATTCGCCGGGCCTTTGAGCGAGACCTGCAGCTTCTCCAGTTCGCCGAAGTCGCGCTTGAGCGCGCGCGCGGTCTTGCGCGCGGCAGCGATCATCACGTTAAGGAGCGCGGAG
>Ga0207933_1002370_pt1 | contig 12320 bp, 13 predicted proteins | sample NGESurdeep092012_4_FD_184488 | JGI IMG/M metagenome (GOLD analysis project Ga0207933, IMG submission 184488) | Arctic peat soil microbial communities from Barrow, Alaska - NGEE Surface sample F53-3 deep-092012 (SPAdes) | ecosystem: Environmental > Terrestrial > Soil > Wetlands > Peat ... | reverse complement strand
GCGATTGAAAGCGCGCGTCGCGAGCGGCCTGCGCACCACCCACACTGGCCTGCTTTTACTCCGCCCACGTGGCCTGGTTTTGCTCCGCCGTTGACAGGGATAGGAGATCTTCGTCGTCGAATAAGTCCTCTGTCGGAGCCCGTCACGAACCCTTTGGTCGTCTGAACGGCGACCGTCGAAACCACGCGCCGAGAGGGGGCTCATTCGGGGGGCGTGGTGCAACCTGTTGCGGCGGCATGGTGTATTCACGAGCGTCCTTGCCGAGGACTATGTCCGCAAGGTTCTGTTTGAATATCTGCACATCGCCGAAGTAATTTTGGTAAGCATCCTTTAGTGTGCGGATGGATTCCGCTTCGACGAGGACGGATTTGATGTGATGCGAATGCGTTTCTGCAAGAATCTCGGCTCTGTCGAATGATTTCGTGCTGGCGATCGCTTTTTGAAAGCTTTCCACTTCGACCGTGCAGTTCAGGTTGTTGTACTTGATAACAAAGAATTGCGGTTTGCCCTCGGTATAGTAGGTGTCGAGGTACTTGAAGGCTTGGCTCAGATTTTCGAGCGTGTTCGCGGCCTTGAGAGCCGCGTCGAGCATTTTGATTTCCTTAATGCGTTCTTTTCTGGGTGGCGCACCGGGAACCTCGTTGCATTGTTCGGCGAGAGCTAGCTCAGACGCCATCAGCTCGAAGAGCCGAAGCCATTGCTTATCGCCTTTTACACCTTTCAAGTCTTCATGACGGAGCGTACCGACAGCCTCGACGGCAGTTGCCCATGAGTGCTGGAGCCTGCTTCTGACTTGGACCTCAATCCTTCTATCGGCGTACGACCGCTCGTCGTCGAATCCTGGCTTAAAATCGTACATCAGGTGGTGGCTGCGATACCCGGAGGCTCGTGGCCTTTCGATGTAAGGGCTCTCGCTACGGAGATTGTGAGGTAGCTCCTTTCGGCATTTTTCGACGAGTTCCCTCACATCGGCCATCGACGGCAGAATGGCTCGGCAGCCACCCAAGTCCTGAACTTTGTCGAGCTTAAGAGAGCTCGATTGAAGCTTCCGCCGAATCGACGACATCATTTTCAACCGCGCAACCGTGATGCCAGACTTTCCATCGCGCTTGACGAGCCCGGTTAGCTGCGCACGGATTCGATCCATCGGGTATAGATGTGAAGCGCGCCAGCTGTGCGCGACTTTAAAGATATCAAGTGCGTCGGCCTGGTCTTGCTCAGTATCCCACGGAATCGAGTGGCGGAGCGCGTCACCGGCGCGCCTCACGTCCGTAATCTCGAACTCCAGATGAGGGAATTCCGCCATAGGGAATCTCCAACGGCCGGGCACTATAGCCGAATGCCGCCGTAATTAACGATGCCTTAACCAGATTCGGCCGATCCGGATATGGGAGCGGAGAAACGCAATGTCACTTCATGACGAGTATTTCTGTCCAGTGTCCGAGAGCCTTCTCGGTCGGCTCTACAAGTCGAGTTCCGAAGGCATTGGCGTTCTCATTAAGACGGTGCCGCCAACTACCCGAGCGATGCTGGCCTACTACTGCTCAAGGCGAGCTCACCTCGAAAGCCTCAAATTGGCGATCGCCAGTACATGCAGGCCGGAAGATCTGTATAATGTCGCTGGTCGAGCCGGGTGGGACCTGTTTGCACGAGTTCAAGCCGAAGCGAACAAGCCCGGAGCCGCCGAAGCCGAAGAGCCGCCATGGCGTGACGCTGGCCTCCGGTGCATTTTGGAAGATTCCGACCGCAGAAGAGTAGAAGAAAATTAGCCCCCGGGAAAAAGACAATTGTAATGCTAGCCGGCACGGACCTCGTCCTTGCGGCCGGTACCGAGCTAAACACGGCTTCGATTTAGAACGGACCTAATGCGTGATTGCATCCTTTCAGTGTGGAACGATTGGAAGAACGCTCCGGCTCAACAACTGAGCGCGCTTTCTGAATATCGGGAAGGCGTCCGGCTACCCTTCCGTGACGACGACAAGAACCTCCGCATATCGACCGCCGAGCGATCGGGAGCGGTGCGGAAGGTGAGAATCAAAATAAAGCGCATCTCCAACCCGAAGTCGAAGACACTGACCTGAGACTTCAACTTCGATGCTGCCGGACAGTATAAGCATGAACTCTTCGCCAACGTGCTCAAACAACCGCTTGTCTTGAAATTCAAGCGGAGGCTTCATGACGTAAGGCTCCATCCGCTTAAAGCGCTTGGGCCCCGCGACCATCTCGTAATTGTAGCCGGACGAGCTACCCGACCGCATGAACGGCCGCCGCTCACCCTTGCGGACCAAAGAGATGGCATCCTCATAGTGATCCTCGCCTAGAAGCTGGCTCATCGTGAGCTGAAAGCTTCGCGCGAGCCTCATCGCCGTCGAAATCGACGGGACCGACACCCCCCGCTCTATTTTCGAAACGAAACTCTTAGTCAATTTGGATGACGACGACAATTGCTCAACCGTCATCCCTCTTTGCTGACGCATAAAACGGATGCGAGCGCCAATCCCCTGCTCGACGGATTTGGTGATCGGCTTGATGAGGCCTGGAACGGTCTTTGTACGCTCTTTTTTGACGGTGGCACGCGCCGCAGCGGCATGTCGTTTCATGATCTCAATTGCGCTTTAGGAGCTCCGCCGGACATACGCCTTGCTAGGATATTCTTACGCGATGACCGTCTGGTCCTGACGTAGGATTCGGCGCGCATAGTAATAAAACGTAGCGGCAATTGCCCGCTGCTTCAAACGGTAGTCATGCGCCTCCTTAGCAAGTTCAGGATCGATCGGCTGGATCTTTCCGGCGCTCATCGCCATCAACTGCAATCGCGCAGCGCGCTCAATGAAGATCGCCAAGATCGCCGCCTCCTCGACCGTAGCGCACGCCGTCAACTGACCGTGGTGCGCGAGCAAAATCGAGCGCTTGTCGCCAATTGCCTCGGAAATAATGCGACCTTCTTCATCGCCAATCGGCGTACCGGGCCAGACCGAAAGCCAGGCGCAGTCGTCATGGAAGAGGCTGGTATCCATGTGGGAGACCGCCAGCGGAACGCCGATCATCGAGAGCGCGGAGACGTAAGGCGAATGCGTGTGCATAATCGATTTGACATGCGGCTTGGCGCGGTAAATCCACAGATGAAACCGGTTCGACGGGTTGGGCATGCCCTCGCCTTCGAGAACATTGAGATCATCATCCACCAGTAGCAGATTTTCCGCCGTAATCTCTTCGAGCCCAAGGCCAAAGCGTAACATATAATAGCTACCAGGCTTTTCCGCCCGCGCAGAAAGCTGCCCGGCGAGACCGGAATCATGGCCGTCAGCCGCGAGCATCCGGCAAGCCAGCGCTAATTTCTGGCGTACCGACCACTCTGGTACGACAAAATGCTTATCCATCCGCTCGTTGGTTTGCTGGTGATATTCGGTCTTGTCTCTGACGACGACGTTCATGATTGAGTTCTCCATGGCGAGATTGCCTTGACTTTAACGAAGAGGACACGTTGTGTCACGTGCTACTTTTCATGTGCGCGCATTCATTCGCATAGTCGGACGTTCACAATCCGCGGGTGAAATCCGGGCGCATCAAATTTAGGAGGAGCCCCATAGGCGCTTGACACCTTGTGTCCGTTTGGAAACAATCTCGCGTTATTTTGCATCAATGCAGACAATACGTGATGCCTAAATTAAAAGCCGCTGTGGTTCAAACCGTAATCGGAGTTGGACAAAAAGAAGACAGCCTTTATCTGGTTTGCGAAATTGCCCCTCGCGGCGCACATATGAATGAATCCATTGAGCGCGTTGCGCCAAATGCACCAATCGTCGAATACCCGGAAAACCAGCATTAAACGATGCCCCTCTCGAGGAGGAACCCGTGACAAACTTGAAACCGCACCTTCTGAGTTGCCTTGTGGCCGCGTTCGCTCTGTTCGGCCTGTGTCCACAGTCGTCGGCGCAAACCATCTTGCGCGCCTCGCATCAGTTTCCGGGCGGCAAGGGTGACGTGCGCGACGACATGGTGCGACTCATCGCCAAGGAGGCAAAGGATGCCAATGTCGGGCTCGTGATCCAAGTCTATCCCGGCGCCTCCTTGTTCAAGCCCGGGCCACAATGGAACGCTCTCGTCAGCGGCCAACTCGACATCTCCCTCTATTCGCTAGATTACGCCAGTGGCCAGGTGCCTGAGTTCAGCGCCACGTTGATGCCCGGTCTGATCCGCAGCCAAGAGCGCGCCAAACGGATTAACCAGTCGTCTTTCATGAAGGACATCCACACCGCCATCGAAAAACACGACGTGATTATCCTTTCGGACGCCTGGTTCCCCGGCGGGATGGCATCCAACAAAACCTGCATTGAAAAGCCTGCGGACATTCGGGGAATGAAGTTTCGTTCGGCTGGGCCGACCTTTGCGGCGATGTGGGCGGCGGCGGGCGCGAGCATCGTCAGCCCCCCGTCGAACGAAATCTACAACGCATTCCAGACTGACGTTATTGACGGCACCGATACCAGCCTCGCGACCTTCGGCTCGATGCGCCTCTATGAAGTAACTAAGTGCCTCACCGCCCCCGGCAATAATTCGCTGTGGTTTATGTACGAGCCGGTGCTGATGTCGAAAAAGAGGTTCAACAAACTCACCAAGCAGCAACAGGACGTCCTCATCAAGGCGGGCAAGGACGCACAGGCCTACTACGAAGGCAAGGCAGAGTCAGTCAATGCCCAGACGATCGAACTGTTCGAGAAGAACAAGGTGAAGGTCGTGACGTTAACCGACGCGCAGTACAATACTTGGATCGATGTCGCGCGTAAGAGCTCGTACGCAACTTTTGCTAAATCTGTGCCGAATGGCGAGAAACTGATCGACGAAGCGCTCGCGGTTAAATAGCGAGGTCGATTTGCAGACTTCGATTAACGGAGTCGGATGAACTATTGCGGCCTCCAAGGCATTGGACCATTCGGATGACGCACCCGCCGATGATGCGGCGGGCATAGGCGTCGATGACGATCGCATCTGTGGGGATACTGCGCGCAACAAAAGGCCGCCAACTGGGCGGCCAATCTAGGCGGCAATGCGGGGAAAGGTTACTCCGACGCGTTCTTGACGGCATCTTTCACGTCACCAGCGGCGTTGTGAGCGGAACCTTCCGCCTTGTCCATCTTGCCTTCGTTCTGGAGCGCCTTGTCGCCGCTCACTTTGCCGGCAGCATCCTTGATTGCGCCTTTTGCCTTATCGGCAGCGCCTTTTACGTGTTCGTTGTCCATTTGATACTCCTTTCGAGTTTCAATAAGACAACTAGCGAGCGAGAGCGTCGTTCCTGTTCCCCTAAATGAGATGCGCCCGTGGCTCTTCGATGCCAGCCCCAGCCAATCCCAAGATAAGATACACCAGGGGCATCTACAGCGTCGTCGTGCTTTTCGCTTCCAAAACCCAATAGCTGCGTTAAAAGCTGCTCGCAGCCAGCCGCGGGAACTCTCCAGCCCCGCCTTAGTGTAGCCGCCGACTGTGGTAGGCGCGTAAACGGCTATTTAGTCTGAATATCACAAATCCGAAATACACGACCTACTCGTTGCGGCACAACTTCAAAGACGCCTGTGTGGCGGCCGGCATCCAAGAGGAGGTCAGAATGAAGTTCATGGGTCACCAGTTGCCGGGGGTCCATGGCGCATATGGAAATCCGCGCGTTCTGAAGAACGAGAGCGATTTGATCGACACCATCAACTTCGCCGAAATCGAGCTGTGGAAGTACAAGAAGTAGACAGCCTCCATCGCGGCTAGTGAGCAGCGTGAGGCCAACTGGGGAATAGACGATGACGAAAACTGAGCTTTTAGAGTCTGCAAATAGACTTATCGGCGGAAAGATCGAAGATTTGTCTTGGTCGGACTTGAAGAGCTAATTACAGTATCTCAATTCATCACCGACCTATGCCTCAACGAGCTTGAACGGCGAGGTGAATTGCAGTTCGTCGGAGGACAGGCGTCAATTCCATACCAATGCGACTACATGTTGGACACGGTGTTGACCCGCGGCCACGTCTAAACCGCTTTGCGCCCGTCCCGGTTATTGCAGCCCAATGCAATAGTTCTCGGAAGCGGGCGATCGGCATGGTGCTATCAGCGGATGCGTAGGTCACCGTCCGCAATTCGCAGGATTTCCTGCGCGATCTCTTCGGGCGAAAGAATGAAATCGATGCAGCCGCTAGCGATGGCGCTTTGCGGCATGTCGGGCTGACCGGCGGTATCGAGCTTCTGGGCTATCGTGATGCCCCCAACCTCTTTTATGCCGCACAGCGCGGCCGCCCCGTCTCCATCGTAGCCCGAAACGATGACTGCGATCAGATGGCCGGTCCAGTGTTCCGTCAGAGAGCGCAGAAAGACCGTAATGACGTCGGGCCAACCCCTGGGTTTTGAGATCGGCTTTAGTCGAAATTCGCCGTCCAGGACGTGAAGATCACGTTTTTCCGGGATTATGAATACACAATTTGGGCGTATGACCAGCTTATCTGTAATCAGCTCTACTGGCATGGCCGTGTAGCGTGGAAGAATCTCGTGCAACATCGTCGCCACGGTCCGCAGATGATTTACGATGACGACGGCAACGCCCATGTCGGCGGGCAGATTTTTTAGTAGACGCGTGTATGCATCGAGCGCGCCAGCAGAGCCGCCGACACAAACGATGGGGAAATCTTTCGCCATAGCTAAGGCCACCTATGCACCAATAAGGTAGGGCAGGCTCACGCGCAGAGCCGTGACTCGTTTGCAACGGCAGCAGACCTGCTGAGAACAGCGCAACCTTGAGAGTTACTACCACGCTTCTCGCAAACCTGTTCAGCGCATTCCTAATGACCAGAATTTGCGGCTCTGGCGCAGAGATCGCGTATTGCCTTATCCAGCTGCGCGCCCGTGAAGGGCTTCGGAAGGCGGGCCTCTTCGTGCAGGCGTACTGGCAGAGTCTGCGAGCCATAGCCGCTCAGCAGCAACACCGGCAAGCCACGCTTTAGGAGTATGTCAGCGACTGGATAGGAATGGCCGCCGCGGCTGTTGATGTCGAGGATCGCGCAACCGAGTGCCGCGATTGTGGCTAGCTCCAATGCTTCATCGAGCTCTGCTATCGGACCGACGACTTGATGACCAAGCCCTTCGATGGCGTCCTCGATGTCCAGTCCAATCAGAGGCTCATCTTTGACCACGAGCACGCTCAATCTCGCTGCACCATCAGTCATCGTAAAGTTGTGTCCGAGTTGTCCCCGGAACGGATGCGACCCATTTCCTCGGTAAACGGCACCGAAATCTGGCATCGAACCCCTGCTTCGAGAAATTCACGGTTCACTTTGGCGTTCAACCCACGAACTAAGCTCAGCTCGATGAGCTTAGTTCCAAAGCCTCGACGGGCTGGGGGAGCAACAGGGGGCCCGGCGGTTTCTAGCCACATAATTTCAAGCTCCGACTTCCCCTTCGCTTCCGTAACGCGCCAAGTCACTTTGAGATGCCCCTTTTCAGTCGAAAGGGAGCCGTATTTGGCCGAATTTGTCGCCAATTCGTGAATCGCCAATGCCACGCTCAAGTTGGCCCTCGACGAAAGCACCACATCGGCACCTGAGATCTCGACGTTCTCGCGCTGCCTGAAGGGCTGCAACTCAGTCGCAACTAATTCGAGCAGCGAACCTTCCACGCCGCCAAGTTCGGTCAAAAGGCCATGGGCGCGAGAGATCGCCTGGATCCGACCTTCGATTTCGGCCCTCGCGACCTCGGGGGTTCCCTCCGCCTTAAGCGTTTGGGTGACCACTGACGTGACGACGGCCAAAATGTTTCTCACCCGATGATCGAGTTCGGCCATCAGCATCTCAACGTGCTTTTCGGCATTTTTTCGCATGGTTATGTCGCGCGCTACAGCTGATGCCCCGATGATCACGCCTTGTGAGTCGGGCATCGGTGAGATCGTCAGTGACACGTAGATTACCCGGTCGCCTTTGGTCACCCGGCTGATGTCGATATTGGTTATCGGCTCGCCCCGGCGCAGGCGAGCCAGATTGTCCGGCCATTCGTCGATCTGCGCGTCATCCAGCAAGGTGGACATCGGCTGACCGATTATTTCGCTCGCCGTATAGCCGTAGATCTTCTCCGCTCCCGCGTTCCAACTTGTGATCGTACCCTCAAGATCATGGCTAATGATCGCGTCCTCGGAAGATGCGACGATGGCCGCGAGGTGGGCTTGGTCGCGCTCCAGCTTTTTGCGTTCCGAAATATCGATCACTGTGATGACCACACCGTCGATGACGTTGTTGAGGTCGCGGTATGGCTTGACGCGAACCAGATAGGTCGCCGCTCCATCCATAGACTCAGCTTCGCGTTCCAGCGAACCCAGATCACGCAGCACTGTGGCGATGTCTTGAGTCAGGGCAGAGCCGGCCAGACGGGAAGCGAAATCGCTGATCAGGCGACCTTCGTCGCCTTCTCGTACATTGAAAATTTCGGTGATCGCCGGCGTGAATCTTCGAATATGTGATCCGTGGTCGAGGAATAGTGTAGCAATCGACGTACTATCGAACAGGTTAGCAAGGTCGCTGTTGGACCGGACGAGGCCATCAGCCCGGTTATTCAGTTCCGCGTTGACGGTATGCAACTCTTCATTAATTGACTGCAATTCTTCTTTCGAAGTCTCTAATTCCTCAACAGTGGAATGCAATTCCTCGTTGACTGATTGAAACTCCTCATTGGAACTTTGCAATTCCTCGTTTGCCGTCTCTAGTTCCTCAGTGATGGTCTGCAGCTTCTCGCGCGCCGCGATCAGCTCGCTATGTCCGGGATCGACAGCGCCGACGTTGTGGTCAGGCTTATCGGGAACGCCCGATGCCGCCGCCGGCGCAAGCTCCTGGAACGCGAGCAGTAGACATCGCTGCCCTCCCACCGGCTCCGCAATCGGTTCGGCGATGAGGTTTATTGTGTGAGCCTGGCCAGCGACCTGGAAGGTGACGTGTTCTTGGATCGGCCGTTGCTCCTCGAGCGCTTTGCGGACGAGGATCCGGACGGGCGTCCGTAGCTGGGCGTGCAGCATCCGAAAGAGGTTTAGGCTGGCGTCGCCGTTCACCGGCTCCATGAATCTCGCGACCGGTCCCGAGAACCGCTGAATTACGTGCTGGCCGTCGAAAACGATATAGGCCGGTGCATATTGGGCCATTATCCGCGTGGCCTGGGCGTCGATGCTATCGTTTTCAACGCGTCGTTGAGTGTGGGATGCGGTGCTCATTCGGCTGCTTGACGGGGACCGCGGGATTTCAACGGCGACGTCGAGCCGCCTGAAGATCCGGCTGCGCTTGTCGAACGCCTTAAAGAGATGCGTACTCGCGGCGATGGCCTCAGACGGGCCGAGCCACAAGAGACCATTGGCCTTGAGTGCGTAGTGGAAGATTGCCACGACGCGTTGTTGCAGCGGGGATTCAAAATAAATCAACAAATTCCGGCAAGACACCATATCAAGTTTCGAGAAAGGCGGATCCTTGACAAGGTCGTGCGTGGAGAAAACACACATTTCGCGAATATGTTTGGCGACACGATAGCGCTGCCCCTCTTTTACAAAGTGCTGTTCTAGGCGGGCGACCGTAGTATCGGCTTCTATTGTATCGCTATAGAGGCCCGCGCGGGCGACCGTAACTGCAAGATCATCTATATCGGTTGCAAAGATCGTGACGGGTCGCGAGGATTCCGCGCGCGACAACGCCTCTTTGAACAGGATGGCGAGCGAATAGGCCTCCTCGCCCGTCGCGCAGCCGGCTACCCACACGCGGATCGGTTCATCAGGCCCCCCCCCAGAGATCAAATCCGGCAAGACGGTCTCGGCCAAGGCTTCAAACATGGTGGGGTCACGGAAAAATCGGGTTACGCCGATTAAAATTTCTCGGAACAGGAGTTCAGGTTCATTCGGCAGCTTACGCAGCTGGGCGATATACTCGTTGGGGTCTTCGATATGGAGCACCTGCATTCGCCGACGAACACGGCGCATCAGCGTGCTGGATTTGTATTGTCCGAAATCACGGCCCAAGCGGCTGTTGAGCACCGCGCAGATGGTGACTAGGTGATTAGCGCCCGGTCCCGAGGCTTCGGAGATGCCATTGATATCCGTTCTGTATTTAAAATCTCGATATTCCAACAAACGCGCCAGCATCTCCTGGGGTTGGAGGACGTAGTCGACGAAGCCGCTGGCACTGGCGCTCTGCGGCATGCCAAACTTGGCGCGACGATCGAACGCGGCTTCGCTGATGGTCAGGCCGCCACCTTCCTTGATCGCCTGGATCCCCCTCGTCCCGTCGCTTCCATACCCCGATAGAATGATCCCGACAGCATTTTCACCCTGATCGTTAGCCAGTGACGCCAGAAAGGTGTCGATCGACGAACGCCGCGCCGTTGGCGTCTCCGGCGGAGCTATATGCAACACGCCGCGCTCGATCTTCAGGATCGCGTTTTGAGGAATGACGGCGACAGTGTTCGGGGCGGCGATGGTTCCGTCAGCGGCCTTCACAACGGGCATCGAGGTGCATTCGCCAATGATTTCGGCCAACGCGCTGTTGTAGTCCGGGTCCAGATGCTGGACCAATACAAAGGCCATGCCGCTATCAGTCGGCATCTCCGAGAAAAACGACCGGAAGGCGTCAATACCGCCGGCCGATGCGCCGATGCCTACGATCAGATGGTGAACGCGCTCTGTGCCATTATCGATTGGGGCGCCACCCGACGTGTCCTTCGCAGCCGATGGCGGCACTGTGGCGGCTTGGACACGTGAAGTTGATCGAGGCTTTGCCATAATACCAATCTACATTGTCCGTCGTCAGATAATTTGAGACTGATCAGGTGGCTTGCGAAGGGAGGCTCTGGCTCATCAGCGTTAGAGTTTACGCGGCCTGCAGTGAGCTATGCGGGAAAGTGGGTGATGACGGAGTAAGATAGGCGGCGTATCGACGGGTGTCGAGCCTGCCAGAACCTCTCAAGGAAAGCGAAACGCCATGAACGAGACTAGCAGTGTCCTCCGGCTTCGTCAGCCCGCAGAGATCGACGATTCACTGACCAGCGTTTTGCGATCTAGCCGCGTCTCGCAGCTCCGATTTGGCCCAAGGACTCGGACGGCAGGTAGCGTTCGGCCCGCTCAAAGGCGCGGCGGACTACAGGGTCGATAAATAGGGCCAATCGGAATTGCCTTGGCGAGGAACATATCCGCCGGGCGAAAGCGCCTGCGTGACGAGCGGCTTACTATAGGTGCGCGTCGTCCGTCAGCACGTCCTGTCCGTGATCCGCAGACGCTGCCGGCGCCGTCCGGTTTTTCCTCTTCAGCCAAGCCTTCGACGGGCCGGATCGATAGGGCGACGTCAGCCGCTTCGACACGATGCCTTCGAGCCCCAACTTGCAGGCGCGGGCGAATAGCTTGGCGCCCTCGACATCAAACTGAAAATTTGGGTCCGGCCGAATTAGGCCACTCGTTATTTAAAAACAGGCCACCCGATAGCGACGGATAGAGCCAGCAGCGCCATGCCGCTCCAAATAATGGCGATGCCGCCGATAAACATGATGGCGTTCCAGAGGTCTATGCCCCGTGGGATTTTCACGGCGCAGCCTTGCAAGCTGTCAGGTCTTCGCGATCTCGCCCGGCGCCAGATTGAGTGCGGTTAAGAGCGCACCGGACACGCGACCGAGGTCTTCCGTCTCGACCTCATGGCCGAGCTTCGCCCGCATGATCGCCATCGCGCTAACCGGCCCCATATGCGCGACGACATAGATCGTCGTGTGACCTGCCCGGCGGTCGCCGACGCGGATCAGTCGGGCGAAGATGGTCGCCTCGGTCATTTTCTGATTGTCGTCAAAACTGTCAGCGAGCGGGAAGAAAAACCGTCTTTTCCACCGGGCCGAGCCGTGAACGTCGCTCTCGACGGCGGTAGGACTTAGCCGCTAGCATCGTCCGCCAACAATAATCTAGGCGGTGACGCCAAACATGGGGAGCAGACATGCAACGGATGACGAGACGTACCGCGCTCGCGCTTAGCGCCGCGGCCGCTACTATGCTGGCGACAGGTTCCGCCGCGGTCGCACAGGGAAGTGGCCTTACGCCTACGAACGGCAAGTTACCGAAGGGCGTCTCCCGAAAGCCGCGGGGCAAGCGAGCAGCAATGCTGCCCGGCTATAAAAACGTGCAGATGGTAGACATAGTGTACGAGCCCGGTGCGAAGACCAATAACAAGTCCATGCCATCGGATATGGTGTGTCACGTTCCACAAGGCGAATTGCACATCAAGAAGAGCGACGGAATGGAGTTCACGGCCAAAGAAGGCGATGTGTGGACCTGCAAGAAAGGCGAAGGC
>Ga0207933_1002369_pt1 | contig 12321 bp, 12 predicted proteins | sample NGESurdeep092012_4_FD_184488 | JGI IMG/M metagenome (GOLD analysis project Ga0207933, IMG submission 184488) | Arctic peat soil microbial communities from Barrow, Alaska - NGEE Surface sample F53-3 deep-092012 (SPAdes) | ecosystem: Environmental > Terrestrial > Soil > Wetlands > Peat ... | reverse complement strand
GGACCAGGCCCTTGTTCTTGATCTGACCGAAGACCGGCTCGACCACCTGCTGTCTTAGCCGATAGGCCGCCCGCCCGGCCTTGGTCAACAACTTGCGTTCCATGCGTTGGCGGACGGTCAGGTGGGCCGGGATTCGGCCTTTGGGAGCCGGCGGTAGATAGCGGTCGTGCGAGCGCTTGCCGGTAGCGACATAGGGATCCAGCCGGCGCCGCTCCAGAACCTTCAGGTTGGCCTCCGAGCAGTAGCCGGCATCGGCCGAGATCTGCTCTGGGTTGCGACCCAGATGGCGGCGGACCAGATCCAGCATCGGAATGCGGCGACGATGATCTGGTGCTCTGAGTCCACCGCCGCCTGGCCGTTGTAGCCCTGGATGAAGGCCCCTTCCCCTGATCTCATGATCCTCGACTCAGGATCCGTGAAGTTGCGCTGGGCCTTGGCCAGGGGCTCCCCCTTGCCCTTCTCCTTGGCCTCCTGCTCCAACTCGGCCATCGCCTCCTTGATCGCCAGCCGTCGCCGCGCCGCGTTCTGCAGCTCGGGCGGCAGCTCCTCGCCCTGCTCGTCTCCGTACGCCCGGTCCTCGGCGGCATCGACTCGATCTGCCTCTTTGAACCAGGCCTCGATCTCCTTGCTGATGCGCTCGTCCTCGTCCTTCATCCGGCCGTAGCTCATGGCCGTGTGCTTGCTGGCATTGACCCGCAGCTTGGTGCCGTCGATGGCCACGTGCTTCATCTCCAGCAGCCCCTTCCGATGGCACAGCTTCAAGACCTGCTGGAAAAGCCCGGCCAGATCCTTCAGATGGCGCTTGCGGAAGGTGGCAAGAGTCCGGAAGTCCGGCCGGTTACCCGCCGCCAGCATCATCACCCCCACGTCTCGCTGGACCAGCTTGGCCAGCCGCCGGGAACTGGTCACGCCGACTGCGTAGGCGTAGAGCCAGAGCTTGGTCATCATCGCCGGGTGGTAAGGCGGCGCCCCACGCAACTCGGCTTCGTAGACCGCCTCGATCGCGCCCAGGTCGAGGCATTCCACAACGTCATCGATGAGGTGGGCCAGGTCCCCCGGCTCCACCCATTCCCGGATCGACGGTGGTATCAGCAGGAGTTGGTCTTGGTCGTAGGGCAGGTAGGTCTTCTGCATTGCCACATTGTCCCAGCCATCGCGCGCGCGTGCGCGAACCCCCCGGCCTAGTCTTACCCTCAATCCACCGACGGGCAATGGCCGCCAGTCCGGGGAATGACGGGAGGCCCCCAAGGGGTGGTCTGCGGCTGGGCTGGCGGGCGGAGTCGGTGGGGTCGGGGGGTATGGGAGGAGCGAGGGCGCAATTTCCAGCCCAGGTAGATGGTTCGAGTGGCGGTCAGGCCAGGTGTGGGGCGGTTCAAGGGCGCGGCGAGCTGGAGATCGGGCGGGTGCCCCAGCGACGTCGAGGAGGTCAGCCGGCGGTCAGGTGACGGCCGGCAGCGAGATTGCCCGGAGCCGGGCCAGGGCAGCTTGGAACTGCTCTTCCCAGGGCCAGTTGACGGGCAGGTGGAGGCAGCGGCGGCGGCCGGAGCTGGCCAATCGGCCGGGAACCGAGAGGAATCGCTGGCGCAGGGTCTTGACGCAAGGGGCCATCCAATCGGCCAGACGGGGGAGCCAGCGGCAGAGGTTGTAGGCGATGATGTTGAGGGCCAGCCAGGCGGCGCTGGCGCCGAACTTGCCGCTGGGCAGGTGGTTGAGGGCGACCCCGTACTTGAGCTCTTTGATGGCGTCCTCGACCACCGCGTGCTGGCGGTGGTCGGCCTCCAACTCCAGTCTGTCACCCTCGCGGTCGGTGAGCAAGGCGAGGTGGAGATGGGTGCCGGGCAGAACCATCTGGCCGCCCTGGATCATCTCCACCCGGCGCACGATCATCCGGTAGGTCTTCTTCTTGCCGAATGGGGCGTAGGGGATCTCGGCCACCGAGGCCGCCCCCTCCTTCCAGTACGGGATCGGCGTCCAGTCAGACTCGGGGATGGACGCGATGAGATCGTGGTGGCTCTTCTGGAGCCTCATCGAGATCGAGAAGCGGGCTCCGTGCGCTGCGCACGCGTCCACCACCTTCTCGGCGTAGAAGCCACTGTCGGCCCTGACCACGATCTGCCCCAGCCCGCACACCCCGCCTGCCCGCTCCAGCCTGGCCAGAGCCTGACGCGCGAAGCCGCCAGCCCCTCGTCCGGCGTTGGCCTTGCCCTCGCGCAGTCGCCAGTGGATCACCTCCCCGCTCTCGGCCAACACCGCCAGCAGCGGGTGGTAGCCCCGCTTCCCCGTCCTGTAGGTGAAGTCCTTGGCCCCCTGCTTTTGGAGCCCGTAGGGCTCGATCACGGTCGAGTCCAGATCCAGCTTGACCTCTGTCTCCTTCGCCCCGCTCCCACATTCCAGGCCCTCTGCACCAGATCCTCCCCGACCGCGTCCAACTGCCGGGCGTGGCCGGCGGTGAACGCGCGCAGAAAGCTTCCCGTGGTCGAAGCCGCCGCCGGAGCAAACCCCAATACCGATGCCGTCCCGCCCGCCGCCAGCGCCTTGACGTCGTCGATGTACTCGCCTCCAGCCAGCACCGCCGCGATCACCGTCATCGCCTTGATCTGGGGATTCGCCCCCGCGCTGTTCTTGACCTGGCCCAGCCGGACGTGTTCCCGAAGCATATTCCCCAACCCCAGGTGTTGGGCCAGGGTGAAGGGGCAGCGCCAGCCCGGCGTTGGCCACCAGGCCCTGGGCGTCGAAGCTGATGTCGAGGCGGTCCAGAGTGTGAGACGACTGCCCCTGAAAGGTGTCCTCCTGCTGAGGGGCTGTTGGCGTGAACAACCACATTCTCTCAGTTCGGAAGTGGCACCTTTTCCGCCTCTACCGGCCCCTCATGCCGACGCCCATCGGTGGATCCAGGTTGAATACACGACACCCAGAAAAGTGCCGGCCGCCACTGCTGGCCGGCACCGGATCAGCCCTGTTTCCAATATCCGCTTTACTTGTCAGAGGACAAGGGGCGGCGCACACTGGCACTATGCTCAGCCCGACGGTATCCCCACCCCAACAGGAACTTGCGCAGCTGCGCACCGCTCTCCTGGCCGGCCGCGGACGCGGCGCATCCGCGCAGGAGATTGCGGCACATACCCGCGACCGCCGGTGGCTGGGCGCATTATCCACCTGCCGCGAGTTGGATAATGTCCGCCCGCCAGGCGATGCTTGCCCGTATCGGGGCCCCATTTACCTCCTTCAGCGCCTTCGGACGGTTTCTGGAGAGCACGGCACGTGCAGTTGCCGTCGGTACGACGGCGGCGCTCGTCGTGCGTTCGGTACTCCGAGGACTACTCGCCAAGCGACGTGCCGGATCCGCATCGCGGGTTACCTGCTGAGAAGCAGAAAGACGTGCGCACGAGGTCGGCAGCTTCCTCCACGAACCCAGCGTGTTATCCGCGATGAGGTTGATATCGGTTTCCCACTGGGGCGAGCCTGCGCGGGAGTCGTTCTGGCTGGCGCCAGCCGTTTATGTGCTGATCGCTGTCGGGCGCGCTCTCGGATTGCCGGCCCTGAACGTGACCACGCACGCCCAGTTCCTCGCCCCGGCGGACCCGAGGCCGCACGGAGCTTTCTGTCCTCCATTACGACCTCGATGATCTCCGTCACCGGTGTGGTGTTCTCGATCACCATCGTGGCGTTGCAACTGGCGGCCGGCCAATTCTCCTCCCGGGTGACGCGAGATTTTCTGCGCGATCGGACAACGCAGCACACCTTCGGCGTGTTCGTCGGCACATTCACCTACGCGATGGAACCCGAATGCGACGTCCTGTTCATAGGTGGGCTCAGTGTCCAATGCGATGTGCAGCATCACCATTTCGTTGTCGGGCCCGCGCCGTACACCGCGAGCAAGGGTGCACCCTGGGGAACGAAATCTCCCGGCCGCGGCACCAGGACACAAGTGGCGTCGGCTCCGGCCGCCAGCAGGATGAGCGCCTCCGCGTTGATCGACACGACCACTCCAGGGTGCGGAGAGCGCAGGTACCGGTCCGGTGGTCGCTCTGGTAGTGCAGGAGCCGTGTCAGTGGTGAACGGATATCGGTCCTCGAGTACCGCCCGGGTTTCCCGGCCGATGCGGGCGACGATGTTGGCGACGCGGATGGAGTTTGCGATGTGGCTGATGTAGACGATGAAGAAGGCGACGCTGACCAGGACAAGCGCAAACGAGACGGTCACGGCCAGTTGCGGCACGAAAGCGGTCTGGGCTACCGCTGATTCCGCGCGCGGAGCGTTGCAGCACTCCGTGAACTCGTCGATATCGCCGAGCGCGCGTTATCGCCGGCCGTCAACGACCGGACCACCGCTGCCCAAGCGATCGATGTTCTGCATGATCTGCTGCGACAGCTGTCGATTCGACCTGCGCCAACAGGGCGCCACATGGACGAGGCGGGCGCGTTGCGCCTGATCGTACCGATATACACATTCCCGGACCTGCTCCGCCTCGCCCTCGAAGAAATCGAACACTACAGTGCGCACGACGTTCAAATTCCACGACGGCTGAGCATCATGCTCGCAAACCTTATCGCGGTGGCTCTGCCCTGTTACCAGCCGCTCCTGCGTCAACGATTGCGCGATCTACCCAATGGGCCAAATCTTACGCCGACCGAGGACGCCGCCTGACCTTCTCACACGCAGTTGCGTCTGGCGGGCTGCGGGGCGCACACTTGCATGCATGAGTCCATGTCCCTCGGGCGAGCAATTCGAGATCAACCACGGCTGACAGAGCGCGACGATCGTGGAAGTCGGCGGCGGCATCCGCTCGTATACCGACTCCGGCAGAGATGTCCTGCAGCCGTATGCCGTCGATGCCATGTGCGACGGCGCCCACGGGGCTCCGCTGATCCCGTGGCCGAATCGCCTGGCCGACGGGCGCTACCGTTTCAACGGCACCGACTACCAGGTCGCGCTGACGGAGCCGACCAAGAACAATGCGATTCACGGGTTTCTGCACTGGCGACCGTGGCAGGCCCTCGAACACGAGGTCGACCGGGTCGTGATGGGCGCTCGGTTGTTCCCGCTGCAGGGCTACCCGTTCCTGCTCGAGGTGAGCGTGGAATACGTGCTGGGGTCCGGGGGACTCACCGTCAGCACCACCGCGACAAACCTCGGCGAGCGAGCGTTGCCGTATGGCTGTGGCCAGCACCCGTACTTGTCTCCGGGCGATGATGGCGTCGTCGACGACTGCACACTGCAGCTGGATGCCGCCACCCGGATTACGACGGATCCCGAACGCCAGCTGCCCACCGGCACCGAACCCGTGGTAGGGACGGTATTCGACTTCCGGACACCGAGGAAGCTCGGCGATCTGGCGATCGACTTCGCATTCACCGACTTGACTCGCGACGGCGATGACCGTGCTTGGGTGCGCCTTACGGGGCAGGACGACCGCACGTGCGCGCTCTGGGTCGACGGCAGCTACCCGCTGATCGAGTTGTATACGGCCGACACTCTGGTCGGCTCTCGGCGGCGCAAAGGGCTCGGAACCGAACCAATGACGTGCCCGCCGAACGCGTTCGCGACCGGCCGGCATGTGATCCGGCTCGAACCAGGCGAGACCGCGGTCGCGAGCTGGGGTGCCCAGCTGCTCTGACCCTCCGTTCCTGTATGTCTCTGGGGAGCTGCTTGTCTGCCCGTTGAGTCGAGCGCACGATGGAATCACCGGCTCGGGTGTATCCCCCGTTCACGGACAGGAGGAACAAATGTTTCGTCGCCGTTCCGCACGAGGCCTTTTCACACGCCGCACTTCCACGCCGGCGAAGAAGACTATGCACGGTATCGACCGAATGGTGCGCAATGTGGAGACGGGTCGTTTCGAACGCAGCCTGTCGGCACTGACCGCGGGTGGCGCGGTGGTTACCGCGGCAGAGATCTTCTTCGAGCATGACAAAGCCAGTTTCGGCAACAACTGGATGTGGGTTCCTGTCGTTCTCGGCCCCGTGGGTGCCGTCGCTGGAATCGCCGGGGTCTGCAGCCATCGTGCGGCCAAGACGCTGTTGCCGCTGGCATCCGCGACGATCGTCGCCAATGGCCTGCAGGGCCTGTGGCTGCACGGCAGGGGTATCAAGCAGAAGCCAGGCGGCTGGAAGAATTTCCGATACAACATGGAGATGGGTCCGCCGCTGATGGCTCCGTTGCTGGTCACCCTGGTCGGCGGGATGGGATTGCTCGCCGCGATCCTCAGGCGCGAGAAATGAACACGCTTCCCCTGGAGCCCACCCATGGCGGCGCGCGTTACCCCGGCTTCGATGTGATCGAGCAGGCGAAGCATTGGGATGACACCACCCGGGCGGTTGTCGAAGGCAGGCTCGGCCGGCTGCCCGCCGTACGCTTCTTCACCGAGATCGAGGAGGCTGCGGCGACCGCGTTGTTCGACCAGTTGCTGTATCAGCGGGAGGAGCCGCGTGTTCCGGTCGTGCAGATGGTCGATGTACGCCTTGCTGAGAACCAGACCGACGGGTGGCACCACAGCACGATGCCCACCGACGAGCAGGCTTGGCGTGATTCCCTGGCCGGCCTGAACGTCGACGCGCAGCGCATCCACGCGAAGACGTTCGCAAAATGCGAGTGGGATGAGCAGAGTGCGATCCTTCAGGGGGTGCAGGATCGCGGCACGGAGAAGTGGCACGACATGGTCGCGTCCCACGTCTGGAGTCTGTGGACACGCTACGCGTGTGTGGCGTTCTACTCTCATCCGTCGGCGTGGAACGAGATCGGCTTCGACGGGCCCGCCTATCCGCGCGGGTATAAGAACCTCGGCGTCGACAAGTTGGAACCGTTCGAAGTGCACGATGCGCATCCCGGCGACGACCCGGTGGCGGGCCGCGGCCGATGAACGCGGTGAGGGAGCGTAACGAGTCCGCCTGGTTGATGACCAGCGACGGTGCACGGATGCAGCCCGGGTTGCGTCAGAACATGCGCACCTTCGAGGATGATGAGGAGGTCGACCTCGTGATCGTCGGTTGCGGCGCCGGCGGTTCGACCCTGTTGCAGCGGATGGCCAGGGCCGGGGCGAAGGCCGTCGCACTGGATGCGGGCCCGTTCTGGGACCCGGAGACCGATTGGGTCAGTGACGAGGCAGGCTCGCACGGCCTGTACTGGACGGAGCCGCGCGAGATCGGCGGCGACGACCCGGTGCCGCTCGGCTCCAACAACTCCGGCCGCGGGGTGGGCGGGTCGATGATCCACTATGCCGGCTACACGCCGCGGTTCCACCCGAGCGACTTCCGAACGCAGACGAACGACGGTGTTGGGGCGGATTGGCCGATCGACTACCCCGAACTGAAGCACTACTACGAGCAGATCGAGGGCGAACTGCCTGTTTCGGGCGAGCACTGGCCGTGGGGTGACCCGCACTCCTACCCGTACAGCCCGCATCCGGTCTCCGGCAACGGGGAAGTCTTCCAGCGGGGCGCCCTCGCGTGTGGGGTCACCGCGAAGGTCGGCCCGGTGGCGATTACCAGCGGGCGGTTCGGCAACCGCCCGCACTGCATCTACCGTGGCTTCTGCCTGCAGGGCTGCAAGGTGAACGCGAAGGCTTCTCCGCTGATTACCCATATTCCGGATGCCATCGCACATGGAGCCGAGGTGCGGCCGGATTCCATGGTGACCCGCATCGAAATCGATCAGCGCACCGGGCGCGCGACCGGGGTGCACTATGTGCGCGGCGGAGTCGCACGCTTTCAGAAGGCACGAACGGTGGCGGTGGCCGGCTATTCGATCGAGACACCGCGCCTGCTGCTGAACTCGGCATCCGTGAGATTTCCGGAAGGGCTGTGCAATGACTTCGACCAAGTCGGACGCTACCTGATGGTGCAGGGCGCGCCGCAGACCGCCGGACGCTTCGACGGCGAGGTGCGCATGTGGAAGGGACCACCTCCCGAGGTGAGCACGGAGGACTTCTACGAGACCGACCCGGGCAAACCGTACAAGCGTGGTTTCTCCGTTCAAACCGTCTCCCCTCTTCCGATCACCTGGGCCGAGCACGTGATGGCACAGGGTTATTGGGGTGCGGATCTGCGCAACTACATGAGCGACTACGTGCACTGGGCCTGTCTCGGAGCACTCTGCGAGTTTCTGCCGCAACCGGAGAACCGCGTCACGCTCGCGGACGCGAAGGATCGCCACGGCCTGCCGATCGCCCGGTTCGACTACACCCAGTGCGACAACGACAAGGCGCTGGTCAAGGCGGCGACGGGAGTGATGGAAGACATCCTCAAAGGCGCAGGGGCGGACGAGGTGATCACGATCGACCGCTACGCGCACCTGGTCGGCGGCGCGCGGATGGCGCGGACCGAACACGAGGGCGTCGTGGACGCCGACTGCCGCACCTTCGCGGTTCCGAATCTGCTCATCGTCGACGGCAGCGTGCTGCCGACGCAGGGCAGCGCGAACCCGGCCCTGACCATCATGGCCGTCGCAGCGCGTGCTGCGGACCGGCTCATCAATGCAAGCACAGAGAGGTGAAGACATGGCAACCGTCAGCGACTTCGTAATCCAGCGCATCAAGGAATGGGGCATCAGCCGGGTGTTCGCCTTCCCGGGCGACGGCATCGGCGAGTTCGACGGTGCGCTCGGCAAGGCCGAGCGCGATGGCGACGGTCTGAAATATGTGCGCCCGACCCATGAGGAGATCTGTTCGCTGATGGCGACCGCGCACGCCAAATTCACGGGTGAGATCGGCGTGTGTATTGCGACATCGAGCCCTGGCGCGTTCCATATGCTCAACGGGCTGTACGACGCCCAGATGGATAATCAACCGGTGGTCGCCATCATCGGCCAGCAGGGACTGAACGCCCTCGGCACGTTCACCCAGCAGGAGAGCAACCTGGAGCGGGTTCTGGCGGATGTCGCCGTCTATGTGCAGACGATCGTCTCTCCCGAGCAGGCCCAGGCCGTCGTGGATACGGCGTTCCGCACGGCCCGGGTACGACTCGGCCCGGCCGTGATCATCCTCCCTCACGACGTGCAGGGCATGACGATGCCCGAGCTGGTCCCGGCGAACTGGGTGTCTCGCTCGAGCGCCGTTGCACCGTCCATCTCGGTCGTGCCGCCACCGAGCGAGATTCTGAAGGCGGCGGCCATCATCAACGCCGGTAGCAAGGTCACATTCATCGTCGGCCATGGCTCCAACGGGGCAACGGACGAAGTTCTGAAGGCGGCAGAACTTTGCGGTGCCGGCCTCATCACGGCGTTGCGGGCCAAACAGGTGGTGCCCTCCGACGTGCCGTACCACTCGCAGCAGCTGGGGCTGCTCGGCTCGCTGCCGAGCGTGCACCAGATGAGCGGATGCGACACCCTCCTGATGCTCGGTACCAACTACCCCTATGGCCAGTTTCTGCCCAAGAGCGGACAGGCCAGGGCCATCCAGGTGGATCTCAAGCCGGAGCAGATGGGCTTGCGCTACCCCACCGAACTCAACCTGTGGGGTGACGTGAAGGCGACCCTGACGGCACTGATTCCCCATCTCGATCAGAAGACCGACCTCTCCTGGCAGAACACCGTGGCCGAGGAGATGGTGGAGTGGGAGAACGAGATGCAAGCCCAGGCGATGCTGAGCTATGAGGACGGCGTCAATCCGCGGCGGGTCTATCACGAACTCAACAAGCGTCTGCCGCCGCGGGCCATCGTCACCGCCGACGCCGGCTCGACGGCGGATTGGTACGGCCATCACATCCGGCTGCGCCGGGGCATGATGGGCGATCTCTCTGGGCGGCTCGCCAGCATGCTCGCCGCGATGCCGTATGCGATTGCGGCGAAGTTTGCGTATTCCGACCGCAGCGTGATCTGCACGATCGGTGACGGCGCCTTCCAGATGCTCGGCTTGAACGAGCTCATCACGATCAAGAAGTATCTGAAGGAGTGGGCCAACCCGCAGCTGATCATCATGGTGTTGCACAACGACGATCTCACCCAGGTCTCGTGGGAAATGCGCACCGAAGACGCCAATCCGGTCTGGTCCACCTCCCAGGATGTCGAGTCGGTCGACTACGCGGGGTGGGCCGAACTGCTCGGTTTCACCGGCATCCGGGTCAAGACCGATGACGATGTCGCCGACGCGTGGGATACCGCGTTCGCCAACCGGGGCATCACCGTCATCGACGCGTACACCAGCAAGAATGTGCCACCGCTTCCGGCGCATATCACTCTCGAGTTCGCAAAGAACACCGCCGAAGCACTCCTGAAGGGCGACCCGGACGAGATGGATGTCATTCGTGATTCGGCCAAGGCCCTCGTGACCGAAGGCATCGAACGCGTCAAGGGAAAGCTGCACATCGGCCGGGATCGCGATGAGAAGAACGACTGATGAACGGCGATCCGCTTCTTGAGGAGATTGACGTCCGCGTCTACACAGTCCCAACGGACGAGCCGGAGGCGGACGGCACCGTCGCCTGGGATTCGACGACGATGGTAATGGTGCGGGCGCGCTCAGGCAACACCGTCGGCACCGGGTGGACCTACGGCGCCGCCCAGTGCGGCGCCGTAGTGAGCACGACACTAGCGCCTCTGGTGGTCGGTCGCAGCGCACTCGATGTCGGTGCGTGCTTCGACGCAATGATCAAGGCGGTGCGCAACAGCGGTCGTCAGGGTGCAATCGGGTACGCGATCTCTGCGGTGGACATCGCCCTGTGGGATCTCAAGGCCCGGCTTCTCGAGCTGCCCTTGCATCGCCTGCTCGGTGCCGTGCACGAAACGGTGCCGGTATACGGCAGCGGCGGCTTCACCACGTACTCCGAGCGGCGACTCGCCGAGCAGCTGGGCGGGTGGGTGCATGAACAGCACATTCCCCGCGTGAAGATCAAGATCGGTCAGTCCTGGGGCGGCGACCCTGCCCGAGATCTTGAGCGGATGCGCCAGGCCCGCCACGTCATCGGTGCGGGCGCAGAACTGTATGTCGACGCGAACGGCGGCTACAGGCGCAAACAGGCCATCCGCATTGCGCACGCGGCGGCGGATCTCGATCTGCGGTGGTTCGAGGAGCCCGTCTCCTCCGACGACCTCGACGGGCTGCGGGAGGTCCGCGACGCGGTCGACGCCGACGTCACGGCCGGAGAGTATGGCTTCGATATCTTCTACTTTCGTCGCATGTGCGAGGCCCAGGCGGTCGACTGTCTGCAGGTGGACGCCTCGCGGTGCGGAGGGATCACCGAGTGGATGCGGGCGGCATCCGTTGCAGCCTCCTACGGCCTGGACGTTTCGGCCCACTGCGGTCCGCATCTGCACGTGCACGTCGCCGCCGCCACGCCGAATCTGCGCCACCTGGAATGGTTCCACGATCATGTGCGTATCGAAACCCTCTTCTTCGAGGGCACCCTCGACCCGAGCGGTGGTGTGCTGAAACCAGACGACCACGCCCCCGGCAACGGGCTGACGTTGCACGAAAGCGAGGCCGAGCAGTTTCGCGTTGGCTAGTCGCGAGGATGTAGGGCAGCGCGAGTGCAGCGGCCGCAGGGGCGTGTTTACCGGCAGTCAGGCGTCGTCAACGAAAGGTGGTGAGCATGCACGTCAGCTGGAAGACCGAGCAATCCGACAGCACAGGCAATCCGAATCATGTTTGCGTGAGTCCAAAGACGGGCCCCGAACAACTATGAGGAGGAACGGCCAGCGGATGCTGCTCAGTCGGTTTCGTCAGCACGATTGATGATTTCCCGGAGTGCCTCGAGCTCAATTTGTAGGGCTGTGGATCCCTGCGGTGTAAGTCGAACCCAGGTGCGGCTGCGCCTTCCGTCGTATCCTCGCCGCGTTGAGACGTAGCCGGCTGCGGCGAGGACTTCGAGATGCCTGCCGAGGTTGCCGTCGGTCAGGTCAAGGTTTTGTTTGAGGAACTGACCGGTCCCCGTTTACTGGTCCACCTGACATGGCCCCCGAAGATTGGACTCGGGTGATGAGAGTCAGAGACCAAGATCGGAGGCAGAGATGGGCAAGTCCTATCCACCTGAGTTTCGACGGCGGGTGGTCCAGAGGGTCCGGGATGGCCGCGCGGTAAAGGTGGTGGCGGCTGAGCTGGGAGTATCGGGAAATTGTCAATAGTTGTGGATTGACCGGCGGTGATCACGCGGCGTTCCTCTGGTCTTCGCGCTCGACTTTGATCCCATCCACGAAGGTCGCGCCAGCGCGAACGAGCGCAACCAGTGGGGTGCATTGACGCAGCGCCAGCGAGTCTGGGCGGCGTCGAGGAGCTTGTAAGCCATGGCCAGTCCGGCCGCCCGACTGCCGGCACCCTTGGTCTTGTGGGTGCGCAGCCGGACGGTGGCAAAGGTGGATTCGATCGCGTTCGTCGACCGGAGATGGATCCAA
>Ga0207933_1002368_pt1 | contig 12322 bp, 14 predicted proteins | sample NGESurdeep092012_4_FD_184488 | JGI IMG/M metagenome (GOLD analysis project Ga0207933, IMG submission 184488) | Arctic peat soil microbial communities from Barrow, Alaska - NGEE Surface sample F53-3 deep-092012 (SPAdes) | ecosystem: Environmental > Terrestrial > Soil > Wetlands > Peat ... | reverse complement strand
GAGGCAATCAGATGCTGGTTACTTATTTACAACTTTATTGTAAGTGCTTATTGGAATTTTATTGCTCGAAAGCTAAAATTGACTTTTTGAGGGTTGACTATGTAGATGTTTACCCCATAAGGTAGGCCAGCCCGCTATTAACCGGTTCGCACAAATTGAGTACATTTTTTTCCCTGAATAATTTTTCCATCAGGTCGCGGGCTTCTTTATAATCATTATGTATCGGGCATGGGTGCTTGGCAGAGCATTGGCTCAGGCCTAATCCGCAGCTTTTGAAAATTTGTTTGCCGTCTATGGCTTCCACAATATTTATGATGGGCTGTTTGCGTTGTTCTTTAGAAATGTAAAATCCGCCAGTTGGCCCTTTCTGGCTGTTAATAATATGTTGCTTCACGAGCGTTTGTAACATTTTCCCTACTGTGTGCTCATTTGCATTTATAAATTCTGCAACTTCTTTGATGCTTGCATTTTCTTCGCTATCAAATTTTGAACAAAGATAAATCACCGCTTTGATCGCGGTTTTACAGGTGTTGCTTATCATGGTTACATATTTAAAAATTCACGGCCTTCTTCAGAAATTTTTTTTGCGTTCCAGGGTGGGTCAAAAGTAACGTTGGCTTCTACTTCATATTCCGGAAACGTTTGCTGAAGAGCGTTGGTAACGCCCTGATTTATCGTTTCGCCCATTGGGCAAAATTGCGTAGTTAGAGAATGTGTACAAAAGACTTGTTTTTTATCTTCATCAAAATCTAACTGGTAAATCAATCCCAGGTCAACTACATTTAATCCTATTTCCGGATCCATTACATATTTTAATGCACCCAGGGCAAGCTCACATTTTTTTTCATCATTGGTTATTTCATTCATGGCTTAACAGGTTTGTGGGTTACAGCTTTCCATACATTTCCATTGTATAAAATCGCTGAAATTAATAAAAGTATTGAAGCGCTTTTTATAATTATTTCATTTGAAATTAAAACTCCGGCTATGAACAAAGCAAATCCCAGTAAGTAACTAACACCCATTGTCAAAAATATTTTATCGTTAAACAATTCTTTGGGGTTAGGCGTTTTTCCAAGGCCTGCTTTATCGTGGTATACTTTATTCCAAACAATAAATGGTAAAGTTTTAAATGTCATACCAAAAATAATTGCTGTGATCCAACCAAAAAAAATACAGAACCCGTAAGTTAGGGTCAAGTGTATGTTATCAACAGAAAATAGTAACAGTACAATTACAGTTAACAATAAAATCAGAGGAAGCGCCATCATCATAACAGAAAGCAAAGAAATTTTTACCTGGTAATCCACTTTCTTCCGAATTCTTTGGTGATAGGCGTGGCGACAATAATAGGCAAATAAAATAATTGATGTTGTAATAGAAAGCAATGGCAATAGATACAACCATGGAATCTTAAAAAATAAAAAGAAAACAATAAAACTGATTAACGAAAAATTGATCAAGGCGTAAATCCACCAAAGGATTTTTTTATTATCATATTTTGAAATAAGAAACAAAGGAATCAACCTGGAACCCACTCCAATAACCAATAATAAAAACCATCCTACGATTCCCATATGCGCGTGCAACGGCAGGTAGGATAAAGAATCTTGTGATAAAATATTATAAGTGAAATTGTACACTAAAAGTAATCCAACAATTATCGTAATCATCAGCCACAGTGTTCCGGTAAAAACAAAAACAGCATGTACATTTTCCTTTTTGCTTCTCACCATACTAACGCCAATATTGATCAAATAAAAAATGATGGCACCATTAATTAAAATTGCGCCCGTTTGTGTGGGCCATCCAAAATCAAACTGATAAAATCCAATCACTAAAAGTGGGATTCCTACACCTGCAAAAGCAAATGAAAGATAGGCCAATGTGTTGCTGAATAATTTTCCTTCGATCAAAACCGGCACCAATTGATGGCTGGCGCCTAGAATCATCATTGTGCCCCAACCCAGCGCCATTATATGAGTAATAGCCAGGGTGTGCGGATGAAAATAATGTTGAAAAAATGCAGGGGTTGAAAAAATTAATAGGATTGTTGCAACAAGCAAAGATATACCCGCGTATAAATAAAATGGCAGTACCACTTTATAAGAAGTATTTTTTGCAAGGCCATTATTTACAGTTCCTGGAAACATTTTAATCTTTAAAAATCAATAGCCGCACTTCGTTTGGTGCTTCTTCTTTTATCCGGTAATCAAATTTTCTTTCTTTTAATTCCGGTAATAAAAATACAGGGATTCTTTTATGATAAACAAACAACGCATTTCCCTCAGGAAGTTTTTCAATTGAGTCAAGAATTGTCATCATCGGTTGTGGCATTTCTAAATATCTTACATCCACAGTCTGCATTTTCCCCTCAAACTTTTTTTCCAATTCATCCCAACCTTCTGAATTATTTTCTTTCTCACCTATGTTTAAAGCTTCATCTCCCGTTTTATAAAAATAAGTTTCTATTAATTGATCGTCAATCATATCTACAAAAGATTCAAACCCTTGCTTTTTCAATAAAGAAATTAATGGTGTTGGTTCGAAGGTGTTAATAATTTTGAGAACGCCACCTTTGGGAATGCTTTTTACCTTTGCAACAATTGATGAAAGTGGGTCTTCGCCTGCCTCTATGATGGGCCGTACATCAAAATCAATTATTTGTTCTGGTTTTACAGAATTAAAAAAAGCAGGAAGTTTTGGTTTTTCCATATTGCTTTCCGGCGCAGCCTCCCTATCTGGTTCAAAACCTAATGGTTGTAATTTGTCAAAAAATTTCTCAACACTAAATCCCCCGATTTTTGACGCCATACCAATGCTGGTACGAGCTGCCATTAATTTCCTTAATAATGGGTTCCGTAATTTTTCAAACTTTGGATTGATACTTATTATCGCTTCCAAGGCATCAGGATTCTGTTTTAAAATTTTTGAAATTTTTGTATTTGCATTTATGGTCATAATTATTCAAAATAATCGTAGTATATATTAATGCGCTGATCCAGTGAATCAAAAATAGGCCTGGCAATAGCCGTATCAGTTGCATTCTTTAATTCACTTGCCTGGTGTAAGATAGGAAGCATCCATTTATGAAGGGCTTCATCTTGTGCACCTTTCAGTGTGCAATCCTGTATCATTGAATTGAAGCCAGCCTGAATGTCTGCTCCTAAAATCTGATACTTTTCCACGCCAGGGAAAGGGGCAACTTTAAACATATTTGCCATGGTTTTGATGCTAACCAAATGCCGGTTGGTTGAAGTGTCCGCTTGCCATTTGGCACCGTTATTCAATGTTAATTCAGTATTTTCATGAGTCTCTTGCATACTATTTTCAACCGGTTCTTTTTGGTTAGCCGATTGGTTACATGAGAAAAAGAGCACGGTAGAACAAAAAATAAAAAAAATCTTTTTCATGCTTTAAATTTAATGAGTAAATAAATATTGAATGCTGGTTCTTATTTTGAAATTAAATTTAAAAACGACGAAACAGCTTCATCTTAATTTCGAAAAAAAGTCTCAGGGGTATTATTGTTGAAAATTAAGATGAAAGCTGAATGCCGCTTAATGGTAAGCTGGTGTTTTTACTTTATTTTTTTTCCAATGCTAATGCCTTTGGAAATAAAATATTGTTTTCAAGGTGAACATGTATGTGAAGGTCATTTTCAAATTCGTCTAATGTTTTAAACAAATAAGAATAGCTTGCACAGGCGTCTCCTGGTAATTCATAGTTTTTACTAAGTTTTCTTATTTCGTCCATATCATTACCAACTACCTCATGCTCCATTTCCATCATGTTTATTGGTGTTTCCACGGTTTCAAAATTTCCAAATTTTTCATTTTCCTTTCCACCATTTTTATCTGATACCAATTGCTTAATGTAAGGAAATAAAATAGTTTCTTCTTTTATCATGTGTGCAGACATTTCATCACAAACTTCCTGAGCAAGCTGATTAATCCGGAACAGTTCAGGGTGGCTTCCTCCGTGGACTTTGGCAACTTTTTCTGCATAGGCACGCATATCAGGAATTGTTTTTTTCACATAACTGTGATGCGTATTTACAATATAATCAGCCAGGAAATCAAGGTTCCAGTCGTTATAAGGCAACGGCTTTGCAGTAAACGGGCTTTTATCGCTATTTTGTAATTCCTGTTCTATTTTAGTAACGTCCAGTCCTTTTTCTGCACATGCTTCTTTCACGGTTTTCTTTCCTCCACAACAAAAATCCAATCCATATTTTTTAAATACTTCTGCCTTGCGCAAATCTTTTGCAGCTATTTCGCCGAGAGTTTCATCCCCTTCACCCTCAGGGCGTTTTGAAATTTTTACCCTCCATAATTGTGGCCCTTGTTCCAAATATTCCCATGTAAAAATATTTCCTCTTTCGCCCAGCAATTGATAATATAGAGGTTTAGGGTCGTGGTCATTGTGAATGGTCAAACTTTCACCAGGTTTTAATTCGTCAAATTTTACAAATATGGTAGGATGCTTAAGCTTTGGCTCAATGGCAGTAACATTCAAAATATTTTCATTTTCACCTGAATTTTTTTCAGCTTCGGGATGAGCTTCCACTAATTTATTTTTAGTAATTTTTATCCTGAACCATTCAGGCCCTTGTTCAAGGTATTCCCAGCTAAAAACATTTCCTCTTGTATTTTCCAATTGAAAACGCAACGGGCGGGGGTCGTGATCATTATGTAAAGTGAAACTTTCACCTGGTTTTAATGAATCGAACTTATTGAAAATAGTTTGGTGTTTTACGCTGGGATGCAATAAAGTAGCATCTAATATATTTTCATCTTCTTTAGTTTCGCCTTGGTTTTTGGTGATTTTTACCCTCCATAATTCAGGCCCTTGTTCAAGGTATTCCCACTCGAAGCAATCTCCCCTTTCTGCCGATAATTCATAATACAGAGGTTTTGGGTCATGGTCATTATGAAGAATAAGGCTTTCGCCGGATATTAATTCATCAAACCTTACAAAAATGGTTGGGTGTTTTAATTTAGGTTCCAGCAAGGTAACGTTTAGTATATTTTCAGTTTCTAATGCAGCTTCCATTTTATTTGTTTTAAATATTTTAAATGAGTACAAAGATAGTAGATTATTTTTAATAAAAGTATTAAAGTACTTTTATTATTTTATTTTTCAGGTTTTAACACCCTGGTTCAGGATTGCATTACTGTTTAATAATTGAAAACTAATACATGGAAGATTTTTTATAGCGAAGGCTTGTCAATCAAAAATAAATAAACCTCCTTAGGCCCATGCACGCCAACTACTAAAGTCTTTTCGATATCAGCAGTACGGCTTGGCCCGGCGGCGAATGTAATAAACGAAGGAAGATTATTGCCGTATTTATTTTTTAAACTTTTTAATGCATCCCTGGTATCAAAAACTAATTGATCTATATAAGCAATACAAATATGAACCGGTGCATAAGCGCTAACTGTCCGGCCACTTTCCTGTGCACTGCTCATTACAATAGCGCCTGTTCTTGCAACCAGGTAATGGCAGGAAGTAATAGCAGCATCACAATCATGAAGTGATGATTGATTAATTACAGGAAAATCACCCACTTTTAAAAAATCAGAAACTCTTTTTTCAACACAATAAATATTCTTCCATTTTTGTTGGTTAGCCAATTGCTTAATTTGGTTCTTTGCATCGGATTCATTAATACAAAAGGCAAATTTTCCCAGGAGATTTGTAAATTCTTCTGCAAAAAGTATTTCCAGGTCTTTTGGTGATTCGGTAAATACGGAACTTTTACCTTCGCTTTTTGGAAAAGGCAAAGACACCGGATTACTCAGTGCCTCCCTTATTTTTTTTAAAATTTTTTCTTTAGAAGAAGAAACTTTCACTTTTAGGAATTAATATTGGTATCTACTACATGAATTGGCGAGTCAATAACAGCATCTTTTGGATTATCTACGAAATCCAAAGCTTTTTTGTCTTCATAAGGCCGTTTGCCAATTAATGCTTCCACATCACTTTTAAAAAGAACTTCTTTTTTTAACAATTCCTGGGCGATAATTTCAACTTCCTTCTTTCTTTCTAATAATAAAGCTTTGGTTCTTTCAAAAGCTACTACGATTAAATTTCTAACTTCTTCATCAATCATTTTCCCCGTTTCTTCGCTAAATGGCTTCTGGAAAGTATTTTCTTGTGAAGGATCGTAATAACTTACGTTGCCAATTTTTTCATTCATACCATATACAGTCACCATAGAATATGCCATTTTGGTAACCTGTTGCAAATCGTTACTGGCGCCCGTAGAAATTTTATTAAAGAAAAGTGCTTCTGAAGCACGGCCTCCCAGTGTCATACAAATCTGGTCCAACAATTGGTCGGTGTTGTATAAATATTGCTCCCTGGGAGTGTATTGAGCATATCCTAAAGCTGCAGTTCCCCTTGGAACGATAGTTACTTTCAATAGAGGATAAGCATGTTCTAAAAACCAACCACAGATAGCATGTCCGGCTTCGTGGTAGGCAATGATTTCTTTTTCTTCCGGTAAAATAATTTTATTTTTCTTTTCAAGGCCTCCGATTACCCTGTCTATGGCATCTTGAAAATCGTTCATATCAACCGCCTCTTTTCCATTTCTTGCTGCAATCAGCGCGGCTTCATTACATACATTGGCAATATCAGCACCTGCAAAACCAGGTGTTTGCTCAGCCAATTTATGAGTATCTAAAGTTTGAGAAACTTTTATAGGAATAAGGTGAACTTTGAAAATGGCTTCGCGGCCAACAAGGTCCGGACGGTCAATGCTTATTTGCCTGTCAAACCTTCCCGGGCGTAATAAAGCACTATCTAAAACATCTGGCCTGTTAGTTGCCGCTAAAATAATAATTCCCAAATCGGTACCAAACCCATCCATTTCAACAAGCAACTGATTCAAAGTATTTTCTCTTTCATCATTGCTCATCATCATATTTTTTCCACGTGCCCTTCCTATCGCATCTATTTCATCAATAAAAATAATACATGGTGCTTTTTCTCTTGCCTGTTTGAACAAATCCCTCACGCGGCTCGCACCCACACCCACAAACATTTCTACAAAATCACTTCCGCTAAGGCTGAAAAAAGGAACTTGTGCTTCACCTGCTACAGCTTTTGCCAATAAAGTCTTACCGGTTCCGGGAGGGCCGATTAATAAAGCGCCTTTAGGAATCTTTCCTCCAAGATTAGTGTATTTTTTGGGATTTTTAAGGAAGTCCACGATCTCCATTACTTCTACTTTTGCCTCGTCTAGGCCTGCTACGTCGCTAAAATTAATATTCACTTTTGTTCCTTTTTCAAACAGGGTAGCTTTGGATTTTCCTATATTAAAAATTCCACCGGGGCCGCCGGCACCTCCGCCGCCTCCCACTTTCCGCATCATCATAATGAACACAAGGGCTATTAAAAGAATAGGTAATAGGGTACTTACAATTTGCCCAAATAATTCCCCTTCATCTGAAGGCTTATCAGGTACCCGGGTTACATCAGGGTGGTCTTTATACCATTGGTTTAATTGAGTAGCAAAAACCTCATCTTTAATTATCCCAAAATAAGCTTGTGGTGCATCTTTTAATTTTTTTACCTCATCATAGTTTTGCCCAAAAATGCCTTGGAAATAACCAGCTTCACTATCAAGTTTTTGAGGATTGATAAAAACGCGGACTAATTTTTTATTTCCCACAGTTTTTATATGGTCCACGTCGCCCTTGCTAAGCATGGTATAAAAATCGGTATCGTTAATTTCTACCCCTGTTCCTGCTGTGGTCCTGAAAAGATTATATCCGATTATGACAGCAAAAATGATCCCATATACCCAATAGATACTCAACTTTGGTTTTTTCTTAGGATCGTCATCGGGATTACCCGGCGTCAAATTGGAGTTCACTCTTCTTTGCAATGATTTCTTTTTCTGTTCTTCAGCCATATCTGATTGCTTCCGCAATATTTTTATCTTAATTCCTGGTTTAGAATAAGTTATTGTTAGTATAAATTGTGTATGATTGTTTATTGAATTTAATGATCCATAACTGGGCCATCGTTCCACATTTCTTCTAGCTTATAAAACTTCCTTGTTTCCGCAAGCATTACATGAACCACCACATTTACATAATCAATTAAGATCCACTGTTCACCTTGCCTTCCTTCATGTTTATACGGATTTTCACCACATTTTTTCTTAACCTCTTCCTCTACAAAATCGGCTATCGCCTTTAATTGAATAGGGTTATTTGCTTCACATATAATAAAGAAATCTGTAACTGCTTCCGGGATTTTTTTTAAGTCGAGGCTTACAATTCTTTCTCCTTTTTTTTCTTGTATCGCATGGATTATAGCCTTAAAAAGTTTATTATTTCTTGTAATCCTTGTTAATAAGGGCCTTGTTCTTTTTTCCAGTAATGTTAAATTATTCAAATGTGTTCATTTTACTCTTTGTTATTTCAGCAATCTGCAAAAATAAATTTATTCTCTTAGATTGCATCTTTCAAGGTGAATTTTGTATCTATTTTATCAAAAATACTAATTCTTTTCTAATCTTTTTCCAATGCCATTTTCTTCTAAAAACATGATAATTCTTGATTCCGTGGATAGTACCAACAACTATGCCATGGGGTTGATTCAAAAACGGGAAACAACCAATAAAATTGCCATTTTTGCCTACGAACAAACCAAAGGAAAGGGAAGGCGCGGCAAACAATGGGATAGCGGTAAAGGGGAAAATATTATGATGTCGGTTATTGCCCAAATGCAGTGGCTTCCGGTATCACGGCAATTTGAGCTGAGTGTTGCTGTTGCATTAAGTTGTTTTGATCTTTTTAGAAAATATATATTTACAAATCTTTTTATAAAATGGCCAAACGATATTTTTATCAATGACAGTAAGGCAGGAGGCATCTTAATTGAAAACCTTATTAAAGGTAAAATTTGGCAGTGGGCGGTTATCGGAATGGGGTTAAATATTAACCAGGAGCATTTTGACGAAAGTATTTTAACTGCTACTTCACTCAAAAAAGAAACCGGAAAAAATTTTGAAGTAATAAAATTGGCCGGAGAACTTCACGAATTAGTTTTGAAAAGAATTGAAGAATTGAAAAGCGGTAATTTTAATAAAATGCTTGAAGAATACAACAAGCATTTATTCGCCAGGGATAAATGGGTAATATTAAAAAAAAGCGAGCAGGTTTTTGAAACAAAAATCATTGCTGTTTCTTCATCTGGCGAGTTGATAACCAAAGATGCCGAAGAAAGGCGGTTTCTTTTTGATGAAGTAGAATTTAAAGAATTGGTAAGAAAATAAATTTTACAGTAAAGCAACAAATAAGCGAGATTCTTATTTTCCTTTTTCCAAAATGCAATTATGCATTTTCTGCCTTTCTCGCCTCAGCTTCAAATTTATTTTCGTAATACCCAACTTTCATACTTTCCCATAAATATTTGAAAATAAAAGTAAAGAAACCATATTTTTTAAATTGGTTGATATGGCACATTTCGTGCTTTACCCATTTTTCATTTTTCAAAAAATCTTTTTTTGAAACATGATACAAATGAATGGTTTTTCCTATCACAATCGCAACATTATCCGAATGTATCTTTCTTGCTGCTATTTTAGCAATCCATGAATTTTCTTTGATAAGAAATTCCATTTTTTTGAATTTAAGAAGCGGCTTTTAAAATTTCTTCGCTATGGATTTTAGACTTTGGCTTTTTAAATATTTTTATAATAGTTCCGTTTTCATCTATTAAAAACGTTGTTCGCAAAAGGCCCATATATTTTTTACCATACATATTTTTTTCGCCCCAAACGCCATATTTTTCAATAATTTTTTTATCAGGGTCTTCTATTAAAGTAAATGGAAGCTCATACTTTTCTTCAAATTTTTTATGGCTTTTTGTATCGTTTGGGCTTACGCCAAGAACCACAAAACCAGCTTTTTTTAAATCGGCATAATTGTCTCTCAAATTGCAGGCTTCTATAGTGCAGGTGGGCGTATCGTCCTGCGGGTAAAAATATAAAACTACTTTTTTGCCATGGAAATCTTTTAAAGAAACGGAGTTTCCATTTTGATCTTTTGCTTTAAAATCCGGCGCTTTTTGGCCTTCACTTAATGTTGTCATTTTTTAAATTTTTATCGGGTGAAATGATAAGTTTTTTGAGTTTTATTTCCTGCTTCGTCTTCTACGGATATTTTTAATTCATGTTTTCCCGGCGGGCATTTCTCATCGAAATGGTAAATAAGCTTTTTTCCTTTGTCGTTTGAAAACAGTAACCATTTTCCATCCAAATCCGCCCGGAAATTCTTAATCTCATCGCTATTATCTTTTGGGGAAATTACGATAATTCTTTGGCTGGAAATATTGGCGTTATCTTTAAAATCAATGTAAATAACCGGCGGCACATCATCAGCAATTAATTCAAAATCACCAAACCGATTGAATTTCGCTGAATACCAATCATCTTTACGAGATGCTTTTACCACTATTTTTTTACCTTTCCAGCTTTGCTGAATCAACATTTTATCTTTTAAATATTCCGGAACTGGCTTATCGGTTTTTAGGCTGACGGTAAAATAAACTTCTGAAGGAATCAAACCGGAAAAAACCGAATGTATGGCTGAATAACTATTTGGCCTGCTATCTGTTTGTTCAGAATGGGAGAAAACAAGCGAATCATATAAAGTGGGCGCAGGTAAATAAAGCTGGATGTTCTGGTTTTCAAAAACATTTACCTGGTTCGGTTGAAAATCAATAGATTGATTTCCTGAATTATTAAGTATGGATTTGTTTCCAGGTACTCCCATTTTTATTTTAAATTGAAGCACAGAAGTGTTGCCATTCGCGTCTTTTACAACAATTTTTACCTCGTGAATATTAGTATCTTTTAATACGATAACCCCATCGCCATTTATATCTTTATAAACCCCTTGCGGGTAACCCGGCAACCTTGAAAGATGTTGAATATATGGGCCGCCGGAAGCCCTGGTTTTATAATCAACATTTGCATTTACATAACGTGTTTCATCATAACTGATGCTGTCTAACTGGAAAGCAGATAAAGGCAAATTATCCAGGTAAATAATAGCCTCATAAATTCCATTCGGGTTATTTGAATGCGATAGTTTATCATTAGCCGTTATGCCAAAGCTGATTTTATCAGAATGAACCGGGATGGTACTTTCATTAGTTGTGTAAGTATTTCCTGTTTTTTTTATCGGAAGGTATTGGGGTGTTTGGCTGTAGGTACTTTTGTTCCTGTCGTACATATATAATCGTTCTATAGACGGCGGTACATCATCAGGAATCGGCAGGCCAAATAATAATTCATTTAAAACTTTATCGGTTTTGGTATCGCGGATTTCAAAATGGCAATGCGGGCCTTGTGAACCGCCTGTGCTTCCACTGTAAGCAATAAACTGGCCTTGTTTTACAGGAAACATTCCCCGCGGAATTTCCAGTTTAACTTTCCAGCTTTGCTTTTCATATTGTTTGTCAAGCACATATTTTTCTAATGCAGGAAAAAAGCGGTTTAAATGCCCGTAAACGGTTGTCAATCCATTGGGATGATTTATATAAATCGCTTGCCCATATCCAAAAGGTTCTACACTTACTCTGGCAATATATCCGTCAGCTGCAGCTTTTACAATTTTGTTTACTACCTGGTCTGTCCGGCAATCCAAACCCATGTGATAATGATTCGGCCTCAATTCCCCAAAATTAGCCGCCAGGCTTATTCTTGCATCGACAGGATAGATGAAATAATTTTTTGGATAATTTTTCTTTGGAAAAAACTGGGCATTTGCAGAGCCATATAAAACAAGCAAAATAAAAATCAGGAACGGTTTATGTATTGTATATTTCCTGATAGAAAGAGGAATCATATTTACAAATCTAAGAACTAAAAATTTTACAAAACATATGGCAAAATCAGATACTATAGCAGCAATTATTATAGGAGCCGCTGGTGGCTTTGCTCTTATAAAATTTTTGAGCATGCCTCAGGAAAAAAGAAATGAATTTTATGGGTTTCTTAAACAAAAAACCAATGACTTATTAGAAAATACAGAAGAAACTGTGGAAAAAGTTGAACATTATATGGATGAATTTAAAGAAAAAGGCGAGGGGGATTGGATTGATAAAATATATATTCTGAAGAAAATGTTTAAAAACCTTTATGGTTCTCAAAGACATTACTTGTTATAGGATTAGGTATAATGAGAGCAAAGATAATATTGGGCTTGTTTAAGACTAATTATTTTAGTATTTTTACGGCTAAATTAATTAGTTATGTTTAAAGGTATAAATGCCATTGATTTCGGAAAACGAT
>Ga0207933_1002367_pt1 | contig 12322 bp, 13 predicted proteins | sample NGESurdeep092012_4_FD_184488 | JGI IMG/M metagenome (GOLD analysis project Ga0207933, IMG submission 184488) | Arctic peat soil microbial communities from Barrow, Alaska - NGEE Surface sample F53-3 deep-092012 (SPAdes) | ecosystem: Environmental > Terrestrial > Soil > Wetlands > Peat ... | reverse complement strand
TCTACAAAATCAAAGACAAGGAGGGGGAGATTGTCGACTTCAAGCCAAACTGGGCTCAGTATACTCTACTCGGTAGCTATAACCTTAACATTGTCCTTAAAGCACGGCAGCTGGGGATTACTACTTTCCATGCACTTCTGTTTTTAGATACTTGCCTCTTCGAAGCTAATACAAACGCCGCCATCGTGGCTGATAACAAGGACATCGCAAGAGAGATCTTCGTCGATAAGGTTAAGTTCGCCTATGACAATCTACCTCAGTTCGTTAGAGATATGTGCTGCGCATATAGAGACAACGTTCATGAAATGCGTTTCTCGAACGGGTCTGTTTTCCGCGTTGCAACAAGTTTACGTGGTGGAACACTTCAGCTACTTCACATTACTGAATTCGCTAAGGTCTGCATGGAAAACCCGACCAAGGCCAATGAAATCATGTCCGGAGCTCTTAATGCGGTCCAAGCTGGCGAGTTTATCTGCATTGAATCAACGGCTCGTGGCAGGGAAGGTCATTTTTATAACCTGTGCAAGTCCGCTCAAGCAATGGAAGATTCAGGTACTCCGCTTGGGACGCTTGATTGGAAGCTATGGTTTTTCCCTTGGTGGAAACATCCGGATTATGTTGTGGATTCAAAAAATGTCTTGATAAGTAAGGACATGGAAGCGTATTTTCAGGACTTAGAGCGTAAAGACATTATTTTAACTGATGAGCAAAAGGCTTGGTACATAAAGAAGATGCTGACTCAAGGCGACTACATGAAACGAGAATATCCGAGTACGCCGGAAGAAGCTTTTGAAACAGCGAACGAAGGTTTCTACTTCGCCAAGATGATCTCAGCAGCAAGGCAGGAAAGAAGAATCTGCCATGTACCTTACGACGAGAACGCTTTGACTTATACAGCATGGGACATTGGATATGGTGACTCGAATGCTATATGGGTCTTTCAGCTTATAGGTAAAGAGATCCACTGCATCGACTACTACGAGAATAGTGATGAAGCCTTAGCACACTATGTGAAGTGGTTGAAAAGCAAGCCATACATCTATGAGAAGCATTTCATGCCTCATGATGCGGCTTCAAAGTCATTGCAGAGTGGAAAGAGTTTGGCTGATGTAGCAAGAGGCAGCGGCCTCAAGATAGACATCATACCAAGAGACTCCAACGAGATGTTCGGCATCGAATGCCTCCGAAGCATGCTACCTAGGTTCTTCTTCGATCAGTCTAAATGTGAGAAGGGGATCAAAGCTGTTGAAAGCTTCAGGAAGGAGTGGAATGAGAAGCTAGGTTGCTACAGAGAGAAAAGCTACCACGACTGGGCATCACATGGTTCTAAAGCTCTTATCTACTGTGCTGAGGCGGTTCAGAGAACAGGTTCAGGTGCTGGTATGTCCGCAGAAGAGTGGAGTCGAATGAGAAGGGAGTGGTTATGATTTACGTTTTAGGTTGCCTATATGCTTAGCCCTACATGGTTTGCTACAGGTTTTAGTGAGTTGGTATTTGTTAATAACAAAAGGTTCTGAACATATGACACATGATCTAGTTTCATTATCTAAACCGGATTTTCTTCTGTCTCGACTCATGCAATTGTTTGAGCAGAACTTTGTCACGCGTACATGCTTAGAATCAAATTCTTTTCCACATTCAGCACAAACACATTTATGCAATGGCCTGTCTTGGAATTGTTTCTTAGCTTTATCACTAAGGAATTTCTTTCCAACTTCTGTGGATAGCCAAGCATGTACCTTCTTGGAGTTCTTGCTCATGCATTTTGATCTACGTTCTAACGATAGTAAAGCATGGAGTTTCATATGATCGGATTTAGAAAGACACTGAAGGTTGTCAAAAGAGTTATTGAGTTTATTTCCATCAACATGATGGATTTCAAATCCTTTTGGAATCGGTCCAACATCCTGTTCCCAAATAATTCTGTGGCAAGGTTTGTTTTTGTAGTGAAGGTATCCTCTTTTAATAAACAGATCTTTTGCGTTGAACCTTATCATATTCCGTCCTCTTATGATGTTAATTATAGAGATGTATCTTATCACAAGTCAATTGGTATTGTCAAGGAGTTGTCTCTATGTTAGGCACAATAACAGGCGGAAACAATGAGAAGGTTTTCCAGTTTAACCAATTTTTTTACGATGCCTATCGCACATTTGGGATCTATTACGCGGAGGCTTACCGGGATTTGCAAGCCTACAGCGGCCGAAACTGGAGCAACATCGAGCAGCAGAAGCTTGAGAAGCAGAACAGGATGGTGCTTGAGTTAAACAAGATCCGCCGTGTTGTTAACCTATATTCCGGCTACGAGCGTGAAAACCGTACAGCTACTGTATGCATGCCTGTAGAAGGTTCAGCAGTAAAGACAGCTGACCAGTTCTCCAACATCTTATACTACGTATATGAGAAAGCCAATGCTGACTACATCATATCAGAAGCCTTTGAACATAGCTTAAAGACTGGTCTTGCCGTCATCGGCCTATACATGGACTACAGCAGAGACAAGGTTAATGGCGACATCAAGATGTACATGAAGCCTTTTAATGCTCTTATGCTTGACCCTTATTTCACCAAGCGTGATCTATCCGATTGCGATCAAGCCTCTACGCGCGATCTGCTTTCCAAGGAGAGCATTAAAGGTCTTCTACCATGGATTGATCCAGCAATCATAGATCAGCTCCCTACAGGCATTAGAGACAACAAATACCAGTATCTAGGCATCTACCGTCAATACAACTCAACATACATAGCCAAGAACTTATGCACGTATGACCAATACTGGAAGCGTATAAACGTAGAGCAGAAATACTTAGTCGACTTAGAAACAGGTGTAACAGAGGAATGGTTCGGTGATAGGAAAGATGAGAAAGCATTACGAGAACAACTTAAGCAAACGCCAAGGCTACAACTCATCACCTCCTACAAGAGAACTGTTGAACTCAACATCATCGTTTCTGGACAACTCCTTTATTCCGGTCCTGACCCTACTGGCCTTGACGATTACCCTTTCGTGCTTGTGCTTATGTACCATGAGCCTCTCATCAACAGCTTTGAGCTTAAAATACAAGGCATTGTCCGCTCCGTCCGAGATGCACAAAGACAGTATAATCGTCGCCATTCCCAAATAATCGATTTGATGGAATCGATTATCAACACAGGATGGATCACAAAGAATGGTGCTGTGCTTGACCCTAACATGCTCATGCAGTCTGGACAGGGTAAACAAATCGTCGTAAATGAAGGATATGATGTAAATGCCGATGTTAGAGAGATTTCCCCACCTAATATACCAGCAGGTTATCTGCAATATCAAGACATTATGGACAAGAACATCATGGAGATACCTGGTGCTTCGGATGAGCTTCTGGGTCTTAGTAGTGTTGGTGACTCACAAGTGTCAGGCAAGCTGGCCGAAGTCAGAGCCTCTAATGGTCTTAAAGGCAACAGAGGTATCTTCGACAACCTCGAACAGTCCAAGAAGTACCTCGGAAAGCTTGTAATCGAATGCATCCAGAAGAACTACAGTCCAGGAAAGATCCAACGCATCCTAGGCGAAGAGCCTACAGAAGAGTTCTTCTCTGGACAGTTCGAGGAATACGACTGCGCTATCGTGCAAGCTGTTAAAACGGCTACTCAGCGCGAAGCCTACTACTACCAGCTACTTCAACTCGTCTCTATAGGAGCACCTATTCCATGGGATCAAATCCTTGCTGCTGCTCCTCTACAGGGAGATACCAAGCTACATGAAATCCTTGCTCAACAACAAGAGCAACAACAGCAACAAGCCAAGCTTGAACAAGAAGAGATGCAGATGCAGAGGGCTCTGGATATGGCTTCTGTTAACCAGTCTAATGCTCTTGCTGAAGAACGTAGAGCTAGGGTGCTAGCCGACATCGGCCTAGCCAAAGAAAGAGAATCAGAAGTGGTTCAGAACCACGCAAAAGCTTTCCTCGACAATGCAAAAACGATTGCACAGATAGACGACATCCCACGTAAACGCATGATCGAGGTATTACAGCTCGCTGCCGATATTAGGCAGACAGAGATGCAACAAGCGGAAGCTGAGTTGCAGAGAGACATGAAACGGGCAGAGGCCCTCAAAACAAAGGCATAAACATATGGCTAAAGGAACATCAACATCTAACAAGATGATGCCAAGTATGGATACCTACGGTGGTCAGAATAACCCAGGTTATCACCCTCCATCAGGATCCGCTGGTGCAAAAGCATTTGGGCTTTACAGCACTAAACAAAACCCTTTAAGCACACCAAAGAAAGGTTCGTCTATCGGCCCTGGATATGGTAACTCAGATCGCATGAAGATCATGGGGCTTAAGGAACAGGAAGCTAAGAAAGAGTCTCTCAGAGGTATGCCATGCTAATGCTTAGCCCAGCACAACAGCTACAACAACATGTCGATGCTAGAGAGGGCTTAACAGCTCACTTCAACGTCGAACTGGAGAAGATCCTGAATGCTAACAAGCATAAGGACAAGTACTGGGTGCTAGGCAAGGCAAAGGTAGAGAGACACAGAGGAAAGGATGTAGTTCGCCCGTTTTTACAAGCGTGTGAAGTCAAGCCTGGAATCATCAAGGAGAGCTTCGTTTATGAAGTGGATAATAAGCGAGGGGTCAAGACACTGCTCTGGATAATGCATCCAGGAGACATGTTAAGTTTTCCCACTTTAGGGAAGTCCATCCGTGTAACCGGCGGTAATACGGGTTCAACAATCTTGCTACCTAAGCATAGGTAGATAACAGGGAGTTTTATGACTTTAGAAGAACAAGAAGGCATCGCGGCTGTCTCCGAGCCTGTGGTAGTCGAGCATCAGGATGAACATCAAGAAGAACCTAAAATGGTTCCACTAGCAGCACTACAGGCTGAGCGTCGTAAGCGTCAGGAATCAGAGACACGTAATAAGGTCTATGAAGAGATGATGGCCAAGAAGGCTGAGCCAGAAGAAGAAGAAGACCCAGAAGCGTTATTAACCAAGGGTTCATTCCGTGAAGAGAAAGCTCTAACTAAAAGAGAGATACTCGAGCAGGTGTATCAAGATGTCAACCCTGAAGCTGTTCAAAAGATTAACACGTATCTTAAACCCATATTAGACAAGAAACCTTGGCTAGCAGCGACTATAGATACTGCCACGAACCGTTTAGCCCGTGCCAACGAAATCGTTGATGACTACATGCACTTGGTTGAGGAGAAGCCTAAATCAAAAGCTGTAGCAGATGCTAAGAGGATAGTCGAGAACTCGCAGAAGCCTAGATCACCTGTAGAGATAGGGAAGTCGGCTCAACCTACGGGAACCGAATATCTCAAGAGCATCCAGGGTAAAAAAGAGTTCAGGGAGTATCGCAAGAAGGTGCTACAGGGCGAGGCATAAAAAAATTTTGCCTCACTTGTCAAAACATTTTTTGACTAGGAGATAAAAATGGCAGCCGGAACAACAACGACAGCACAAGTTGACCCAGAAGTTAACTTGTTCTTCGACAACATCCTCCTTGATCGTCATCAACCATATTATGTTTATGGTTATTTCGCGCAGGAGCGTCGCATCCCCCAGAAGAACTCAAAGAACGCTATCTTTAGACGCTTTGATAACCTGGCTGATGCCCTCACACCACTAACTGAAGGGGTTACACCAAACTCTGAACAAGTTAGTAAGTTCGATATTACTGCTACTGTATCTCAATACGGTAAGGTCGTAGAACTAAGCGATGACATCATCATCACGGTAAACTTTGCTGTGAATAAATCTTCTCTGATTGACTTGGAACTCCTCGCAGCATAGCTGACGGACAACAAGGGGCAAGCGAAAGCAGCCTGAACGACTAAGTGAGAAGACCCGAGAGGGAAGCGATAGTCTGAACTTCATGGAAACATGAAGAGGCCGATCCGAAGAGGTTGGCCCGCCAGAAATGGTCAGTAAGCGAAGGGCTGAAGTAACAGATTTTGACAGGATCAAACCGCAAACGAAGTGGCTGACATGCTAGCCCAAAACATGGCATCTACATACGACAAGATCGTACGTAACATGTTGGTAGCAACAAGCGCACAGATTGACTGCCTAAACGGGGTTAACGGGAATGCCATCACAGAGGTTACTACAACTGACTTAGAGTTAGCTGTAGACTTCGTAACAGAGAACAATGGTAAGAAGCTTTCTCCAAACGTAGAAGGCGAAAACATGTTCGGAACTGCTCCAGTTTGGGCAGCTTACTGGATGATAATTTCTACCGACCTTCGTACTGACTTTAAGCAACTAAGTAACTTCTTGGCTACTGCTGACTTTCCTAGACAGCAATCAGTTCTTGAAGCCGAGCTTGGCTCATGTGATGAGGTTCGCCTTGTTATGACTTCAGAAGCATACAAGGACGCTGCTGATGCACCAGCTGTTTACTCAAACATGTTGTTCGCTGCTAACGCTTATGGTCGCATCATGATTGATGATCAGTCAATGGAGATGATCATAAAGCCTCTAGGAGCTGGCCAGGATCCACTTAATCAGAGACAAACAATGGGCTGGAAGGGCCGTCTAGGTTCAGTAATCTTGGACGATTCCTGGTGCTTAAACCTCAGATCAACAAAAGGGTAAGGTAAATATATGACAGCTATTCTAGGAACGAATCTTAACGTGTTCACAGGAACAAGAGAATTAAGTGATGTCACCAACACATATGGTGGCTACGTAATCTCTTCTGGATCACTCTACAACTTGGTTCTACCATGGCAGGCTGACAAGCTTGAATGGTACAACTACACTAAGTTCGGAACTGATGCTAATAACCTTCAAGGTGTTTGGTTCAGAGACTTCCCAGCTGGTGATGATCTTATCCTTAGCCGTGGTACAACTACATTGTCTTCTATCTTAGAGACAACTAACGGTGTCACTATTGCTAACACTGCTGGTGGCTTTGCTAACGAGCATTTAGTTATCTCCGGCATCACTGCTGGTGTAGTAACTACATCGGCCAACCATGGCTTGTCCAACTTCGATAGAGTCGTGCTTACCAAGATCATTGGTACAGTTGCTCCTCTATTGAACAACAACACATATGTTGTTCAGGTTCTATCCGCAACAACTTTCAAGCTATATGACGTTTATGGTGTACCTATTGTACAGGTAGGCACATGGACATCTAGCGGACAGGTTACTAAAGATGGTCCTCTGCTTGGTCAAATCACTTCATCGCAATCTGGATTCCCAGCTCCACAGAACTCTATTCAAGACTACCCGATTCAATATCGGTTGGCATTGGGTACTTCTATTATGGGTTCAGCTAGCGATGTTATCTACGTACAGGCAACTAAGTTCAACTCATACTTTAACTTAGGCACTGCACCATAACAATAAGGGGAGAGGCAAAACGCTTCTCCCCGTTTTTTAACGAGGAAACATGAGTAAGAAAACACAGAAAGATAAAGATGCACAGGTTATTGAAGCAGCAATGCTACAAGGCCGTGAAGTGCCTGGAAGAGAAAAGCCTGAAAACTTTGACTTCGAAACATTCGTCTTCGAAAAGGTAGAGGATTTTGCAGTCTACAATGCACATGTTCGCAAGCACAACAGATTATGTTTGCATGAGCGTAACAAGATGCATGTAAGAGTGCCTGATGAATCGTTTCATCGTAAGGTTAAGGTTAAGTTCCAGCGATTCGATCAACCTGAAAACATATTGAAAGTGCGTGTGCGAAACAGCGAGATAGACTGGAAAGGCCAGTTGAAAGCTGGTGGAACATACGACCTACCTATTCCTGTTGTTAAGTTTCTTAACAACTTGGCTGTACCTATCTTTGCTGAAGTTAAGACAGAGCATGGTAGTGCGGTACACACAGAGACTAAACAAGTAGGAGAGCGAAGCCGCTTCTCCTGTAACGTAATAGACTTTTAAGGATGACTATGACTGGACCTATATTAGAACAATCAGGTGGTAGTGTAATCCAGATCATGAGAAACGTCACTGGCAGGGTTGATAGAACCGACCCTGCTTTTACTGACCCTATCATGTATGATTACCTAAACTTCTTCTTGCAGAATGAACACCCTCAAGAGGTTCAGTTATTCCAGAACAGGACATGGTGGGATTTCAGCATAGACCCAACCACACCCAATCCTATGCCAGTAGATCTTGATGCTTTAGGCTATGCATCCATAAATTCACCTGCTTACATATATCAGGTTAATGCTCCTGTACCTCCTGTAAGTTCATTCCCCCTCTTCTGGTATGAAAACCCTAGAGACTTCTATGCCAGATGGCCATGGAATCAGGTGTTTACACCACAGATGCCTAACTACGTGCTCTACTACAATAACGAGCTAACTTTTCGAGGCCCTCCTGATCAGCTATATAACGTCCGGATCTCAGCTTACAAGATCGACTATTCCTTCAAGGGAGGAAGCAATACTACTTTGCAGAATTCTATTCTTTCTAAGGTTCCAGTAGCCTACCTAACTCGCTACCTTGCTTATGGAGCTGCTTTAGACATCCTAAGCGATTACGGCGAGATGGATAAATATAATGAAGTGTTTCAGGTTTATCGTAGGTACCGTGGTCAGGTGCTTGCGAGAACATGGAACCAGCTATCATCACAACGAACCGACCCTAGCTTTTGAGGTAACATGACATATAATGCATCCGTCCCACAGAATAGTGATTCACCTAGCATCTTCCCTGCCCAGGCGCAGACGAACTTCACCAGGTTGCTAACAGTAGTAGGTGCTGATCATCAGTTCAACCTATCAGCTGCTGCTAATGATGGTTATCACAACCTCATCCACATGACACAACAAGTTGCTCCTGCTGGTGCTTTAGCAGCTACAGGAAGACTGTATGTTAAGATTCAAGGCCCTGCTGTTCAGCTATTCTACATGGATGACCTAGGTGTAGAGCATCAGATAACCCCTATCTATGACATAGCTCCTTTCAAGGTTAGTGGTAATACTATCTCCCTAGCTTCAGGAGCCTCAGCAATCATCTACCCAACTCCAGCCTTTGATTATACAGGCTTCGGCATGGCTTTCTATGTAGGAACAGTAAGCTCTACAACTAACTCCTTCCTACGTGTTGGAGGAGCAGCGAACGAACATAACATCGACCAAAACAATGGTGGGGATGTCGCCCCATCAATGTTTTATACCGGCACTGACTTGAAGGTCACGAACAATGCTGCTGGAGCAAGAACATTAACCTACTCACTGATGATTAACAGACTATGAGTTATCAACCTTTCCTTATAAGCAACTTCACTACCGGCTTCGACCGAGAGCTACAGCCATGGCTATTGCCTACAGATGCTTTTACGGATCTGGAAGATGGTTTTGTTTATAGGGGAGTAACCCAGAAGCGTGATGGCTATCAAGGCTTTGCTAGAGGAATCAAGGGCATTCCTACTGAAAGCCGGATGGTTCACCAGGTTGCTAATGTTGCTCCAGCAACAGGGGTTATTGACGGTGCTAACATGACATTCACATGGACGCTTACTACTCCACTAGCTAGAGGAAGGGTAGTAATAACTGGCAGTAACCCAGCTCAAGTGCTAACAGATAACGGTGCAGGAACATTCACAGGTGATGGAACAGGAACCATCAACTACACAACAGGTGCTGTATCAGTAACCTTCACGGCTGCTCCCATAGCCTTATCTACTGTGCTTGCTACATATTCCTACCATCAAGGCCTCCCAGTTATGGGCATCATGAACTACTACCCTACCAACAACATCCGCCAGCTTATTGTAGCCGATACGACATATGTCAACCGCTATGATCCAGTTAATGATAGGCTTGTTGATATAAGTTCAGCAGTTGCTTACAATGGAAACAACTCGGACTTCTGGTCATGGGTTAACTATCAATCAGCTACAAGTGCTCCTAGGCTTCTATTCGCTAATGGAGTTGTTGGAGATGTAATACAACAGTATGATGGAACAAACATCGTTGCTTATGTTACTGACTTTGGAGCTACCTTGAATGCTAGGCAGATCTTCGATGTTCGTGATAGGCTTGTGCTTTTCGATACTATAGAAGGTGGTGTTCGCTTCCCAAGACGCATACGCATATCCGGTACTGGAGCTAACTGTGACAGCTTCCTCAACACATCTCCAGGTGCAGGATTCATCGACATACCTGATAACACCCATTTCTTTGGAGCTGACTTCAACCGTGATGATGTTTTGTTCTTTACAGAAGCAGCCACATGGATATTGAAGTACTCAGGTAATGATGTAACGCCTTTCACCTTGCAGAAGATAGATGGAAGCCGTGGATCTCTAGCCGCATTCTCAGTAACCTCCTACCTCAACAGAACATTAGCCGCTTCACCTCGTGGTTTGATCATATGCGATGGCTATCAAGTTGATAGGATGGACAACAACATACCTCAGTTCTCTTTCAATGATATTGATGCGAAAAACTTCCAGCATTGCTTCTCCGGCTTCCTAGATGAAGAGCGTGATGTGTACTTGCTATATCCATCCGCTGGAGATATAAAGCCGGCTCTTGTTCCTGAGAACGCATCAGACAGGATATTAACCATCAACTTCGAGGAAGACAACTATGCTGTATACAAGATACCTCTCTCATGTATGGGGAACTTTCAAGTCGCTTTTACTTTACTTTGGTCGGACCTTACAGCTGCTAATGGATTTCCTAACTGGGATTCTCTAGCTTCTAAGTTCGGAAACTGGAATGCCTTTCCTTTTGATAAAGGTAGCCCTATCTCCATAGGTGGTGGCCATAAGGGAGAAGTCTGGAGGTTAAACGTTTCTGAATCTGAAGATAACCCTCTAAACATTAGAAACTTAGTAGTTATTGATGCTGACACAGTAAGGGTTACAACTGACTGGAACAACTACAACGTAGGCGATAACATCGTCTTTGAAAAGGTTGGCGGTATGATAGAGATCAACGACAAGCAAGCAGCTATTAAGGCTCCTATAGTAACTCCATATACAACATTTGATGTAGAGATAAAAACCCTAGGCTTCTCAGCATATACAGGTGGTGGAGAGGTTTCTAAGACCATACCATTCAAATGCACAACCAAGAAGCTGAATCCATGGGTAGATGCTGATAAGAAAGTCATATGCGGATGGATCTACTTCTATGTTTCGGTGGCGGAAACTGACTTGACTGAGTATGATCCCATACAGCAAATACAGGTGCCTGTACCTGCTTTCTTACGTGTTGATGTGCTTACAAACAACAACGAAGGAACTGACTTTTCTAAGCCTACATTTACATACCTAGTAGACTGTACAGATCCTGTCCTAGAGCTTGGGACAAAGAAGTGGGTGAAGATATGGATCAACCAAGTTGGCCAGTTCCTACAACTACAACTTAGTAACGATCAAGCCGGTGCGCAGATAAAAGTACATGCTATCATGCCAGGCTTCAAACCTATAGGACGCTTAGTATGAGTTCGAATCTACCTCTCTACAAGAACTTCGGTGCTGAGATTAAGGAGCTATCTCCTACCTTAGCCAACCAGCTTTCTCAGATGTACACCGACATTGCAAGTTCAATACTTAATCTGATAAAGAAGAATGTAGTAACAGGAGCAGATCCTGTAAGCTCGCCTGGGACAGCACAAGTAAACTCATTCTTTAGCGTAGGCGACATAACAATAAGAACAGATACAAACAAAGCCTGGATAATGACTTCAAGGATTTCACCTGAAGAAGTTGTCTGGACGATCATAACTTGAGGATAATAATATGGCTAACGATTGGGGCGGAGCAGCATCAGGAGCGGCATCAGGAGCAATAACAGGAGCATCATTAGGTGGCCCTCCAGGAGCTTTATTTGGAGGAGTCATTGGTGGTGTAGCTGGCTTATTCAGCGGCAAGAACAAGAAGAAGAAACGTTCCACCATGGACAAGCGTCAGCAGAAGCTAAACAAGGAACAATTCCAAGGCTTGCATGGTGAAGGTCCGTTTGCGGATCTATATAACTACGATCCTGAAAAGGCTAATGACGTATTCGATAAGACAGTAGCCAACCCTGCATATCGTAAGTATAAGGAAGAGCTGGCTCCTGGAATCACAGGACAGTTTCGTAGTAATGGCTTACAAACATCATCATATGCCGGTGATGCTTTATCTAAGGTAGCTAGAGACATCCAGGAGAACCTTGATGCTCAGCGTTCTAAGTATCTATATGGCCAGGAACAGGATGTTAAGAACCGTAAGTCCAATGCTATAGAGAATCAACAGAACAGAACCAACTTTGATTATGATACAGCACCTGAAGGTGGATTCGACATCGACTCTATCCTAAGCTCCATAACTCCTGAGATGGTCGATCAAACCAAGAACTACTTCA
>Ga0207933_1002366_pt1 | contig 12324 bp, 5 predicted proteins | sample NGESurdeep092012_4_FD_184488 | JGI IMG/M metagenome (GOLD analysis project Ga0207933, IMG submission 184488) | Arctic peat soil microbial communities from Barrow, Alaska - NGEE Surface sample F53-3 deep-092012 (SPAdes) | ecosystem: Environmental > Terrestrial > Soil > Wetlands > Peat ... | reverse complement strand
CCCGCCACTTGCACCGGCAGTTCATAGGCGGTGAAGGCAGGGATGCTATAGAGCAGGACCGGCAGCGGCGACCGGTCGGCGACGGTCTGATAGAAGGTGAGCATCTCGCGCTCGTGCATCTGCGTCCGGTAGAAGTGCGGCGTGCGGACGAGAACCGCGTCGTAATCCAGCCGGGCGGCATCCTCGGCCAACCGCAGTGTTTCCAACACGCTCTCCCTGCCCACTCCCGCGATCAGGACCTTCTCTATAGAGGCGGCATCTCTGGCAATGCGCAGCGCCTCGCGCGACTCCTCGTCACTCAGCATGACGGCCTCGCCCGTGGAGCCGAGCAGAACCAACCCGCTGACCGGGGCGCGCGAGTAGCGTTCTACGTTGTGCTCCAGCTTGCGCCAATAGGGGCGTCCGTCGGAGTAAAAACAAGTGGTGATGGGAGGGAAAACGCCTTCCAGCAGCATTCCACAATTTTAGACCGCCTCCATCCCTTCCTGTGGAATAAGCGCTTTCGGCCAAGAGTTATGCGCAGGCCGCTTCGCCGCCGCCGCTTTTGTCATCTCAGCAGAAGATCAAAGCGCTGCCATGCCATTTGCACAGCTCAATTGACGGCGCCCAAGACTCGTGTTTCACTGATTGCCCTAAGTGGTGTAACACCCAGCATCGAATTCAAGGAGGGGAAACTATGGATCGTGGACGTTGCTGTACCTTGCTTGCAATTTTTCTATTGGTCGTCTCTGTACCCGCACTTTTCGCTCAAGACATCATTACTTGCTCATCCAATGACGGTAAGCGGCACTACTGCGACATGGGCCGCGCCAGAGAAGCGCGCATGGTGCGCCAAAGAAGCGGCTCTCCCTGCGTGCGCGGCCGGACCTGGGGCGTCCAGGGCCGGAGCATTTGGGTGGACCAAGGCTGCCGCGCCGATTTCCGGCCGGTTCGCGGCAACGTCGGCCCCGTACCGGGTCCGCGCCCGCCTCGCTCCCAGGTGATCCGCTGCTCGTCGAATAACGGCGGCCGCGTCTTCTGCGGGACGTCGGGGCCGATCGATCGCGCGGTCCTTGAACGGCAGATCTCCGGCTCCGCCTGCGTCCAAGGCCGGACCTGGGGATATGAGCGCGGGCGGGTCTGGGTAGACCGCGGCTGCAGAGCTGACATCCGGGTCTTCTACCGCTAGCTTATTTCGCTACAGATGGGAAAAACCTCTTCGGATGCGGCCGTCTCCCTACAACGGCCGCATCCGAATACGAGTCACCAGTTCACCTCAAAATTGAACCGGGTTGGTTAGTGCGGCAGTTCATCCGATCCTACGATGGTGAACGCTGCGGTTTGTACCGGATCGGGAGCGCGCGCATCCTTAGGCTGCGCTCCGCCTACCGAAACCGTGTAACTGCCTGCCTGGACCGACCGCGCTCCCTGAGCGTCTACTTCCGAGAGTTGCCGCGGATGGAGTTGGAAGGTCAGGTGCTGCGACTGTCCTGGTTCGAGATGGACCCGCTGGAACCCCTCCAATTGGAGATTTGGTGAGAGGCCGCCATTACCATCCTTAGGCGGCAGCAGATAGAGTTCGGCAACTTCATCGCCCGCTACCTGCCCCGTGTTGCGCACGTCCGTCTCGACCGTCAGAGTGTCGCCGGCATCTACCTTCTCAGTCGAGAGCTTCAGGTCCGAATAGCTGAACTTGGTATAGCTGAGGCCATAGCCAAAGTCATAGAGCGGCTTGCCGGTGAAGTAACGGTAGGTCCGGTTCTTCATCGAGTAGTCGGTGAAGGGCGGAAGCTGATCCAGGGAAGCGTAGAACGTGATAGGAAGGCGGCCGCCGGGATCGTTCTTGCCGGTTAGCGTATCCGCGATTGCCTTGGCTCCGGATTGGCCGGGGTACCATGCCTCCAAAATCGCATTGGCATGCTGATCGGCCCAATGGATGGCCAGCGCGGAGCCGTTGAGCAGCACCACTACCAGCGGCTTGCCGGTCGCCGCCACTGCCTGAAGCATGTGCTGCTGTGGCTCGGGAAGGATGATGGCGGTTCGATCGCCACCATCAAAGCCGGCGACATGGATCGGCATCTCCTCGCCCTCCAGCCGCGGCGAGAGTCCCACCATCGCAATTACCAGATCCGCTCGCTTGGCGGCCTTGACGGCATTCTCTTGCAGCACGGAGGAGGGCGGCAGCCAATTCAGCGCGATGCCGCTGCCTACACGCCCCGACTTCCGAATCAGTTCGATGGTGATGGTGTGCGGATGAGTGTTGGTGGCGTTCAGCGTGAACGTGGCCGCCGGGTTGGAAGCCGCCTCAGAGGAAGACGGAGACGAAGCCGCCACTTGCTTTCCATCCAAAGTCACGGAGTACCGCTGGCAGTCGCCGGTGCATGTGCCGGGGGTCACGCCGAAATCATAACTAGCGTGCACGGTGAACTCATATTTACCCGGTTGGGGGGGAACCAGAACGCCGGTCCAGCGCACCGCAAACCCCGTCTCGGGATCCCCGGGCAACGGATTCGCATCGGCCCAGTCGAAATCGATCTGAGGATCGATCTGCGTGACCGCGGGGCTGCCCGCAACGCTGTCGGTCGTAAAGTACTCCGCCTTCAACCCTTCTTCTTGCGATTTGGCCGAGGGATGCAGCATCGTCCGCGGCACGGGCAGAGTTATCCCATCGGCATAAGGCGAGCCCTGCTCATAAATCACATGCGATCCGGCCAGCGCCTCTCGCAGCGCATCGATCGGCATTTGCGGGTGATCCGGAATCGCGTTGTAATTTCCCTCCAGCGCCGCCAAAGAGGCGGCGTTGGGTCCGATAACGGCAATCGTCTTGTACTTCTCCGCTTTCAGCGGCAGGATGCCATCGTTCTTCAACAGCACCATGGCCTTCTCGGCTGCCTCGAGCGCCGCGGCTTTGTGCGCGGAAGAATCCACTTCGCTATAGGGAATCGAAGCATAGGGCACCATGCTCGGCGGATCGAACATGCCGAGCTTCATGCGCGCGACAAACAGCCGCCGCACCGAAAGATCGATATCGGCCTCGGAAAGCAAGCCTTTCTTCACTGCGTCAGTCAGCGTGAGATAGCTGTTCCCGCAATCGGTGTCCGTACCATGCAGCACCGCATCGGCCGCGGCATGCGCGGCGTCCGGCTCTAAATGATGCGAATTCTTCTCCCAGATGTCGGCGACGGCGTCGCAGTCGGAGGTGACAAAACCCTGAAAGTTCCAATAGCCGCGCAAAATCGTTTTCAGCAGAAGGTCGCTCCCGCAGGCTGGCTTACCATACAACGCGTTATAGGAGCACATGGTCGAGTCCGCTTTGGCATCGAGCAGGGTGGCACGAAACGCGGGCATATAGGTATCCCAGAGATCGTGCTTGGAAGGGTCGACGTTGAACTGGTGCCGTATCGGCTCCGGTCCGGAATGCACTGCAAAGTGTTTGGGCGTCGCAATCACGCGAAAGTATTTTGGGTTCGTGCCCTGCATGCCCTCCACATAATTCATGCCCATCTGCGATGTCAGGTAGGGGTCTTCCCCGTAGGTCTCTTGCCCGCGGCCCCAGCGTGGATCACGAAAAATGTTGATATTCGGCGCCCAAAAGGTCAGGCCGTAATATCGGCCGAAGTTGTGCTGCCGCACCGCTTCACTGTGCTTGGCGCGGGCCTCAATGGAGGTTACCGTACCCATCTCTTTCTCCAGAGGAGTGTCCCAGGTTGCCGCCATCGCGATGGCTTGAGGGAACATGGTGGCGTAGCCGGAACGCGCGACTCCGTGCAAGCCCTCACTCCAATAGTTATAGGCGGGCACGTCCAGCCGCGGGATTGCGGGTGCGGTGTTCACCATTTGCGCGACCTTTTCCTGGAGGGTCATCCGCGAGACCAAGTCCGCGGCGCGCTGCTCGACTGGCAGGGATGGGTCGAGATAAGGCAAAGGCTGGGCGGATTGAGCCAGCGCCAAGCCTGGCGCTCCCAATAGAGCGGCAACCGAGAGGGTTGCTAGCGTGAGGATGATCGAGCGCATGCGACATCTCCTGAGTCGAAATGAATCGAAATGAGCCGGAATGGTATTGAGCGCAAACTTATCCGAGGGAGACAAGCAGTGTCAAACCATTCACTTGGCGGCCTATATCAACGAAGGATCCCGCGCTCGTCAACATTCGCTCGCGCCGGGACGAGTGGCAGGTTGCGCCAGGCTCTCTTCATTTTTCCATCACGCAAAGAAATGTTCCAGCGGAATTGCTTCGACGCGGACACTCAGTTCCCTAGCCTCACGCCTGCCTCCTCCAGATGGCGTAGTACGGCTGGTTGGAAAGCGTGGCATTGAATGCTGGAAAGAGCGAGGCTGAACCGTCTTCATGGCGCAGCGCGAAGTAGTACTGCAGAGGAAAGGCGGAGTTGGTGTAGTCGGCGGGGATCGCGCCCGTGCACTTCTTTCCGCTGCGCTCCATTGCCGCGGAACGCCACCTCTCCGCCTGATTTACGTGGCGGTACCATAGCTCGACAGCCAGAGCCTTTCCCGGCCGCTCCACTGTGAGTTCCAGCACGAGAGGCTTTCCCGGAGTGAATTCCGCCGGTGAGTCGTGACGGCAGCCAGGGCTCGGGCGGGCCGGCCTTCCAGTCGTCAAGCGAATCGCTTCCGCGGCGCGGCTATCCGCAACCTCCATTGCTTCTTTGGGAGCACTGCTCGGGGACGCGCCTCCGCCGGCCGGCGGAGGCGGCTGGCTGTGCAGTGCCGCCCGCATGGCCTCGATATCGATGTCGATATCTGTCAGCCGCGCGGTCCAGTCGCCCCGCCGCTGCGGAATAGAACCATACGTTATATCGGAGCGGTAAACGGACCCGGCGCGGCGCGCCATCGACGCCCAGGCTTGGCGCGCTTCGCTGTACTTGGCGAGCGCCAGCCGCCCGGCATCCGCGGAGCCGGCCTTTTGAAAGATCTCAAAAAGCACCCCACTGCGAAGCTTAGCGGCGAAAAACTCTCCCAATCCAATCTGGATGCGGATGTCTTCTTCCCATCGCCGGAACTCTGGGCCGATTATGGTTTTTGCTTCGCTCCGTGCGCTCTTCAGCGCAGTGCGGGATGCGGCGGTAAAATCCTCCAGCCACTGAGCAACTTCCACCGGCGAGTACTTCAGGCTCGGCTGGCCGCTCAGGATTCCATCCGCATACTCGACGATCGAAGAGAAGAGTTGCGGGTCCAGAGGACTGACAGTGCCAAAACATCTAGGCGTGGGTGTATCGCTATAAGGCGATCGTTCGCTGCCCAAGACGATCGGCATGTTTGCGTAAATCTCCGGCCAATATGAATGGTTGGCGGCCGACGGCAAGTGTGCAGTGGTGACCAGAGGAAGCACGCGCCCCGCATTGGCCAGCGCCTCCCCCGCTGCAGCGGCTCCATTTCCAAACCGCTTCCGCAGCGCGCGCTGCCAGACCTCGGGATCGGAGTCGGGCCGGTAGAGAAGCCTGCCCCACACCCGGTAGCCATATTCGAACTTCCGCCAATCGTTGACGCCAGGTCCCAGGGTTTTGTCGGAATACGCGCAGCGGCCTCCCGGCATGCCCGACCCTTCCCTGCCCTTAAAAGTCAGAGGTTCACAGATCTCCAAACCCGAGGCGTTGCAGAAATGCGCGGTTCGCCCATATGCGGCCGCAGTTTCCGGATCGGCCCACAACAGATGCCGCTGCGTTCCCGGCCACAAACGAAACCACACGTCGAACTTGCGCCCCTCTTGAAAGAGATCGGCATAGCCATAGCGGGTAAAACTGCGCGCACCGCTGCTCACGCTAAAGGGGCCGCTTACGGTGCGGCCAGGCCGCGGGATTTCCATTGCGCGAATATCGGCCTGCTGATAGCCCAAACCCATGTGCTCGGCCGAGTACTTCGCGCCTACCTTGACTGCCATTCCAGTCTTGGTCGCCAGATCGATCATGATCTGGTTAATTCCCTTGGCATGCATGTCAATCTCGACCTTGCGGCCGCACCCGGCGATCGCTTCAAAAAGCGTCTGCCAGAATCCGTAGCTTCCTTCGGGAATTCCGCTCTCTCCATGCACGCGCAAAGTCAGCCCTTGAATTTGCGGACAGCTTTTCAGCAGAAGCGCGAGAGCATCGCGACTGTAGGCGGCATGGGTTTCCGGCGTCAGCCCCTCAATCCAGTGATACGCATGCGGGCTGTCCGTCCATTGATATGCATGAGTCCAGATGCCCACCTGGAACTCCATGCCCCGCGCGGCGGTTTCAGCAGCTATGAACTGGAGCGTCTCCAGATTGCGCGCCCGCTCCGCATTGGTGAGAGGAACGACGTGAACGTCATAGCCCGGCACGTCGAATAAATATGGATAGGGATACTGAAAATAATCATCCGTCAGCCCGCGGGGGAAATCGTAACCGAAGCCGAAGGCAAAGTTGAAACGATTGAATCGGCTCGCGGCCAGCATGTCCAGATAGCCGCGCCAAAAATTCTTGTCATAGAACCAGACCTTGTCTTCGACTTCGCTGCAGAAAGCGCGCGCGACGCTTCTCGTCGGATTGGCGGGAGACTCCTCCACCGGTTCGGCCAGATGCAGTCCGAGGGAGGAGTCGGCGCTCGTATCGACGAGGTCAGCAAGCTCAAGCAGCCCATAGACCAAGCCGCGTGGACCGGGAGAGGAAACCAAGATCGCATCCGCTCCGGCGATCCGCCCTGGCGCCAAGCGCAAGCTCTCGATACCCTGCATCGGATGCGCCGCGGGAAACCCCTTTACGGCGGAGGCCTGCCCGGAAACCACGACCACCAGCCTGTTCCCGGCGGCCGGGCTGGCCGCCAACTCGGAATCCACTCCTTTGGCAGAGAGCGCGCGGCGAAATTGCTTTATGGCCCATGTCGCAGGCGCGCTCGACGCTACAACGTCCGCAGGGTCGGTAACGATCTGCACTTTTCCGAGAGGAGCCGCGCTTGCATGTTCCGCAGCCGTTGCGACCGCAGCCGCGCTCGCCAGCTTTAGAAACTCGCGGCGGGGAACGGAAGATGAAGATGTCATCAGAGGATGGTCCTTTTGTGAGATTTCGCGAGCATCGTGTAAAGGAAGCGGCTGTCTAACCTATTTCACTTGGCCGAAAAGGTTCGAACCTGTATCAGAGAAATGATCGCATAGTGAGGCGCAGTCTTGCCTCGTGATACGGAGCCTGCGCAATCCATGGATGCGTTTTCCAGATTGCGGCCGAACTCACCTGCAGTTCGCCTCTGGCCCGACCGTCATTGCTCAGACCCGGCCGGGAGATTTTTAAGCGAGAGCGGATTCACGATAGGTATACCCCGAGGCAGATGCACCATACGCAGCTTTTCCGTGAAGAAAAGCCGCACTTCTCAAACCGCGGTCGGGCATAGAATCGCGAATCCGCTCTAGGAACCATTCGAGCCGTTTTTATCGATCCAGGCGGATCGATCGGCTGTGACAAAACGTTTACAAACCTTGCTTGCGAATACGACCAATCTCGTCGTATATGAAATCCGACCAGAACGGTCGTGTTTCTGAAAAGATCGGTTTGAATTCGAGCCGAGTCCTCGCGCTTCACTCTTGGCGGAGCGCGCGAGGACCCGGAAAACCACAGCCGGATAAGACTGCGGGTTTCTCATTATAAGACCGCTTTCTTCATCCCTCCAATCATCCAGTGCGACCTGTTGGCGCCCCCTTTTCTGCTGCGTCCGAGCGGCTTTCCGCGCTTGGGAGGCACATGAAAGCGAAAGGCAAGAAGCAGAAGGGGAAGCGCAGGAGCCTTCCCGGAGGCCGAGCGTGGCTGGCGATGGGGACGATCGCCGCATATACCGCAGCGGGAGCGGGCTCCATCGCTTTGATGCCTCCTACAACGGAATCAATTATGCGTTTAACTCCTCCGGCGCTCTGATCGGCACTCCCGCGCAATTCATCCAACCTCTCGACAAACCCACGTGGCGCAGCGCCCTGGTCTACAAGCCCAAGCCGAACGGGAGCATCTACTTCGCCTATGGAACGTCTTTCAATCCGTCCGCAGAGGCTCTCTCGCTCACGGCGGCGACCGCAGCCACCCCACCGGAGGAAAATGAGAGCTTCGAGGGCGGCGGCAAATGGGATCTGAATGGCGGCCGTCTCACGCTGCGCGGTGCGCTCTTCCGCACCGTGAAGCAAAACGCGCGCGAGCCGGACCCGAATGACTCCTCCATCGATGTGCTGGCCGGCAACCAGCGGGTGGACGGCGCGGAGGGCGCGGTGCAGGGCCACATCACCGACCGCTGGGAGCTCTTGTCGAGCTACACCTTCATGCATTCGGAGGTCGTCAACTCCAACGCGTATCCATTCGCGGTGGGTCATCCGCTGAACAATGTGCCGCAGAACCTCTTCAATTTGTGGACGGAGTACCGCCTTCCGCACGGCCTCGAAATCGGCGGCGGAAGCGCACCGCCAACACCGCTACGCTCACGCCGACCACGATCGTCGAGAGTGCTCCCGGCTACGTCACCTTCAACGCTATGGCCAAATTTGAAGTCAACGATCACCTCACCCTGCAGGCCAACATCGATAATCTCTCGAACCGGTTTTACTTCGACGAGCTTCATCCCGGACACGCAATTCCCGGCGCCGGAGTCTCGGCTCTTTTTGGTATAAAGTTAAAGGTTTAGTTTAAGGAATGCCTGGATCGCAATATGCTCATAACAATTCCCGATCGTTTATCCGCCGGCCAAGCACAGGCTGTTCGAAGCAAACTGGACGCGGCAGAATGGATCGATGGCCGCGTGACGGCAGGTCACCAGTCCATGCTGGCCAAGGACAACATGCAGATCCCCGAAGGCCACCCGGTAGCGCAACGGGTGGGCGAACTGATCCTGCAGACGCTGGGAAGCAATCTCTTGTTCATCTCGGCCGCGCTGCCGGCGAAGGTCTTCCCTCCTCTCTTCAATCGCTACAGTGGAGGACAATCCTTCGGAACCCACGTCGATAATTCCATCCGCCACGTCAAGGACACCTCGCACCGGGTGCGCAGCGACCTCTCGGCAACGCTGTTCTTCAGTGCTCCGGAGGAGTACGACGGTGGAGAGCTGGTGGTGGAGGACACCTACGGAATCCACTCCGTGAAGCTGCCCGCCGGCCATATGGTCGTCTATCCATCCTCCAGCCTGCATCATGTGCGGCCGGTGACGCGGGGAGCGCGGGTTTCGTCCTTCTTCTGGATTCAAAGTATGGTCAGGGACGACGGTGAGCGCACGCTGCTGTTCGACCTGGACAACGTGACACAGCGGATTACAGCGGAGGGGCCTAACTCTCCAAATGCGGTGCGGTTAACCGGAATTTATCACAACCTGCTGCGGAGATGGGCCGAGGTCTAGAACAGTTCTAGACCTTGACTGCGGCGGTTTCTCGGTTCAGATGCTGCAGCGCATTCACGCTGATGGCGCGCCGCTGGGTGGCGGCGATTCCCTCCGCCGCAGCTCGCGCCGCGGCAATCGTGGTCATGGTGGGAATCCTCTGAGTGACGGCGGCGCGGCGAATCGCCTTCTCGTCAAAGAAGGTGTCTTGACCGTGCGGCGTGTTCACGATCAGATGAATCCGGTCTCCCTTGATCAGATCCACGATATTGGGCCGGCCCTCCTTGACCTTGTGCACACGCTCCACCAACAACCCGCCTCGTTCCAGCACATCGGCAGTTCCGTGGGTCGCCACCAGTTGGAAGCCGAGTTCCACATACTGCCTGGCCAGCTCTAACAGAGTTACTTTGTCTCGATCGTTGACGCTGAAGAAGACGGTTCCCTTCACCGGCAACGCTTGTCCGGCGGAGAGCTGCGCCTTCGCAAAGGCTTCGCCGAAGTTGTCGGCCACGCCCATAACCTCTCCTGTCGATTTCATCTCCGGGCCCAGCACGGTGTCCACGCCGGGAAATTTGTTCCAGGGGAAGACCGGCGATTTCACGAAGAAATTCGCGCCGGTCGCAAGGTCTTTGCGATCCGCGATCTGCTCCGGCATCAGGTCGCGCAGAGTAGCGCCGGTCATAAGACGAGCGGCCATTTTGGCTAGAGGAACGCCTGTGGCTTTGGAAACATAGGGCACGGTGCGCGAGGCGCGGGGATTCACCTCAATCACAAAGACCTTGTCCGGCTCGCCGCGAACTCCTCTCTGGATGGCAAACTGCAGGTTTACCAAGCCGACGACGTTGAGCGCCAGCGCCAGCCGGCGGCTGTAGCCGCGGATGGTCTCCAGCGTGGCAGGGGCAAGATCGACGGCGGGGAGTACGCAGGAGGAATCGCCGGAGTGGATGCCTGCCTCCTCGATGTGCTGCATGATGCCGGCGATTACGACGTCGCGGCGATCGCATAGGGCATCGACATCGACTTCCACCGCGTCTTCCAGGAAATGATCCACCAGCACCGGCCGCTCCTGCGAGTACTCGACCGCTTCGCGCATATAGCGGCGGACAGCATCCGCGTCATAAGCGATGACCATAGCGCGGCCGCCGAGGACGTAGGAGGGCCGTACCAGCACCGGATAACCGACCCGATCGGCTCCCGTCAGCGCCTCTTCGACGCTAGTCGCGATTGCGCCTGGGGGCTGTGGGATTTCCATCTCCTCCAGCAGTTTGCCGAAGTGTTTGCGGTCCTCCGCCAAGTCTATCGACTCCGGTGAAGTGCCGAGGATGGGGACTCCGGCAGCCTTCAGTCCCAAAGCCAGGTTCAGCGGGGTCTGGCCGCCGAACTGGACGATCATGCCGATCTCGGCTCCCGAGGAGGCCTCATGCTCATACACGGCCAGAACGTCTTCCAGCGTCAGCGGTTCAAAATATAGACGGTCGCTGGTGTCATAATCGGTCGAGACGGTCTCCGGATTGCAGTTCACCATGATCGTCTCCCAGCCGTCCTCGTGCAGGGCGAAGGCAGCGTGGCAGCAACAGTAATCGAACTCAATACCCTGTCCGATGCGGTTCGGACCGCTGCCCAGGATGATGACCTTGCGCCGGGTGGTGGGCTCAGCCTCATCTTCTTCGTCGTAACTGGAATAGAGATATGGCGTCTCGCTGGCAAACTCCGCCGCGCATGTATCCACCTTCTTGAAAACAGGCTTGAGGCCATACTGCTGTCGTAGCGCGGCAACGCGGCCCTCACCGCCCGGCAGATCCCAACGGGAGGCCAGCAACGCGTCGGAGGCTCCCGCGCGCTTGGCCTTTCTCAGCAGCTCCGGCGAAAGGCTGTCGGGCGTCTGTTCTGCCACTGCTTCCAGAATCCTCGTGACCTCGCGCATCTGGTGAAGAAACCAGGGGTCGATCGACGTCATCCGCGCAACTTCGCGGACCGAAAGACCTTTGCGAAAGGCATACCAGATATAGTTCATCCGCTCGGGCTGGGGCGTCACCAGCCGCTGCGTCAAGCGCCGGGGCTCAATCGTCTCCGCTCCGGTCCGCCTGCCGGTCTCGAGCGAACGCAATGCCTTGAGAAGAGCTTCTTTGAAGGTGCGGCCCATGGCCATCACTTCGCCCACAGACTTCATCTGCGGACCCAGGCTCTCATCTACGCCCGGAAATTTCTCGAACTGCCACTTAGGAATCTTCACTACCACATAGTCGATGGTGGGCTCGAAGCAGGCCGGGGTCTTCCGGGTAATATCGTTGGGAATCTCATCGAGCGTGTAGCCCACGGCTAGCTTGGCGGCTATCTTGGCGATGGGAAATCCGGTCGCCTTGGACGCCAGCGCGGAGGAGCGGGAGACGCGGGGATTCATCTCGATGACGATCATCCGGCCATTGGCGGGATTGATGGCAAATTGCACATTGGAGCCGCCCGTCTCGACGCCAATCTCGCGCATCACGCTGATAGCCGCGTTGCGCATGATCTGATACTCACGATCGGTCAGCGTCTGCGCCGGCGCCACCGTAATGGAATCGCCGGTATGCACCCCCATCGGATCCACATTCTCGATGGAGCAGATGATGATGACGTTGTCGGCCAAATCACGCATCACCTCCAACTCATATTCCTTCCAGCCCAGCACCGACTCCTCAATCAGGCACTCATGCACCGGAGAAAGATTGAGACCTCGAGCCAGAATCTCCATGAGCTCTTCCCGGTTGTAGGCGAGGCCGCCGCCTGAGCCACCCAGCGTAAACGATGGCCGCACAATCACCGGAAAGCCGATCTTGACCACGAAGTCCAGCCCGTCGCGGATGTTGTTGACCAGCGCGGAGCGCGGCACATCGAGACCGATGCGGGTCATCGCATCCTTAAAGAGCAGCCGGTCTTCAGCCTTCTTAATGGCCTCCAGCTTGGCTCCGATCAGCTCCACCCCGTACTTATCGAGAATCCCCGCATCGGCCAGATCGACAGCCAGATTCAGCGCGGTTTGGCCGCCCACCG
>Ga0207933_1002362_pt1 | contig 12339 bp, 8 predicted proteins | sample NGESurdeep092012_4_FD_184488 | JGI IMG/M metagenome (GOLD analysis project Ga0207933, IMG submission 184488) | Arctic peat soil microbial communities from Barrow, Alaska - NGEE Surface sample F53-3 deep-092012 (SPAdes) | ecosystem: Environmental > Terrestrial > Soil > Wetlands > Peat ... | reverse complement strand
GAGCCCCTGAATTTCCTTGATCGAGGCTCCTGCAAGCCACGAGCAGAATGTGTGTCGATTGGAGTGCCAGTCGTAGCCGTCAATCTCAGCCTCCTGTAGGGATAGCACAAACCACCAGCGCGTTTCGAAGCGCGGGCCTTGACAGGCGCCTCCGGCTGCCTCCGGCCCCAGCTTAGCAAGTGCGCGAATCAGAATAGGCATTGCGGCAGATCGTGATTTTAGCTTGGAATGCGGTGATCCAACCCGCTCAAGAAATCGCTGAACGTCCTCAGCTTCGTCTGTGCCCAAACGTCCAGAGCAACCCCTCACAGGACCGTATGGAACCGCATCGTCAAGACCGCTAAGTCACAGTAAACACTGTCTTTTCAATAGCTATAGGCTGGGGATAGGACTCAAAACCCGCCGATCGCAAGGTCATGGGAGTTCGCTCCCCTCCCGGCACCAAGATAATAAAGAATTTAGATTGGTTCGGCATCTCAAGGGTGGAGGGGTCAAGATCATCTGGTGGCTGTTCTGGTGGCCGTTGGACTCCGCAGGGGTGATGGATGCTGGACGTGTGCCGTAGATCACCTGTCATGACTGCCCCGTTTCCAGACGAGATGCAAGATATGGGCTCGGCATGTTACGTTTAACATTCCCAGGTTGATGACTTTGCAGGATTTGCACCCGGTGGCACCTGCCCGGTGCCCGAATGATGAGAGACGATGGCAGTTCAGAATATTGCCCCAAAAACCGTCGGTAAGGTCGCTACCGAATACCTCGAATTTGATCCGGAGAACCCGCGGCTAATCGAGGAAGGCGTCAAGAACCCGACTGACGAGACCATCATCCTCGCGCTGGCTGACACCTCCGATTTGTCCGAAGTCGTTCAGTCGATCGCAGCGAACGGCTACTTCGACATCGAACCCATGATCGGCATGAAGGTCGGGAACAAATGGCGGGTTCTTGAGGGCAACCGGCGCCTGGCCGCGATCCGCATTTTGCAAAATCCGGCGATGGCGAAAGGGACGGGCGTTGCGGTTCCTGAAATCAGCGCGGCGAACAAAGCGACCCTGAAGGAAGTTTCGGTCTATGCCGTAACCAGCAAGGACCAAGCTCGGGAATATATCGGCTTCAAGCATATCAACGGGCCGCATCGGTGGGACGCGTTGGCGAAGGCGCGGTTCGCAGCCGATTGGTATGCGAAGGAAAATGGTGTCACACTCGACAAGATCGCCAGCCGACTCGGCGACAATCACGCGACGGTTGCCCGCCTTGTGAGTGGCATGTTCGTCCTCGATCAGGCGAAGGGCGAGGGCATCTTCGAAATCGCGGGCCGCTATCCGGGCAGGAAGTTTGCTTTCTCGCACCTCTATACCGCCCTGACGCGGTCCGGGTATAGGGACTTTCTTGGCCTTCCTGAAGACTGGCGCGTTGACGAACCGCAGCCGAACCCGGTGCCGAAAAAGTATCTGGAGAACCTGAGAACCCTTCTGGTCTGGCTCTACGGTTCGAAGGAAGACGACATTAAGCCCGTCATCACATCGCAGAATCCGGACATTAAGAATCTGGCTGCGGTTCTGTCTCATCCTCGCGCTCGCGCGATGATGTTGGCCCGCAACAATCTAGCTGAAGCACACAGCTCCATCGAGTCGAAAGGCGCGCGGTTCGAAAGCGCGCTCGTGAATGCTCACCAGGAAGCAGAAACCGCGCTGTCGCAGATCATAGGATACGATTCCGAAGATTCCACCTTGCTCCAAATCGGGAAGGACCTCGCGGATACAAGCAAGCAGCTTTACACGACCATGGAATCGATGGTGAAAAAAACGTCGAAAGGCAAGAAATAGTCCCGTGTTTGCAGTCCCCGATGAGTCAGATCACAGGGCGAAGTTTGCGGATTGGCTGGAGCTGAAAGCCATTTCGTCGCCCGACGCGCGCGTGGGCTTCGGAACGCTGATTTCGGCGGCCGCGCTCACGGAGAACGAACAGGACGACAACATCGCCGACCAGGACGCCGAAGAAGACCGGCTGGTGCAGGCTGCGCAGGAAGAGATCGAGCGCAGGCAAGCGAGTGTCGGGGACGGGTATCCGTTCCGCATCGACCCCAAGGGCAACGCCCTGTGCTTCGTGACACCGCTCAAGCCCGTGGGTGTGGTGTATCTTTTCTGCCTGTACCTAACGCAGGTTGCCGACCACACGATCATCAAGAAGGCGGACGCGCCGAAGATCAATAACAAGGTTCGCGACCTGTTTCAAGCATGCTCGACGGTCGCCGCCGGGGATTATGTGGGCGGTCCGGCCGTGTCATTCGGATGGCCGCGTACGAGCGGAAAGGACTTTCTGGCGGAGCTGAAAGCCGTCTATAAGGAATTCGGCGACGGGAAACCCCACAAGACGCCGAGGCCGGGTGCCTCGAGGGCGGTCAAGGACAATGGCATCGACGTGATCGCATGGAAGCGGCAAGCTGACAGACTTCCGGGTACGCACTACCTGGTCGGGCAGGTGGCGAGTGGGTCGAATTGGGAGGGCAAGAGCGTAACGACGGACCGCAAGCATTTCCATGACTTCTGGTTCGAACGCGCGCCGGGATCGCACGCTACAGACGCCATGTTCATCCCGTTCAATCTTGAACCCGAGATGTCGGACGACAGCACGCCCTATCAGGAGGTGCTGAACGATTACGTTGCCGGCCTCAACTACAAGTTCGGGGACCTGTTCTACAGGGACCGGGTGGCCAGAAATTTCGCGTTCGGTTTGGGCGTGGTGGAAGCGGGAGAAACTTACTTCGAAAGCCATAAGGAACTCCCCAAAATCGTGCGCTGGGTTAACAATTATTCGAAGAGGCTACAGCTGGCATGATCGAGCGGCACAGATTTCATTCGATATGTCCGTACTTCGCCATGTTCCCGGAAGCATTCGTCAGGCGGAATGTGCTGGCCTGGTCGGCGCGGGGCGACGTTGTGCTTGACCCGTTCTCGGGTCGGGGTACCACAGTATTCGAAAGCCTCGTCAATGGCCGCAAGGCGATCGGCTGCGACACGAATCCGGTTGCGGCTTGCCTTTCCAAAGCCAAGGCCGATCCGCCGACGCTCAAGGAAGTCTTGGAGCGCATCAGCGCACTGCAAAAGAAGAGCGCACGGTTCTCATCAAAAGCCGACGAGACGGCCGACGAATTCTTCACGGTGTGTTTCCACGAGGAAACACTTCAGCAAGTTTTGTTCCTAAAGAAAAAGCTCGACTGGCGGGAATCGCGCGTCGATTGCTTTATCGCTGCGCTGGCGCTTGGCTGCGTGCACGGCGAAAGCCACCGCACGGAAGCATGCTTCAGCAATCGCATGCCGCGCACGATCAGCACGAAACCGGCCTATTCGGTGCGTTGGTGGCAGAAGAATGCTTGCCTGCCTCCGAAGCGCGATATCTTTTCGATCCTCGCCAGGGCGGCCGATTACAGATATCAGTCGCCTCTTCCGGCTACAAAGGGCCGAGTGGTCCAGGGTGACGCGCGCAAGGCCAGCCGCATGTTCCGCGCATACAAGGAAAAGGTGAAGCTGGTCATCACGTCGCCGCCTTATCTCGACATCACGGACTATCACGAAGACCAGTGGCTGCGGCTCTGGTTTCTGGGGGGTCCCATGAGGCCGATCTCCGGACAAGGGAAGGATGATCGTCACCGTATAGTCGAAAGCTACTGGCAGTTCTTGGGCGAAGCATGGGCCGGCATGGCGCCATTACTTCAGGATTCGGCGCAGGTGGTCGTGCGAATCGGCGGGACCCGCCTCGGAGTGGAAGAGCTGGAACATGGTTTGCTGTCTTCCCTGAATTCGACTGGCCGCAAGTTCAGGCTTCGTGAATACAAGCAGAGCGACATCAAGAACGGGCAAAAGCGCGTTTTCTCTGCCGGGTCGGCGAAAGCTGGCATCGAGCACGACTTTCGTTTCCAGGTGGCATGAACATGTGCTCAGAAAAATACCTCAGCTCTCTGAGGTAACGATGTTATCAACCGGAACTACAACCGTTGTGAACAGGGCGAGCTATCTATCGAGGCCAAATCGATGTCGTGCTGAGCTCCCGATTGCAAGCTTTTCGCAAGACGGTCTTCATCTCGCCGACGCGATGCGATCGATCACCGGAGGTCGGTGTTCAGGTGAGAGATGGCTGTAACGCGCCGACATGGTTATCGTCTTGAGTTCCGCCAATTCCTGAATCTCTTTGATTGAAGCTGCCGCCATAGCCAGCCATGAGCAGCACATGTGCCGATTCGAGCGCCACACGTACCCTTCGATCTCCCCGCCCTCCAGGGGTGGTCCATTCAAGCGCTGCTTTTGTCGCTTGAGTGGGGTAGTCTTTGGAGGTAGGCTGGCCCCACGCCGTGGGGGCTGAGGCGAATTCACGATTTCGGACATTCCCACCTCGTCACATCCGCTGTTACCGGCGCCGATTCCCGTCCATGTCCGTGGCAAAAAGCGAAGGTTTGGGAGTCCACTGCGGCCTGAAGACGGCTGTGCAATTTACCAAGTTTGCACAGCCACCGCTATGTGCCGCGAACCTTCCCCAAACTCAACCCTGAGCACTCATATTTACTTAATAGGGGCCGAATCAAGAAAGATACTGCGTCGTTGCTGCCTCTAGTACCATGACCGCGTGATTTCGTGCTCGTACTGGACGAGTCGAAGCGGCGTCAGGATGAAGCGAAAAGCAGATTCCCTGCGGGAATGACAGAAAGAAAGGCAAAAGCAGACCGACGCTGCCTGCTTACAGATTCGCGGAGTCGCGGTACTATAGCATTTTCACAGTTACTGTGATGTGGTCAGAATTAGCTATGTGCGGGCATTCGTTGGTGGAATGCCCGCGTTAAGTTGCTCTGTTTCGCTTACACCAACTGTGAAAATGCTCCAGCCGCTTAGTCCTGATACTTTTGCCGGAGCCTGGGGGTAAGCCGAAGCATCCATTGGACACGCTCGATCTCGTTCAGCCAGTCAGCGAGCGTCGCATCGACTTCACCCTGTTCAGGTGCAACGATTCCAGTGGGGCACATCGCGCCGAGGCGGCTGCGGGCGAGCGCGCGGTAGCGGCTCACAGTGCGTTCCCCCGCAGTGCCGCACCACTGCCCATCTTCGGAAATGAAGAGAGCGATGGGAACCCGGCTGCCGCCGTTTATGCGTAGATCGGGATCCAACTCCCCCTCCGGCTCGCGCGCGAAAAAGCGCAGATCAATTTTCACCGGATTGGCCTCGGCGATCCTCTGCATCAGGGGACACTGTTGCACGCAGTCTCCACACCAGACCCCGCTGAAGACGAGGATCTTCATCTGACGGACAAAGCCCGCGACTAGCTCCCGCTGCCGGTCGCTTAGCCGCGCCGCGTCATACACCTGCTTCCAACGCCGCCGCTGCTCCTCGGAGCCGGTTTGAAGATATTGGCCGTAAGGAAGCGCGGATTCAAACTGATCAATTGCACGCTGAACGCCAGTCATTGTTCTGGAACCTTTCTCCTTCCGACGAAGCAAGTGCATCACGATGATGCAGGCGATGTGCTACTGCGACGAGCAACGCACCAGGGCAACAATGCGCAATTTCTATTTTAAATCTGGTGAACCCCGCGCACTCCGATCGCGACAAAGCCGCCAGAAAGAGCGCGATGCTTGCTGCAATTGCACATGTTCGTCCGTGACGGCCAATTCATCTGAATGCCATCCGGCACAAGGTGGCGGATGGCATCAGGAAAGCGGCGGGGCGGCTTCGAATGGTCTTCGGTGCTGGAAACACTACGCAGGAAATCTTAGGGCCAACAAAGACGGCTGCTGGAATGGCCGCTTTACCGGCGGTCCCGTATTCTACTTTTAACGATGAGGGGCGGGCGCCCTGCTCCTACGGCTTGAACGCGGCCGGAACAGGCGCCACTGCGGGGGTATCATTTGACGCAACGGCGGCGAGTATGCTGACAGATCGGAGAGTCAAGATGCGAGCGATGTTCGGGGGTGTATCTGCCTTAGCTTGCAGCCTCATGGGGCTGCTGCTCGCAATCGTGCCGGGCCAGGCCCAAACAACTCTTAAACCGAGGCTTCTTGTGCTTGCCAAGCTAGACGAGAAGATGGCGATTGTAGATCCGGTAGCTTTGCGCGTGATTGCAACCGTTCCCTCCGGCGGAAATCCGCACGAGGTGATCGCTTCGCCGGACGGACGCACGGCGTGGATTACCAACTATGGCAACGGGTCGCTGCATACCATTACCGTAGTCGACCTGACGCATCAAAAGGTAGAAAAGACGATCGATCTCGGACCCATCTGGGGCCCGCATGGTCTTGCCTTTGCGAAGGGCCAGATTTGGTTTACCGCGGAACGCGAGAAGCTCATCGGCCGCATCGACCCGCGGACCGAGTCCGTCGACTGGCTGCTAGGCACCGGGCAAACCGGCACACACATGTTGTGGGTTTCTTCCGACGCAAGCCAAATTGTGACCGTCAATGTCGGCTCGGGAACGATGGACCTGTTTCAACGCATGCCGGCGGGGCCGATGCCGAGCGCGGGAGGGCCACTCTCCAAAGCCGGGGGAACGACAACGCATGGCTCCTCCAAAACACCCGTTCCCGACTGGGACCAAGCGATCGTCAAAGTGGGAGGCATGCCTGAAGGCTTCGATGTGATCCCCGACAGCCGCGGACACGCGCACACGATCTGGGTGGCGAACGCCCGGGAAGGAACCATCTCCGTCATCGATTTCGCCAGCCATCAAGTGGTCGATACGATCGCCGCCGGGGTGCCGACCGCGAACCGTTTGAAATTCACGCCTAATCATCGCCGGGTGCTGGTCACGCGCGGTGAGTCTGGAGAACTGACAGTCCTCGATGTGGCCAGCCGGCACGTCATTCGACGCATCAAGATCGGAACCGGCGCCGCGGGCGTTCTGATCGAGCCGGACGGCAAGCGAGCCTTTGTGTCGTGTTCTCCAGATAATCGCGTGGTCGCCGTCGATCTGGAGAGTTGGAAGGTTCTGGGCTCGATCCCGGCCGGCCGCATGCCGGACGGGTTGGCATGGGCGCCCAGCAGCCGTTAGGCTTCTAAAATGGGCGTAATCGGGTGCGCTTTTGGGTATCTCGAATGGGTGTAATTGGGTGTATTTTTGGGTATATTGATACCCGCGGACGCACTCAAGATCACCCCCGAGCTCCACGCGGTCTTCTCGCTCCGGCTTGAATCAACCACTTGAGGCTCCACATTTAGGCAGTTGTTGAAAACATGTTCATCTCCCGCCGAGCATCCAGGATGTGGAGACGGCGTCTGGAGTAGTGCACATTGTCTTGCGCCTCGCTCGGGGCTTCGGCGCGGTTTTCAACAAACTCCTAGTCCGTCGCGCTTTGGACGGGCCCAAGGTAGCGATCGAGCCAACCTAAAACTTCCTTGATGAGTTGTGGCCGCTGCTCAGTGACATCGTGCGGTGTGTCGAGCACGACGTGACTCTTCTCTGCCGCGGGCGTGCCCAGCATTCGGAACAGCGGGTCCTGCGACGTTGCAAGAGGAAAGGTATAGTCGTAGCGGCCGTTCACCATAAGCACCGGCTTTTTCATGCGCGGTGCAAAGTCCGCCTGATCGACCCCGGCCTGAGGCTGCTGGAGAAAATAGCCTCCGTCGAGGAAAATGACTGTCTTCAGCCGATCTTGAAGCAGAGTGGAGATGATCACGCCATCTGCCGAGCCCATGCTGACGCCGAGATATGCAATCCGGCCCTTGTCAAATTCCGCCCTGGTGTCGAGGTAATCGAGGGTACGCGCGGCATCTTTGTACCATTCGCTGGGCAGATCGATGTTCACCGCCCCGCTGGGAAGTTGAAGTTTCGACTGCCGCTCGTAGGTGTCCTTATAGACCGGATAGACAACTGCACGGCCACTTTGGATGATGTAGTCAAAAAATTTCAGGTCGCCCAGCTCGCTGCTGTCCGGCGGCAGCTCCAGCACACGCGCGCTGGGGAAAAAGAGGATCGTCTGGTAGGGCGGCCGCACTCGCTTGGGAAGAAAGAGGTAGGCCGCCATTCGTTCCCCATTGTAGGCGGCGTCGAAGGTGACTTTCACCTCGCGCCAATCGTCTCTTTCACGACGCCTTCCACCTGAGCGTTCAGAGGAGTATTCGGATACGCGTAGAGCAGCTTATAGGCGCGAAATACCGCGTCGCTGACCGGCTTGTATTTTGCGAAGTCGCGGGTGATGCGATGAACGGGCTGCAGCGCAGCCGCGGGCATCGGTCCCAGGTTGCGGACGCACCGGAATCCATTTGCATCGGAGCGGTCAAAGGGGGACAGCGCTTCCGGGTCGGTATACAGATAGCTGGGGGATTTCCACGATCCGCCCAGAATGAAGCGCAAATCGCCATCGGCGGGATTCGCAATCCACTCGCGCACATTGCCCGCCATGTCATAGGTCCCGTATGGCCCCAGCCCTCGATACGCGCCCACTGCGGCAAGGCCGCCGCTGGTAAGGTTGCTCAACTGCACGGTGTATTCGGCGTTCTCGAGTTGCGCGGCCTGGTACCACTGCCCGAGGACCGGCAGCGTTTTGCCGGCGAATGCGGAGTAGGCCGCAGCCTCAAACCAGCTCACGCCGGAGACGGGATCATCTGCCTTTCCCTCGGGATAATGTCCTCCTGCCCACGTGGAGGGCCCAGGCCGCCCCGTCGTGTCGCGAAAGATCCGCATACCCTGCGCCCAGGTGAGCGTTTTGCCGTCTTGATGAAACTCCGCCGGCCAATACTCCGGCTTATGGTAACCGCCATGGTCCACGAAATTCTGATATTCGCGGTTTGTCACTTCGTACTGATCCACATAGTAGGCAGGGAGCTTGTAGCCGATCCAGCCGAAGAACCCGTTATAGTCGCCCCACGTTCCTCCCGCGGCATACACCATTCCCGGCGGAGCCGTTTGAGCGCGGCTTAGTGAGAAATTCATGGCTTCCTCGGTGCTTGGCGCCACGACAATTTTGCCGAGTCCGGCCTTCGATACAGTCCAGCGGAAATACCCCTTTGGAATACTCAGGCGCTTCACCGGAGTGGCGCCGAGATTCAGGATTGGCCCATTCGGCGTCAGATAGTCTTGAATCGCCACCTGCGCCTCCTCCGGATCAGAAGTGATCGTGACCAGTTCGGTGTTGTCGCTCCGGATCTTCCGCAGGCGGGCATCCCCGGGCAAGTCCTTTTCCGCTCGGTTGAGCACTTGAAAAGCGGCCAGCGGGCGACGCGCTTCGATCAGGCTCTCAATCTGAGGAATCGCCACCTCCCGAGCCCAGCGCCGCTCCGCAGCACGACGGTATACCCACCAGCCCACAGCTACGACAGCGAGAAGAGTGAGGAGCAGAGCTGCCGACAAGACCTTCATGAAGCGTGTGGAACGCGGCTCCATAACCGGGACAGGTGCAGTCATCTTTGCCAGCAGAGCCGACAGAGCCTGCGCCATCTCCGCTGCGGACGCGTACCGCTGCGACGGGTCTTTCTGCATCGCCTTGTTGACAATGTGCTCGGCGGCTTCAGGCACGTCGGGCCGGAGCTGCCGCAGAGGAGTAAACCGGCCCGCGATGACCGCGTGCAAAACCGCCATGCGATCCTCTGCCCGGAAGGGCGCCCGGCCAGCCAGCAGCTCATAGTAAAGCGCGCCAAGGCTCCAGAGATCCGTACGCTTGTCGACGTTGTTGCCTAGGGCCTGCTCCGGAGACATATACAAAGGCGTTCCTACCAGCCCTCCCACTTCCGTAAGAGACTGCGCGACGTCCGTGCCGGCAAGCAACTTCGCCACGCCAAAGTCCAGCACTTTTGCAGTGCCTTTGGGAGTGACCATGACATTGGCCGGTTTCACGTCACGGTGAATTACGCCCTGGTCGTGCGCCTCTTCGAGAGCTTGCGCAATTTGCAGAACGAGGCGGGTAGCCTCCGCTACCGGTAGGGGGCCGCTCTGCAAGACGGTCCGCAGGGACCGCCCGGGCACGCACTCCATGACGATATAGTCAATCTCATCCTGCTCGCCCACATCGTAAAGCGACGCAATGTGCGGATGATTCAGCTTGGCAAGAGCGAGCCCCTCGCGGCGGAATTGGCTCCGCGCCCGTTCGCTCGTCAGGACTCCGGGCGTCAAAATTTTGATCGCGACGACGCGATCCAATTTCTGGTCGCGCGCGCGATACACCATGCCCATACCGCCGGCGCCCAGTTGTTCGAGAATGGAGTACCGCCCAAGGAGGGCTCCGGGACCAATGCGTTGGCCGGCGGGCAATGAGCCGGCAGTCACGGTTGCGCCGTCGCAGGCGACGCCGCTGGACGCGCCACTGAGCCCTTCAGTCTCCTCCAGCATCGCCTCCACCTGGCGGCGCACATCTGGACGCCCCGAGCAGGTGCTTTCCAAAAAGACTGCCCGCCGCTCGCGCGGCAAAGCCAGTGCTTCTGTGAACAACTGCCTGACCATGTTTTCGGGGGAATTCATCCTGCGGCTCCCACGGATGCCCATCGGAGTGAGCTGGCTTACAAAGTACCACGCGGCCAGAAGAAGAGGATCACGAAATCCAGCAGCGATAGGCCGCCGGGTTCGCTCCGCCTCCCGCCCTCCATGCGCCCAGCAGTTTGGGCTTAGAGCGGACTCACGGTTGGTGAACCCCGACGCAGATGCACCATACGCGGCTTTTCCGTTAAGAAAAGCCCCACTTCTCGAACCACGGTGGGCATAGCAATCGTGAATCCGCTCTAGGCGCCGATGGCTTCTTGCGCGCGCATGCTGGATTCAGATACTATCCGGCGAAACCGGCCCATGCTTCGCGCGAATACGGAATGGAACAAGCCGAACTTGCCCGCGAGTTCCTACACACCACAAAGAGACTTCAACCGCAGATAAGAGGAAACGCAATGGCAAAGTCAGATTCTCTAAAAGGCATTCGTCTCAGCAGGCGCGAGGCGCTGATGCTATCGGCAACAGCGGGCCTGGGGCTTGCGCTGGGCAAGCCGGCGCATGCATCCGACAGCACCAAGACCGGCGTTCATCAGGAACCCGGAACCGTCTCCACGCCGAGCAGCGCCGTCGCGAAGACGCGGTACGGCAAGGTGCGGGGCTTTGTGGACGGAGACGTTTTGACCTTCAAGGGGGTGCCCTATGGGCAAAACACAGGCGGCGAAAACCGCTGGCTGCCGGCAAAGCCTCCCGTGCCGTGGACGGATGAATATCCTGCTCTGATCTATGGCGCGAATTGCCCGCAAACTCTCCATAATTGGACGGCGATCGAGCAAACATTCATTCAGGACTGGGATGACGGCTGGCAGAGCGAGGACATGCTCAAGCTGAACATCTGGACGCCGAGCCTCTCGGGAAACCGCCCGGTCATGTTCTATATCCATGGTGGCGGATTCCAGTTTGGCTCAGCCTATGAGCTGCCTGCACAGGACGGCGCGCAGCAGGCGCGGCATCACGACGTTGTGAGCATCACGGTCAATCATCGTCTCAATGGGCTGGGGTTCCTCGATGTTTCCGAGATTGGGGGGGCTGACTACGCCGATTCGGTAAATGTAGGAATGACCGATCTGGTGGCTGCGTTGCAATGGGTTCGCGAGAACATCGCCAACTTCGGCGGCAACCCGGACAATGTGATGATCTACGGCCAATCTGGCGGAGGGGGGAAAGTAGCGGCCCTGATGGGCATGCCTTCTGCGAAGGGATTGTTCCATCGCGCCGCCATACAATCGGGCGGCGGATTCTACGGCCCGAGTGACGAGTCCAAAGCGTTCGCCCGGCAGCTCGTGAAGCATCTGGGGATCGCGCCCAACGATATTGCCACTCTGCAGAAGATGGATTGGGCAAAACTGAATGCCGCCACGGACGCCACGCAGGGAGAGATGCCCAAGCGAAATCTTCCGTTTGGACCCATGCCAGGGCCACCCACGCGCTTTTGGATGCCCACGCTGGATGGCAAGGTAATTCCCGTGCGATCCTTCCAGGACGGCGCTCCTGAGATGACGAAGGACGTGCCCATGATGATTGGTTCGGTGAGCGAAGAGGGCAATAACATGGCCTCCCGTCCTACCGAGGAACAATGGCGGGCCGGACTGGTCAAGATGTATGGCGAGGCCAAGGGTAAATCTCTCGCCGATGCGATGAAGAAGGCGCATCCGAATAAGAGCATTCGGACGCTGTCTTATATGTGCGGCGGCGGCGGCATATTGAATGCTCTCTCCGTCCGTAACAGCGTGGTGAACATGGCGAAGATGAAGCACGACCTGCACGCGGCGCCGGTGTACACCTACTATTTCAGCTGGCAAACGAAGATTCTCGACGGCGTCGCCGGAGCATGGCACACCTCCGACCTTCAATTCTGCTTCGATAACACGAAGCGCTGCGAACAGG
>Ga0207933_1002360_pt1 | contig 12346 bp, 9 predicted proteins | sample NGESurdeep092012_4_FD_184488 | JGI IMG/M metagenome (GOLD analysis project Ga0207933, IMG submission 184488) | Arctic peat soil microbial communities from Barrow, Alaska - NGEE Surface sample F53-3 deep-092012 (SPAdes) | ecosystem: Environmental > Terrestrial > Soil > Wetlands > Peat ... | reverse complement strand
ACAGCAGAATCCCTACCGCGGCACCCCGCGCCCCAGCGCCCTTGCTCCCACCCGCGCCATCGCCACCGCCCCGTGCCGCCAGGCGCGCTCGCGGTCGGAGTCGCGCCCTGAGCGCAGCTGGGCGACCGCCCGCGCGCCGCCCTCGAGCACCCCGTCGTAGGGTCCCCACCACAGCCCCCTCATCCCCGGCTGGCTCCACACGATCAGCTTCTCCTGCGCGCACGCCCGCAGGCCCGCCTCGCCGAGCACGCGGCCGAGGCCGCCGCCGGCCGCGGCGCCCCACGGTCCGCGCGCGGTTAAGGCCCCACCCGCCCCCGGCAGGTGGTCGTTCAGCCACACCATCCCCGCGCGCAGCTCGCGCGCGATCCGCAGGCCGCGGTAGCGGTCGCGCGTCCACACCGACGCGCCGAGGGAGAACTCGCCGTCGTTGGTCAGTGCGATCGCCTCCTCTACGGAGTCGACCGTCATGAGGGCCAGCACGGGACCGTCGATCGGCTCGCGCATCAACCGCATCTCGTTCGTCACGCCGGTGAGCACCGCGGGCGCGTAGAACGAGCCGTCGCAGCCCTCCGGTGAGACCTGCCCGCCGCAGTGCAACGTCGCGCCCGCGGCGACAGCCTCCTCGACGAGCTCATTGACGTGCTCGAGCCGTCGCGCGGAGGCGAGCGGGCCGACCATGATCGGGTGCCCGCCCACCCGCTCGGGGTCTCCCACGGCGAGCGCCCGCGCGCCGGCGACGAGCCGCTCGGTGAAGCGCTCGGAGACCTCGCGCGCGACGTACACGCGCTCGACCGCCCCGCGCGCCTGCCCCGCGCCCGCACAGCCCGCCCACAGCGCGCCTTCGGCCGCGCGCACGAGGTTGCAGTCGCCGAGCACCAGCATCGCGTCCTTGCCGCCGAGCTCGACCGTCACCTCCTTCTCCCTGCTCACGCACGCACGCGCGACCTCGCGGCCGACCGCGGGCGAGCCCGTGAAGAGGATCTTCGCGACCGGCGCCCCCGCGAGCGCGACCCCCACGCGAGCGTCGCCGTGCGCGAGCGCCACCAGCCCCTCTGGCAGGTCGGCGCGGGCGAGCACGCGCGCGATCCGCTCCGCCGTCAGGCAGGCACGGGCGGCGGGCTTGAAGACGACGCCGTTGCCCGCCAGCAAAGCCCCCGCGATCTGCCCGAGCGGCTGGGCGAAGGGCGCTGAGCCGGCGCCGATCACGCCGATCACGCCGTAGGGCTCATACGCGATCCGCGCCCTCCGCGCGAGCGACATCGAGCGGTGGATCCCGACGCGGCGGCCGCCGAGGACCTTCGCGCCGTCGTCGGCGATCCAGATCAGCGCGTCGATCGCGGGCAGCAGCTCGAGCGCCGCCACCTCCGCGCGCGGCCGGCCCTGCTCGCGGCCGATCGCCTGCGCGAGCGCGTCGAGCTCGTCGATGATCGCCTGCGCCATCCTGCGCATGTACCGCGCGCGGTCCTCCACGCGCAGCAGCGCCCACAGCGGCTGCACCTGGGCGACGGCGCGGACGACCTCGTCGATCTGTTCGGGCGGGGTCGACTGCACGCTGCCGAGCAATGCCCCCGTCGCCGGGTTGCGCGACTCGATCGTCTGCGGCGCCTGCGCTTCGGGGGAGTGCGCCTCGCGGGGGGCTCGACTCATCTCCGCCGATTATCGCTCTCCCGGCGGCGCTCCCGGCGAATCTGCTCCAGGCGCCGTGCGAGCTCCGCCTCGGCCTCGTCGGGCTCATAGAAGCGCTCTCCGGCGACGCCCTCCGGCAGGAGCTCCTGTGCGGCGAGGTGCCCGGGATGGCCGTGAGGGTTGTCGTAGATGGGAGCCCGCCCACCCGGGCTCTCATCCTGCCCCGGCCTCGGACCCGACCGCAGCCATCCCGGCACGGGCGCGGCGCCGTGTTCGCGCACGTGTGCCCGAGCGGCGCCCAGCGCGCGCCCGGCGGCGTTCGACTTCGGCGCGAGCGACAAATAGATAGCCGCCTGCGCGAGCGCATACGTTGCCTCCGGCAGACCGACGTGCTCGACCGCCTGGGCCGCGGCGACGGCGACGGTGAGCGCGGCGGGGTCGGCGTTGCCGATGTCCTCCGATGCGAGGATCACCATCCGCCGCACGATGAACCGCGGGTCCTCGCCGCCCTCGAGCATCACCGCGAGGTAGTAGAGCGAGGCGTCGGGGTCCGAGCCTCTCGTGGCCTTAATCCAGGCGGAGATGTAGTCGTAGTGGCGGTCCCCTCCTTTGTCGTACAGGATCGCCCGCTGTTGCAGCGCGTCCTCGGCGCGCGCGATCGTGACGCGTTCCTCGCCGAGCTCCGTGGCCGTGGCAAGCGCCAGCTCGAGCGCGTTCAGTGCCGTGCGCGCGTCGCCAACGCTGCGCGCGGCGAGGAAGGCGAGGGCGTCGTCGTCGATCGCGATCTCCGCACCGCCCTGCCCTTGGGTCTCGTTCGCCTGCTCCAAAGCCTCGCCGTCTCGCCGATCGGCGCCGCGCGAGGCCACCGCCCGCCGCAGCACCGTCCCGATCTCGTCGTCGCTCAATGCCCGCAGCGCGTAGACGCGCGTGCGCGAAAGCAGCGCCCCGTTGACCTCGAACGCGGGGTTCTCCGTTGTGGCGCCGATCAGCGTGACCAGCCCGTCCTCGACCGCCGGCAGCAGCGCGTCCTGCTGGGCCTTGTTGAAGCGGTGGATCTCGTCGAGGAAGAAGATCGTAGGGGTCCCGCCCGCCCCGTCCACCCCGTGGACCCCGCCCGCCCCGGGGGTGGGTGGGCCGCTCATCCTGCGGCGGTGCGCCGCCCGCTCGAGCACGGCGCGTACCTCGGCGCGGCCGGCCTGCACGGCGCTCAGCTCCTCGAACACCGCATTTGAACGCTCCGCGAGGATCCGCGCGAGCGTCGTCTTGCCGGTGCCGGGCGGTCCGTAGAGGATCATCGAGTGGGGGTGCCCCTGCTCGATCGCCGTCCGCAGCGCCGAGTCCGGCCCCAGGAGATGCGCTTGGCCGACGAAGTCGGCGAGCGTCGCTGGGCGCACGCGCGCCGCCAGCGGGCGGTCGTCGCTTCCGCCTTTCCCGGGCGGGCCACGTTCGGGGCTGCGCCCCGGATCGGGATCCGGCGCGGCGTCATCGGACTCGAACAGCGTGTCCATCCGCTCAGTATCGCGCGCGTGGATTTATGTTCGAGGGAAGGTTGTCGAAGAGGGCGTGTCGAACTGTAAAACCCGTGTTTCTCTTGTATTGCCAATCGGATTCCGCTAATGGGGAAGGGTCGATTAGATGAGCACTGGCGCCGCCGAGCTGTGGGGTGGATCGGGTCCCGCCCGCCCGACCGGCGCCGGAGGCCCGGGCGGGACGCCCGGCGAGTTCCAGTTCCCGCTTCCGGAGAGCGGCGTCGCGGCGCGCTCGCCGTTGCAGCTGTTCTGGCGTCGCTTCCGCCGCGACCGGGTCGCGCTCTGCTCGCTCGCCTTCGTCGTGTTCCTGTTCGTCGTCGCGCTCGCGGCGCCGCTGATCGTGAAACTGCTCGGCCTGCCGGGGCCGAACGTGCAGAACCCGAACCTGACGGACTCCTTCGGCTCGCCGCTCGGGCCCAGCCTCGCCCATCCGTTCGGCGTCGACCAGCTCGGGCAGGACGTGGCCTCGCGCGTGATCTACGGCACGCGCGTGGCGCTCGAGGTGGGGATCTTCGGCACGGCCGTCGCGACGCTGATCGGCATCGTGATCGGGACGCTTGCCGGTTTCTACCGTGGCTGGGTCGACACGCTGCTCTCGCGGTTGATCGACGTCGTGCTGTCGATCCCGATTCTTTTGCTCGGGCTCGGCATCGGCGCGGCGTGCGCCGTCAGGGGTTGCGTCGGGGGCACGGTCCAGCCGGGCCTCGGGCTGGTGATCTTCCTGATCGCGCTCGCCAACTGGACGTACATCGCGCGGATCGTCCGCGGCCTCGTGCTGAGCCTGCGCGAGCGCGAGTTCGTGCAGGCCTCGCGCGCGCTCGGCGCCTCGGACGCGCGGATCATGTTCCGCGAGATCTTCCCCAACCTGCTCGCGCCGATCATCGTCTACGCGACGCTCCTGATCCCGCTCAACATCCTGCTCGAGGCAGGGCTCTCGTTCCTCGGCGTCGGCATCCGCCCGCCGACCGCCAGCTGGGGTCAGATGATCGCCGCCGCGACCCCGATCTTCAACACGGCCTGGTGGTACATGGCCTTCCCGGGGCTGGCCCTGCTACTGACCGTGCTGGCGTTCAACCTGCTCGGCGACGGTCTGCGCGACGCGCTCAACCCGCGGGCCGCGCGATGACCTCGATCTTCCAAAGGCCCGTGCAGTGACCTCGATCTTCCAAAAGGGCCGTGCAGTGATCTCGATCTTCCAACGACCAGAGGAGAAACACCGATGAGCCCAACCAGACAGCTGGCAGCGGCGGCGATCGCCGGAGCATTCGCGCTGGGGCTCGCCGCGTGTGGCTCCACCAGCTCGATCTCCGGCGGCAGCGGGATCGCGGTGGCCAAAGGGGTGCAGACGCCGCGCACCGAGCCGCAGTCGGGAGGGAGACGCGGCGGCACGCTGACCGTGCTCAACCACACCGACTTCGAACAGCTCGACCCCGGGCTGGCGTACTACAACATCGACTACGAGGTCGTCTACGCGACCCAGCGCCCGCTGTTCTCCTACAAGCCGAACACGTTCTCCGAACCGTCCCCGGACATGGCCTCCGAACCGGCGCAGATCTCCGGCGGCGGCAGGACGATCACGGTGCACATCCGCAAAGGCGTCCACTTCAGCCCGCCGGTCAACCGCGAAGTGACCTCGGCCGACGTCGCCTACGCGATCGAGCGCGGCACCAACGGGAACGTCGGCAATCCCTACTTCCCCAGCTACTTCAGCTCGCTCGTGGGGGCCAAGCAGGAGATCGCAGAAGAAAAGGGCGGTCCCTTCCCCGGCATCACCACGCCGAACAGGGAAACAATCGTCTTCCACCTGACCGAACCGAAGGCGCCGATCGTGCTCGCCGCGCTGGTGCTGCCGCTGAGCGCGCCCGTGCCGGAGGAATACGCCAAGCGATACGACGCGATGAAACCGACCGAATACGGCAACCATCAGGTCGCGACGGGCCCGTACATGCTCAAGAACGACAGCGCCGGGAAGGTGCTCGGCAGCGGCTACGTGCCGGGCAAATCGGCGACGCTCGTGCGCAACCCGAACTGGAATCCAAAGACCGACTTCCGGCCCGCCTACCTGAACCAGATCGACATCGAGCTCGGCGGCGACACGACCGTGATCGGCCGGCAGGTGCTGGAAGGCTCGGACATGGTCCAGAACGAAGCGCCCGCGCAGCCGACCGTGCGGCTGGCGTATGAAAAATTCCGCTCCCAGCTGGAGCTCTCCCCAGGTGCCGGCGACCACTACGTCGCCGTCGACAACAAGCAGGGCCCGTTCGCGAAGGTCGACGTCCGCAAGGCGTTCTGGGCGGCGCTCGACCGCGTCGCGATGAACAAGGCGCGCGGCGGGGAACTGGTGACGAACGTGATGACGCACTTCATCTACCCCGAAATCCCCGGCTTCGAACAGGCCGGTGGTTTGAAGGGCCCGCGGGTCGACTACAACGACTACCCCCAGGGCAACGCCGCGGTCGCCGCGAAGTACATGCGGCTCGCGGGCTACCCGAGCGGCAAGTACACCGGTGGGAAGGCGCTCCAGATCGTCGGCTCGAACGAAAGCCCCTCGAGCGAAGACGCGGAAATCGTCAACCAGACGCTGAAGAACCTCGGTTTCGCGACCAAGCTCACGCTGGTCGAATCGTCGGTGATGTACTCGAAGTACTGCGGCACCCCCGCCGAAGCGATCGACGTCTGCCCGAACGTCGGCTGGGTCGCCGATTTCGGCGATCCACAGGCGGTGCTCGACGTGGCGTTCAACGGCAAGAACATCGTCTCGACCGGGAACAACAACTGGGGGCAGGTGAACGACCCCGAAATCAACAAGGCGATGGAAGCCGCCGAACTGATCGTCGGCACGCAGGCGCGCGCGAACGCGTGGGCTCAGATCGACCGCAAACTCGTCGCCCGGGCGGTCGCGATCCCGTTCGACTGGGACAAGCAGCCGAGCATCGAGTCGAAGGACGTCGCGGGCGTCGGCGATCTGTGGAACACGGGCAGCTGGGACTACAGCTTCACCTCGCTGAAGTGAGCGCGCGGGCCGGGCGCCGACGATGACCCGTTACATCGTCCGCCGCGTCCTCTGGGGGATCCTGCTGCTGATCCTCGTGACCGCGCTGATGTTCGTGCTGTTCCGAATCCTCCCCACGGGCGACCCCGCGCGCCTGCGCGCCGGACGCAACGCAAGCCCGAAAGCGATCGCCGCGATCCGCCACGACCTCGGCCTGGACAAGTCGCTGCCGGCCCAGTTCTGGATCTATATGAAGGACGTCTTCCTGCACTTCAACCTCGGCTACAGCTACTACTCGAACGCCCCCGTGCGCGGCCTGATCGCCGAACGGCTCGGCGCGACCCTGTCGCTGATGCTCGGGGGGGCGGCGATCTGGCTGGCGGTCGGATTGCCGGTCGGGGTCCTCTCGGCGCTGCGTCGCGGCTCGCGGCTCGACCGCGTGAGCATGGGCACCGCGCTCGTGTTCGTCTCCGCGCCGGAATACTGGCTCGGGCTGATCGCGCTCTACCTGTTCGCCGCCGACATCGGCCAGGTGAAGATCTTCCCCGGGGCCGGCAGCTACGTGGGGCTGACGAGCGACCCGTGGAAATGGTTCACCTCGCTGCTGTTGCCGTGGCTCGTGCTCGCGGCGGGCTCGGCGGCGGTCTACGCGCGGCTGATGCGCGGCAGCCTGACCGAGACGATGGGCGAGGACTACATTCGCACCGCGCGCGCGAAGGGCCTCGGCGAGCGCCGCGTCGTCCTGCGCCACGGCGTGCGCTCGGCGATCAACCCGATCCTCACGATCCTCGCGCTCGACATCGCGACGCTGCTCGGTGGGGCGATCCTCGTCGAAGTCGTGTTCGACATCCACGGCATCGGCCTGCTCGCCTACACCGCGATCCGCCACTCGGACCTGCTCGTCGTGCAGGGCACGGTCCTGCTCGGCGCGCTGTTCGTCGTCGTCGCCAACATCGTCGTCGACATCGCCTATGCGTATTTGGATCCACGGGTCAGATATTCATGAGCACCGTTGACGACTCCCCCCTGCTTCGTGTCGAGGACCTGAGGGTTGAGTTCCCGACCGAAGACGGGGTCGTGAAAGCCGTCGACGGGATCACATATGAGGTGGGGAGGGGACGCACGCTCGGGGTCGTCGGGGAGTCGGGCTCGGGCAAGACAGTCACGGCGATGACGATCCTCGGCCTGACCCGCGCGCAGGGGGGGAGGATCACAGGGCGGATCCTGTTCGAGGGGCGCGACCTACTGAGTCTGGACGAGGGGGAGTTGCGGAAGGTGAGGGGCAACGAGATCGCGATGATCTTTCAGGACCCCTCCACGGCACTGCACCCTCTCTACAAGGTCGGCGCGCAGATCGTGGAGGCGGTGAGGGCCCATCGGGATCTGTCAAAGGCCGCGGCCCGCAAGCGCACGATCGAGCTGTTGGGCCTCGTGGGAATCCCCGACCCGGGCAACCGCGTGGACGACTACCCGCACGAGTTCTCCGGCGGCATGCGCCAGCGCGCGATGATCGCGATGGCGCTCGCGAACGAGCCGAAGCTGTTGATCGCCGACGAGCCGACGACGGCGCTCGACGTGACCGTCCAGGCGCAGATCCTCGCGTTGCTGGAGCGGTTGCGGGGGGAGCTGGGGATGGCGGTGATGATCGTCACGCACGACCTCGGCGTGGTCGCGGAGATGGCTGACGAGATCGCGGTGATGTACGCCGGTCGGATCGTCGAGGCGGCCGCGACCGAGACGCTGCTGAACAGCCCCGAACACCCCTACACGTGGGGTCTCTTGCGCTCGATCCCGAAACTGGACGGCCCGCGCGTGGAGCGCCTGGAGCCGATTCCGGGCAGCCCGCCAAGCCTGATCGACCCGCCGTCGGGTTGTCATTTTCATCCGCGCTGCGAGTACGCCCAGCCCGATCACGCGCGCATCGACCCGGAGTTGCTCCCCCTGCCCGACGATCCGGCCCACAAGGTTGCGTGTTTGCTGGAACCGAAGGTGCGCCGGAAGTTGTGGGAGGAGTCCGTATGACACGGCGGATGGATCGTCGTTCCTGGCAAGGACGCAAGGAGCGTGGCGTGCTGCCTAGCACGCGAGCGACTGAGGACACAGCCAGGGGCGACGAGGCGCCGCCGGCGGAGACGTTGATGGAGGTGAGGGATCTGGAGAAGCACTTCCCGCTCACGCGCGGGGTCGTGCTCGCGCGGCGGGCCGGCGCGGTCAAGGCCGTCGACGGCGTGAGCTTCGAGGTGCTGCGGGGCGAGACACTCGGCATCGTCGGCGAGACCGGCTGCGGGAAGAGCACGACCGCGCGGCTGATGGTGCGGCTGCTCGAGCCCACCGCCGGCAGTGTGCGCTTCGAGGGCGAGGACATCACACACCTGAAGGGCGGCAGGCTGAAGGCGGTCAGGCGCGAGCTGCAGATGATCTTTCAGGATCCCTACTCCTCGCTGAACCCGCGCAAGACGGCCGGCTCGATCGTCGCCGAGCCGTTCGCGATCCACCGCCTGCACACCGATCGTTCCGAGCGCCGCGAGCAGGTGAAGGGGTTGATGGACCGGGTCGGCTTGAACCCCGAGCACTACAACCGCTACCCCCACGAGTTCTCCGGCGGCCAGCGCCAGCGGATCGGCGTCGCGCGCGCGCTCGCGCTCGGCCCGAAGCTGCTGATCGCCGACGAGCCGGTCTCCGCGCTCGACGTCTCGATCCAGGCGCAGGTGCTGAACCTGCTGCGCGAGCTCCAGCGCGACATGGGGCTGACGCTCGTGCTGATCTCCCACGACCTCTCCGTCGTGCGACACATGTGCGATCGCGTCGCGGTGATGTACGCGGGCAAGATCGTCGAGCTCGCCGAGAACGAGGCGCTGTACAGCGAACCGTCGCACCCGTATACCCGGGAACTGCTCGCGGCGGTGCCCGGTGCGCGAAGTGATCGGCGTACGATCACGGGGTGAGCGATCCCGACCCGGCTGCGGAGGCGATAGGGCTCCTACAGAAGCTGATCCGCTTCGACACGGTGAACCCGCCGGGGAACGAGCGCGCTGCCCAGGAGTACCTGCGCGACTACCTGACCGAGGCCGGCTTCGAGTGCGAGCTGCTTGGCGCCGAGCCCGAGCGGCCAAACCTGGTGGCGCGGCTGCGCGCCGATCGGAGCTCCACCCACTCCGACTCCGCGAACGACGGCCCGACGCTCTGCTATCTCAGCCACGTCGACACGGTGCTGGCGAACGCCGAGGAGTGGTCGGCGCACGGCCCGTGGTCGGGCGATCTGGCCGATGGCTTCGTCTGGGGGCGGGGCGCGCTCGACATGAAGTCGCAGACCGCCGCCGAGATCGCCGCCGCGGCGGGCCTCGCGCGCTCGGGCTGGCGCCCGGCGAAGGGAGAGCTGCTGATCGTGGTGGTCGTCGACGAGGAGACCGGCGGCGAGCTCGGCGCGCAGTGGATCACCAGAGAGCACCCCGAGAAGGTCCGCTGCGACCTGCTCGTGAACGAGGGCGGCGGCGCGGTGTTCGAATATGAAGGCCCATCCACCCACCCGCTTGCCCGGCGTCACTACGGCGTGTGCTGCGCGGAGAAGGGGGTGTTCCGCTTCACGGTCACCACTTCCGGTGTGGCGGGGCACGCGTCGATGCCGAAGATCGGGGAGAACGCCCTGCTGAAGATGGCGCCGGTGCTGGAGCGCCTGGCGGCCAGGCAGCCGGCGTACGAGCTCACGGCCGAGCCGGAGGCGTTTCTGCGGGCGCTCGGCGAGCACCCCGGCGACCCGGCCGGCGCGGTCGCGCGGCTGGGCGCGGCGGACGAGCGGCTGGTGACGATGTTCGAGCCGATGCTCGGCGTCACGTTCACGCCGACGCGGATCAGGGCATCGGAGAAGATCAACGTGATCCCCTCCGTCGCCGAGCTGAAAGTCGACTGCCGCGTGCCTCCCGGCCTCGGCGAGGAGGAGGTGCGGCGCGGGATCGCGGAAGTTCTCGGCGATCCAATGGACTCCCACCCACCCTTCCGGATCGACTTCACCGAGCGGATCGAGGGCAACCGCTCGCCGATCGAGTCGCGGCTGATGGAGGCGATCGCCGGCTGGGTGAGCGAGCACGACGCGGGCGCCGACGTGGTTCCCGTGATCCTCCCCGGCTTCACCGACTCGCGTCACTTCCGGCAGGCGTTCCCCGACTGCGTCGCGTACGGGTTCTTCCCGCAGCGTCACCAGACGCTGTTCGAGACCCAGCCGCTGATCCACGCGGCGGACGAGCGGATCGACGCGCGCGACCTCGCGTTCGCGACGGAGTTCTTCGGAGATCTGGCGCGCCGCGTGCTTGAGTAGAGATCTGCATAATGGACGGATAGACCAAGGACGGTGAGCGGAGAATGGAGTCAGGGAGGACGATGGTGGCGAGCACGACGGACAGGGTGACGACGGCACCGGCCGCGACCGCCCCGGCGACCGGGAGCACATCGGCCACCCCTGCCGCCACGAACACGTCGTCCGCCGCCGGCACGGCGCATCCGCTCGCAGCACACCCCCTCGCGGCTCACGCCATCGCAACGCACGCAGCGCTCGTCCACGCGCACGCGCACGCCGTAGCGAAAGTGGCGCAGGTCGCGGCGCCGCCGCCGCAGACATCGTTTGTGCAGAACCTGCAGAACGCGGCGCTCAACTGGGAGCCGGTCGTCGCGATCCTGTTCTTCGTGGCGATCATCGTCGTGATGTGGCGGATGTTGAAAGTGATGCCGAAAGTGAAGCCGCAGCAGATCAAGCCGGCGTCCAACCAGGCGGTCGGCTGGAAGGACATCGCCGGCGTCGACGACGCGCGCGGCGAGCTAGAGGAGATCGTCGAGTTCCTGCGCGACCCGCGGCAGTTCGAGGAGCTCGGCGCGAAAGTGCCGAAGGGGATCCTCCTGCACGGCCCGCCGGGGACGGGCAAGACGCTGCTCGCGAAGGCGGTCGCGCACGAGTCCGGCGCGCAGTTCTTCGCGCAGTCGGCGGCGGCGTTCGTGGAGATGTTCGCCGGCCTCGGCGCCGCGCGGATCCGCCGGCTGTTCGCGATCGCCAGAAAGCACGAACCGGCGATCATCTTCATCGACGAGCTCGACGCCGTCGGCGGCCGCCGTGGGATGGACATCTCGGGGGAGAAGGACCAGACGCTCAACCAGCTGCTGGTCGAGATGGACGGCTTCGCCGCGAGCGGGCGCGTGGTCGTGATCGCCGCGTCGAACCTGCTCGACAAGCTCGACCCGGCGCTCTTGCGTCCCGGACGCTTCGACCGCCAGGTGTTCGTCGCGCCGCCGGACGTGCGCGGGCGCGAAGGCGTGCTCGGCGTGCATACGAGGGGTAAGCCGCTGGGCAAAGTGGATCTGTCGCTCGTCGCCCAGCAGACCAGTGGCCTGACCGGCGCGGACCTGGCGAACATCTGCAATGAGGCGGCGATCTTCGCCACGCGCCGTGGCGCGAAGCGGATCGACGACGAGGACTTCGACAGCGCGCTCGAGCGTGTGATCGCGGGCGTGCAGTCGCGCAGGGTGCTGAACGAGCACGAGAAGCGCGTCGTCGCCTACCACGAGGCTGGGCACGCGCTGTGCGGCGAGCTGCTGCCGTCGGTCGATCGGGTGCACAAGATCTCGATCGTCCCGCGCGGACGCGCGCTCGGCTACACGCTGAACCTGCCCGCCGAGGACCGCTACCTGAAGACGCGCGAGGAGCTGCTCGACTACATGACCGTGCTGCTCGGCGGGAGGGTCGCCGAGCAGGTCGTGTTCGGCGCGATCACGACGGGGGCCTCGGACGATCTGAAGCGCGTGGCGGACATCTCGCACTCGATGGTGCACGACTACGCGATGGGGACCGCCGGTCTCGGCCGCGCGCCCGACGGGGACGTGCGCCTGTCGGAGACGACGTTGCGGATCCGCGACGAGGAGCGCCAGGATCTGATCGAGGAAGCCCGCCGTGCGGCGCAGCGCACGATCGTTTCTCACCGTCCGCAACTCGACGCGCTCGCGAACGAGCTGCTCGAGCACGAGGTGCTCGATCGCGAGGCGATCGACCGGATCATGAAGGGCGTTCCGCGCCTGCAGCGCGCCCCAGGGTCCGGACTACGCGTGGTGGCGGCGACCACGGCGGTGGACGCCACCGCGGGTGAGGGGGGCGTCGGCGGGGGGTGAGGGCGGCGTCGGCGCGGGTGGGGTCCGTCGCCACAGGGGACACGTCGCCCTC
>Ga0207933_1002359_pt1 | contig 12348 bp, 10 predicted proteins | sample NGESurdeep092012_4_FD_184488 | JGI IMG/M metagenome (GOLD analysis project Ga0207933, IMG submission 184488) | Arctic peat soil microbial communities from Barrow, Alaska - NGEE Surface sample F53-3 deep-092012 (SPAdes) | ecosystem: Environmental > Terrestrial > Soil > Wetlands > Peat ... | reverse complement strand
TGGTCGCCTATAATATCCCAAACTCCGTTAAAAACCCGGGAGGGACTCCAGGAGGGAGCATAAGGTACGGAATTATTCGTTGTTCCGTCTGCACTTGTATTATTGACTACTGAATAGTAGCCATCCTGCGGAGCATTAGCTCCTATATTTACTTTTGTATATCCTGGTGCGTTAACACCTACAGCTCTGTTTTGAGTAGTTCCACTGCCAAAAGAACTTTCAGCGGTAAAACTGGCGCTGGAAAAATTGGTACACAAACCCTGATTTTGAACGACTTTTATGGTGGTAGAATCGAATACAACTGAATCAGCGATTATTTTGGGTTTGGATTTAGTTCCGCCTGCATATGAGTAATAAAATGTACCTGTAGGATTTATTGTCGCTCCGTAACTTGCTGTTACTATTAACTGATAAGCAACAATCCCTATTGTACCACCCCCTCCTATCGGAACATCTCCTCCGTTCACGACGCCCCCACCTGTAGTTGAATAAAAACCAGCTATTGTTGCAGGAGTTATTGTTCCTACGTTTATCCTTATACCAGGTACTGCTCCATCGTAAACGCCCGCATCATTTCCAGACAGATCATCATAAGCTGCGTATAATACCCCTTCATTTGTAATAATTTTCATTGAGTTGGCGACGTATTGGGTACCTGTCGTGATAGGCGCAATAAAATAGACATTTGAAATCGTACTTCCAGAAACCACGTTTATTAACACATGCACTTCGATAACATCCCCTGTTTCGAGGGTACCTCCGCCATTATTTCTTGTTAGATTTAAATAGCTGTAACTATAATTTAAAGTGGGTTGTGAAAAAACTTTTGTGGAAAGAAGCGATGAGATAATGCAGAAAATTATGCACAGAGATGCAATAAAATATTTTCTATCTCTCTGGAGATAGATTGCCGGGTATAAATTTGGCCTCATTCTTACTGAATTTTTTTTATCATCTAATTGTATTTTCTTGCAATTCCGGTTTTCAGTATATGGGAAACGAATAGGGGTTAATTTTATTTTACGTCCCGACTAATAAAATTTTCAACGAAGTCATTCTAAAATAGAGCATTAGCGCTTTTCTATACCATAATATTTAAAAAATTAATTATTTTTAATAAATAACTATTCGTAAAAGATTTTGTAGAAAAAGATATAAGTCAAGTCTTCTTGTCATTTTATACACCGCTTATAAGTCGATGTTTTATGGGGAACCAGTAATTCAGGACGGAGTCTGTGCCGTGTCGAAGTATATTAACTGATATTATTAAAACCGGAAGCGGACTAATTGGTGCCTTCTTTGACAGCCGGAACCGTACAAGGATAAAAGTTAAAGCAAGCCGTAAGAAAATGACTAATACTTCGAATATCCCGATGTTGCGATTTGTTTGGAAATGTGCCTTTGCACGATTGACGAATTTCTCCTGACTGGCTTCGAAAATGTGGATGACACATAAAAGGCCCAATGGAAAACAGTAAACAAACAATTTTGCCAAATATGTAATCAGGTGTTATTTTATTTCGCCCACCATATTTGCCGGATTCACCCATTCATCAAACTGTTCAGGAGTAACATACCCTAATTTTACAGCCATCTCTTTTAACGTAGTATTTTCCTTGTGCGCTTTTTGGGCGATTTCGGCAGCTTTATAATACCCAATTTTTGTGTTCAGCGCCGTCACCAGCATTAAAGAATTATCAACGTGTTTTTTAATATTCGCTTCAATTGGCTCAATTCCTTTGGCACAATGGTCGTTGAAACTATTACACCCATCCCCTATAAGGCGCGCACTGTGTAAGAAATTATATATCATCATGGGTTTGAAAACATTTAACTCAAACTGTCCGGTAGCACCTCCAACGCTGATGGCCACATCGTTTCCCATCACCTGTGCAGCGATCATCGTAAGCGATTCACATTGTGTTGGATTTACTTTTCCCGGCATTATGGACGAGCCGGGCTCATTTTCCGGGATACTGATTTCACCAATTCCACTCCTTGGCCCGGAAGACAGCATCCGTATATCATTTGCGATTTTCATCAGACTCACAGCGACTGCTTTTAGAGCGCCATGGGATTCTACGATAGCATCGTGCGCTGCAAGTGATTCAAATTTATTTTTTGCTGTAACAAACGGAAGCCCAGTAAGTTCTGCAATCGTTTCTGCTACATTTACGGCATATCCGGGAGGGGTGTTTATGCCTGTGCCTACCGCAGTGCCGCCCAATGCCAACTCACTTAAATGAGGTAATGTATTTTTAATAGCTTTAATTCCATGCGCTACCTGTGATGCATATCCGCTAAATTCTTGCCCAAGTGTTAAAGGTGTCGCATCCATAAAATGGGTGCGCCCGATTTTTACGATATGCATAAAGTCTTTGGACTTTTTTTCCAACGTCTTTTTAAGTTCTTCCAAAGCAGGCAAAGTAAGATCGTGCAAAATCTTATAAGCCGCTATATGCATTGCCGTAGGAAAAGTATCGTTACTTGATTGCGATTTATTTACATCGTCATTTGGATGAAGCGTCTTTTCTTTATCTGTTAACTTACCACCATTCAACACGTGTCCACGAAAGGCAATCACTTCATTTACATTCATATTACTTTGTGTTCCACTCCCGGTTTGCCAAACTACCAAAGGAAATTCATTGTTCAATTTTCCTTCAAGAATTTCATTGCACACTTTACTTATTAATTCCATTTTCTCTTTTGAGAGAACGCCTGCATCTAAGTTAGTAATAGCAGCGGCCTTTTTTAAAAACGCAAATGCCTGGATGATCTCTTTTGGCATTTTATTAATGTCTTGCGCTATTTTAAAGTTATCAACGCTTCGTTGCGTTTGGGCACCGTAGTAGGCTTCTACGGGCACTTTCACATCGCCCATGGTATCCTTTTCTATCCGGTAATTCATTATTTTTATTTATAAATTTTTAAACTATAGGCAAATTTAATTGAACATCACGCATTGAGCAGATTGAATATATCAAAATAAAATTGCCCAACTAGTAAACGAACAAATAACGGCAATTTCTATTTTCACTATTAAACCATCAACTCCCTGTAAAAACTGGCTTTCTTTTTTCCACGAAAGCATTAGTTCCTTCCTTTTTATCATCACTTGAAAATACTTCTCCAAAAAGTTTCGACTCTTGTTCGTATCCGTTCTTGTCAAAAAGATAATAGGAATTCACCGCAGAAATCACTTTGGAAATGGCTACGGGTGATTTTGTCATTATCAAACTTAAGAGCTCTTTTGCTTTTGGAATCAGGGTACCAGGCTCTTCCACATAATTCACAAGACCCAGAGCTTTGGCTTCATCAGCACCAATCATATTTCCTGTCATCATTAATTCCATCGCTTTCCCTTTACCAACAAGCATGGTTAAACGTTGCGTACCACCATATCCGGGAATGATGCCGAGGTTCACTTCCGGCTGACCAAATTTAGCATTAGCACTTGCCAGCCTGAAATGACATGACATAGCCAGTTCACAGCCACCGCCCAGCGCAAAACCATTGACAGCAGCTACTACAGGCTTATGACAATTTTCTATTTTAAAGAAAATATCCTGCCCTCGTTTTGCAAATGCTGCACCTTTATCATCCGCCACAGAAATAAATTCAGCAATATCCGCTCCGGCTACAAATGCCTTTTCACCGGCACCGGTGATAATCACTCCTTTAATTTTATCATCATGATAAACACTATCCATTACAACATCCAGTTCATCCAAGACTTTTTTATTTAATGCATTTAGTTTATCTGGTCTATTGATGGTGATTGTAAAAATTCCATCTTCAGATTCTGTATTAATAGTTGAGTACATCCCGATTTGTTTTAAATTGATAACTGACTTATTTTATTATTCCAGAAACTTCTTTTGTGATCTATTCATTCACAAATTTTTAATCAAAAAAAATTATTTCAATAAAGATAAAGTGTGCTGCATTCTTTTTATAGTTTCTTCTTTCCCAATAAGCAAAGCAATATCAAAAACACCAGGACCAAATTTTCCACCGACCAGCATTACGCGAAGCGGTAACATTAATTCACCCGGCTTGAGGCGCGATGCGGCTGCAAGTTCTTTAAAGGTATGCTCAATATCATTCAGTTCCCACGAAGTAATTAATGAGAAAACTCGAATTAATTCGACAAAAAACTGGTTTTTATTTTCATTCCATTTTGGCAGAATAGCTGAAGTATCAATTTCTGATGGAGCAGTATAAAAAAAACTTCCCTGTTGCAAAAAATCTGTTAACAAAGTGCATCTTTCTTTTATTAGCTCTATCACTTTGTCCAATTTATTTTCATCGTTGGTAGCGATATTGTTTTCTTCAAATATTTTTTTCACATCCGGTTTCAATCTTTCTACACTTGATTTTTTTATCCATTCATGATTGAACCATTTCGCCTTTTCAAAATCAAATTTTGCGCCATGAGAATGAATCCGGTCAATAGAAAATTTATCAACCATTTCATCCAGGGAAAACATTTCCTGCTCAGAGCCATCGTTCCAGCCCAGCAAAGCCAGCATATTGATAAATGCTTCTGGCAAAAATCCAAGTTCCTTAAACCCAGGTGTTTTTCCTTTTTGCGGATCATTCCATTCCATCGCAAACACTGGAAATCCTAATCGTTCCCCATCTCTCTTGCTGAGCTTGCCGTTACCGTCAGGTTTTAAAATCAATGGAAGATGTGCCCAGTGTGGCATCTGTTTTTCCCATCCAAGGTAGTTCCATAACAGTACGTGCACCGGTGCGCTGGGCATCCACTCCTCTCCGCGAAAGGAATGGGTAATTTTCATAAGATAATCGTCTACGACTACCGCAAGGTGATAAGTAGGCATTCCATCTGCTTTCAATAATACTTTGTCATCCACTCCATCTGTCTGCATTTCGACATCTCCACGAATCATATCCTTGAAATGAACGTATTCATTTCGCGGCATTTTAATCCTGATAACATGAGGAAAATTTATTTTCAACAATGCTTCGGTTTCTTCTTTAGGCAAGCTCAATGAATTACGCATCTCCAACCTATTTTGAAAATCGTATTGCACATTATATTTTCCTTCCACCTTCAATTTTTCTCTAAGGTTTTCGATTTCTTCCGGTGTATCAAAAGCATAATAAGCATGGCCCGATTTCACCAATTGTTCAGCATAATTCCGGTAACTATTTTTTCTTTCACTTTGCCTGTAAGGGCCATATTCACCAGGGTTTTGCGGGCCTTCAGCCGGTGAAATACCACACCAGTTAAGACAATCAATGATATATTGCTCAGCACCTTCTACATAACGGGTCTGATCTGTATCTTCCACTCTCAACACAAATTCGCCGTTATTTTTTTTGGCAAACAAATAATTAAACAATGCGGTACGCACGCCTCCGAGATGCAATCCACCGGTAGGGCTTGGCGCGAATCTTACTCTTACTTTACTCATTTTGCAAAGATAATTGATTGAAATTATCAATCTATTCGGGTTGTTCTAATGTGCGGCTTTCAAAAGCTCAAGGATAGTAAACGAACTTTTCTTGAAGATTTTTAATCAGTTTTTGTAACCTACCGGAAAATTCTGCTCTTCCGTTTAACGACAGCAAGCAAATTTTTAGTAATATTCTTATTTCAATTAAAACATAAAGGACGCTCTCTTTCAAAACCTACATTTTATATTCCCGTCGCAGATCACTTCTCAATTGATGCAATGGCTCACTAATTCCAACTTTATAAATATGTGGATTATTAAAACGTTTGTGTTCATCCGGTAAGAGTTGCAACCTTTTTTGTGAAAAAGCCGCCACATCTTTTGGTTCGTAATTCTCTAATAATGATTTTCCATTTTCCATTATTTTATGGAGCAATGGTGTTGCCAGTTTTGTATTTAACAACATACTTTTTTCAGGATCATACGGATGGATCATTTGGTTTGGAATACCATCTTTCGCGAGGGTAATGGCATCTGCAACAAAGCAACCCTCTTCATCAGTGTAGCGATAAACCTGTTTAACACCAGGCAACGTTACCTTCTGAATATTTTCAGATAGTTTTATTTTTGGCTTACCATCTATTTCACATAATTTATATACGCCATCCAGCGCTGCGTCAGGCTGCCCCGTGGACAAACTGGTTCCTACACCAAAAACGTCAATCGGTGCTTTTTGATCAAGCAAGCTCTTAATAAGATACTCATCCAATTGATTGGAAACCACAATTTGCACTTGCTGAAATCCAGCATCGTCGAGCATTTTACGGCCACGTTTGGACAGGTAGGCAAGGTCGCCACTATCTAATCTTATCGCCTGAAGCTGCTGTCCTTTTTGCTTCATCTCGTTCGCAACTATTATTGCATTCGGAATCCCACTTTTTAATGTATCATATGTATCTACAAGTAGGGTAGAATTTTTAGGATGATTTTCAACAAATTTTCTGAAAGCAGTTAATTCATTCTCCTGGCTTTGGATAAATGAATGCGCCATCGTACCACTTGCTGTTATATCATACATTTTGGCCGCAAACACATTAGATGTGCTGTCGAAACCGCCCGCTATAGCAGCCCGGCTTGCAGCTATCCCACCAAACGCCTGCGCCCTTCTTAACCCAAATTCACTGAGATGGTGGTCGCCGGCCGCATAGCGTATTCTTGCAGCTTTAGTAGCAATGAGCGATTGAAAATTCAAATAGTTTAATAACAAAGTTTCTATCAATTGCACCTCAGCAAGGTCGCCTTCTACCCGCAACAAAGGTTCCAACGGAAAAGCAATTTCTCCTTCCGGCATTGAGTATATTCTTCCATTAAAACGAAATACTTTCAGCCATTCTAAAAAATCATTACCAAATCCTTTTTTGCCCAGCCAATCAATTTCTTCAGAACTAAAATGCAGGTTTTCGATTACCGGCAACAACTCTCCAAGGCCGCAAAAAATTACATATCCACCTGAATACGGTAATTTTCTAAAAAAATAATCAAAAGACGCAGGTGTCTTTTGAATTCCTTGTTTAAAATATGCTTCAGCCATAGTAAGTTGATACATATCTGTATATAACCCTGAATTCGTTTTGATTTGAAATTTACGATCGTTCATAAATATAAATGTAGGCATAAATTATTTCTGTCTTTATGGGTTAAGAAAAATCAATTTAGCAGGATACTTTTTTTGTCATTATTTAAAATAAAAAGTAGTCATCTTTGCATCTCAAATCAAACAAATACCTAATCACATTTTGCTGAGATGTTTATTAAAAGATAACAGAAAAATCAATTAAAAACTTTTTGAATAACTTTCTAAATTGCAAATAGCACGCGGAGAATTGAGATGAGCATGAAAAAATATATATCAAATATCTTCTTATATTTAAAAAGAGTTTTTCAAGAGTTTTCCGCGGATAATATTTTAAAATACAGCGCTTCCCTTGCTTATTATACGGTTTTTTCCATAGCTCCGTTATTAGTGATCGTAACGGCTTTGCTTGGAAGGTTCTTCGGAAAGGAAGCTGTGCAGGGACAAATTTATCAACAGCTTAGCCATCTTATAGGAAGTGTAGCTGCTTTGCAGATACAGGACACCATCAAAAATATTCACCTCAATCATAACAATTACCTGGCAACTGTAATTAGCATCGTAATTCTATTTATTGGAGCTACTACTATTTTCGGTGAGGTACAGGATTCACTAAATAAAATATGGGGATTAAAAATAAAGCCAAAAAAAGTTTGGTGGAAGTTAATTATTACCCGTTTGCTTTCATTCTCATTAATTCTGAGCATCGGCGCGATACTGATTATTTCGTTCGTGTTAAATGCGCTTTTAACTGCGTTTGGGGATTTGATATCAAACTATCTAAAAAATTACAGTAGTTATTTCATGGCCGTGACTGGGGCGATTCTTTCCATAATGGTTACCGGATTTTTGTTTTCTCTCCTCTTTAAAATATTACCGGACGCAAAAATAAAATGGAAGGACGTACTTTTAGGAGGTTTCGTTACGGCAATATTTTTTACGCTGGGCAAAATGGGCATCGGATATTACATCGGCAAAAGCAAATTATCTTCTCTATATGGAGCCGCCGGGTCTATCATCATTTTTATGGTATGGGTATATTACAGTTCTGTCATACTTTACCTGGGAGCCGAATTTACCAAAGTACATGCAAAGCTTTATGGCTACAATATTATTCCAAATGAATATGCAGAATGGGTAGAAACAGAAGAAAAAACTGTTTCGCAGCCGCAATTAAAAAACAAAGATTTACATTAACTTTACACACCTAAATGCTTATTTAGTATATATGAATAAAAGAATACTGATTATTGACGATGATTTTGACATGTGTGCCTTGTTAAGCAGGTTTTTGAATAAGAAAGGTTACCAAACAGAGGTAGCGCACAATGGCAGCAAAGGACTTGCAAAATTTAATGAGTTTCATTTTGATATAGTGCTTTGCGACTTCCGGCTTGGTGACAAAGACGGAAAGGATGTATTATTAAAAATCAAAGAAGCAAAACCAAAAACGATTGTTATTATTATTACCGGCTACTCTGATATCAAAATAGCCGTGGATGTGATAAAAATGGGGGCTTTTGACTATATCACCAAACCATTAATTCCTGATGAAGTAGTGAATGTGATTGAAAAAGCGCTGGCCAACCCTGTCGCAGAACAGAATCCCTCGTCTTCAAAAGCAGCGACAACTGCTCCGGTTGCCAACAAGAAAAGAAAATATGAGCTATCATTAAATAACGAATACCTCGTGGGTCAGGATGGGGAAACAGCACGGATATACCGCCAGATAGAAATAGTAGCGCCTACCAATTACAGCGTAATTCTTTATGGAGAAAGCGGCACCGGTAAGGAAGTAATTGCCAAAACCATTCATGAAGCTAGTGCCAGAAAGGGAAAACCTTTTATCGCTATGGATTGCGGCACATTATCGAAAGAGTTGTCGGGAAGTGAACTTTTCGGCCATGTAAAAGGAGCGTTTACAGGTGCAATCACTGATAAAGAAGGACATTTTGAACTGGCCAATGGTGGCACGCTTTTCCTGGATGAAGTATCTAATTTACCCAGAGATGTACAGGCTTCTTTGTTAAGAGTGATACAGGAAAGAAAATACAAACGAGTAGGGGGAACAAAAGAAATGGATGTGGATGTAAGAATTATTGTCGCATCTAATGAAAACTTGCAGGAAGCCTATAGAAAAGGAAAATTTCGTGAAGACCTTTATCACAGGTTTAATGAATTTTCTATTAACCTTCCTGCTTTGAGAAATAGGAAAGGGGATATTCTGTTATTCGCCGAATTTTTTCTTGACCGGACAAATGCCGAGCTTCAAAAAAGTATAGACGGATATGAAGAAGATGTAGAAGAAATGTTTCTAAAATATGCATGGCCGGGAAATCTCAGGGAATTCAGGAATGTTGTTCGCCGTGCTGTTTTGCTAACCCTTTCAGGAAAAATAAATTCAAAAGTATTGCCTTGGGAAATAACCCAGTCTTCTTCGCAGAGTGCATTTTCCGGACATACGAATCATGTTAGTTTTGATGGTCCATCGGTAAGCATAAAAGACGTGGACCTAAAAGATGCAGCAGCCAAGGCAGAATACGAAGCCATAATGAATGTGCTAAAAGAAGTGAATTACAATAAAACAAAAGCAGCTGAGATATTGAAAATCGACAGAAAAACACTTTACAATAAAATAAAAATTTACGAATCGTTGTAGGGAATAAACACAGCAAATAGAAATTAAAGGAATTTGTTAGTTTACTGCAATTAGGAAATATTTTTTTAATTTTTCTCTTTATTGACATTATTAGCTTCATAAAGAAAAATGCCGCCATCAAACGATTGCGGCATTTTTTATTTGAATTATTTTAATTCTTTTAATTCTTTCATTATTTCCTCAACCGCTTTTTCAATTTGCGGATCGCTATCATTCATCCTCTCTTCAAAAGGATTTTTTACATAAAGAAATAATGAATGGATTAAACTTCAATGTCGCGATTCTTTACAAATATTTCTTAACCCACATTAACGGCAATTCTTAATCTATGTCATTGGTGCGAATACAGAAATGAATCAACTTTGTGTAGAAATTAAAAATATTGTAAACCAGTAAATAAACAAATAATGGCAAAAACAATTCTGCACAAAGCAAACACACGCGGCCACGCTGATCATGGCTGGCTTAACAGTTATCACACTTTTAGTTTTGCAAACTATCGTAATCCCGAACGAGATCATTTCGGTGCACTTCGTGTACTGAATGACGATACCGTAAGCAAGGCAATGGGATTTGGAACCCATCCGCATGAGAATATGGAAATCATTTCCATACCATTGGAAGGCGACCTGGAACATAAAGACAGCATGGGTAATACTACCGTCATAAAACAAGGCGACATACAGGTAATGAGCGCGGGCACAGGAATCAAGCATAGCGAATACAATAAAAATAAAGACACTCCTGTAAAATTTTTACAGATTTGGGTATTCCCCAACAAAAAAAATGTTGACCCGCGGTATGGCCAAATTACGCTGAACGAAAACGACAGGCACAATAAATTGCAACAAATACTATCACCCAACCAGGATGATGAAGGTGTTTGGATCCATCAAAATGCATGGTTTCATTTGGGCAAATTTGATAAAGGTGTTAGCGCTGATTATCATTTTAAACAAAACGGAAATGGATTATATATTTTTGTTTTGAACGGAGATATAAATGTTGATGGCCAGGAATTAAATAAACGCGATGGCTACGGAATCTGGGAAACCGATAAAATAAATATCAAGGCGGAAAGCGATGCCGAATTTCTGCTCATGGAAGTTCCGATGGAGTTCTAGAATGAATTAATTAATTTGGAGTAATGAATATGGATCGGGTGTGTTCCAAAGCTAAATGAAAACTTGATTTGGAATGCATTAGATTCTTTTTTAAAAATTTTTTATGGACAAAATACAAATCTTAAGCATTGGCCGTGATCCGGTTTTATTACAAAAATTATCAAGGTTCATCAATGAAAATCCCAAATGGGAAGGCACCGGAACGGTAGATGATGAAGTTGCTATTGAAATATTTCATCAGAGAAAGTTTGATATCATTTTGCTAATAGACAACATAGAAGAAGCATCAGAAAAAAAATTGGTTTCGTTATTTACTTTTAATGATGCGGAAGTTATTTTTATTAAGCATGAAGGTGATTCCACCGGATTACTTGCAAGCGAAATTCAGGAGGCGTTGGATAAGAAAAAGAGCTCGCTGAATATTATGGATGATGTGTTTAAAAAGGATAGCAAAGAATAATTCATCCGAAAATCCGTTTCCACTTTCCACAATATTGTGTGAAATTTTCATTTCACTGAAAAAAAGATTCTTAGGTTAGCTAAAAATTGACGTTTATGAAAAAAGTCCCTTTCTATTTTATTATAATTTTTTTTATTTTTTCGTGTACAAAAGAAGTCACCATTTCGCCTGCTCATGATACTTTTCCATTGGCAGATACTATTATTAAAAATGTATCTTATGGAAATAATAACGCCTACAAACTTGATCTAGGCCTGCCCGGAAACAGAACCGCTGACACAAAACTGGTAATTGTAATTCACGGCGGCGCATGGAGCTCGGGAGATAAAGGTGATTTGAATTTTATGACCTCCGGTTTAAAAGCCAGGGGATTTGCCGTGGCCAATATAAACTATCGTTTATCACCACAAAATGATGATAATTATGCTATGCAATTAGACGACATTGATTCTGTAGTTTCTTTTTTGAAGAAAAAGGCCGCTTACTATATTTTTAATTCAAAACATTTCTATATCACAGGACATAGCGCGGGCGCTCATTTGTCATTGTCTTACGCATACACAAGAAATTCCGATGGAACCATTAAAGCCGGGGCGGGCATGGCTTCTCCAACAAATCTTTTTAATGCGGCCTATTACAATACTGTAATTGACGGGCCATTGATAACGCCTTACCTGGGAGTGGCTCTGTCAAGCGAATCAGCGCAACTATACAAAGAATGCAGTCCTTATTTTCATGTAAGTAAAACCACCGTTCCCACAATATTATTCCAGGGCGATTTGGATATCGTAATACAAAAAGAACAGGCTAATTCTTTAGGTTCATTATTAACGCAAAATGGCGTTGACAATAAAGTGATTATTTATCCATTGATTTTTCATGACTGGTGGACAAATGGTGATCTTGTAAAAAACACGCTGGATGAAACGGCGGCATGGTTTAATAAATATTTAGAATAAATCGTTTAAGTCGTGAATACCTTTTGATAAATGGGGTCACTCTTAACCATTCTTTCTAGAAGGTTGTGAAATATAGTTTTATCAAAT